>Ga0316204_10000105_pt1 | contig 349996 bp, 275 predicted proteins | sample 6monrhotite_MG_2_FD_205661 | JGI IMG/M metagenome (GOLD analysis project Ga0316204, IMG submission 205661) | Microbial mat bacterial communities from mineral coupon in-situ incubated in ocean water Damariscotta River, Maine, United States -... | ecosystem: Environmental > Aquatic > Marine >... | reverse complement strand
AGGCACAGTACGATCAGTTCGCTGCGTGCGAATAGTTGTCCGTACCGTGCCAGGTACATTCCGGACATCTCGCGCTGCGCGAGATGTCCGGAATGTACCTGGCACGGTACGGACAACTCAGCGGTTCTTGATCATTGTGCGGAAGCGGTCGAGGACGACGTTGGCGAACTCGCCGGAGTTGGCGACCCATTCGGCGTTCTGGAAGATGCGCGGGTGGGCGGCGGCGCGCATCGCTTCGAGGTAGGGCTCGACCTTGGCGTAGAGCAGCATGCCTTCGCCGGTGTTCTCGAGCAGGTAGTCGGTGTGCACGATGCCTCGCTTGGCCATGCCGTAGACCATCTCCCAGTAGGTGGAACACTGCCGGTAGGCGGTGTTGAGGGGATGGTCCGGGGCGAGGATCGCGACCGCTTCGTCGGCGTTCTTCGGCCAGTATTCCGCGTTGAGCGAATCGCGGGACTGGCGCATGACGGACTCGCGACGCAGGTCGTAGAGCTTGAGGATGAGATCGGCGTCGTGATGATCCGGAGCGTGCTTGGACATAGCAGCAGTTTGGAAGGTCACGGACGCAAGCGCAAACGGATGTCGCGGCGGTCGACGCGCAGTGCGTGTTCACGCTTGTCGCCGCCGCGGTCGACGACGATGCGGTAGTCGCCCGGCGGCAGGTAGGAGAAGAACCGCTGGCAGCCGCCGTCGGCACCGTTGTGCACCCGATGCTCGCCGGCGAACACTTCGATCGACGCACTCAGTTGTTCGCGACCGCTCTTGTGACACGCGCGCAAGTCGACGCGGGCGCGCGGGATGACGCTGAGTTCGAGTGTGTTGGGTGCAGCTGCGGCGGCGTGCACAACGTGCTCACCGACGGCATCGAAGCCGAGGTAACGCCACTCCCGATCAATGAGCTGGTCCTCGGCGACAACCGTGACTTCACCCGGCGGCACACCGAAGTAGCCAGCGCGTTCGCGGGCGCGGTCCCACGAACTGCCGGACTTGCGCTCGTAGCTGTAGTCGTGCGGCTGGCCTTGATGGTCGACGCCACGCAAGAGCGGCATGTTCGCGGGCGGCATGCTGCGCAGTTCGCGACGACCGTGACGCAACAGCAACCGAACGGTCACTGCACGCGGCGTCACGAAGTGCAGGTGCTCGCGGCGATCCACTTGTGCAATCGTGATCTCCTGCACTGGCACGTCGACCAGTTCTTCGCCCTGCACCGACACTTCGTATTTGCCAGCGGCGAGGAAGGAGAACCAACACCCCTTGGCTGCCGTCGGTCGCGATACGGTGTGTTCGCCAACGCCGTCGGACAGGTAGCGGATGGTGACCTTCGCATCTTCGACCGCGAGCCCCATCTTGTCGTGCACGGTGACATGAAGGTCCGAAGCCGGCACGAGAATCGTCCAGTCGAACAGCGCGACTCCAGACGGAATGTGCAGGACGTGTTCTACCGACGGTAGGTCGGGACGAGTCAACGAGGACCGATTGACTACACCCATCGTGTTCGGGCCAGCGGGCAAGACGATGCGATACACCTCGTTTGCAGACGAACGCTGCCATTCATCGTCGTCACGACGACGCCACAGCTGCAACATCTTCTGCGGCTTGCCACCGCGGATCAGTCGGCCCGTCGTGGCCACGAACGAATCCGGCAGACGCAGATCGAAGTCGATGCGTTGGTCGACTTCGAGAGTCAGCTTCTTGCTGACCAAGCCGTATGGATCCGTGGCCAGCTCATACTCACCGGCTTCGACAACCTTGAAGGCGTAGGCGCCTTCTTCGTCCGCCGCGACACGCTCACCGCCGTAGTTGCCGACCTTGTGAAACCAGACCCTGAAGCCCGGCAGTGGCTCGCCGCGTGCATCGAGCAAGCGGCCGTAGACGCCAGGAAGTTGGGCATCGGAGCGCGGTGCAGAACTGCGCCCGCCGGCTGCAACATGCGCCGTGGTCGATGACTGCTCGCCAACCACCTCGGTGGGCCGCGCACGCTCAGCAGGCCCCGGCACCGCCGTCGGTGCAACGGGCCAACACATCCAGATTCCGGCAACAACAAGCAGCCCTGCGAGGCTCACAAGCCCCCACCGCATCGTGTTGCCGGAAGTGCTACTCATCCTTTGGGTGCAACACGATCGACCCGAACGACATCGCGCCCGGTGACGACCAACGGAACACATGGCCGGAGTGACCGGTCGCCTGGTTCAACGCCTTCTTGATCCGCAGCGCCTCGAACCAAACCTTGTGGTGTTCGCCGAACAACACAACCGTGCCACCACCACCGCGGCCGGAGAGCTTGGCTCCGAACACGGAGCCGCCAGCTTCGCGACGCTTCTTCGCGGTCTCGACAACCAGATCACATGCCTCGTTGCCGAGTCCGCTCGCCGCGTATTCACGATGCGAATCGAACATCAGGTCACCGAGCTCCAACCGATCGTCGGCCGAGACCCCGCCGGTGAACAGTTCTTGGAAGCGCGCGGCACGCTTGGACTCGCTCTCGCTATCGACTTCGGCGGCAGCGGCGTCGGTCTTGGTGCCCGTCTCAAGCGCGACAAACTCCAGATCCGCGGGCACCGCAACCCGGTCGACGACGTCGCCTGCGCCACCGCGCAGAACCAACAGCTCGCCGCTCTCTGCCATCACCGAAGTCATTGCGTCGACCACACGACCGTTCGCGCGCAGAACTTCCCGTTCGACGATCTGAGCCAGGCGACCAAACTCCGATGCGGGCAGATCGAGCCCATAGTGCACCGCAAACGCGCGCAGCGACGCCACCGTGACCGCCGTCGAAGACGCGACCCCACAGAGGTTGGGAACGTCGCTGTACATCAACACTTCGGCCCCGTGCTCCGGGGTCAACGCGTGCTCCCGCGCCAGCACCAGCAAGCTGCCAAGGATGTAACCGGCCCACCGGTCCTTGGGGTCCGCAACCAAGAACGCACGCGCATCGTCATAGTCAATCGGCGTCGCCGGCAATCCCAGGTCACCAATGCGCACCGTCAACATCTGCGTACGCGAGTCATCGCGACACGGCGACCACAGTCGGATCAGGTCGTCATCGCGGGCCTGGATCGCTGCGCAGGCAGCCTCCGAAGTCGGCAACGACAGCGACAGCGGTGCCTTGTGACCGCCGAGCCCGCCCATGACATCGAGGCGGCCGGGGGCGCGCACAATCTGGATCGGGCGGCCCGTCGTGAAGAACGACGGCAACGCCTCTTCGATCAGACGGAACAGGAGCAGGACGCCCAGCCCTTCGGCTGGTTCTTCAGATGGGGTGAAATGCTTCACAGTCGGGACCTCTTCACATGGGCGAGCATACGCACTGCTCCCCTAAGCCGAAAACCTGGACATCAATGGGGGCAATCGTAGGCTTGCCGTTTCGTCATCGCCCGAAACGGCACCCCGTTAGCACAATTGCACATGCCAGCATCATTACGTAAGTCGGCCGCCCTAGCTGTCATGCTCGCGGCAACCGCCTGCACGAGCACGAGCGTCGAACACTTCATCACCATCGATCCGCCCGACGCATCCGTCTACATCAACGGCGTGCGTAGCGGCAAGGGCGACCGCCGCATCCACGTTCTCGATTTCAGCCAGGCTGAACGCGTCTGGATCCAGGCGGTGCACCGCGACTTCCATCCGGAAGCGTTGCCGTTGGACCGACGCACCCTCGAGCGCATGGTCTCCGCACGCACCGACGTGACGATTTCATTGGGGAGGCGCTAGAGATGGGCAACTTCAAGATCCAGAAGGCCGCACTCGCGGCAGTTGTCTGCTTCGGTCTGACGGCCTGCGAAGGCATCCCGATGAAGACGTTCGAGTTTGACGCGATCGACCTCGACGAAGAGAAGCGCGCGGCGCTGATCGTCGTCGGCGACGGCGGCGAAAGCTGGAGCACCGCGACGTCCAAGCAACAGGTCGTCAACCACGGCGACGTCGAGACGCTGCGCCTCGAGGTGCCGTTCCAGAGCCGCGAGATCACCGTTCACGTCTGGCCGCTCGGTGAGAGTGGTGACGTGCCGCGCTCGCCAGGCGAAGCGCGCAACATGGTCTCGGACTACAAGAAGCAGACGCGTCAGCTCCGCCTCAACGACCCGGCGCGACAGCTGTTCATCCTGGATCCGAAGTAGCTGATCCAGTTAGCCCCTTGCTGGGGCCCTGAACGATTGGGGCCCTGGTCTATTGTGTCCCTGAACTATTGAGGCCACGTCGCGTCGCGGAACTCCGCTGGACGCAACACGACCCGGAAGCCGACGTGCGACGGCGGCCGGTTACGACTCTCGGCGCGCACACGCTTGCCGCTGAAGTAATCAGCAGCCGAACCGCCGGTGTCCGCGTAGCTACCGCCGACACAATCGGACTTGGTCACCTTCGCATCCGACGGAGGCTGTAACCACTCCGACATGTTGCCGGCGAGGTGGTGCAACACGCGTCCGTTGTCCGTTCGCAGCGAACGGCCGCCAGAATCGACGTTGACGGCACTGCGACCCGTGTTGCGATCCTGCATCTTGCCGGACATCGAGTCCCCCCACGGGAACTTGCGCAAGCCGCCATCGCCAAGTGCAGCGAGCGACCACTCCTCACGCGTCGGCAAGCTGACACCACGCCACGCGCAATACGCCGTCGCCTCGTAGAAGCTGGCCGACACCGGCTTGTCGTCGTCGCTACCGCGCGAACGCTTCAACATGGTTGCGAGCTTCGCGGCCGTCATGCCTGAGTCCTGGAAACGGTCGGCAACCGCCTGGAAGCGCGCTTCGGGGTCCGCGCCCTTCGCTGCAGCCTTGACCTCGGCCACGAACGCCTTGAACTCGCCGACGCTGCACTCGGTCGGCGACATGAAGAACGCCTTGACGTCGCCGCGCGGGTTCTTGCTGACCCCGGCCGGGATCTTGACCATCACCTTCGCCGCACGATCCAGGCGACCGATGCCGGCCTGCCACGTATCGATGCGCGCCGCAACGCCGTTGGGCAACAGCTTCATCTTGCGAGCGACTTCGCGGCACGCCTTCAGCTCGGCCAATGCCTCGGACACGTTGAGGTCGGTCTTCGCCATCGCGAACGCACTCTGGCAACGCTCGGCGAGTTCCTTCAGGTCGTCGAACTCGGCGCGAGCATTGGACGGCGCCAGCGAACTGCGCAGGCTGGTGAGGCAACGGGTCAACGAACCCGCAGCCAGGGCGTTGGCTGCCTTGAGCAGGTCGGTCTTGGCCTTGCCCCACTTGTCGCAGGTCTCGTCGAATAGATCGAGCTCGGTCGTCAGCTTCGGCTGATCGCCGAGCTTGGCGAGTGATTCGCGCAGCGACTTCTGGCTTGCAGCCATCTCCGTCGCGATGACATCCCACTCCGTGAGGCTTCGGATGCCGCTCAACTGCTGCTTGGCGGCGGTCAACGATGCCTGCCACGTAGCGACGCGCGCGCCCTCGTTCACCTCTGCCATCGCGGCTTCAAGCGTCGCGGTCGGCACGGCTGCGGCCAGTTCCGCCTTGGCGTCCGGGAACAGCATCCCCGCTCGCAGCAACGCTCGCTCAATCTCCGTCTTGCCGCGCAGCAACTCGTCGGCCAACGCGCCGCCAGCCCGCTTCCCATCCCATGTGTTCCACAGGCCAGTCAGCGCTTGCGCCACGCGAACCCGCAGGGTGTCTTCGCGACGCAGTTCCTTGCGCTTGGCTTCCGCCCACTCCGGCAACTTGCCGTCGACTTGCACTGGCTTGAGCGCGTTGTCGATCGCAGTGAGGAAGTTCTCGACGCCGACGAACTCAGGCGGCTGCGGGTTGGTCGGATAGATCGTGTTCGTGCCTTCCGCCAACGTCACGCAGTTCTGCACGCGCCGCATCTCGTTGATCAGCTTGTCCTTCGCTGCGAGATCCTCAGACGTCGGAGCCGTCAGGTCCTGGGCCCGCAGGATCTCCGCCTGATCCGGCCCCTCGTTCTCGAACTTGGTGCGGATCTCATCGAGGCGCTTGCTGATATCGCCGCCGCCCGTCGGCCCAACCGGCGTCGAGGCGAGGCCCAGCTGCAGCTTGTCGAGTGTTGCGGTCTCGATGTATTTGTTCAGGTCGTCGCGATGGTTCGGCAGCAGGTCATACAGCGTCGTTCGACACTCACGAATCGTATTCAGCCGATCGCCGAGTGCCGCGAGCGCGACGTCATCACCTTCGGCAGAAGTGCGATCCTCACGCCACTTGTTCAGCTCGTCGCGCAGTTCCGTGATCGCAGTGGGACCGACGGAGTCTTCGGCCCGCGCTTCCTTCGCTCGCGCTTCAGCCCACGTGCGCAACTCAGCACCTGCGCTGGCCTCGACGGCAGCCGCCTTTTCGACCTCGGCGAAGAACGGCTCGAGCTGATCGAACGGCACCTTGGGTTGCGGCGGCTGCAGCTCCTTGAGTGCAGCGTCGATCTTGAGACCGGTGTCGACGTCGGTCTGCAGGCGGGTCTTCTCGTCTACCAACAGCGCCGGCACGTCCAGGTTGGCCACATCGGTGCGCAGAGCACTACTCGGGCCATCGTTGCCAAAGCGCGTACGCAGGCCCTGCAACGCCGTGCGCGCCTCTTGCAGGTCCGGTTCCAATGGCTTCACCGGCTTCTGCGGATTGTCGACCTGCTCGATCTTCTTCGGCTGCTGGCTCCACCACCAGTAGCCGCCACCACCGCCACCAACGATCACGAGCAGCAGCACGATCATCAGCACCGGGCTCTTGGGCTTGACCGGATCGTTCTTCTCGTCGCGTTCGGATTCGCGGTCGCGAATCGCCTTCTTGAGCTTCTTGGCGCGGACCGTGATCGTTTCGCCGGCTTCAACGAGCACGAGGTCGTTGAGCAACTCTTCGTAGCTCTCGTAACGATCGTCGCGATCGTTGGCCGTCATGCGCTCGATGACGCGCGACAGCGGGTTGTTCTCATCGAGCTCGGGCAGCGACTTCCACAGGCACAGGTTCTCGAGCTTGGTCTTGGTCTGGATCAACTCGTAGACCGAACTTGCGCGGATCGGCGGCTCGCCGGTCAACAGGTAGAAGAACGTCGCACCGAGCGAATACATATCGCTGCGGAAGTCGACGTCGGCGCCACCCTGGCACTGCTCGGGGCTCATGTAGAGCGGCGTGCCGATCAGCTCGGATGTCAGCGTCATGCTGAAGTCTTCCTGCGGCTTCGCGATACCGAAGTCCGCGATCTTCAGGATGTCCTGGTCGGTCAACATCAAGTTGTCCGGCTTGATGTCGCGGTGCACGACGCCGAGGCGACGCGCCTCTTCGAGGCCCTTGCACGCCTGTCGAATCAACGGCAACGCTTCACCAGCTGGCAGGCGACCGCCAGCCAACAGCTTGACGTGTTCGCGCAGGTTCTTGCCCTTGACGAACTCCATCACGAGGTAGTGCACGCCGAGTTCGAAGCCGACGTCGTGCACCATGACGACGTTGGCGCTGTTGAACTTGCCGACCGTGCGCGCCTCGACCTCGAAGCGCTTGAGCATGCGCGGATCGGTCATCATCTCAGGACGGATGACCTTGACCGCGACGTCGCGATCCAACTTCAGTTGGCGCGCCTTGTAGACCGCGCCCATCGCGCCGCGGCCGAGCAGCTTGTCGATGCGGCAACCACCGATGGTCTTGCCCAACAGCTCGCCGGGCGCCACCGCGGCGCTCTTTGCGACGTCGTCGCTCTTCGCGCCCTTCTCACCCATCGCGGGCACGGTTCGGTCCTCGCTGCCACTTGCCGGTTCCGGCTGCTTGCCGGACGGCACGGTGCGATCCTCGGCCGCATCCTCGGGAAACGAACCGCCGGGCACGGTCGGATCTTCGCTTGGACCATCCGAAGGCACTTTGCCTGCGGGCACGGTGCGGTCTTCGGCCCCATCTTCGGGGAACTGCCCGCCGGGAACGGTCGGGTCTTCGTTGTCGTTGGAACTCATGGGCCAGGCTGCACCATCAAGGGCGCGGCGCGTTGTTGTAGTGGAAAACCATGAGCACCTGCAACTTCGCCGCCGCCAGAGCAGAAACGGTGCATGACCGGTGAGGCGTCATCGGGCGGTCGGCCCCGCCAAGTCGATCGCGACCTCCGCGCAATAGCACGATTCGGGGTCACAACGCTCAGCCAAGCTGCGCAGCATGACGGCCAGCGAACGCTGGGCCTTGACGGGTGGCAGGCCCTTGCCGTTGACAACGATGTCGATGTTGTAGTTGAGGCTCGCCAGGCGATCGTCGAGCAAAATCACGAGGGAACCGGACGTCACCGGTTCTCGACCGCCGTCCTTGGTCGGTCGCTCGACGGTTACGACGAGGTCGCCGCGATCGAAACGCGCATCGATGAACCACGGCAAGTCGTCCGGTTTGGCACCGAGCCTCACCCAGTAGTGCTGCTGAGCAACGCGCGAATCGAACTTCTGCACCGTCCAGACGACCCGCTTCGGCCGCGGATTGCGCACCCGTTCGGCCAACCACTTCGGCGTCAGCGAGTAGTCGATGCCGTGGCCGCGCCCAGCCTGAACATTGACGGCATGGTCGTAGCCCTCCGGGTCCTTGGCGCGCAACTCGTCGAGCCGCTCCCCCATGCGTCGGGCAAGACCGACCCGGTCAAACATCGTGTCCTTCTCGCCAATGTCAATCCGCATCGCGACGTTGCGCATGTTCTCAGGCGGCGACGTGTGCATCGGTTCGGCGGCAGCCATGCCACCCGTCGCCGCGAACCGATCCGGACGGTTGCCGGCAAAACGGATCGCGCCGTATCCACCTTCGGAGATGCCCATCAGGTAGACGCGGTTGGGATCGACGTCGCGGAACAGGATGGCTTGCTCGATGACTTGCTCGAACGCGATCTGGTTGTGGTCGTGCCACCAACGACCGCGACGATCGTCGGCCATCCGCGGAATGAAGTAGAGACCGGCCGGTTTGTAGACGCGATCGAACAGTGTCTTCTGCGCCTGCCATTCGCGCGTGTTGACGCGCCACGTGTGCGGGCCCTTGGCTTTGCCGTTGCCGCCGCCACCGTGCAGGCAGATGTAGAGCGGCCAACCGGTTGCTGGTTTGTCGCCCTTGGCGAGGAGCACGTACGGGAACTCGTAGTCGCCGGCTTTGACGGTGGATGGTTTGACGGACGAATCGCCGCGCGGCTCAGGCAAGGTATCGCGGCCGTTCTTCGTCGCGGCCTTCTGCAACGCAGTGAACAACGTCGGAACAAGCGCGCGAGCATCGGCTCGCGAGTAGCTGTAGTCAGGCACCTTGAGCTTCGTGCGCGCTTCTTCGTCTCCCGCAAACCACGCCTCAGCCGTCTTGGCAATGCGCGCCCGTCGAATCTCTCGCAGCAACAGCTCCTTGCAGCGGAAGGCAAACTCGCGGTTGCGCGACTTGGCGGCGTGCTTCTGCAACCACGCCGTGATGGCCGGTGTGTGCGCAATGGACTCGACCGCCGTGAACAGTTCCCACCGCGTTGGTGGCGGGTTGTCATCTTCGAGCGAGTTCCATCCAACAGCCGAAGTCCACTCACGCGGCACGTCACCTTGCTTCAGCTTCGCATCCGCACCGATCAACACCGCGATGTCAACTACCGTCAACTGGCGCAAGTCCACCAGGAAGCGACCTGCGTCCATCCGCAGCTCCCATTGAGCGGACTCATCGGCCAAGACACGCCGCCACTGATGCGCAGCGCGCGCGCGCTGCGACGACGTCAGATGCCGCATGCTGTCGCTCCTGGACCACACACTCAAACGCACCCGTCGATTGGCGTGCATCAGTGCCGCGAGCTGCTCAGCAATCGCCCCCTGATCCATGCCAAGGTAGCTGGCTGCTGCTTCGCGAATACTGGGTTTGGCGTGCTCCACCAGGGCAACCAACTGCGCTCGTGGCACCTCCTTGGAGAACACCGCCACGCCATGCCGGCCATCGACGTGCTCAGCCTCGATCGCCGCCGGCAGTTCGGCTGGTTCGACCCGCACCAACGCGCGATAGGCCAAGCCACGCAATTCGGCATCCTGCGATTCCGTCAGTTGCCGAACCGTGGCAACGAGGCTCTCCAACGTCGCAGCATGTCGGACGAGGACATCGAGCGCCAAACGCACGCGCCTGGCCTCCTTCGACATCAGTTCCTTCTGCAAGGCAGCACGCAAACCAGGCAACCGGGTTTGCCACGGCGTCGCGGTAAGCTCACTCGCCACCCGCACCCGGTCTTTGGCATCGGCCGCTGCAACCGCTTTGCCAAGCTCGTCCGCAAGGTAGTTGCGCACGAACATCGGTGGGCGATCGTCGACGAACAGCCGCCGCAACCTCGACCCCGTCAGCGCCCCAGCAGCGACCAGGCGGTCGCGAAGCTCAAGGTTGCGGACAGACATCGACCAAAGCGCACTGACAGCCCTGGCCTTGAGGCTGTGCGAGCCAGTCGCCAACTCGACGAGTCGCTGCTCGCTTGCCGCGGACACGTTGACGCGGCCACGCGAATCGATCAGCTGCAATGCAAGTTCGAGAACATCATCGTCATCGCTGGCCAAAGCCGCCTCGATGATCGACGTAGCCACCGCGTGCGCCCGCCCCACAAACCTGCCTTGGCCAATCGACGCAAGGATGCTCATCTGGTTGTAGGCACCGCACGTCGCAAACTGTGACCTGAGGAAGGCCAATGCAGCCGGGTCTTCAGGGGACACCGTGCGCGCTGCCAGCAGCCCACACGATTCGCCTTCGCACTCGTCGTCGACAAGCAATCGACGGGCCGCAAACTCATCCCACTTGACCGGCCGTTGGTGCACGCCGATCACCCGGAGGGCCGCCCGCCGCAACGTGTGATGTTCCGACTCCGTCGCAAACACCTGCAACGCAGCCCACCCCGGCTCTGCGAATGCGGGCAGCAATCGCAGCAGCGCCACCAAGGTTTTGGGCGCCCCACCGCTCGCTGCGGCTTCGGCGATCTTGGTTCGGACTTCTGCCAGCGCGCGGTCACCGAACTTCGCGCATAGGTGTGGCAACATCTTCGCCGCCGTCGGCTTACTCTCGTGCAACGACACGGCGAGGCAGCGCTGCCAACGTTCCGGTTCGACCTGCGGCACCTGCAACAACACCATCAGAGCCAACGTCTGCGCCTCGTACGGCAGCCCCAGATCGTCGGCGTCCTTCGGCACCATTGCGTGTTGCAGCGGGAAGTAGCCCAGGGCCTTCAGATGACTGCGACCGGTGCCGTGATAGACGTCATCAAACGACGGATACTTGGGCTGCTCGAAGAGTCCCCACGCTGGCAGCGCGACCTTCCACAGCGCCTCCTTCGCCTCGGCAGAGAGTTCGGCCGCCAGCGGCAACAGGGACTTGGCGGCGGCATTGCGGGCGCGCCAGTCCTTCGAGTAGAGCGCCGCAACCAGTTCCTGTTGGCTTGCTTGCGCCGACAGGCCAACCGACGAGAGCAGCCCGCAGAGGGCTGCCAACGCCAGATTCTTCTTCGCGAACATGCCCGCAGAATGCCCGACCGGGGCACCCCTCGCCAAAAAAAGCCGACATTGTTGTCGTCTCGCTCTCAGCCGGTTCGTCGGCTATGAGAAAGCAACCGAGGCCCCGCCTCCCAACCCTCAAATCGCCATGAAGATCCTCACCTCGCTCGTCTCTCTCGCCCTCGCCCTGCCCATCGTCGCGCAGGACATGCCGCAGCCCGGCCCCGAACACAAGAAGCTCACATCGCAAGTCGGCACGTGGAAGGCCGAACTCAGCTACATGGGTGAGGATGGCCAGCAGATGAAGAGCAAGGGCACTTCCGTCCGCAAGGCGCCGCTCGGTGGCTTCTGGCTGATCGACAACTTCCAAGCCGACATGATGGGCATGCCATTCCGCGGCCAAGGCACGACCGGCTACGACCCGGCCAAGAAGAAGTACGTCGGCACGTGGGTCGACTCGATGACCCCGAGCCTGATGGTCATCGAAGGCAACTTCGACAAGACCGGCAAGATCCTGACGATGGAAGGCATGGGCCAAGGCTTCGATGGCAAGCCCGCCAAGACGCGCCTCGTCACGACCGAGAAGGACAAGAACACGCACGTGTTCGAGATGTTCACGCAGATGCCCGACGGCAAGTTCATGAAGATGATGACGATCACCTACAAGCGTCAGGTCCGGAAGCTCGACAAGGTCCGCTAGTAGCGACCGTACGGTGCCTGGAACGAAGTCAACTTATTCGCCGCGCGCGGCGAATAGGGTGAAAACGTTCCAGGCACCGTACGTTCAGCCGCGCGCGAAAGTGCCGACTTCGTTCCAGGCACCGTACGCGCTACATCAGGCTGCTTGGGTCCACGTCGAGTGTGACCCGGCAGGAGCGTGTGCCGAGGTCTTCGACCGTGCCGATCGCTCCCATCGCGGAGTCGAACGCCGCTTTGTCGAAGCACTTCACGAGCATGTGCCAGCGCCAGTTGTCCTTCACCTTCGTGATGACAGCGGGCGCGGGACCGAGCACCTCCACGTTCTTCATCGTGTTGAGGGGCTTGCACGCCGTGCGCAGGATCTGCTGCGCATCGCTCTCGCGTCGGCCTTCGGCCAACACCCGTAGAAGGCGTGCAAACGGCGGATAGCCGGTGATCTTGCGGAACACGAGTTCCTGCTGCACGAACGAGTCGTAGTCGTTTTTGGCCGCCGCTTCGACCGCGTAGTTGTCCGGACAGTAGGTCTGGATGATGACCGTGCCCGCTTTGTCACCACGACCGGCGCGGCCCGCAACTTGATGCAACAATTGGAACGTGCGTTCGCCCGCGCGGTAATCCGGCACGAACAAACCGGTGTCCGCGGACACGACGCCGACGAGCGTGACGTCGGGGAAGTCGAGTCCCTTCGCAATCATCTGCGTGCCGATCAACACATCGATGTGCTTCTTGCGGAACGAAGCCAGCACCCGTTCGTGCGCGCCGCGCTCGGCCATCGTGTCGGCGTCCATGCGCGCGACGACGGCTTCGGGGAAGTGCTGTTTGACGACTTCTTCGAGGCGTTCGGTGCCGACGCCGAGCTCGAACATGCGTTGGTTCTCACACGTCGTGCACATTTCCGGCCGCCGCTTCTCACTGCAGCACCAGTGACACACGAGGCGACCGCGGCGGCTGTGCCACGTCATCGACACGGCACACTGTTCACATTGCACGGACTCGCCACAACTCGGGCACAACAGGACCGGTGAGTAGCCGCGCCGATTCAAGAACAGCAGCACTTGATCGCGCGCCTTGAGCCGTTCCTCCATCATCACAAGCAGCGTGCGCGACAGCACCACGCCTTCGCGCTGTGCTTCCTTGGGCTCGGTGCGAAGGTCCTGCACGAGGATCTTCGGCAAGCGACCAGCGCCGGCACGTTCGGGCAACGTCAACAACTCGAAGATGCCGCGACGTGCCTTGCCGATCGACTCCAGCGTCGGCGTCGCCGAACCGAGCACAACAACCGCGTCCTCGATCTGGCCCCGTTCGATCGCCATCTGACGGGCGTGGTAGCGCGGCGTGCTGTCCTGCTTGAACGACGTCTCGTGCTCCTCGTCGATAACGATCAGGCCGAGGTTGCGAACGGGTGCAAACAGCGCCGAACGGGCGCCAACGGCCACCGTCGCCTTGCCCTGCAACAACCGCTGCCACTGCCGCGCGCGCTCGCTGTCGGTCAGGCCACTGTGCAACACGGCAACGTCGGGAAAGCGCGACGCAAAGCGACCAACTGTCTGCGGCGTCAGCGAGATCTCGGGCACCAACACGATGGCGCTCTTCTTCATCGCGTGCACCTTCTCGAGGATGCGCAGGTAGACCTCGGTCTTGCCACTGCCGGTCACGCCGTGCAGCAAGAACGTGCGATGCTCGTTCTTCTCGACGATCTTGGTGACCGAGTCGACGGCCTTCTCCTGATGCTCGTTGAGAACGTGACGCTCGGCGCGCTCTTCGATCGCGGGCTTCAGCTCCTCAAGCTGCTCCGCAATCATCACGCGCTTCAAGATGCCGTGCTTGCACAGTGTCTTCCACGGACTGTCACTCGTCTTCGTGCGCCGCCGCACATCGGAGATCGTCATCGGCCCACCAAACTCGAGCACGGTGCGCAACACCCGCGACTGTGCTTGATGCTTCTCTTCGAGTTCGTCGACGGCCTTGACCGCGAGGTCGCGTGGCGCCAACAGTTCGACGTGCGGAATCTTGCGCTGACCGCGGCGTTTGGCGATCGACGGCAACGTCGCATCGAGCGCCTCCCCCATCGAGCAGCCGTAGCTGTCCGCCATCCGGCGCGCCAACTCGAGCAGCGACGGCGGCAACGACAGCTCGCCATCGAGCACGTCTTCGATCGGCTTGATCCTCTTGACCGGCAGATCCGTCGTATCGCTAACCGCGGTCACCACGCCGCCGAGCTTGCGACCGTGGAAGTTGACGCGCACCCGATTGCCCGGCGTCGCCGTCATGCCTTCGGGCAGGACATACGTAAACTCCCGCCTGAGCGGCAGATTGAGCGCTACCTGCACGAACTTCGGCGCAGACTTGGGCGCAGCCGGGTCGGGGTCAGGTAGCTCGGGGAAGAGGTCGGTCATCGCGGGCGAATCCAGTGAACGGGTCCGCCTACAGGAACGCAATGAGGGGGATCACTCGTTGTGTTCTTGGCCTGTAGATCCGCGGACCTCCGCAAGCATCGCGACCAGCCCAGCCACCTCACTCTCGTTGTTGCGCAGCGGTTCCTGGGCGACACGAGCCTCGCAAGCAGCAACGAGTTCAGCCGCTTCGGGCCGCCGTTCCACGACCGCGAGGTGCGCTTCGGCGATGATCGTCAGCAAATCGGCAGCGCCGCCGCCCTTCGCCGCCTGGAGTTCCTGCGCGGCAACTGCCAGCTCGCCGCGAGCGATCGCGACCCGGCAAGCAACCGCGTGCAGCCAATCCTCGCCAGGCCGCAGGGCAATGGCCTGCTGGATCGAGGCCCACGCAGCATCGAAGTCTCCGTGCACGCGCAATGCCGATGCCAGCGCACCATGCACGTGACTGCTTTCCGGAACATGCTCCGCTACGGAGCGCAACAACTCGACGGCAGCCGCCGAATCGACGGGCCTCAGTTGGCCGGCGCGAAACAGGCTTGCATGGAGGTAGTCGGGGTACCGTGCAATGAGGCCTGCGTATTCGTCCTGTGCTCGTTCTTGGTCGCCAACGTGATGAGTTACTTCCATCGCATCACCCCACAGGTCGCGCCGCTGACGAACACGTTGCGGAGCGGCATCGTAGACTCGCAGCCATTCTTGCCATTCGTGAGCCGCCAGATGCTGGCCGAGCTCACCCCGAATCCGAAGTTCGCCTGCGCCCCAAGCAAGTGCGCCAAGCAACCAAACCGAGCTAGCCACGGTCAAGACGGACGCCGTATCACCGCGAATCGCCACGGCCAATCCGAACGACAACACGACAGCGACCCAGCACGCAACGCGAACGCGAAGCACCGGATGGAGAAACCTGACGCCAAGCTTGCGGGCGTCATTCACGGCGCCCCACGGTTGCACGGCAATGTTCGAAACAGTCGGTGCGCACGCAACGAGCACGCCAAGGACCAGCGCTATTCCCGTCCAGCCAAAGCTGCCGAGGACAACACTCCCCAACAGAAGCAGCAAGCAAAGCAACCACGAGGTCACTCGAGCACGCGCCGCACTCCGAGCATTCTGGCAAACGTCCGCTGGCGCTCGCTCCGCAAGCAACCTCGCCTTGCGTTCGTCGAAGTGTGGATGCGACAGCAAACCATGCAGCCTCGGACTGCCCCCCGCGCTAAAGCCGCTAGCCGCGTCAAGGGTTGCCACCGCAGCGATCATTTCATCCGCCCCAACGATGCTCGCCGCAAGTCGATCCGCGGCAAACTCGGCGCGATGGCTGTAAGCAACCGACGCCATCACACCTGCTGCCACCAACCACATTCCCGCCACATACAGTGAGACCCAGCCGCTCACCAAGACAGCGGCTATGGCAGCGCACATGGCGATAATCACACGCCACGCTCCGATGTGGCTGGCGAGGTGGCCGAGTTCGTGCGCCAAAACCGCCTCGCGCTGCCTTGAGTCCATTGTGTGCATCACGCCGTCGCCAACGATCACCGTTGGGCACAACCCATCCGCGGCACAAGCATTGACCAAGAACCCGTGCTCGGTGCGACTCTGCACCACGCGCGGCGGCCGCATCCCCAACGCGGCCGACATCGATCCGATGCTCTGCACGACCTCCTCATCATCGAGTGAGGCAAGGTTCTCGAAGACGGCAGGCAACTTCGGAGACCGGATGAACTGCATCGCGGGCCATAGCACGAGCCAACAGGCCAACAGCACCACGCTCCAATCGATTGCGTAGGGCTGCGTGGCAACCGACACGATCTGGCCATCTTCATCGACTGCGTTGCTCAGCCCACGGCCAATCGTCGTGTCCAGGAACAGCGTCGGCAACACCGGCACCGACGCCGCCAGACCCAACACGATCGCGTAGGCATTGCGCCGCCACCACGAAACCGACGCCGGCAAATCACGACTCCGCACCAACAGCACGAAGTACGCCAGCAACGGCAAGACAAGGATCATCGGCCCCCAATTGTGCCCCGCAAACGAGCCCGCGCCGACCTTGATCTGCAGGGCATCAGCGACGGAAACTCAAAACATCACAGCCCGAGCCCCTTGACGGACTCCCAAACTCTCGTTACTTACCACGCCCCAATGACCGCGCTCACCGCCACGACCAGCACCCCCAACGCTCCGACGAGCTTGATCTCGTCGCTGGGTGAGGTGCGCAATCAGGTCGCTGCTCCGGTGCTTCTGGCGCTCGTTCTTACGGTCATTCTTCTCGTCGTCATCCTCCTCGTCGTTCCCGAGGGGATGCGGTAGGCCGGACTAAACACCGACCGACGCTCGAAAGAGCCCCGCATCCTCAACCGAGGATGCGGGGCTTTTTTCGTTTATGCGCCGGTCGCTGCTCCCAGCGATCTCATGCGAAGCGATGCAATCAAACTAGGACCTTCCCGCGCCCCGGCGCGCGCGATGCTGCGTGCGACCGGAATGGACGACGAGGCGTTGGCGCGCCCGATGGTCGCCGTCATCAGCACGTTCACGGATGTAATGCCGTGCACGATGCACCTGCGCGACCTGGCCGAACACGCTGCAACCGGCGTGCGCGAAGCCGGCGGCACGCCAGTGCAGTTCGGCACGATCGCCGTCTCCGATGGCATCGCCATGGGCACGCCAGGCATGCGCGCGTCGCTGATCTCGCGCGAGGTGATCGCCGACAGCATCGAGCTCGCCGTGACCGGCCACAGCCTCGATGGCGTGGTGCTGGTGGTCGGCTGCGACAAGACCTTGCCCGCCGCGGCGATGGCGTTGCTGCGACTCGATGTGCCGGGCGTGATCCTCTACGGCGGCTCGATCGCGGCAGGTCACCACAACGGGCGCGACCTGACGGTGCAGGACATGTTCGAGGCCGTTGGCGCGTGCGCGGCCGGCGACATGCAACCCGAAGAGGTGCAGGAACTCGAGCGTGCCGCATGTCCGTCGGCCGGCGCGTGCGGCGGTCAGTTCACGGCCAACACGATGGCGATGGTGCTCACGATCCTCGGTTTGTCGCCGATGGGCGCCAACGACGTGCCGGCGACCGATCCGCAGAAGGCCGATGTAGCCCGGGCCTGCGGCAGAACCGCGATGGCAGCCGTGCGAGCTGATCGCCGACCGCGCAGCTTCGTCTGTGAAGCGGCACTCCAAGAGGCTGCCACCGCGGTCTTGGCCTCCGGTGGTTCGACCAATGCCGTGCTGCACCTACTGGCGATCGCTGCCGAAGCGGAGGTCCCGTTCGCCATCGAGCAGTTTGATGCCGAACGCCAGCGCGCCGCGGTGCTGCTCGACCTCAAGCCGTCGGGCGCCTTCACGGCGGTCGACTTCGTCGCCGCGGGTGGCACACCAACGTTTGCGCGCAAGCTGCAGGAACTCGGCCTGCTGAGCGACCGACCGACGATCAGTGGCGCGACGATGTTTGCCGAGCTGCAACGGACGAACGACATCGAAGGTCAGCGCGTCATCCGAGCAACCGACGACCCCGTGCGGTCCACACCAGGACTCGCCATCTTGCACGGCAACCTCGCGCCGGAAGGCTGCGTCGTCAAGCTTGGCAAAGAACACCACGCCGGCACGTTCACCGGTCCAGCCCGCGTCTTCGAAAGCGAAGAGCAGGCATTCGATGCCGTGCAAAACAGCGTCATCGCAGACGGGTCCGTGATCGTCATCCGCAACGAAGGTCCGCGCGGTGGTCCCGGCATGCGCGAGATGCTCGCCGTGACCGGGGCGTTAATCGGCAAAGGCCTCGGCGACCGGGTAGCCCTGATCACCGACGGCAGGTTCAGCGGCGCAACGCACGGCCTGATGGTCGGCCACGTCGCTCCCGAAGCCGCGTGTGGCGGAGCGATCGGCAAGTTGCGCAACGGTGACCAGATCACAATCGACGTTCCTGGCCGTCGCCTGCAAGTCGCATCAGAGGTTCTGCAACGTGCCGCCAACGCACCTGCGCCCCCACGCCCAAAGGGGGTGTTTGCGCGCTACGCAGCCCTCGTCAACTCCGCCGCTCGCGGCGCCACCACGATCCCCGGCGCGTAGTCGCCAACTTTCCCCATCACCACGCAGCAACTCAGTTTGAACCAATGAACATCCTTCGCGAATCCGACGTCGACACCGAGACCTTCCAGAACCTTCGCGTAGCCATCATCGGCTACGGCAGCCAGGGTCGCGCGCACGCGTGCAACCTGCGCGACAGCGGCGTCGAGGTCATTGTCGGTCTGCGCCAAGGCGGCAAGTCGCGCGCGACTGCCGTTGCCGACGGCTTTGCACCAGTCGCGCCGGCCGATGCCGTGCGCGGTGCGGATGTGGTTGCCGTCCTCGTCCCGGACATGCAGCAAGAGGAACTGTACCGCGAGACGATAGAACCCAACCTGCAGGCGGGAACGCTGCTGATGTTTGCTCACGGTTTCGCCGTGCACTACGGCACGATCAAGCCGGCCGCGGATTGCGACGTGGCACTCGTTGCCCCCAAGAGTCCCGGCGCGTTGGTGCGCCGCCAGTACGAACAGGGCAACGGCGTACCATGCCTGGTCGCCGTCGCGCAAGATCCTACCGGCACCGCCGAGGCACGTGCTCTCGCCTACGCCCACGGTATCGGTGGTACGCGGGCCGGTGTGTTGCGCACGACGTTTGCCGAGGAGACCGAGACCGATCTGTTCGGTGAGCAAGCCGTTCTGTGCGGCGGTGCCACGGAGCTGGTCACTGCCGGCTTCGAGACTCTCGTGGATGCTGGCTACCAACCGGAGGTGGCCTATTTCGAGTGTCTGCACGAGCTCAAGCTGATCGTGGACCTGCTCTATGAGGGCGGCCTCGCCAGAGTGCACGAGTTCGTCAGCGACACGGCGAAGTATGGCGACCTCACGCGCGGCAAGGTCGTTGTCGACGAGCACGCCCGCCAACGCATGCGCGACGTGCTCGAGCAGATCCGCTCCGGCACGTTCGCCCGCGAGTGGATCGAAGAGCACCGCACCGGTAGCGCTGGCTACCGCCGAATGCTCGACAAGGACCTCGCGCACCCGATCGAAGCAGTTGGCCAACGACTGCGTGCCACGATGCCGTGGTTGCCGCAGGCAACACCTGCCAAACAACCCGAGGCAGCACGATGACCGCCATCGACACCACCAAACCGGTGGCGAGCGACCGCACGCCCAACAACGGCGCCAAGGCGCTCGTGCGCGAACTCGAAGCCCTCGGCGTGCGCACGATCTTCGGCTATCCCGGCGGCGCCATCATGCCCGTCTACGACGCGTTGACGGATTCGTGCCTGGAACACATCTTGACCCGTCACGAGCAGGGCGCCGCATTGGCGGCCGGTGGCTACGCCCGAGCATCGGGCAAGCCCGGCGTGTGCATCGCCACGTCTGGTCCGGGCGCCACCAATCTGCTCACCGGGATCGCCGATGCCCACCTCGACTCGGTGCCGCTGATTGCGATCACTGGCCAGGTCCCGACGCCGTTGATCGGCACGGATGCGTTTCAGGAAGTCGACACGATTGGCATCTCGATGCCCGTCGTGAAGCATTCTTACGCAGTCAAGAACGTCGCCGATATCCCGGCGATCGTGCGTGAGGCGTTCGCCATCGCATGTGAAGGTCGCCCCGGACCGGTGTTGATCGATCTGCCCAAGGACATCGCCACGAGTTTGATGCCGGCCTCCGCGCCGGCGAATCTGCAAAGGCCCGCCGCAGTCATGCCACGATGTGAGGCGCAACTCGCAGCGGCAGCTGCGTTGTTGGCCAAGGCCCAACGGCCCGTCGCATACGTCGGCGGTGGCGCAGTCATGGGCAATGCCAGCGACGCCCTGCATGAGTTCCTCACCCGAACCAGCATGCCAGCAGTGACGACCCTGCAAGGCATCGGCGCACTTCCGAGCAACCACCCACAACTTCTGGGCATGTTGGGCATGCATGGCACGCAAGCGGCGAATTGCGCCGTGCAAGAGAGTGACTTGTTGTTGTGTTTGGGCGCACGGTTCGACGACCGCGTCACGGGCAAGCTCGACACGTTTGCTCCCAATGCTGCAGTCGTGCACGTCGACATCGATCCAGCCGAACTGGGCAAACTTAGACGTCCAACAGTCGCGGTGCGCAGTCAACTCGCGGCAGCCCTGCGAGCGTGGCCGGACCACGGCAATGCGTACACCCAGTGGCTCACGAAGTGCACGGAGACTCGCGATCAACAGACGCAGCGCACGCGTGAACAACAGGCGTCGCGACCGACCGGAGCGGGCATCGATGCATGCGCATTGCTGCGCGAGATCACCGCGCCAGATCCATCGCGTTGGATCGTCACGGCCGACGTTGGCCAGCACCAGATGTGGGTTGCGCAACACTGTCAGTTCGCCCACCCGCGCCAACACCTTTCGAGCGGCGGCCTCGGCACCATGGGCTTCGGCATTCCCGCGGCCATCGGCGCCCAGCTTGCCCATCGCGATCGTGATGTGCTGGCGGTCTCCGGTGACGGCAGCTTCATGATGAACGTGCAGGAGTTGGCGACGATCCGTCGTTACGACCTGCCAATCAAGATCGTCGTGCTCGACAACCGGTGCCTCGGCATGGTGCGCCAGTGGCAAGAACTGTTCTTCGCCGAGCGCTACTCGCAAGTCGATCTGTCGGACAACCCGGAGTTCACCGCGATTGCCGCGGCCTTCGGCATTCCCTCGGTTCGGATCGCCAACGCCCGTGGTGTGCCCGCCGCACTGCGTCGCATCGAACGTGCCCAAGGCCCACTGCTCGTGCATGTCGAAGTCGACGCCGGCGACAACGTCTGGCCTTTGGTGCCCCCGGGCTCGGCCAACCATCAAATGATGGAGGGCGCCTGACGTGCAACACAGGCTCCTGCTCGACATGGACGCGCACGACGGCGCCTTGCTCAGGGTCCTGGCGCTCATCGAGCGCCGCGGCTTCACCCTGCAGCAAGTCGACGCCAACTCTCTGGCAGCAACTCCGCAGGTCACGCTCGCCGTCGCTGGCACCACCAACATCGATGTCCTCGTGCGCCAACTGCAACGCCTGATCGACGTGCGCGACGTTCGCATCACCACCAATCCAACCACTGAAGAATCCCAATGACCGTCCCTTCCACCGCCCAACGACAACCGTTGATCCTGTTCGACACCACACTGCGCGACGGCGAGCAGGCGCCTGGCTTCTCGATGCAACTCGACGAGAAGCTGACGATCGCGCGCGCGCTTGCGGCACTTCGAGTCGACGTCATCGAAGCCGGGTTTCCGGCGGCGTCACCTGGCGACTTCACGGCAGTGCAGACCATTGCCGAACAGATCCGCGGTCCGGTGATTGCCGCCCTGTCGCGATGCTTGCCGCAAGACATCGAACGGGCTGCGGCTGCCCTTGCCCCGGCAGAACGCAGTCGCCTCCACGTGTTCTTGGCCACAAGCCCCGTGCACCGTGACAAGAAGTTGCGCATGTCCAAGGCCGAGGTTCTGCGCAACATCGAAGCGGGCGTCAGCCAGGCTCGCCGGCATTGCACGGACGTCGAGTGGTCTGCAGAAGATGCTTCGCGCACCGAGCCAGAGTTTCTGATCCAAGCGGTGCAAGCGGCCGTCGATGCTGGCGCCACAACGATCAACTTGCCTGACACGGTCGGCTACGCCACGCCGGCCGAATACGGCGCCATGTTCGCCCGTATTCGCGAACATGTGAACGGCATCGACCAAGTCGTGCTCAGCACCCACTGCCACGACGACCTGGGCATGGCCGTCGCCAACAGCCTCGCCGGGGTGCAGCACGGTGCGCGTCAAATCGAGTGCACGATCAACGGTATCGGCGAACGCGCCGGCAACTGCGCGCTCGAAGAAGTCGTCATGGCGGTCGCGACGCGCCAGGACTTCTATGACCTCGAGGTCGCCATCGACACGCCACGGCTGTGTGCCACGAGCCGCGTGCTGGCTGCGGTCACCGGAGTACACGTTCCGCCCAACAAGGCGATCGTCGGCAAGAACGCGTTTGCGCACGAAGCCGGCATCCACCAACACGGCATCCTGAAGCATCGTTCGACGTACGAGATCATGCGCGGCGAGGACGTCGGCGCGCGCGGCGCCAGTCTCGTGCTGGGCAAACACAGCGGTCGCCATGCGGTGCAAGCGCGCGTGACGGAACTGGGCTTTGAGCTCGACGAAGCGCGCCTCGACGAAGTGTTCGCACGTTTCAAAGAACTCGCCGACACCAAGAAGGAGATTCTCGACGGCGACCTTGAAGCGTTGGTTGTCGATCGCGAACACACTGCCGACGGGCCGTGGCAACTGCAGTCCCTGCAAGCCAACGCCGGTCGCGGCACGTTGCCATCGGCGGCAGTCTCACTCGTGCACCCGGATCGCGGCGAATGCACCGAAGCCGCAGTTGGCGACGGCCCGGTTGACGCCGTCTGGAAAGCCATCGTACGCGGTATCGGCCTCGTCGACGCCGAACTCGAACGCTTCCACGTCGAGGCCGCAACGCTCGGCGAAGATGCTCTCGGCCGCGTGCACGTCGCCTGTCGCATCGGAGCGCACACCGTGCGTGGCCATGGCGTCAGCACGGACATCGTCGAGGCGAGCGCCATCGCCTTCGTCGATGCCATCAATCGATTCGAACGGTCCCCCGCGACGAAGCCCTCCCACCAACAACCTCCTACAGAAGCCCTGCAATCATGATGAACCGCACCAACCACATCTGGATGAATGGTCAACTCGTGCCGTGGGAGTCCGCGACCACGCACGTGATGAGCCACGCTCTGCACTACGGCTCGTCCGTGTTCGAAGGCATCCGCTCCTACGCTTCGACGCGTGGCCCCGTGTTCTTCCGCCTCGAAGACCACATCGATCGCCTGCTGATGTCGGCACACATCTACTCGATGCCGCTCAAGCACGACCGCGACGCCTTGCTCGCAGCGTGCCACGAAGTCATCACCAAGAACGAACTCGACGCCGCCTACTTGCGACCGCTCGCCTACCGCGGCTACGGCAAGCTCGGCCTCAACCCTGGCGACACGCCTGTCGACATCATCATCGCGGCGGTGCCGTGGGGTGATTACCACGGCGGCGACAGCAAGAACGATGGGCTCGATGTGCGCATCGTCTCGTGGCAGCGCCCGGCTCCCAACACGTTGCCCGCCATGGCCAAGGCCGGCGGCAACTACTTGTCGGGTCAGTTGGTCGCCGCCGAAGCCCACCGCGACGGCTACCACGAGGGCATCGCGCTCGACGTCAACGGCTATGTCAGCGAAGGCTCAGGCATGAACGTGTTTGCCGTGAAGAACGGCGTGCTGTTCACACCAACTGCCGCCAGTTCGATCCTGCCAGGATTGACGCGCGACACGGTCTTCCACCTGGCCAAGGAACTCGGTCTCGAGGTTCGTTCTGAGAACCTGGTTCGCGAAGTCCTGACGATCGCCGACGAAGTGTTCCTGGTTGGCACCGCGGCCGAGATTACGCCCGTTCGCAGTATCGACCGCAAGCCGATCGGCGCCGGCACGTGCGGCCCCATCACCAAGCGCCTGCAAGATGCATTCGCGGACCTGATCAACGGCCGCATCGCCGATCCCCATGGCTACATCACCGCCGTGCAAACGAGCCCTGCGGCCAAGCAGGTCGCGGTATGAGCAAGCCACAGACGATGCTCGACAAGATCTGGGCGGCGCACGAAGTGACGACCGTTGGCGAAGGCGGCCCCGCCGTTCTCTACGTCGACTTGCACCTCGTGCACGAAGTAACGTCGCCGCAAGCCTTCACCGAGTTGCGACATCGCGGCCAGACCGTGCGCTGCCCCGGTCGCACCATCGCCACGATGGACCATGCAACCCCGACCACCAAGCCGCGCGCGGACGGTAGCTGGCCGGAACTGCAACCGGGGGCGGAGCAACAGCTCGCCACGCTGACGAGCAACTGTGATCAGGCAGGCATCCAACTGTTCGGCGTCGGCAGTCCCGAGCGCGGCATCGTGCACGTCATCGGCCCCGAACTCGGCGCTGTGCAACCAGGCATGACCGTCGTCTGCGGCGACAGCCATACGAGCACCCACGGTGCGTTTGGCGCGTTGGCGTTCGGCATCGGCACGACCGAAGTTGCTCACGTGATGGCGACCCAGAGCCTGCTGCAACGTCGACCACGAGCGATGGCGATCGAGTTGCACGGCATTCCGGGCCCGCACACAACCGCCAAGGATCTCGCACTCGCCGTCTTGCGCAAGCTCGGCATGCACGGCGGCACCGGCCACGTCTTCGAGTTCCGCGGCGCAGCCGTTCGCGCCCTGGACATGGCTGGACGAATGACACTGTGCAACATGTCGATCGAGGGCGGCGCGCGAGCTGGCATGGTTGCGCCCGACGAGACGACGTTTGCATATCTCGCCGGACGAGCGCGAGCGCCAAAGGGTGCAGCGTTCAATGCAGCGATCGCGGAGTGGCGCAACCTGTCCACCGATGCGGACGCGACGTTCGATCGCTCCATCGACGTCGACGTCGGCGGACTCTGCCCACAAATCACGTACGGCACCAACCCCGGCATGGTCGTCGACATCGACGAAAACGTGCCAGAACCAACTGACGACGATGCGGCGGATGCCCTTCGCTACATGAACGTCGCAGCCAACGAACCGCTACTCGGTCGCCCGATCGATGTGGTCTTCATCGGCAGCTGCACCAACGGTCGCCTCGAAGACTTGCGCGCCGCGGCCAACGTGCTCGAGCAACGCAAGGTTGCCAACGGTGTGCGCACGTTGATCGTGCCCGGGTCCGTCGCAGTACAGCGCGCAGCCGAGGACGAAGGCCTTGGCGACACCTTCCGCGCCGCGGGCGCCGAATGGGCCGAACCCGGCTGCTCGCTGTGCTTGGCGATGAACGGCGACAAGGTCGGCTCAGGCAAGTACGCGCTATCGACATCCAACCGCAACTTCCGCGGCCGCCAGGGCGAGGGCTCACGCACGTTCCTCGCCAGTCCGACGACCGCTGCTGCTGCCGCCGTCACCGGATGCATCACCGACCCAAGAGAACTGTTGAGCCAATCATGAGAGAACCACTACGAACCCTGCGATCGCACGCAATGGTCTTGCCGGTCGCCAACATCGACACCGACCAGATCGTGCCCGCGCGCTTCTTGACGACAACGTCACGCGAGGGGCTTGGCCAACACGCATTCGCGGACTGGCGCGGTGCTCCGGAATCTGCGTTCGCCGACACGCGCGCAGCGAGTGCCCAGATCCTGATCGCCGGCGACAACTTCGGTTGTGGCAGTTCTCGCGAACACGCGCCCTGGGCCTTGCTCGACTTCGGCTTCCGCGCCGTCGTCAGCAGTTCGTTCGCCGACATCTTCCACAACAACGCGCTCAAGAACGGGCTCCTGCCAGTCACGATCGCGCCCGACGTCCACAGCCGCCTGCTCGCAACACAGTGGCCGCAGTTGACGATCGACGTCACGCAATCCGTTTGCCAGTGGGATGAGGTCCGTGCCCCCTACCCAATCGACACCTACGAACAGGACTGCCTGCTGCAGGGCCGCGATGACTTCGACCAACTGCTGGCACGACTGCCCGAGATCGAAGCGTTTGAGGAGGCACGGCGATGAGTCGCAAACACATTGTCGTCCTGCCCGGTGACGGAATCGGGCCAGAGGTCGCAACCGCTGCATGCACCGTCCTCGAGCTTGCGTTGCGCCATGCGGGAGTCGAACTCGTCATGACGACCGCGGACATCGGCGGCGCCGCGATCGATGCGTGTGGCGAGCCGCTGCCCACCGCCACCCTCACCGCATGCCGCGCGGCCGACGCCGCGTTGCTCGGTGCAGTTGGTGGACCCAAATGGGAAACGCTGCGTGGCAGTGACCGCCCGGAAGCGGGTCTCCTGCGCATTCGCCGCGAACTCGATCTGTGGGCAAACCTGCGCCCGATCCGCACGCGCCCTTGCCTGCACGATGCCTCGCCCATCCGCAGTGACCGTTTGCACGGCACAGACGTGATGTTCGTGCGCGAGCTGACATCGGGCATCTACTTCGGCGACAAGGTCGAGGGCGACCATCAGGCGAGTGATCAATGCACCTATACGCGTGAGGAGATTGCGCGGGTCGTCCGCCGCGCATGCGAACTGGCACGCACGCGCGACCATCGCCTGACCTCGGTCGACAAGGCCAACGTGCTCGCAACCTCACGCCTGTGGCGCCGCACAACAGAGGACGTCGTCCGCAGGGAGTTCCCGGACGTGCAGCTAGAGCACGTTCTCGTCGACGCGATGGCGATGCATCTGTTGCAGCGCCCCAGCTCGTTCGACGTGGTCGTCACTGAGAACCTGTTCGGGGATGTGCTGACGGACGAAGCCAGCGTGTTGGCGGGGTCCCTCGGCGTCCTGCCGTCCGCGGCAATCGGCACCGGCCGCTTCGGCCTCTACGAACCGGTGCACGGCTCGGCACCAGAACTCGCAGGTCAAGACGTCGCGAATCCATGCGGCGCCATAGAGAGCGCCGCGATGTTGGCACGTCACTCGCTCGAACTACCAAAGGTCGCCACCGCGATCGAACACGCGGTGGACGAAGTGCTCGCAGCTGGCATTCGCACTCGCGACCTGGATCCGGAGGCGACCGTCGGCTGCAAAGCGTTCACCCACGCTGTCTGCGAACGTCTCCTGCAGCAACCGGCAGCCACGCGCACCTAGCGCGCGGCGGGCCACGTACCGCCGCGGTTCGCAACGATGGCCGACGTACCGGCCGCAAGCTGCGCCATCAGCTCCGCGGTCAAAGCCTGCTCCTTGTCACACCTGGCCTCCTCGGGACGCGGGTGCGCCTCCACGATCAAACCATCGGCACCGGCGGCAACCGCTGCGAGTGCCAACGGCACGACGAGTTCGCGTCTACCAGCCGCGTGCGACGGGTCGACGATGATCGGCAGGTGCGTTCGCTCTTTGAGAACGGGCACCGCACTGACATCGAGCGTCGCCCGAGTCGAACGTTCGAAGGTGCGGATCCCGCGCTCGCACAAGACCACACGGTGGTTGCCTTCGGCCATGATGTATTCGGCAGCGCCGAGCAACTCGTCGATCGTCGCCGACATGCCGCGCTTGAGCAGGACCGGCAAGTCCCGTTGCCCAACAGCCTTCAACAACGCGAAGTTCTGCATGTTGCGGGCGCCGATCTGGATCATGTCCGCGTGTGCGGTGATGACGTCGAGATCTTCCATGCGCAAGGCTTCTGTCACGATCGGCATACCGTTGCTGCGTCCGGCATCCGCGAGCAGCTCGAGCCCCGCCGCCCCCAGACCTTGGAACGAGTAGGGCGACGAACGCGGTTTGAACACACCGCCACGCAGGACCTGCGCCCCACACTTGCGAACCAGTCGCGCGGCGTCGGCAATCTGCCGGGCATCCTCGACCGCGCATGGGCCAGCGATCATCGTGAACCCATCGCCACCGATCGCCACGTTGCCGACCGACACAATGCTGCGGCCGCCGCTCTCGCTATGACTGACGCGCGGCAACGAAGCATTGGCAGCAGTTGGCCGCGGCGGTTCCATCGCCACGGCCGGCAACGGATCGTTGGCGACTGGTAGTTCGGTCCTGGTCGCAGCCCGATCCGGGTAGCAGCCCAGAATCCGCAGGTGCGCGGTGACCCCCGCCACAGTCGCGATCGCCGCATCGAATGATGCATCGCCAGCGCCACCCTGAACATCGGCAACGAAGCCGTACTGCCACGGTTTGCCGGGCAGGATCCGACTCTCGAGCCGGGTCAGGTTGCAGCCATGAACCGCGAACCCTTGCAGGCATTCGAGCAGTGCCCCCTGCCGGTTCTGCACTTCGAACAACAACGACGTCTTGACCGGTTGCGCCGGCACGCGCGACTCCGGCTCGCGCGCCAACAGAACGAACCTGGTCTGGTTGTCCGCTTGATCCGCAATGTCACGCCGCACGATCTCAAGGCCGGCGAGGCGGGCCGCCGCTGCCGAACAAATCGCTGCAACCGTCTCGTCCGCGAGTTCGGCAATGTGGGTAGCGGCCGCCGCGGTATCGAAGTGCGGCACCGCACGCACGCCATGCAAACCGGCGACAGTCTGCTGACACTGCAACAGCGCCACCGGATGGGAGCGCAACTCGCGCACTTGCTCGAAACTCGCGCCAGGCACGACCGCAATGCAATGTTCGACCGCGAGGTATTCTTCATCGACGATCGCGATGCCACGCGTCGTCAACAACTGCGACACCTCGGCAACGCTGCCACAGGTCGAGTTTTCGATCGGCAGCAACGCGTAGTCGACAGCGCTCTGTAACAACGCATCGACGACCTCGACGAACGATGCGTAACCACGCTTGATCGCGGTAACACCTCGAGTCGCGAACAGCTTGTCGATCGCCGCATCACTGAACGCTCCGGCCACGCCCTGGTAACCGACCAGAGCCTCATCGCTGTCACCACGCGACCGCCGCTGCCGTTCTTGACCGCGGTGCGAATGGGCCAGCACTTCGTGCAACACGCGGCCGACGAAGTATTCCGACAGTCCGTGTTCCTGCGCCTGCGATCGCCACCGCGCCGCGACCTGATGTTCGCGAACAGGGTCAAGCACCGGCCGATTGGGATCGCGCGCCTTGGCGGCGCCAACGACCTCAACGGCCTGCATGCGTTGCGCCAGCAGCGTCACGAGTTGCTGATCGATACCATCGATATGGTCGCGCGCTGAGCGTGTGTCGGTCTTGGGTTGGGAATCGTTCATGGATCTTCTCATCAAGCAGTCGGCAAACTGCGAGGGTGCGCGAAGAAGGTCTCGAACGACAAATCCACCGCACCATCGCGGGGTGGATTCGGAAACCGAGTCAGCTAGAGCTCAACGCCGAACGAACCACCCCCGAGGGGGCGGATAAATCGCTGGGTGCTCTGCTGAGGTCGCATGCCAGGAGGGTAGCAGGATGAACGGGGCTCACAACCCCCACCGCTTGTCGGGTCGACATCCCGAGTTCGAACCGCGTGACGGCGATGTGGCATGTCTGGCCTTGCCGATTGGCCCAGGCAAGCCAACATTGCGTGCCACCAACCCGTAGGGGTCCCACAGACATGCACATGCAACGCACCATTACTCTGCTCGCCGCAACCTTCCTCACCGCAGCGGCGACCGCTCAAGGGCCGCCCAGCACGAAGCGCGTCGTGCCGTATCCGATCGACCTGCCGGCCGGCTATCAGGCCGCGGTCAAGGACGGCACGCGCACGATGACTGGCCAACCCGGCGCGAAGTACTGGAGCAACTACGCCAACTACGACATCGCGATCGAGGTCCTGCCGAAGGATTCGCGCATTCGTGGCACGGCCAAGATGACCTACATCAACCGTTCGCCGGACAAGCTCCGTAGCGTGACGGTGCACCTGTATCAGGACATGATGAAGGCGGGCCAGAAGCGCACGCGCAACATCGTGACGACGCCCGGCTTTGAGCTCGGCGAAGTGCGCATCGGTGGCAAGAAGGTGCGCGCGCGCGCTCGCGACACGCTGTTGCGGTTGCGCATGCCGGAGCCGATCGAGAGCGGTGGCAAGCAGACGATCGAGATCGACTACTCGTTCCAGATTCCCAAGGCCGGCACCGCGCCGCGTATGGGCTTTGAGGGCGACAAGGTCATCTACCTCGGCTACTGGTATCCGCAGTTTGCCGTCTACGACGACGTCAACGGTTGGGTCGCCGATCCCTATCGCGGCAACGGTGAGTTCTACATGGGCTACGCCGACTACGACATCGCGGTCACGGCGCCCGTCGGCTACATCGTGCGCGCCACCGGCGTGCTGCAGAATCCGAAGGACGTGCTGACCAACCAGGCGCAGGAGCGACTGGAAGCCGCGCGCGAGAGCCACGACATCGTCAACATCATCGACATCGACGACCTCGATGCAGGGGAAGCCACCGCGCAATCCGACAGTGGCAAGCTGACGTGGAAGTTCCACGCGGAGAACGTTCGCGACGCGGCAGTCAGCCTCGGCCGCACCTACCTGTGGGACGCGACGCACGCCGTCGTCAAGGACAAGCACGGCAAGGGCAACGACGGCATCTGCATGATCCACGCCGTCTACGAAGCCAACGCCCGGCCGTGGCGCCGCGCCGCTGAATACGCGCAGCACACGATCGAGTACATGTCCGAGCACGTGTATCCCTACCAGTGGCCGCACATGACCGCCTGCGAAGGCATCATCGGCGGTGGCATGGAGTACCCGATGATGACCGTCGTCGGCAGCCGCGGTTCGGCTGGCACGATCGCGCACGAACTGATCCACATGTGGTTCCCGATGCTGCTCGGTAGCAACGAGAAGCGCTACGCGTGGCAGGATGAAGGCTTCACGTCGTTCTGGACGACCCTGTGTCGCGACGACTTCCTGAAGCGCTCGACGGGCCCGCAGGGTTCGGTCATGGGCGCCGGCATGACGATCGGCCGCGGCGGCGACGTCGTCTGCATGCGCCACGGTGACACCTACGGCCAGGACAGCTTCGGCTTTGCCAGCTACAGCAAGACCGCGGCGATCCTGCACCAGTTGCGCGCGCTGATCGGCGACGACAAGTTCTTCGCGGCGTTCAAGGACTACGCCCGCGAATGGGCGTTCAAGCACCCCTACCCCTACGACTTCTTCCACACGTTCAGCCGCGTCGCGGAGCAGGACCTCGAGCCCTACTTCCGCACGTGGTTCTTCGAAGCGTGGCAACTGGATCACGCGATCGCTGAGGTCAAGGTCGAAGGCAAGACCACGACGGTGAAGATCATCGACAACGGCCGCGCCATCCACCCGTGCGTGGTGCAGATCCGACTCGCCGACAAGACGACGAGTCGTCAGCGCATCGGAACGGACTTCTGGTGGCAAGGCACCGAGATCACGCTGACGTTCGACGGCGCGGCGGTCGAGGTCCTGATCGACCCGGACGTGCAGACGATCGACGCCAACCGCCAGAACAACCGCTGGCGTGCCGAGGGCTATGAGCCCGAAGAGCCGGCGCGCCGCGGTCGTCGCCGTCGCCGCTAACGGCTAGTGACTCAGAGTCGCATCAACTTGCGGTAGCTGTGCCAGCACCGCTCGTTGAAGGCGAACTCGTTGACGAACCACAGCCAGAGCTCACCGAGCGGCTGGTTGTATTCGCGGCACTTGCCCAGCGAGGAGTGCCTCACGATCTGCAGGTCGCGGCACGTCGTCGCATCCTGCAGCACGCGGTGCAGTCGCCGCGCCCGTTCGATGTCGCGCTTGTCCTTGTATTCGAGGTCGGCCAGCTGCCCGGCAACGATGGCGAGCGCGGTCGCGCCGCTGCGGGCGATCATCGTTTTGGCCAATTGCCGGTCGTACGAACGCAAGCGCAACAAGACACTGATCTGGTTCTCGATCGACTGACGCTCACCAAACGAAACGAACGGCGCCATCTCGAAAGCCGGCAAGTCGGCATTGATGCGCTTCTTGGGCGACATCGGCGCGTAGCGACGCAGCTTGCTGATCCGCTCCAGAAGCAACCGCTTCGCCCGCTTCGAGTCCTTCGTTCGCAACCGCGACCACTTCGGCTCCTCCCCGGAGACCAGCGGGCTGAGCTTCTCCGGAACGGTGACGCGCAGCAGCGTCGGATCCGTGCGCAGGGACGCGACGTCGACTGCTGGCGCCGGTGCCGATGCCGAGCTACTGAATTGCCAACGTGACGACCTCGATGCCTTGGACGAGTAGCCAACCGACACCCAGATCGCGACGAAGATCAGCCCCATCGCGACGAGGCCGCCAAACGTCATGGCAACGGTTCGGCCACGGCGCAGGTTCTTGCGCTGGATATCCGCATCCGGGTTCGCAACGGCGGTCGCGACCTTGATGGCCTTGTCCCGCGCACGCGCTTCCTTCTTCTGCTTGCGCAGCCGCTTCCAGGCCTGGTAGCGACGGTTGCTGAACTCGCGGGTCACCGTCCACGAACTCTGCCACTTCTCGCGCGCGTCCTTGGCAGCCCTGCGCGCAGCACGGTTCGCATCGCGCATCGCCTTCTGCGCCACCTTGTTGGCGTGCCGGAACGCCTTGGCAGACGCATCCGCCATCTCCTTGTAGGGGTTCTCTTCCGAACCGGGCGGCGGTGGTGGCGGCGGCGCATTGGCATCAGGTGCCTTGCCACCAGGTGCAGGTTGCGGGCCGGCCAGGTCGGCGCCGGCGCGAACGTCACGAAGCGCGGCAGCTGCAGCCGACGTCGGCGCGCCGAACGACTCGATCATCTGCTGCACGCTCTCGAAGCGCGCCGCCGGATCCTTCGCGAGGCAGCGCTGCAACACGGTGCGTTCGGTCGCATTCAGATGGTCCGGCAACTCGGGCGGCGTGTTCTCGTGCTTGCGTAGAACTTCCCACTCGCTGTCGCCGGTGAACGGCACTTTGCCGCACAAGACCTCGTAGAGCATCACGCCCATCGAGTAGATGTCGCTGCGCGCGTCGCCGCGGCGCTGCAGCATCTCGGGCGCCATGTAGTAGGGCGTGCCCCGTCCCATCGACAAACTGCCGCGCGAATGCGTGACGAGCTTGGACAAGCCGTAGTCACCGAGGCGCGCGACGCCGCCCTTCAAGAAGACGTTGGCGGGCTTGATGTCGAAGTGCACGAGCGAGCGATCGTGCAGAGCCTGCAGGCCGCGCGCACTCTGCAGGAAGTAGCGCAGCAGTTCGTCCTTCTCGGCGGCGGTCGGAACGCGCCCGCCACCACCTTCCGCCACGGGCATCTTGTCGCGCAGCGTCTCGGAGCCAGCGTAGGCCATGACGAGATACGGGATGCCACTGACTTCGCCGCGGTCCTCGATCGACACGAGGTTGGGGTGGTCGATCTGGGCGAAGTATTTGACCTGCTCGAGCTCCGACAGGACCGCGCGCCGCACCTCGCCGTCGTCGACCTTGAGGAACTTGATGGCGTAGTCCTTGCCGATCGACATACGTCGGGCGCGGAACACCAGGCCGAACATGCCACCGCCGAGCTTGGTCGTGATCTCGAACCCCGGGACGTAACCGGGTTTGCGGTATTCGTTGTAGAAGGCCTCCCAGTCGGCGGGCTGTTCCTGGTCTGGGGACGGCTCTGAGGTCATCGAGGCGGGGCGGTTGTGAGGTCAGGTGACGGCGCGGCCCTACGCGGGGTGGCGCCGAAGATTGGCAGGTTCCTCAGACTAAACGAAGAACGGGCCGGCGAGACCGTCCCGGACGCAACAGGCAGCGAATCCAGGCCACGAGCGAGGGCCGATCAGCTCGTATCATGGGCTCCTTGGCGCCGCGCGAATTGGCAAGGAACCTTGCCCCGCCCCCGCGTCCTACGAAGATCCTGTCGCGTTCCCGGCCACACCGCCCACCCATGAAGCTCCTTTCGCTGCTCGCCACCTCGGCGCTGCTCGTGCCTCTCGCCGGTTGCGGCACCACACGCGCCTCGGACCACACCGCCCAGGTCGCCAACCCGGCCCTGCAACAGCCGCTCGACGTCGTCAACGAGCGCATGCGGGCCTACAACGCCCACGACCTCGACGCCTTCCTGGCCGTCTACGCCGACGACGTCGAGATCTTCACCTACCCGAACATGTCGATGGGCAGTGGCAAGGCCAAAATGCGCGGCATCTTTGAACCGATGTTTGCCGAGGGCAAGGTCAAGGTCGTCATCCAGCACCAGATCGCCAAGGACGGCTACGTGATCAATCACGAGGCTGTCGACTACGGCGAAGGCGATATCGAGTACGTCTCGATCTATGAAGTTCGCGGCGGCCTGATCAAGACCGTCAGGTTCGTGCGCGATCGCTAGCGCGCGCTACGGGTGCGGGCAGGCACACGGCGCCGCCGCACAGCGCGGGCAGCCGTCGCCATACTTCTTGCGGCCGATCGCCTCGAGGTCGAGGCCGTGCAGCGACGCGAGCGTCGCCAGCCACGCGTAGACGTCGCCGAACTCCTCCTCGAGATTATCCCGCTCGCCGCGGCGGATCGCGCGGACGAGTTCGCCGACTTCTTCGACGAACCACAGCAAGGTTCCCTGCGTGCCGCGATCCTTGTCGCGGTCGAAGTAGATGTCCTCGATGAGGCGCTGGAACGTGCCCTCTTCTGCGGGCTGCTCCGCGCTCATTCCTGGGAGTCCTTCTTGACCGTGATCAGCACGACGTCTTCGCGCAGACCCTCTGTGCCGGCGTCTTGCTCGACCGAGCCGAGGATCATGTTCATGAACATGTTCGTGTGGCGCGGCGAGTGTTGCGGCAGAAGGTCGAGCAGGCCATCGGCGCGCAGCAGTGCTTCGTTGCCGAAGACGAGGCGCACGCCTGGGCTCATCTCGATCGGCTGCGGACGCAGCGACTTCTCGAAGACCGGGCCGTCGTCGAGACCCAGCGCGATGCCTTCGGCGTTGAGTTCGAGCACTTCGCCGCGTTGGCAGATCAACAGCGGGGTGCGGGCGCCGGCCTGGTAGAGCTTGCAGCCTTCGTTGTTCATCTGCAGCAGCGTCGCCACGGCGCAGGCACCCGAAGGCAGGTGCTTCTTCATGACCTTGTTGGTGTGTGCGAGTGCCCGGCGCGGCGTCGCACCTTGTTGCAGCGCGCGTTGCAGTTCGTCGCGGGCGAGGCGGCAGGCGTAGACGGCCAGGGCGCCTTGGCCTTCGGCGGTGACGACGTAGGCGACTGCGGTGGTCTCGTCTTCGGGATTGACGACGATGTCGAAGTAGTCGAGGCCGCCGCGAGAGCCGTTGCTGAGCGCGGCATCGACTTCGAAGCCGGGCACGCGCGGGGGCGCATTCGGCACGGTCTTGTCGCGCAGTTGCTTGACGAGCGGGTCCATCGAGACCGGCGCCCCACCAGCTTCATCCTGCGAACTGAGCAGCGCCGCGAGGTCCGTCGCAAGGTACTGCACCGACTGGCCGAGCTTGCTGACTTCGTCGTTGCCGGCGACGCGGACTTTGACTTCGCTGCCGCCGCGGCCGAGCTTGCTGACGGCGAGGCCGACGTCGGTGATGCGGGTCGCGGCTTTGCCACCGATGACCATGCCCGCGGCGCCGCACAGGACTGCCGACAACACCGAGAGCCCGAGCCCAACTGGCCAACCGGCCTTGGCTTGGGATGGGTCGTCGAGGCCACCACCGATGTTCTGGATGACCGCGAAGGTCACCAGGAGGCCGCCGAAGAAGCCGGCGATCGCGCAACTCAGCGCGAGGGTGCGGGCGAGACTACCAGTCGACTTACTGCCTTTGCGTGCCATGGTCTTCTAGACCCGTCTGGATCGGTCGAGAGTTGGGGATCCTCGCCACGGGTCGTCGAAATCATGGCGAGCGAAGGGGTCTACGTCACGGTACGGTCGGGTGGCAGGCGAATAAGTTGACTTCGTTCCAGGCACCGTACGGTCAGTTGGGAACTGTCCGGAATGTACCTGGCACGGTACGGACCGTTCGTTGGGCTAGCCGAGGAGGGGGAGGGTTAGCCAGAGGAGGGCGCCGGCGTAGATGCCGGCCATCTGGTCGTCGGCCATGATGCCCCAGGCGCCGGGGAGGCCTTCGAGGTATTTGCAGGGCTGGAGCTTCCAGACGTCGAAGACGCGGAACCAGAGGAAGGCGCCGGCGTGGCCCATGGCGGTGGGCATCTTGCCCGCGAGGAGGGCGTAGACGATCAGGGTGACTAGGTAGCCGACGACTTCGTCGAGGACGAAGGCGCCCGGGTCCTTCTTGGGCCAGGTGCGGGCAACGTAGTCCGACTGCAGGCTACCCCAGAGGAACAGGGCGACGGCGGCGATCGACCAGGCCAGGATGGCGCGGCCGGGGCAGAGCCATTGCAGGGTGACGGCAAGGGCCACGCCGCCGAGGGTGCCAACGGTGCCGGGGGCGACCGGGGCCTGACCGAGACCGCCCGACGTGATCAGGAACCAGCGGATCGGGTCGAGGGCCGATTTCTCCGCCACTCAGAGGCCTCCGGCAACGATCACGTGGCGCGCCTTGCGGACGTAGTTGAGGCCGCTGACGACGGTCAAGACGAGGCTGACCCAGAAGCCGAGGATCGCGGGCCACTCCATCCAGGCGACGTCGACGATCAGGAGCATCAGCGCACCGACCGTCCAACACTGCGTGACCATCTTCCACTTGCCGAGTTGGTCGGCGCCGAACTCCTTGCCGCTCGCTTCCATGACACCGCGGATCGCGGTGACGAGGAACTCGCGACCGATCACGATGACCACGTACCAGTGCGTCAGGATCGCCGTCGCCGCCTCGAATTGCAGCAGCATGACGAGCGTGCCGGTGATCAGGATCTTGTCGGCGAACGGATCGGCAATGCGCCCGAAGGCCGTTACCAGGTTCCACTTGCGTGCGAGGTAGCCGTCGAGGAAGTCGGTGACGGCGGCGCCGATGAACAGCCAGAAGGCCACCCACGCCAGCGTCGCGTCGACCGGCTCATGCGACTGCGAGTACTGCATGCACACGAACACGAGCGCCGTCATGAACAGACGCGCCATCGTGATCATGTTTGGGATGTTCATGCGTTCCTCAGGTCGGCGCGAGGACGGGACCTCGCAGGGCTAATCAGAGACTTCAGCGGTCCACTCATAGTCGCCAGCGGAGGTGATCTTCGCACGCACGAGATCGCCAACCTTGGCGGAATCCTTTGGCAGCAGCACGCGGCCGTCGACCTCGGGGGCGTCGGCGTAGGTGCGAGCGACGAGACGCTCAGCGTCCTCGTCGTAGCCGTCGACCAGAACCTCGAGGGTCTGACCGACCTGGCTGTCGTGGAAGGTGCGCATGACCTCCTGCTGCATCGCCATCAGTTCGGCGGCGCGAGCCTCGGCAACTTCTTCGGGGACCTGATCCGGCATGTCAAAGGCCGGCGTCGTCTCTTCACGCGAGTAGGTGAAGACGCCGAGACGCTCGAACTTGTAGTCCGCGACGAGCTGCTTGAGCTCCTCGAAGTCCTGTTCGGTCTCGCCAGGAAAGCCGGTGATCAACGTGCTGCGAACGGCGATGCCGGGCACCTCTTCGCGCAGGCGGTCGAGGATGCCGCGCACCTGTTCGGACTTCACGCCGCGCTTCATCGCGCGCAACATCGGCGAACTGATGTGCTGGATCGGGATGTCGAGGTATTTGACGGCCTTTGGATGCTCGCGCAGGAACGTCGTCAACTCGGGCAGCACCGTGTGCGGGTAGGCATACATCAACCTCACCCACTCGATGCCGTCGACCTCGGCGAGCTGCTCGAGCAGCGTGTGGATCTGACGCTTCTTGTTCAGGTCCATGCCGTAGGCGGTGCTGTCTTCGGCGACCACGACCAGCTCCTTGATGCCGGCGGCCGCAAGGCTCTGCGCCTCCTCGACGAGCACTTCGATCGGCTTGCTGCGGTTGCGGCCGCGCATGCTCGGGATCGCGCAGAACGTGCACGTGTGGTCGCAGCCTTCAGAGATGCGCAGGTAGGCGAAGCTCAGTGGCGTCAGCAGACAACGCTTGGTATCGCTGCGCGGGCCCTTCGGCTTGCCGCCATCGATCGTCGATGACCAACGTTTGTCGCTGCCGTTGACGATCTTGCGCACGACGGTCGGCACGCCCGAGTAATCGGACAAGCCGAAGACGCCGTCGAGTTCGGGGATCTGATCCGTGAGCTGCTCGCCGTAGCGTTGCGCGAGGCAACCAACGGCGATGACGCCCTTCAGGTTGGCCTCTTCCTTGAGCTTGGCCACCGACAAGATGGTGTCGATCGACTCCTGCTTGGCAGTGTCGATGAACCCGCAGGTGTTGACGATGACGACGTCAGCGTCTTCCGCCTCGGAGACGACCTGGAGACCCTCTTCGACCACGTGGCCAAGCAGGACCTCCGAGTCGACGAGGTTGCGGGCGCAGCCGAGGCTGACCATCGAAACACGGATCGCTTCGTTCAAGGTTGGAGCCTCGGCGGCGCCACTTGCGTGGCGCCTTGGGTTGCGGGGCCTACTGGGTCTTCAGCTGGCCTACTCGGGCTTCTGCTGGACGACCCAGACCTTGATCTTCGACTCTACGTCGGCGTGCAGGTGCACAATCACGTCGTAGACGCCGATTTCCTTGATCGGGTTCTCCAGGCGAACCTGCTTGTCGTCGACCGGGACGTCCTTCTCGCGCAGGCTTGCAGCGATCTGGGCGGCCGAGACCGAACCGAACAGGTGACCTTCCTCGTTGGCCTTGCCTTCGATGGTGACCGACACGTCACCGAGCTTCGAAGCCATGTCCTTGAGGCCGGCCAGACGAGCTTCTTCCTCGGCCAGTGCCGCGGCGCGGGCGCGCTCGACTTCGGCCATGTTGCTCTTGGTGACCATGACGGCCATGCCGCGAGGCAACAGGAAGTTGCGGGCGTAGCCCGGCTTGACGTCGACGAGATCCCCGGTGCGACCGAGGTGCTCGATGTTTTGCTTCAACAACAGTTCCATCGTTTACATCCTCCCCACGAACGGGAGCAGCCCGACGATGCGAGCGCGCTTGATGGCGGTTGCCAGCTTGCGCTGGTTCTGGCCCGAGAATCCGGTGCGCTTGCGCCCCTGGATGCGGCCGTTGGGAGACAGGAACTTCGACAGGTAGGCGATGTTCTTGTAGTCGAGCGGCTCTTCGGGCTCGACGAGCTTCTTCTTGGCGCCAAAGCGGCCAAAACGGCTGCGGCGCGGCGCCGGGGCGCTGCCACTGCTGCTGCTGCTGCCTTCGCTGCCGCCAGAAGCCGGCGTCGGGCTCGAGCTGGAATCAGTGCTGGTCATTACTTCTTCTCCTCGCCGTCACCGGCTGCAGGGGTCTCTTCGGCGGTGGCGTCGGCCGTCACGGCTTCGCCTTCCTTGGCTTCACCTTCGGCCGGAGCGGCGTCGCCGTCCTTGGCCTCAGCATCCTTGGCTTCGCCTTCCTTGGCTTCGCCGTCCTTGTCACCCTTGTTACCGTCACCCTTGTTACCGTCACCCTTGTCACCGTCCTTGGCTTCCGGGGCAGGTTCCGGCTCCGGCGCGTCGTCTTCCGGGATCGCGTTGACGTCGAACTCGGCTTCCGGCTCGTAAGCGTCGGCCGGGACATCCTCACAATCGCTGATCATGTAGCGCAGGACCGCGTCGTTGAACTGAAGGTCACGGCGCAGCACCGGGATCTCGTCCGTCGGGATCGTGATGTACATGAGCAGGTAGGTGGCGCGGATCTGCCCGTTGATCGGGTAGGCGAGACGGCGCTCATCCCAGCGACGGCTGCTCAGAACCTTCGCTTTGTGCTTCGTGAAAACGGCGGCGACGGAGTCCTTGAGTGACTCCCAGCCTTTGCGCACCTCTCGGTTGTCGAGCAGGCACATGCATTCGTAAGTGCGTTCCAAACTTCTATCTCCCGGGCTATGCCCGTTAATTGATCCAGACGACGCGTCTGGCGGCAGAATGTGAGTAACCCGCAGGCGGCCGGCGGTCCTTGCGAACAGCTGGTGCTTACGAGTTGTAGGTTCCCATCAGGGATTGCAGATCCGCACCATCGAGCCACGCTTGCACGCAGTCGGCGGCTTGGACCAGCACACGACTCAGAACCTCACGTTCCTCCGGGAGGAATGGAGCCAGGACGAAGTCAGGCCAGTCACGGCCGCGCACTTGTTGTGCCCGGACAGGCTGACTGCTTCGACCTTCGGATCCTTCGCCTTCTCCATTACGAGCAGGTTCAGGTGGTCCGATACCGAGACGGAGACGGGGATATGCGTCCGTTTGCAGCATCTGCTGAACGGATTTGAGGCCGTTGTGGCCCCCTGCACTACCCGACGGCCGGATTCGAATCCGGCCCAGCGGTAGGTTCAGGTCATCTACGATTACAAAGAGCGAGTCCGGTGTGCGCTTGGCGAATCGCAGCAAGGGAGCCGCGACGTCACCGGACAGATTCACGTAGGTCTGTGGCTTGACCAGCAAGAACGATTTGCCCTTGCGGCGGCCGTCACAAACCTGAGCCTTCACCTTTCCTGAGAAGCGCTTCGAGCCATCCGGCGCGGAGCGATCCAGTCGAGCGAAGGAGAGTCCCAACCGCTCCGCCAGGAGATCGAGCACCATGAACCCGACGTTATGCCGGGTGGATTCGTATTCGGAACCGGGGTTGCCGATGCCTAGTGCGATCCGATGCCAACCCATGACGGAATTGGAGGGGCGAGAAGGTTACGAAACCAGGCAACGCCGGGCAACCCCGATCGGCCCAGAACGCAGCTTCTGGCTAGCCTTCGCTGCCGCTGCCGCCTTCGCCGTCACCTTCACCGTCTTCGCCGGCGAGCTTGGCCATCTTGGCGGCCGACGGCTGGGTGATGTGGCAGATCGCCATTTCCGGGTCGACGTCGAGCTCGACGCCTTCCGTCAGAGGCAGATCCTTGGCGCGCACGACATCACCGCAGTTCAGCGCCGACATGTTGACCTCGAGGGCCTCCGGCAGCTTCGTCGGCAGGGCCGTGATCTTGACCTTGAGGTTGTCCTTCACCAGGGCGCCGCCCTTGCTGAGGCCAGCCGCGTGGCCGATCAGGGTGATCTCGAGGACCGTGTTGATCGGCTTGTCGAAGTCAATGCGCACGAAATCGGCATGCAGCGGGCGGTCGTTGATCGCCTTGAACGCCACTTCCTTCAGGAAGACCGGCACGGCCGTGCCGGCGACGTCGAGGTTGAACACCTTGTGGCGCGCCTTCAGATGCTGCTCCAATTCCCACTCGGAGATCTGGATCGACAGGGATTCCTGACCATCACCGTAGATCACGGCCGGCATCCAGCCTTCCTGGCGCAACTTCTGGGTTTGATTACGACCAAGCGCGCTGCGGCGCTCTGCCTTCATTTGGGCGACTTCCATGGCTTACCTCTACTTACGTTCGAAAATGCTGATGAATGAAACTTGCGGTGCAGTGTGCCGGTGTCGCTAGCGTTCGCTCTCGAACAGCATGCTGACACTTTCACTGCGGTGGATGCGGTCAATGGCGCGCGCCAGGAGCTGTGCCATCGAAACGACTTCGAGGCTCTCCAGCGGGCGGTCCTGTAGCGGGATGGTGTCGGCGAAGAGGATCTTCTCGACGTCGGCCTTGTTGAGGCGCTCCACGGCGTTGCCGGCGAGAACGCCGTGCGTCGCAACGAGGAACACCTTGTTGGCGCCCTTCTCCTTGACGATGCGGGCGGCGTCGACGATCGAGCCACCAGTCGAAACCATGTCGTCGACGAGCACGACATCGTGGCCTTCGACCTCGCCGATGATGTGCTCGATGACGGTCTTCTCGCCGCTGATGCGACGCTTGTCGATGATCGCCAGGTCACAGCCAAGATCCTTGGCGTAGGCGCGAGCGAGCTTGGTGCCACCGATGTCCGGCGACACGATCTTGATGTTGTTGGCGCCGAGCTGGCGCACGCGCTCGATCATGACCGGGCGCGCGTAGAGGTGATCGACCGGGATGTCGAAGAAGCCCTGGATCTGCGCGGCGTGCAGGTCGACCGTGACGACACGGTCGTAACCAGCGGTCACCAGCATGTTGGCGACGAGCTTGGCGTTGATCGGGACGCGGCCCTCATCCTTGCGGTCCTTGCGGGCGTAGCCGAAGTACGGGATGACCGCCGTGATGCGATCCGCCGACGCGCGGCGCAGGCAATCGGCAAACGACAGCAGCTCGAACAGGTGCTCATGCACGTTCGGACTGGTCGGCTGCACGACGAACACGTCCGCGCCACGCACGTCGCATTCGACCTTGAGGTTGATCTCGCCATCCGGGAATCGCTGCAGCGACGCGGCGCCGAGCGGGACCCCCATGAACGAGCAGATGTCCTGCGCCAACCGCGGGTGAGCGGTGCCGCTGAACACGCGCAGACGTTCGCCGCGCATCCTCATGCCTTCTTCTCTCCTGCTGCGGACAACTCGCGCTGCCGCAGGTAACGGGCCGGGACGCCGAGCCACAGCTCGCGCGCCTTGATGTGAGAACCAGGACGAACCACCGAACCGGCGGCCGTCATCGCCTCGTCGTCGACATCGACTGGCGCGCACAAGACAGTGCCGCTGCCGATGAACGTGCGCGCGCCAATGTTGGTGCGGTGCTTCTTCTCGCCGTCGTAGTTGGCGGTGATCGTGCCGCAGCCGATGTTGGCCTGCTCCCCCACCGTCGCGTCGCCGAGGTAGGTCAGATGCTTGGCCTTGGCGCCTTGATGCAGGTGCGCGTTCTTGGCTTCGACGAAGTTGCCGAGCATCGCACCATCTTCGAGCACCGTGCCACCACGCAGGTGCGCGAACGGGCCGATCTCGCAACCGCTGCCAACCTTGCAGCCGGTGCCGATGACCGTGCCGGGCAGGATCTTGGTGTCGCTGCCGATCTCGACGTCGTGATCAATCCACGTCGCAGCGGGATCGACGATCAAGACGCCGTTGTTGAGGTGATCGAACAGGATGCGTTCCTGCATGACCGACTGCACGAGCGACAAGTCGGCGAGCGAGTTGACACCCATGATCTCCGCGATGTCCGCAGCTTCGGCGGTCGGCAGCACTTCACCTTGAGAGACGAAGTCGGCGATCACGTCGGTCAGGTAGTACTCCCCTTGGGCGTTGTTGGGCTTGAGTCGCGACAACGCCGGGCGCAACTTCTCACTGTCGAAGCTGTAGAAGCCGCAGTTGGTCTCGTCGATGAGCAGTTCTTCGTCCGAGCAATCCTTGTGCTCGCGGATACCGACGAAGTTGCCGTTGTCGTCGCGCAGGATGCGACCGAGGCCCGTCACGTCATCGGGGTAGGCAGTGAGTGCCGAGCACGCGGCGTCACCGCGCAGGTCGACCAGGTCTTGCAACGTCGCGGCCGTCATCAGCGGGCAGTCGCCGTAGATGACGATGACATCGCCGACGAAGTCCTTGAGGGGCTCCATGCCGACCTGCACCGCGTGGCCCGTGCCGTTGGGTGCGCCCTGGTCGACGTAGTCGATGCTGGCGAACTTGCCGTCGAGTTCTTTCTGCAACGACGCCTGCACCTTCTCCATCTGGTTGTGCAAGACCACCACCATGCGGGCCGGCTTCAGCTCGGCGGCAGCCAGCAGCGCTGACGACGCAAGGGTCCGCCCACACAAGGGCAGCAGCACCTTGGGAATGCTGACCTTGGTGCGTTTGCCCATGCCGGCGGCAAGGCAAATCACGGCTAGGGGGCGCGTCATCTGGGCGGGTCGGAGGTGGATCCGGGAGAAGAATGGGGGCAAGGATTGTGCGGATCTGCCCTGGGGCGGTCAAGAGCGGAGGTGGGCTAGTTGGAGGTCCTGCGCGCAAGACGGGCCAGGACGGCCGGCTTCTGCAGTTGCCGTTCGGCGTCTCGGCCGACCCAGCGCGGCGCCGCCGCCTCCGCACGAGCGAGCCGCCGAGCCACGGCGAGCGCCAACTTGTGCAGCCCCGGACTGCGCTCACCCACCCCTCGCAACGCCCAGTTGACGCCCTTCTTGACGAAGTTGCGGTCATCGGTGGCGGCGGCCTCGATCAACGGCAGGCAGGCCGCGAACGGCGCGTCGCCGGTAGTCTTGTCGTGCTGGGCAAGGCCCGCGAGCAGCGCGAAGGCCGCCCGTTTCTGGAACTCACCTTTGCGGCGACTCCACACTTTGACCTTCGAAAAAGCGTGCGCGGTGCGGTCGAACAAGCCGAAGCAGGCCGTGTCGCAGATCGCCCAGTTGTCGAAGTCCCGGCACCAGGCGTCCATCAGCTTCGCCGTCACGAGCTTGGGATCCGCGACCATCGTCACCAGCATGCGGGCCTCGTAGAGCTCCTGCTGCCACAGGGCTTGCGCGAGTTCGTGGTCGCGACCGAGCTCCTTCGCGTACTTGCGCATGTCCCCCACGGCGACACCGATCGCAGAATCGTTCGGGATCCCGAACCGCGACATGCCATCGCGCACCTTCTTGCTGCTGCGCTGCTTGAGCCCAGCGAGCACTGCGGTGACCTGCTTCTTGGTGGCCATGCCATAAGCAGAAGGTCTGCGCAGGTTGGACTCAAACGCAAACGGCCCCGATCACCGGTGTGATCGGGGCCGCTTGCTCAGGCTCGGCTCAATTAAAACTGCTCGAGTTCGCAGTTCGTCCGGAACCAACCGGAGATCGGATCGAAACCGACCGCCTGGAAGCTCATCTGCTGGCCGGCCAGCAGGAAGTTCGGGATGCCGGTGTAGAGCCAGGTCTTGCTCGGCGTGCCGATGGCACCCGAACCCGAGAACGACGTGCCGCCAAAGGCGCCGATGCCATCTTCGAGAATGACCGTGAGCGCGTAACCCGGATCGGTGCAGATCGGACCGATGAACGTCGGCAGCGTCGGCGAACCCGGGAACGACATCATCAGCACGTATGGCACTTGCGCCGGCACCGCCGCGGTCTGGTTGACCGTCGACAGGACGAGCAGCGTGCTCGACGAGACCACGCCCGTCGCCGTCAGCTTGCGCGAGAACATCGGGAAGACGCCGTTGGTCTGCGAACCAGGCGTGCTGGCCGTGACCGAGAAGGCGCCGCCGGAAGCAGTGCCCGCGGTGACGTTCGTCTGGGCGAAGCCATTGGCGTCGGCGATGACCGGGTTGGTCGTCGACAACTGGTGCCCACCAGACACGGTGAAGTTGATCGTGCCACCCGGGAGCGGGACGCCATTGGTGTCGAACACGCGAGCAACGAGCGCCGTCGGGTAGGCCTCACCGGCCGGACCGATCTGACCGCCACCGCTGATCGCGTTGACCGAGTTGGTCGGGCCGAGCGGACGAATGCGCTCGAAGGTGCCGCCACTCGTGCCGTAGGTCGTGTTGTGCTGGAGGTAGTAGATCGCGCCATCGGGACCCTGACGCATGCTGCAGCACGCGGTGAGGCCGTTGGCCCAATCGAGCGACGACGGTTGACCGGGCACCGCCGCGGCGGCCGACCAGGTCGAGCCGTTGTAGTCGAGGCGACGCAGCTGACCCGAGAAGTAGTCGAGGAAGAAGGCATCGCCTTCGTAGCTGGTGCCAAAGTCGTACTGACCACCTTGGTTGCGGTAGCGCGGGCCACCCATGATCGAGTTCCACGAACCGGACGTCACGGCCGCGATCGGGTTGACGAGGCCAGGGGGCGTGCCGCCACCACAGCCGCCGCCACCACCGAAGCCTTCACGCCACGGCCAACCGAAGTTGACGAGCGGCAGCGTGCCGGCGGTGAAGACGTATTCGCTGTACTCTTCCGAGGATCCCAGACCGACGTCGCCGATGTAGCAGTTGCCGGTGACCTGGTCGATCTCCATGCGGAACGGGTTACGCAGGCCGTAGGCGATGACGAGTTGGCGCCAGTCGTTCTGCGCGCTCATCGGGTTGTTGCCCGGGTCGATGCTGTTGTAGGACGGCTCCGAGGGACCCGGGCCAGCCGGGATCGCGGCGACGTTCATGCGCAAGAGGCAACCGCGCTTCGACGTCAGCGACTGCGCCGAGCACGAGCTCGCGTCGTCACCGATCGACAGGTAGAGCATGCCGTCGGGACCGAAGCGGCACGAACCACCGTTGTGGTTGAAGGCCGAGTCGGGCGCCGAGTTGATGATCACGCGACGCGACGTCGTCGAGAACGACAACGACGTGCTGGTTGGGTTGTTGAGCTGGCCCGTGCACGTGAAGCGGTCGAGGTGCATGAACGAGTCCGAGCTGCTCGACCACCAGACGTAGAAGTGGCCGTTCGTGTCGAAGTTCGGATCCGCTTCGATGCTTAGCAAGCCGCGCTCCGAACCGGTCTGCACGCCAGAGACGTTACCGACCGAAACCGGAGCACCGGTGCCAGCCCAGACCTGGATCAGGCCGGCACGGTTGGCGATCAGGACGCGGCCGTCCGGCAGGAAGCTGAAGTCGTAGCCTGATTGCAGGCCACTCGAGATCAACGTATCGACCACATAGTTGGTCGGCACGTTCTGCGCGACACCAACGGTCGCCAGAGCCAGACCAGTGGCCAGAGAGATGAGTGCAGTGCGAAGCATAAGTGGAAGAGGTCCTCGACTAGGGTGTGCGCGGTGTCTGCGATTGACGACCGCAACCGGCTGAGTCTGAGTAGTGCAGGGGCCCGAGAAGTGTAGCGACCAAATGCGTATCCCGCAGCCCAGGAATGCAAACGGTTGCGGGCTGTCGCACACCGGAACAGCGGCATGCCGTAAGAGAACGCACGTGACCATCCGTTCGGTCAAGGCGGGCAAGCCACCCGGTCGATAAGGCTCCCACGGCATGGGCCACATCGTCTTCGCAGCACCGAGCATTCGCAGGTTCCACCTGCACCATCGCCTGCGACGCGATCTGCTCCGGCGTGGCCACCGCGTCTCAATCCTGTGCACGGAGCGAACGGAGTTCACGTTCTGGCGCGAGCAAGTCAGTGACGTCGACCTGATCGTGCCATCGTATCGGGACAATCACCCGGACCCGCGCATCGACAGTTTTGTGCAGGCAACGCCGGCGGATCAGCAAGCCGAACTGCACCGGGTCGCATTGCCGATCCTGCACTGGCTCGAACGCGAACGCCCGGACCTCGTGCTGCTGCACGAAGACCGTTCGATCGAAGCAGCCTGCATCCAGTTCGCCGCGCGCACCGTCGGCAGCCGCGTGCTGTGGACCGGCCCCGGTTTGCTGCCGCACACGATGCAGGTCGATCAGCGCGGCCTCGACGCCGACGCCCAGATCCGCCGCTGGACCGCGCGCGACTACCGCGTCATCGCCCCCGACCGCGCCCTGCTCGACGCCGGCCTCACCCACGCGATGTCCGGCACCGCCCCGTTCGCGCTGCCGCGCCAGGAAGTGCGCGTGCCCCTGATGCGCCGCCGCCTCGGCGACGCCATCAGCTACGCGCTGCGCGGCCGCTTTGGCGCGGCGATGCAGGCACTCACCGCGTGGCGCGCACCGTTCGAAACGGAATGGCCGGTCGGCATGCGCACGCCGAGCATCGAGATGCACGCCACGTCGGTGTGTGTGCTGCTGCAACACCGCAACGATCCGCTCGTCGTGCACGACGCCACGGATCCGCCGGATGCGCGCACGCTCATCCAGCAGGCCATCGCCGCAGCCGACGCGATCGGCCCGGACACCAACGTCATCGCCGTTCTGCCGGGCCGGGTCACGGAAGCAGAGATGGGCATCCCGCAACTGGCCGGCGAGCACTTCGACCGCGTCCGGCTCGCGCCGCTCGGTTGCGCCGCCGCCGTCGCCGCGACGGCCCTCGTCACCATCACGATCAACCACCCAATGGCGACCGTTGCCCTGCTGGCCGGCACCCCGGTCGTGCATCTCGGCCGCGCGCTCTACGAACTGCAAGGTGTCACGACGCACACGACGATCGACGAGCTGCCGACCGCCACCGAAGCAGCGCTGCACCGCGACCGCCCGGCCCTGCGGCGGCGCTTCCTGACGTTCTTGCTGCAGCACGGCCACGTCTGGTGTTCGCAGACCGCGCCCAATCACAACGGCATGCTCGGCCTCGTTCAGGCCATCGAAACCCGCCTGCAAACCGATGCAGAATCCGACACTCGGCCGCTGCCATACCGCCCGGGACCGACGTGGCCGCTGGCGACCCCCTAGGTGTCCGCCGAGGCCGCCTGTTGGCCTACGCTGACGACCACGGATGAGCCGATAAGAACGGCGTGAAGCACTCGGTTCGAAGCACGCTGCTAACCCTCGGCGCGGGGGTCCTCGTACAGCGCGTGCTGCAGCTGGTCGCATTCATCATCGTCGGCCGCACCCTTGGGGTCGCCGGCCTCGGCATCTACGCCGAAGGCATGGCCGTCGCCGCGATGCTGACCGTGCTCGCCGGCGCCGGCGTACGCAACCTCGTCGCCCGCGCGATCAGTCGGCAACCGAAGGCCGCCCGCGCGCTCGTCGGCCACGCCGTCTACATGCGCCTGCTGATCGGCCTGATGCTCGCCATCGTCGCGATGGCCATCGGCTTCATCACCTCGGTCCGACCATGGTTCTGGTTGCTGTGCGCGATGCACGTCGTGCCCGCCGCCTTCGACCTCAAGAACCTCGTCGACGCCGCCGGCCGCACGCGGAGCGAAGTGCTGCTCGACTCTGCCGCGGCCGTGCTGCAACTCGGTTTGATCAGCGCGTGGGCGCTGTTCGACTATCAGCATCTCGAAGTGCTCGCCGGCATCAGCCTCGCCTGCCGTTCGCTCTACGCGATCGGCGCGATCATGCAGATCCGCCGACTGCCACTCGAAGAACAACCCGAACAACAACCGCTCGCCGTCACGGCAGTCGGCGCCGGCCAGACCGCGCACGAACTGTTGGCGATCGGTGACGTCGCACTGCTCGCGTTGGTCTGCGGCGATGCCGCCGCCGGCTACTACGCAGTCGCGATCCGGTTCGCCGCCGCAGCACTGTTGCCGTCGACGCAACTCGCACGGCTGCTGCTCCCCCACCTACTACATGCCGATCAGAAAGGCGACTCGAGCAAGACGTTCGCCACGGCGATGCGCGCCACGCTCTGGCTCACCGCACCGATCTGCGCCGGTGGCCTCGTCGTCGCCGACCAACTCTGCGCCCTCAGCGGTCCCGAGTTTGCGATGAGCGGCCACGTGCTACGCCTTCTGTTGTTCGCCGGCATCTGCCAACACGTCGGCTGGCAATGCAGCCACTCGCTGCTCGCCCAGAAGCGCGACCTCAGCTACGCCAACGGCCTCGGCTGGCCCGCGGTTCTGCATGCAACGGCACTGTTCGCACTGGTCGCCGTCCCCAACCTCGACGCGGCGATGCTCGCAACGCTCGCGGCAACCGCCGCCGCCGTCGCACAAGGCATCTACCTGACGAGTGGCCTGTCGGCACTGCACGTCTCGCCGACGTTCTTGCGCGCGCTTGCCGGACCAACGATCGCGGCACTCGCAACAGCCGCGTGCGCAGCTGCGCCAGTCACATGGGCCGAGCCCGCCTGGCAACTGCCGCTGCGCATCGCCTTTGGCGCGACGGGCTTTGCCGCAACGCTGTGGCTGCTCGAACTGCGCGGTCGCCTGACGCAGGTCGGCGATGGCCTCGCCACGGCCAGCGGCTTCAAGCAATAGCGCGGCGTACCGAACCCGCTTCACACCGCCGGTTTCATATCCGGCAAGCCGGATATGAAACCGGCGGTGTGAAGCGGGTTCGGTACGCCGGGTTAGCCGAGCAGTTGCAGGGCAAGCTGTGGCTGCGAGTTGGCCTGGGCCAACATCGCGACTGCGGCTTGTTGCAGGATCGTGTTCCGCGCCAGCTGTGCCGTCTCGTAAGCGATGTCCACATCGCGAATGCGGGAGTCGGCTGCGGCGAGGTTCTCGGCCTGCACCTGGAGGTTGTTGATCGTGTACTGCAGTCGGTTCTGCATGGCGCCGAAGCGACCGCGGCTGCGCGAGACGCTGTTGATGGCACTGTCGATCGCGTCCATCGCCGTGCTCGCCGCGCTGGCTGTGCTGAGTCCGAGAACGTCGATGCCGAGGCCCGTCGCCAGCACCGCCGACAAGTTGGCCGACAACGTATTGATGACCGGGTCGGTGCCCGCCCCCACCTGGAAGCTGATCGACGAGGACGAACCATCGAGCAGCTTGATGCCGTTGAACTCGGTAGAACGACCAATGCGATCCACTTCATCGACCAGCGACTGGAACTCCTCGTCGAGGGTCGCGCGATCCACGCTCGACATGCTGCCGTTCTTGGATTGCACGGCCAACTCGCGCAGACGGATCAGGATGTTGCTGACTTCGTCGAGCGCACCTTCACCGGTTTGCACCAACGAGATGCCATCCGCGGCGTTTCGCTTCGCCTGGTTGAGCGAACGGACCTGGGCGCGCAACCGTTCCGAGATGGCCAGCCCAGCGGCATCATCAGCCGCGGTCGAGATGCGCAGACCGGTCGCAAGGCGGCGATAGTTGCCAGCGAGGCGCTCGGTCACCGACGCCAACGCACGTTGCGCCGTCATCGACGCGATGTTGCTGTTGATCCTGAGGCCCATGGGGGTGGTAGATAGGTCATCGACCGAAGGCAGCTCGCGCGCAGATCGTGGCACGGAGGCCCCGGTGTTGTGGGGCTTGTGGCGACTATGCGAATGCGAGCACGTGTGGCAGCATTCTGGTGTGCTCATCGCCCGCATCATCGCCGTCATGACGGTGGCCATCACGACGCCGTGCTGCCGCGGCACTGCAGAAGCGATGTGGCAACAGCCTGACTACGCTGCATCCGACCAGGCTCTGCAACTGCAGGACGGCGCGCGAATCGAATACCACGAAGTGAGGAGTGACTTCGGGCCAAGCGAAGACCGAGGTCATCTTCGCTGCATCGAGGCATCGGGTGGCATTCGCTGGTCGCAGAGAGAACCCACCGAAGAACCCCACACTGCAGAGACTGCCACAGCAGATGACAATCCGCTGGCCGGCGCATTCTTCGTGCAAGACCCGCGGCCCGGCTCAGAAGTCACGTTCTACTGGGGCGCCTCTGCAATGGCCGCCGACGACCATCATCTCTACATCGCACAGTGGTGTCGCTACGCCAGTGGTGCGGAACTCCTCGCGCTCGACCTACGCGATGGTCATCAGGTCTGGGGGCGTGTCGTGCGAGGACTTGGCCCAGTCTTCCACTCCCGGTATCGCAACCGCGTTGCGTTGCGACTCGAAGGGTCAACTCTCATTGTGTCGGGCGACGAGGGGAGCGGGTATGTCGAGGTCTACACCACCGACGGCGATCGAATCTCGACAAGGGTCTTACCCGAACACTCGGCGCGCAGCCCTCGGTAGGGCTTGCGGCTACTCGTTGTCTTCCGCTTCGACTTCTTCTTGCGCCGCGCGTTCGACTCGCAACTGTTCGCGCGCCTCACGGTGAAGTTCGACCGTCCGCTTGTGCACCATGCCGAATGCCGTCGCGAGGCCAAGGCCTGCGAACACGATGTCGAGAATGCTGAACTCGACTCTCAGGTAGTCCATGAACGTGAAGTTCTCGGCCATGTAGGCTTCGATGTTCTCACGCCGCGACTCGACCCATTCTTCGCGTGTCGGCTGCTCCTTGATGAAGCTCTCCAGGTAAGGCGCATGCTCCTCCCGTAGCTCGGCTGCATCATCGACATCGAAGTCACGCGCCAAGGCGAACTCCTCAACTTCATCGTCGCTGGGCGAGTCGCCCAACGCGGCCCACGCTTCGGCGTCCGACCGAGTCTCATCGTACATCTCGGAGGTCTGCGAGAGTGCAGCTGCCACGCCCTCGCTGAAGTGCATCTGGAAGCTGATCTGCTTACCCGCAGCAATCGACACCACGGCAAGAACCGCGCCCACGACCGCGAGTGTCTGGCCATGGCCACCGGCCTTGACGATCGCAAAGCCGATCAGGCCACCGATGCCCCACGCGACCACGCCGGCTTCCCGCTGAGCGAAGACGATCAGAAGGGCCCATACCACGGCGCCGGCGACGGCTGCCAGCGCGGCGAATCCGACGGCGCGCCCGATCGGCGGCGCGTCGAGTAGATCCTCGGTGCGAACGTGACGACTTCCTCCGCCTGAGCTGTGCTCCATCGACGAATGATGCAACCGCCAGCTGCTGCAAGCAATAGAACCGCGCACGTCAACACGCGTTGATTTCACCGAGTATCCTGGCGGTGCCCGGCGACGTCTCGCGCCTGAAAGGATGCCATGGCCCACCTCCCGCTGCGTTCGTTCGCCCTGCCGTTAGTTATCGCGACGGCCCTTCCCGCGCAGTGCGAACTGGTGCTCGACATCAACCAGACCGTCAGTTCGGTGCAGTCAGGGAACCCAACCGGCGGCGGCACATTCGGCTCGCACACCAACGGCCCCGGCGGCGCGACCGTCTCGAGTTTCGCCAAGGTCGGCAACACGTGGTTCTTTGCGGCCGAGACCGGCCCCACCGGGCTCGAACTGTGGAAGACCAATGGCACGACCGCGGGCACGGTCATGGTCAAGGACATCAACCCCGGCCCTGGCGACTCCAACCCGAGTCTGTTCGAGGCGTGCAACGGCGTGATGTTCTTCACGTGTGATGATGGCACGCACGGCCGCGAACTGTGGAAGTCGGACGGCACCGCCGCCGGCACCGTGCTCGTGAAGGACATCCTCAACGGCAGCACGAACTCGAGCCCGAGTCGACTCGTCTGCGTCGGCAACCAGCTCTACTTCGGCGCCAACTGGAACGTCAACGGCTTCTGGGCTCTGTATCGAACGAATGGCACAGCAGCTGGCACCGTCGAGATCCTGACCAGCGGTGGCGGCCACGTCGCCGCCCCCGACTACATCCAGGCCAACGCAGCTGGCAACGGTGTCTACTTCCAAGCCTACGTCGGCAGCAATCGCCGCCTGTGGAAGAGCAACGGCACCAATGCCGGCACGATGGAGATCGTGCCGGCTGGCGGTTTGAGCCTGACCACGCCGCGCTACTTCCACAACGTCAACGGCGTCACGATCTTCAGCGCGGCCGCGGTACAAGCAGGCGCCAAGGGGATCGAACCGTGTGTCACCGACGGGACGAGTAGCGGCACGTTCTTGCTCAAGGACATCTATGCCGGCTTCATCGGCTCCAACCCCAACCTCGAACGCGTCACGCGGATCGGCAACGAGTTCTTCTTCGGCGCGGCCGACGGCAGCCCCGGTGGCGCGCAGTTGTGGAAGACCAACGGTACGAGCGCCGGCACGGTGCAAGTCGGCACGATTGCGGGCGGTGGCTACATCGACGACCTGCACGTCAACGGCAACACGCTGTTCTTCACCGCGCAGGACAGCAACGGTCGCGAGCTGTGGAAGTACAGCGGCGGTTCGATCTCGATGGTCAAAGACATCTTCCCCGGCGGCTTCGGCTCGAGTCCGCACAACTTCGCGAGCTGGAGCAACGGCGTCGCGTTCCGCTGTTCGAACGCGACGTTCGGCAGCGAACTGTGGGTCTCCAACGGCACCGCCGGCGGCACCTACATGGCGAAGGACATCCGCACCGGCTCGACCGGCAGCTACCCCGAATGGATGACGGCGCTCGGTGGCAACCAGGTGATCTGCGTTGCGCGTGACGATGCGCACGGCAAGGAACTGTGGCTCTCCGATGGCACGACCGCCGGCACGGTGCTGCTCAAGGATTGCGACCCGGTGTCGACGACCGCATCGTCGTCGCCATCGAACCTGACCAGCGTCAACGGCAACACGCTGCTGTTCGCTGCCGACGATGGCAACAACGGTCGTGAGGTCTGGCAGACCAACGGCGCGGGCACCGCGATGCTCGCCGACCTCGAAGCTGGTGGCAGCAGTTCACCGCGCAGCTTCGTGTCGTGCTGGACGGACTTCGGCAACTACACGTTCTTCATCGCATCGACTGCCGCCACCGGCGAAGAACTGTGGGTCAACAGTCCATTCACGGGCGTCGCCCTGCTGAAGGACATCTTCCCCGGCCCGTCGGGCTCGACCATCAGCGACCTGACGCCGGTCGGCAACCACGTCTTGTTTGCGGCCGATGATGGCGTGCACGGCAAGGAACTGTGGATCAGCGACGGCACCCCGCCGGGCACCACCATGGTCGCGGACATCCTGCCCGGCGCGGGTTCGAGCATCGCCGGCATCGGCTTCTTCGCGGCGTGTAACGGCGCACTCGTATTCGCCGCCGACGACGGCGTCAGCGGCACCGAACTGTGGCTCAGCAACGGCACGGCGGTTGGCACCGTGATGATCGCCGACATCGAACCGGGCGCCGGGGGCAGCCAACCCAACCAAATGGAGTGCATCGGCGACCGCGTCGTCTTCGCAGCAACGACCACCGCGCACGGCAGCGAACCGTGGAGCACCAACGGCCTTCCCGGTGGCACGACGATCCTCAACGACATCGCGTTCTTGACCGCGAGCAGCGGCCCGAACAGCTTCACGACGTGTGGCGACAGGATGCTGTTCGTCGCGACCAACGCCGCCGTCGGTGGCGAACTGTGGCAGACCGACGGCACACCCGCCGGCACCACGTTCCTCAAGGACATTGCAACTGGCCCCACCAGCAGCCTCGCGCACAGCTTCACCTGCTGCGACGACAAGGTGTTCTTCACGGCCAACAACGGACTCAACGGCAACGAACTGTGGGTCACGGATGGCACTGGCGCCGGCACGCAGATGGTCGCCGACATCAACCCCGGCTCCGCCAACTCGTCGCCTTCCAAGTTCGTCAGCACCGGCAGCGAGGTCTACTTCGCTGCGACCGCCGCATCGTTCGGCAACGAACTGTGGATCTCCGACGGCACGCCCGGCGGCACGTCGATGGTGTGCGACCTCAAAGTCGGCTCGGCGAGCGGCGCACCCGACCACCTGACCATATGCAACGGCGAGCTCTACTTCGTCGGCAACGACGCCGTGCTTGGCGCCGAACTGTTCAAGGTGACGACGCCTGCAGCGATCAGCGAAGTGCTCGGCGCCGGCTGCGCACCGTTCCAACCATCGATGCGCAGCAACGCGCCAACGCTCGGCGGCACGCTGCAGATGCACGGCAGCAACACTCCGTTTGGCCACCTCGGCATCATCGCGTTCGGCCAGCCATCGGCCCTGCCGGTGCCGACGCCGGTTACCGGCACGTGCCCGGTGTGGCTCGACCTGCTGCAGCCCGTCGTGACGCTCGGCACGATCATCTTCACGCCGACCTGGACGGACAGCGTCACGCTGCCGTCGACGCCTTCCCTGGCCGGGTCGCAACTGACGCTGCAGACGTTCTACCTGCACATCAGCGGCCAGTTGCCGCTGTTGACGTCCAACGGGGTGCTGCTGACCGTAGGGAGCTGATCGCTGTTCGGCAGCTCGCGTCCGCTCGATGCGAGACTCGACCTCACTAGTGACGAGCGGTCGCCGCTGCGATACAGATAGCCACTGATTCGCGTGCGGGGCTCAACCGCACTTCATTGACTACAGATTCAGGATGGACTCGTGACGAACTACCGCAATATCGCTGCGGCATACCACCGTGCGTTGGAACTTGGGCTTGTTGCAGGTGACGAAATCGTCGCCTGGACCGATCGTGTGATGGAGGTCGAAGACGATCCCGCGATGGCGTTCATCGATGCATCGTGTTCTGGCGGTGATCACGTCGCACTGCTTGCGGCGTTGCAAGAAGTGCCGGGCGACCTCGATGAAGCTGCGCGTCGCAAGATCCTGTTCGGCTTGATGCTGGCAGCGGTGAATCGCGACGCCGGCTCGGCGAGCGCGGTTGCTCAGGTCTTGCACGGGATGGCGTCGGACAAGGACGTGCCCGATGCCGATGCTGAGTCGCGCATGCTGAGCTTCAAGGACGACCTCGGCGACGGCAGCGCGCTAACGGAGTTCTTGAGCCAGCACGGCGAAGCGATCTGATTCGTTCGCGCGGCGAGGCGCGTACTGAAAGCGCGCCACTTCACGTTCGCCGCGCGTCCAGACCAAAGCCTTCGCCGACTGCGCGAAGCCAAACTGCGACACCTGCCCCATGGCCAGCGATCGAGCTGGCCGGGCGTCGCCTGCCCAGAGCGGTAGCGGTGAGCCACTGGCATCGATTGCCTTCACCGTCAGTCCAGCCAGCTGCCGATCGCCGTCCGTCGGAACGGACAGCCAGATCCGGCGCACGGCGCGAACGACGACCGGCGATGGATGGCCTTTGTTGGGGATCGCGATCCGGCATGGCACGACCGACGGACCGCAGACATGCAGAGCCAGGGAGTGTCGGCCGCGTGTCGCGAGTTCGAACTGCCCATTGCGGTCGGTTGCAGTGATCGCATCCGCATGCATCGCCAGCGGCCCGCGCGCGGCCCAGCCAGTTGCACGTCCCAATCCGATCGTGACGTTCTGCAAGGGTTCACCTTGTTCGTCGACCAACCGACCGCGAACCTTGTCCTGCATGGTGCACTCGCCGAGATGGAGTTCGACGCCAGCTGCCGGCGCGCGCACCAGATTTGATCGCACGACACCCTTGTTCTGCGGGTGCCAGGCTTCGAAGCGGTAGTTCCCTTGCGGCAACCCCGAAAACGCAAACCGACCGTCGGCGCCAACCTTGATCGGAGGCGCAACGAAGCGTGACAGCAGGCTGTCAACGTGTTCGGTCGCACGGTCGGCAACCGCAGCGATCCACCAACCCGCGCGCGGTTCATGATTGGCGTCGCGCAACCAACCGTCGACTTGCGTCGTAACCGCGCGAGATATTAATGGACCGGGCGAAGAAGGGTCTGCTTGGCTCCGAGGGTTGAGCACCACCGTCTGGCGCGACTCAGACGAGACCACCGCGGTCACAAACCCCTCGCGCGCTACCACCACACGGGCTCCCTTGCTCGTCGGACAACGGGGCAAGGCATACCAGCCGTTGCCCACCGACGTAGCGGTTTGCAAGTCGGAGAGTACGACCGATGTGGGCAGGTCGGCTGTCGGTCGATCCGCAAACGAGACATCGAGCGCGACGGCGACCCGTGCATCGTCAACTGCGCGCCCATCGCCATCGACTACGCGGATGTCGCAATGCTCGGTCGCGGCAACCACCAACCTCACGCCGTTCTTCAGTTGGCACACATCGAGCAGTGGCGAGTGGATCGGCAACCAGTGCGCGGTTCCGGCAACGGCCCAGCGACCGCGAATCACACCACACGGAAACGAGCCATGCACGTCAGTCATGGCTGATCGTTGCGTTGCAGTCTCGACGACGCGCAGGCCGGCCACCGGCCCCCCGTCCGAGTCCATGACCCACCCATGCGGGTAAGCCATAGCCTTCGGATCTTGGGCACTCGACCGGTGATGAGTCGAGACCGCATGAGCGGGAACAGGTGCCGACGCCGCAGCCATTGTCGCGCTTGACTCGGCCTCCGCAGACGGCAGATCCAGAGGGCGCAAGGAATCGCGGCCGGCCAGGCCCGTTGCGACAACTGCCGCAATCTGGAGCCCGCCGAGCACAGCAACCAGCCAACCGCGAAGACTCATCTTGCAGCCTCTACTTGGTGAAGGTGACGGTTCGTTGCGAATCCGGTGACGGGTCACCTTCCCGCAGCGGCGCTGGCGTCAGAGTGGCGCCCCACTCATTGACGCCCCAGGACCCGCTGCCCCAGACCAGTTCTTTGGCAGGTGCGACGGGCGGAGCTGGGTCACCGCCACCGCCACCGCTACCGCCGCAAGCGGCCAGGAGCATCAAGAGCCCGGCGTGCAACGGAGTGACGGCGCGCGTCACTCCGTTCCGGGGCGTGGATCGTTGTTGTGTAGTCATGTTCAGAGTTTGTCTAGAGAACGGAAGTGCAACCGCGGTCCGCCTACTTGCGGGCCGCGAGCAACGGCTGGAGCTGAGCAACGGCCTGCTCCAGCGAAGCGAGCCGCTCACGAAGCTCGTCGTTCTCGGTCTGCAGCACGGTGTTGCGCTTATCGAGTTCGCGCAGCGACTCGACGGCGAGTGCTTCGAAGCCACGGATCGTCAGACGCTTCATACCGTCGTCGCCGACGCTCACCCAATCAGGCAGAACGCGCTCAACTTCCTGCGCAATGAAGCCAGTGCGCTGACCAGCAAGTTCGTGGATGCGCGCCGGATCCTTGTACTCGAAGTGCACGCCGCGAAGGCCGAGCAGCAAGTCGAGCGGACGCTCGATCGCAGTGACGTTCTTCTTCAGGCGGCGATCCGAGTAGTTCGTCCATGAGCCGCCGCCGGGCTTGCTCGCGCCGCCATTGACCGTCAACGTCGTGCTCGGGCTGGTTGTTCCGATGCCGACCTTGGCCGTCGAACCAGGACCAGCGACCATGTAGACGTTGCCGCCGCTGTTGTAGTTCACGTAGAGGGTGTTGCCCTCGCCGGGCGCCGTGTCGTAGGAGTCGATCTCGTTGCCATCCATGAGCATCGTCGTCGTCGCACTCTGGATCTTGAACGACGCCACCGTGCCGTTGTTGTCGAGCCCGTTGGCGATCTGCAGGTTGCAGTTTGGCGTGGTCGTTCCGATCCCGACCTTGCCACCGAGCACGGACAAGGCACTCGTGATGGTGCTGACGATGCCCTGCGCAGCCGAAGCTGCAGCTTGTGCCGCATCTGCAGCTGCCTGGGCCTGATCAGCGGTCGCCTTCGCCGAGTCGGCCTTGCCGTTGACGAGTGAGAAGTTGCCGTTCACAGCTGAGGCATCGGCGACCTGCCCGTTCTGGAATTGCACCGGGTCCTGCCCGAGGGCGGGAACAGCAAACACGGCGGCGAGAAGGACAGCTTGGGAAGCCTTGGATTGGCGGGAGGAAATCATGTCGTTGCTCCGAAGTCGGGGGGAAGGGTTCAGGAGCGAAAAGGTCGCTCAAACATCCACACGCGATCGGGCTGCAGTTCCCCTGATGTTCTTTCGAGAAAAGCTGAGCGGCCCCGGGTGACTCCGTTTGGCGCGGATCCGGCCCGCCTGGGGGCCGCGCTCTCCAACCGCGCTACGCGCGCGCATTAGCACCAGGTTACGGTCGCCCACCGGCCGGCAAACCACCGGCATGGATACGAATCATCGCCTTGAGCCGCGACCAGATGGGCGTCGGTGACCGGGAGCTTGGCAGCATCTGCGCGATTGGGGCAACCTCCTCCTGCAACTGAGGGCGCCGCCCGCAGAGCGATCGCTAGTAGGTCCCGATCCTCAACGCGAGCCCGTTCGACATCTTCGATTGGGCAATTGCTCCGCCGGGGCCAAGCTCGATCGATGCGACATAGCTGCGCAACAAGGCGCCGACCAACACAGGGCTGTTAGGCACGGATAGTGGCACGGTCAGCGGGTCTGTGCTGACGAACGCGAGGCTCGTATCAATCGACGAGACGAGAAAGCACGGGCTGGGCAAACCGAGAACCCCCGATAGATCGGTCAGCGTGCCCTGATAACCGAACAGGGCGACCGCAAAACCAGGAGTGGTCAGGTTGTCGACCTGAAGGTTCACAGAACTGCCTAGCCAAGGCGCTTGACTGGCAGCCAAGGTCGGAGCATTCGGAGATAGACACGCCCCTGCTGGCAAGACACTGACGGTGGCGGTGCAAGGGAAGGAGATCTTCGCGACGTTCCCGGTCAGTTCGCCGAACGTTTCTCGGAAGTCGCCCGCGATCAACAGCTCGCCACCGAGCTCGGCGAACGTATAGATCGCGCCATCGAGTTGACCGCGATCCAACCAGTTGCTGCCGTCCCAACGCGATACAGAGTACGTCGTACCAGCCATGTCTGCGTGCGTCGCCAGGTACGAACCGTCCTCGAGGGCGTGCAGTGCTCGCACGGGTTCCGTCGTCGGCAGACCACTTCCCGCGGACGCCCACTGAGTGCCGTTCCATGTCGCGACTCCGCCCGTCAACGCGCCGCCGACGGCCAGCTCGCCATTCGCAAGTCGGGTCATCGCGTGCACCTCTCCGTCGACTCCACCGGCAAGGGCATGCCAATTCGTGCCGTCCCAGCGCGCGACGTTGTCCGCGGTCGCACCACCTGCCGTCGCGAACGCACCGCCCACCAACAGGTCGCTGCCTTCGACTCGCAGCACGTTGGCCGGGCCGTCGATACCGGCACCCAACGGCGACCAGTTGCTTCCGTCCCAACGCGCGATGCCATTGGCGGCAACGCCCCCGGCGCTGCTGAACGCACCGCTGGCGTAGACGTCCCCTGACGCAGTTGTCGTGACCGCGGTCACCGCGCCGTTGGTGCCGCTACCAAGAGCAGACCACGCCGCACCATCCCAGGTGGCAATGCCATTGGCGGAGACGCCGCCAGCAACTGAAAACGCACCGCCAACGACCAGGTCTCCGGACGGCAGCGCAGCCAATGAAGCAATTGGTCCGTCCGTGCCGCTGCCAAGCGGCACGAAGAAGTTGCCTTCGCGCGCAGCGATGTTTGCGACAGGGGTGCCACCAGCGCTGTCGAAGTCCCCCGCGACGAACAGCATCGAGTTCGAAACGACGGCAGCAGATGTGATCGTGCCGCTGACGCTCGCGTGGCGGAACGGCACCCAGGCGGTGCCGTCGAAGCGCGCCAAGCCGCGATAGTTGACACCGTTGACCGTCGGGAAGACGCCTTGGGCAAGAAGCTCACCACTGGTCAGCGTCGTGGCATTGTAGACACCACTACCCCATGGGATCTGGATACCGGCACCGATTGACTGGACGGTTGTCCCGTCGAAACGCGCAATGCGTTCGGTCGTCGTGGTGCCGAAACTGCTGAAGAAGCCAAACAGGACCACGTCGTCGTTCGGCTGCACGTGGAGACCTCGGATCAAGTGGTTGCTCATCGGCAATACCGTCGAACCGACGCAGGAGACGTTGCCCGACGAGCCGCCAACGGCGACCGCGTCACCGTTGGACTTGAATGCCAGTAAGCCATCAGCCGAGCTCACCGGCAGAGTCGCATACGTCGACCAGCTCGCCCCTCCCCACTCAAGGACCAGCTGGCTGACACCGTTGTGGCCGAACGCCGCAAGCTTGCCGCTTGGTGTGACATACGGAATGAGTGAGGTCGTCCACCCGGGAAACGGCGCGGGAGATGGAATCGTCGACCAGGTCGCGCCTGTAAGCACGTCGTAGTTAAGGCTGGTCGAAGGGAGGACCACGATTTCGCCGCTGGGCAGCAGCGCGAATCGGAACGGTTGCTGCGGTGCGTTCAGATTGACCCAATTAGTACCGTTCCAACGCATCAGGTTTCGCGTGCCATTGAAGTTCGGAAACTCTTCGGTCACCGCTACGAGTTCTCCGTTGGGACCTGCCTGGAGATCGTCGATCCGATGAGCGTTCATGAACGTGCCGAGCGTCACCCAATGACCTGTCGCGGGATCGAGCATTGCAATGTTGACGGCGGGATCGCCGTCGATGCCAGTGATCGTGCCCGCAACGATCAAACGCTCAGGCTGTGGGCCCGAGCCATCGGGATCCCACATGATCGTGTTCATGTTGCTAATGAGGAACGGAAACGAGATCCCCGGCGGCACCGGCAGCGGCTCTGCGATGAGGTCACACTGGCCTTGCAGCGCGGAGGACGAGGCGACCAACGCGAAGAGGGTTGCAATCGAGGCGAGGGGCTTGGGTCGGCGCATGACGAAAGGGGATGAAGAGCGCGACGGGGTAACACAGAAACCGCAGAAACACGGTCCACTCGACACAGTATCCGGCTTTCGCCGTTCGGTGCGTGTCCGAGATCGAACAGCGCCTGCGCGACTGAGCGGCCAGTGCACGAGAACTGGTTGACGCTCGAACTGAGCCCTGCGCTCGCGATCCTGACGCTTGGCGCGACCAACGGGTTACGCGCGACGGTCGGGGTGTTCTAGCGGGTTCGCCCGAGCGGAGCCGATCCATGGCGACTGATCGCCTGTAGCCGCGAGCAGGCATCGGCCGATAAGAACGGACGATGCTGACCAAAAAGCCATGGCGGCTCGGGACCCGAGCCAAGCTGCTGATGCGAGGACTGCGTTACTCGTGCATCCTGCCGTACGCATCGATCGACGGCTGGCTGACGGTCGACGAAGCGATCACTCTGTTTGAGCTCGCCAAGAACCTCGAGGAAGAGGCGCCGCGCGCGCTCGAGATCGGGAGCTGGCAAGGCAAGTCCACCGTGTGCATCGCACAGGGTCTGCGCGACAAGCCGGGCGCGCAACTGACCTGCATCGACCCATTCGACGCGTCGGGTGACGACGAGAGCAAGGACGCCTACGACGGCCGCAAAGATGATCTCGGTGGCCCCCTGCGCCGCGCGTTCGAAGACAACCTGAAGGGCGCCGACGTGCGCGACCTGATCGACGTCTGCGTCGGTTTCAGTCACGATCACGTCGAGCACGTCAACGAGTCACTCGACCTCTTGTTCCTCGACGGCGATCACAGTTACGACGCGATCCGTCGCGACTTCGAAGACTGGTCGCCGAAGGTCAAGCCCGGTGGCTACCTCGCGATGCACGACGTCGTGCACCCGGTGCACGAAGGGCCGCGCCGCGTCGTCGATGAGCTGATCAAGAACGACCCGACGTGGACCGAGCAGCGCTACGTCGACAGCATGTTCGTCGCGCGAAAAGCTCTGAGCTGACGCACGAACAACCGCAGGCGGCGGTCGATCAAGAACGTCGACAGCATGCCGAGTCGCAACCACACGCTGGCCTTCTCGCCGGCTTGCAGCAGACGCTTCGCCAGACGCACGCGCCATGGCGCGTATAGGCTCGGATGGTTCGCCGCGATCGTCGCAAACAAGCGCATCGCGTGGCGGTCGGCAACGGACAGCATCGTCGTGCCGTGCTTGCGGTAGCAGAACAGTTCGTCGGCGACGTGCGTGAACTTCGCGCCGCGTTCGAGCGCCGACAGCCAGTAGTCCCAGTCCTCGTAGCCGGGTTTGATCGGGCCGTAGCCGCCGATCTTCTCAAACAGCTCGCGGCGGTACATGCTCGAGTAGATCAGGCAGTTGTTGGCGACGAGGCGACGGCGCGTCACCGGCAGCGTGCGCAGTGGTTGTTGTTCGTCGCCAAACGTGCGGCCGTTGGGCGTCGCGACGTCGGCCCCGGTATCGAGCAGCGCTTGCAGGAGCACCGCCACGGCTTCCGGCTCGAGGCGATCGTCGGCGTCGAGCGGCAGGATGAACGGGCTGTCGGTCGCGCGGATGCCGTTGTTGCGGGCTGCGGCGAGGCCCTGGTTGGCCTGGCTCAGCAGCTCGATGCGCCGCTCGGGGAAGCGCGCAATCAGCTCGTTGGCGACCGCCTTCGTATCATCGGGCGAGCCGTCGTCGACGATGACGATGCGCAGGTTGGTCCACGTCTGCGCGACGGCGCTCGCGACGGCTTCGGGCAGCGTCTCGGCATACCGGTAGCACGGAATGACAATGGCCACTTCCGGGGCTGCTGCTGCTGGATCATGGACCGACGCCGACACAGCCATGTCATCGGCTGAAATCGCCCCCCCGCTCAAGTAGCCTCGCAGTTGTGCCGGCCACGCCGATCCTGTTCTGCAGCCACGTCGTCGAATTGGGCGGCGCCGAGATGGTCCTGCTCGACCTTCTACGGGAATTGGACCGCGAGCAGTTCACGCCGCATCTGGCTGTTCCGGGCGACGGGCCGCTGGCGCAGCAGGCTGCTGAGCTGGGCGTAGAACTGCACGAAGTGCCGTTGGCGGGCCGTTCCAAGCTCGGCAAGGCGTGGGCGGCATTCCGTTGTCGCGGGCCGCTGCGCACCCTCGCTGCTCGGCTCGACGCGCACGTGCTCGTCGCCAATTCGATGATCGCTGGTTACGCCGCGGCGATGGCCAGGAGGCCCGGCCTCGCGTGCGTCTGGCACCTGCATACCGTGACCAGATCGCGGATCGCGCAGAGGGCGTTGAGCAACGCAGACTTCGTGATCGCCCCGTCGCAGGCCGGGCTCGACGAAGCACAGGTCCAGAACGGTGTGCTGATCCCCAACGGCGTGCCCGTTCGCTTCTTCGACGCCACATCCGAGGGTGACCTGCGGGCCCAACACGGCATTCCGGAAGGCGCCCCTCTGCTCGGCATTCTCGGCCGCCTCGACCCGCACAAGGGACACGACGAACTGCTGCGCAGCCTCGCCGAAGACCTCGGTCTGCCCCAAGCCCCCCACCTCGTCATCGCTGGCGGCGAGCTGTTCGCCGACGCCCACGCGCGGCTTGGTGGCTACGGCGAACACCTGCGCCGCGAGGTTGCCCGACTCGGACTCGACCAACGTGTGCACTGGCTCGGCGAGGTCGGCGACACGGCGCCGCTGCTGGGTCAGTTGGACCTGCTGGCCGTGCCGAGCACCGCTGCCGAGTCCGCACCGCGCACGATCGCCGAAGCCCAGGCTGCCGGCTGCCCGGTCGTCGCGAGCGCCGTCGGCGGCATCCCAGCCATGCTGCAGCAGGGCGAGGCCGGACTGCTCGCCGGCACCGGCGCCTCGGTCAGCCTGCACGCTGGGCTGCAACGCGCCCTGAGTGACGAGGAGTGGCGCGCCAAGGCCGTACACACCGCACGGCAGTACGCGGATGCGAACTACCGGATGTCGGCCTTTGCGAGACGGTGCGAAGCCGTGTTTGCCCAAGCAAACGCGGCGGCAATGTCCGCAATGTCCTGACGGATTGGCGAGTTGACTATGACGGCAATGCCGTCATTGGCGAGTCCGACGCAACCGAAGCGAATCGCGAAGGCCCTACTGGGCGATCGCGTTCTTCAGCACGCTCTTCGCGACGGCCTTGTTGCGCGGCTTGCGCTGGCCCATCAGCTCACGAAGGAGAGTGGCTTCGAGTTCGGTGTCGCGCTCGGTCTTGGCAGTGGCGAGACCACCTTCGAGCTCCTTGGCCGCAGCGGGCGTCGGGCACGTCATGCGCTGCGCTTGCGCGCTGGCGTCGTAGTAACGAGCTCCGGCTTGCACCGCAACGAGGCGAACACCGTCGTGCGTGGTCACCATCGCGCCTTCCGGGACTTCCATCCAATCACCGCGCGCCACAACGTTCTCACGCTCGCTCCAACGATCGCGACTGGTCGGATCGATCGGACGGGCGTCGTCGAGGAGGTAGGTAGGAGTGACGTCGTAATGCTTGCAGAGGGCGAGCAGCATGGGCAGCGTCGGTTGCGAACGACCTTGTTCCAGATGGGACATGGTCGCGGGACGAACACCGAGGGTCTTGGCAGTTACGCCCTGGGCTTCGCGCTTGACGCGGGTACGGAGATAAAACAGCTTGAGATGCAGGCGCCGCATGGAGGGAGGTGAGTTACAGAGCTGGATAAAGAACGACCGTAGTTGCTTACCGGCGAGCGGTAGACGGTTGACGATCTGCGAAAGTCTAACACCTCAGCGAGCGAGGCGGCTTTCGGTGGAGTTATGGAGTGTCTCAGGGCGATTCTACCGAGGCGAGGCAAGCCATGGCATTGGACGCGCGAAGCGGCCATTCTGTTCGGTTGCAGATGAAGTCCGGCGGACCGAAGCAGTTTTCGATGGTGACCTATGCTTGGTAGACCAGAAGTAACCCTCGCACCCGGAGGAAGTGGCAACGACCTCAAAATCGCCGAGCAATTCGGCATCAGGGTCGCAACTTCCCGGGATACTACCAGTTGGCAATTGGTGCGTTCCGCCGGAATCATGGGCTTATCCGCGCCACTGGCCACAGGTGGCTACCTGGTCCGCGTCGACGTCGCCAACGGGCCCATGGCAAGGCGCCTTCACACGGCTCGCCGTACGGATCCACTGCCGCGCGCAATGGGCCTACACAAGCGGCCGACCGCAACCCTCGTCGATGCCACGGCAGGTTTAGGTCGCGACGCAATGGTCCTCGCACACTTGGGCTGCACCGTAACGGCGCTCGAACAAGTGCCCGCCCTCTGCGCCCTTCTCGAGCTCGCCATCCACGACCTCGGAGCCCAGATCGAGGTCATCAAGACCGACTCGATCACTTGGCTCGGCACACTTACGCCAGACCGAGCACCGGACGTGATCTACCTCGACCCGATGTTCGCCGAGCCCGGAAAGTCGCAGGTAAAAAAAGAGATGCAGGCCTGCCGGATCCTCACTGGCGAGGCCCCAGAGGACCAGAAGTCACTCGAGGCCGACCTGCTCCGCGTCGCCCGCGCAACCGCCCGCGACCGCGTCGTCGTCAAGCGCCACCCCCACAGCTCCCCCATCGCCGACGACATCTCCCACTCGGTCGGCGAGGGCCGCGTCCGCTTCGACGTCTATCTGACGTAGGCACGGCGCCTGAACTGAACGTACGGTGCCTGGACCGTTTTCACCTTCTTCGCCGACCACCACCCGCGCCCCTCGACCGTTCCCGAAGAGTCGGCCGTAAACCTCCAGCAACCGACAGGTCATCTGCTCCGCGCGACTCGCGTATTCCTCATCGCCATCCATGAGCTCGCCATGGCGCGTCAACAGGCGATGAGCATGCGTGACCCCGACAGCCAGCCGCTTCGCCACTTCCGTCAGGGACGAACTGGCAAGGTGACGCAGAAGGCCCGCGTGCAGGATGGACCACGCGTCGACGGCTCTGCGAAGCGGCCGAACGGTCCACTCCCCCAACCTGGAACGGGACTCCTCGATGGCGTCGCCCACCGCCTCGACATCGACGAAGGGCGCAGACTTCGACTCGCCATCAGCTCGCTTGGACTTGCGCCGCAGCCAGATTCGCACCTCTGGCCCAGCCATGCCCAACAGTGAGTCGAGTTCGTTGTCAGGCCGATCCTTCTGCAGACGTGAATCGACCAACCGCTCAACCGATGCCCGCTGACGAGGATCGCCCGAACGAGGGTACTCGCGCGGATCGAAGATCCGAGCAGGCGAACTCTCGGCCACCAACTCCTCGACCCAATCACGACACAACCACTTCGGACCGTTCTTCGTGACGTATTGCCGCGCGCTGCCCCACGGATAGTCCCACGGCTGCGCGCAGATCGAAGCCTGAACGGGATTCGCATCGATGTAGCCAAGCACTGCCCGCCGATACGCATGGGAGTCAATGTGTCGCGACACATACCTGCCGCGAAACAGCGGCCCATCGCGTCGACGCGCTCGATTGAAGTAGCGCGTGTAGACGTTCTGGATGCGGCGCATGGCGTCGGCCAGTTCGCCGACGGGGCTGCGCACAAGAAGGTGGTAGTGCGTCGCCATTACGCACCACGAGTGCACTTCCAGCTGCCCGCGACGAACTGCGCGAGCGATGCCGGCGAGGAAGTATCGAACGTCCTTTCGATCTTCGAAGATCGGGCGACGCGCGATCGCCCGGTTCATGACGTGATGCCAGGATCCTGGCGGGTCGTTTCTTGGGGGTCGTACCATAGCGTTCTCCAAGGAGTGGAGAACGGGAGGCGACGGGCGGCGAATAAGGTGAAAATGGTCCAGGCACCGTACGTGTCACAGGCACCGTACGTGTCACCTCCCGCAATCGAACGCAGCCTCCAAGTCGTCAACGCTTGGGAGCTTCCCCTTCAGTCGCTCGGGAAGCGACTTCGTAAGCTCATACTGCGAAACCGCCATAGGCTGCGAGGTTCCCCTGAGGGCGTACTCCGCCACGATACTGCTGCGGTCCTTGCAGAGTACCATGCCGATGCTCGGTTGGTCATCCGGGTGCCGCAACAGGTCGTCAACAGCAGACAAGTAGAAGTTGAGCTTACCCATGTGCTCAGGCTTGAACTTCCCAGCCTTGAGCTCAATGACGACGAAGCAGCGCAACTTCAAATGGTAGAATAGCAGGTCGATGCGAAAGTCATCGTTGCCAACCTGGAGTGGAAACTGGTTCCCAACGAACGAGAAGCCTTGGCCAAGCTCGATGAGGAAGTCCCGGATGTGCCGCACGAGCCCGCGCTCGATAACACGCTCTTCGGCGTCCTCAGCGATCCCGAGGAACCCAATCTTGTAGGGGTCCTTGAGCGTGTCCCGCGCAAGATCTGACTGCGGAACCGGAAGAGTCGAGTCAAAGTTCGTCGATGCACTCCCCTGAGCTTCGTAGAGCCCACGCTCGATGTGGACAACAAGCACGTTCCTACTCCACCCGTTCTCGATTGCCCTCTTCGCATACCAGAGCCGCCGCCGAGGCTCGCCGACCTTGTCAAGCAAGCGAACCAAGTGCCCCCAGGGCAGTTTGTGCAACAGCTGTTGCACAACTGCTTCGTCCGGCCAGGCGAGTGCAAAGCCGCGCATGTATTTGAGATTGCGCCCCGAGAAGCCGCGCACCTCTGGGAACGAGCGACGAAGGTCCATGGCCACCCTGTCGATCACCTTCGCTCCCCACCCAAGCCTCTCCTGGCGCTCCAAGATGCTTCGCCCGATTCGCCAGTACATGGGGATCAGGCAGCGGCCCACAGCCTGCGCCGCGTCGAGTTGCGTTTGCTGAACGTTCTTCTTCAACTCGACGAGAAACTCATCGTAACCCTCTGGCTTCCTGTTTGCTGAACTGACCATCCTCCTCCAAGAGATGGGCATGGGAGGCCATCGAGCAGCGAATTCGCTGCAAACGCTGCTAGCGCCGCGCGGGCGGCGAATAAGGTGAAAATGGTCCAGGCACCGTACGATCAGTTTGCGAACGCGATGGAGGTGAAGGCGCCGAAGGTCTGGCGTTCGCCGGCGGTGGCTGGGACGGCCGCGACCAGGGCGTCGACTTCGTGGGCGCGCATGCCGCTGAGGATGAGGGGGTGCTTGCGGGTCCAGATCGACAGGATGGCGGTGAGGCTGTCGGTCAGTTCGGTGCCGGTCATGTTGGCGAGGACCATGTCGCAAGGGGCCATCGTGGCGGCGCCGCCGACGTGCACGTTGGCGCCGGGGAGAAGGTCGCGGGCAGCGATGACGGATGGCTCGTGGATGTCGCACGCTTCAATGCGCGGGCAACCGCGGACGTGGGCATAGAGGGCCAGGATGCCGGAGCCGGTGCCGCAGTCGGCCAGGCTCGCTGGGTTGGGCCAGATGCGGTGCATCACGGTCAGCAAGGCTTTGGTGCTGTCGTGCTCACCGCTGCCGAAAGCGCCGCCGCGTGGCACGATCAGTTCGGTGCCCGAAAAACCTTCGGGTTTGTCGACCCATGGAGGGCGCACCAACAGGTCGTCGGTGATGTGGATCGCCGCGTCGTCTTCGAGGCCGGTGATGTGCAGGTCCTGCTCGCGAACGATGCGTTCGACGATGCTGACTTGCATGGTGTCGGGCAGCGTCGGCAGCGCGCCAGTCAGCCAGACGACCTGGCACTCGGGCTCTTCGAGAACGCCCTGGATGTCACTGTGCACGTGCAGCCAGGAGACCGCGTCTTCCGTGTCGGGGCCGGTGATCGCGAACGTCCGCGTGGCCGTGGTCAGTTGACCTGCAACACCTCGAGCAGTCGCTCGAGCATTGCCTCCGGCTCGACCATCCGGCCGATTGCGTCATAGCCTTCGGCCAGGTGGCCCGTCACGGGCCCGAGGACTTCGATGCCGCGGCTCTTGAGCGTCGCGACGTTTTGCAGAACGGCTTCGGCGTGCCACATGGCGTCGTTCATCGCCGGACAGACGATGATCGGGCACTTGCTCGTCAGAGCGAGCAGCGCGACCGGGTCGTCCGCGGCGCCCATCGCGAGCTTGGCCAGGATCGACGCGGTTGCCGGCGCGATGCAGTAGACGTCGGCGTTCTTCGCCGCGTCAATGTGCGGCACCGAACCATCACGATCGATCTGGGTCGATGAAAGGATCGGCTGCGAACCGGTCAGGCCCGCGAACGTGACCGCGCCGATGAACTCCGTCGCCGACGGCGTCATTGCGACGCGCACCGACACGCCGGCCTGGACCAGGCGACTGGCGAGGAAGGCGACCTTGTAGGCGGCGATGCCACCACCGACGCCGAGCAGAGCCTGTTTGGTTACGGCCACAGCAGCTCTTCCACCCGCTTGATGGTGTCTTCGAGCACGGCGTTCTCGACGATGACGTCGTAGAGGGCGGAGCCGGCGACATCCGACGTCGCCGCGGCGATCTCCTCTTCGGCGATGCGGACACGCTGCTCGATTTCTTCGGCTTCGTTGCTGCCGCGGTTGACCAGGCGGCGCCGCAACTCATCGATGCTCGGCGGCGCAATGAACAGGTAGAGGCCTTCGATGGCGCGCTCACGCAGCTGCCGCGTACCGTCGACTTCGATCTCGACGAGGAACGTCTTGCCGCGCGCCAGCGCCGCATCCATCGGCCAGCGCGGCGTGCCGTAGAGGTTGTCGTTGTAGCTCGCCCACTCGAGGAACTGGTTCTCGCCGAGGCGCCGCTGGAAGTCATCGCGCGACAAGAAGTGGTAGTCGACGCCGTCTTGCTCGCCTTCGCGCATCGCGCGCGTCGTGGCGCTGACCGAGAACTCGACGTTGGGGTTCTGCTTCAGCACGCGACAGACAGACGTCTTGCCGGCCCCGGATGGGCCCGAGATCACGACCAACTTACCCCGCGCTTCGCTCATGGCTCTGTGTGGTGGCGCCGCCCCTACTCGAGGTTGGCGACCTGCTCCTTGATGGTTGCGATGCAGCTCTTCATCGCGACGACTGTGTGGGCAACTTCCGTGTCCGGCGACTTGGAACCCAGCGTGTTGGTTTCGCGCAGCAGCTCCTGCAACAGGAACTCGAGCCGGCGGCCGACTTCGCCACCCTTCTGCAGCAAGCTCTTCACCTCGTCGGTGTGCGCCCGCAATCGCTGGAACTCCTCGGCGACGTCGACACGATCGGAGTAGATCGCAACTTCGCGAACGAGATCGACGGCCGGCGGCGGCGATGGCAGGTTGCTGGCGACGAACTCCTGCACGCGTTGCAGGAGGCGTTCGCGATACTCGTCGATGAGGGACGGCGCACGCTTCGCGGCAACTTCCGTCAGACGCACGAACTCGTCGAGCTGCTCGTTGATGGCGGTCAACGTGCCCGCACCTTCTTTCTGACGGTGCTCGAGCAGTTGCGCGATGGCCTCATCAAACAGAGCTGCGAACTGCGGCGGCAACGGCCGCGACGTCGGCGCTTCGCTGCGTGAATTGCCACCCGTGGCAGCCTGCACAACCTCGACGAGCGTCGGCGGGTCGAGCTGCAGTTCGGCCGCCAGTTCGCGCATCTCGGCGGCGACGGTGCGCAGCGTTTCGCGGTCAGGCAGGACCGTCGGGCTGGCGGTTCGTTCGACAACGACCAACACCGAGCCGCGGCCCAGGCGAGCGCGCACGCGCTCATCGATGGCGGCGTCATAGCCCGAGCACGCCGCGGAGAGCCGCAACTTGACGCTGAGGCCGCGGCCGTTGACAGACCGCACTTCCATGCGGACCGGGCCGATCTCGGAATCGCCGGCAGCAAAGCCGGCGCCAGTCATGCTTGCGATCGTGGCCACAGGTCAGCGTCCGGACTAGGTCGTCCAGGTCGCGCTGATCAGGATCGCCGAGCCGCAGAAGATGCCGGCCAGGATGTAGGTGAAGCGGGCGATGCCGCCACTCTTGACACCGAACGTCTCCGCGCCGGTGCCGCCAAAGGCTTCGGCGAGGCCGCCGCCCTTCGATTCTTGCAGCAGCACGACAACCGTCATCAGCACTGCTGAGACGAAGAAGAGAATCCAACCGACATAGTGAAGAACGTTCATGGGAGTAGGCGACCAGCCCTAGCTGGCGTCGTATTCGATAATAGGCAAGAGGGTCTCGGCCTGCAGGCTTGCGCCCCCGACCAGTAGGCCATCGACGGTGTCGAGGGCCATGAGTTGTTTGGCGTTGTCCGGGTTGACGCTGCCGCCGTAGAGGATGCGAACGGTCTCCGCTTCTTCGCCGACCTTGTTGGTCAGCCACTTGCGGATGACGGCGTGCGCGTGATCGACCTGCTCGACCGTCGCGGTCTCGCCGGTGCCGATCGCCCAGACGGGCTCGTACGCAACGGTGATGCGGTGCGCATCCTCGGGCTTGACGCGATCGAAGCCGCTCTCGAGCTGCTTCTTGATCACGCGATCCGTGCGGTTGTTGTTGCGCTCTTCGAGCTTCTCACCGATGCAGAAGATCGGCTGCAGGTCGCCGTCGAGGGCAGCGCGCAGTTTGCGGCCCATCCACTCTTCGACTTCGCGAAGCAGGTGGCGACGCTCGCTGTGACCGATCAGCACGCGATCGGCACCGACCTCGCGCAGCATGCGCGGCGCCAGCTCACCGGTGTAGGCACCGTTCTCCTCGTACCAGACGTTCTGGCCACCGACACCAAGCGGCGAACCTTGCGCCACGGCACTGACGTCGGCGAGGTAGATCGACGGCACGAAGAACGCGACTTCGCGATCACTGCCATCCCCGATGCGACCCTTGACCGTCTTGACCAGGTCGAGAGACCGGGCGCGATCGAGGTTCATCTTCCAGTTGCCAGCGATGTATGGCTTGCGCTTTCGGACTGTCACGGAGCAATCACCTCGTCCTCAAAGGAACTGGTACGGTTCGCGTCACCTTCGCCGCCGACTGCACCTTCGGGCGCGCCTCGCAGCATGGTCCGGCCACACAGTGGCGCGAGCGCCCGCAGTCTGGCCATCAGATTCGTGAAGATCGCCGGCGTCAGCGCCTGCTGACCATCGCACTTCGCCAGCTCGGGCTGGGCGTGCACCTCGACCAACAAGCCGTCGGCGCCAGCCACCATCGCGGCGGCGGCCATCGCCGGCACGTAGCGGGCGTTGCCGGTGCCGTGACTCGGGTCGACGATGATCGGCAGCGCCGTGCGCTCGCGCAGCACTGGCACGGCCGCGAGGTCGAGCACGTAGCGAGTCGACGGATCGAAGCCGCGCACGCCGCGCTCGCAGAGGACGACGTTGCTGTTGCCCTCGTTGGTGATGTACTCAGCCGCGTGCAGCAACTCATCGATCGTCGCCGCGGCGCCGCGCTTGAGCAGCACCGGCTTGGGCTGGCGACCGACTTCGCGCAGCAGCGGGAAGTTCTGCATGTTGCGCGACCCGACCTGGAGCATGCCGGCGCTCTCGGCGACCAACGCAACGTCCCGCGGATCCATGACCTCGGTCACGACGGGCAGGCCCGTGCGCTGCGCGGCCTCGGCCAGCAGTTGCAGCCCTTCGGCTCCGAGCCCCTGGAACGATTTGGGTGAGGTTCGCGGCTTGAACGCGCCGCCCCGCAACATCGTCGCACCGCTCGCCGCAACCGCGTCCGCCGCAGCGAATAGCAGTTCTCGCGATTCGACGGCGCATGGGCCCGCCATGACGACGAAGTGGTCGCCGCCTATGTGCAGATCTGAGCCGATCGAAAACGTCGCGCGCAAAGGGGTATGGGTGCCAGGAGTTGGGCCGAAAGACAGTAGGGCTCAGGCCCATGAGGGTCAACGTCGACAAGCCCCCCCGGAGTTACAAAACCCGCTCGAAATCCCGCGGGCAACCCAGCGGACCATGGGCAGGCTACCGTGGCAGCAATGGACAACACGTTGCGACAAACGGCCCTAGGAACAAGACCCTAAACGCGATGTCCCCCTGACTGGCGATTCGGATAGACTCATGCCATGGTGACTTCGGGGTCCACGGTATCGCGGTTGGCGGTTTTCACCGTGGCTCTCGCAACTGCCTTCGCCACGATGACGATCCACCAGAGCCCGAATGGGGTTCTCGCGTGGTTGCCCAGCGGAGTCGCCATCGCCGGCCTCTTACTGCTCGGCTGGCGCACCGTCTGGCTGGTGGCCCTGGTCGCGCTGACGTATCGACTGCTGAGCAGCCACCCTGTGCAGTTTGCGGTCGTCGGCACGCTGGCGTGCTCCGCCGAGGCCTTGTTCGGCTGGTGGCTACTCCAGGCACTCCGGGTCCGCCAAGGGTGTGCGCGCCTCTACGACGTCGTCGCGATCTACATCGTGGCGCTCGCGGCCCCACTGGCGGGCATGATCACCGTCGTCTTCGGTCGCCTCAGCCTGGCGGGCCCCCAGGCACTTACGCCATTTGACGGCATGGGCGGTTGGTGGCGAATGAACGCCATCGCGATCCTGATCACCGTTCCGCTGGTCGTCTCGTGGCCGATCCTGCGGCGACGGCGTGACCATCTACGACCGTTCGGCCGGGCCTGCATCTGGGGCGGCATCTCGGGAATGCTCGCGATGTTGGTCATGCTGGTAGCGACACCATCGGTCAGCTCCCTGTTCTTGCTCGGTGTCCTTCCCATGCTGGCGTTGGCAGCCGCACTGGACATGGGCAACCGCGGCTCGACAACCGTCTGTTTCGTCAGCGTGCTGTGCATCGCGCTGCCGGCAGGCATCGGCATCGGTGTCTTCGAAGCCGTCGCCCCCTCCGAACGGCGCATCGTCACCCAGATCGTACTCGTCGGTATCGCGGCGTTGTCCCCGTTGTTCGGGGCGTTGCTCGCCGAGCGCGACACCAACGCCGCGCGCCTGCTGCAAAATGACGGCGTCGGCAACGCGCTGCTCCGCCTCCTCCCGGACGCGTCGTATCGCCTGAGCCCTGATGGCTACGTGCTCGACGCCGTGCTCCCCAAGGACCCGGCGTTGCCCAACGCCGAAGAACTGATCGGCGAACACATTCGCGACATCACGTCACCGGACCTGTCCGAGCGACTGCTGCGGCAACTGAAGCTCCTGCACGAAGGCAAGCCCACCGAGACCACCGAGTATCCGATCGACACGCCGCTGGGACGACGCGATCGCGAAGTGCGGTTCGTCATGCTGCCCAACGGCGAGGCGATGTCCGTCGCCCGCGACATCACCGAACGCAAACGCGCCGAGCGACAACTGACTTTGCAGGCTTCGGTCCTCGAACTGATCGCTGCCGGCGAACGACGCAACACGGTGTTCACCGCGCTAGTCGATGGGCTTGAAGCGATCATCCCCGACTGCCAGTGCTCGATCCTGCTGCGCCACGGAGACCGGCTGCACATCGCCTGCGCGCCATCGATGTCGAAAGAGTTCAACCGCTTGATCGATGGCATCCCGGTTGGGGTCAACAACGGCGCCTGCGGCACGGCGGCCGCAACCGGCAAGAACGTCATCGCGGCCGACACCTACAACGACCCGCGCATGATCGCGTATGTGGACATCCTCAAGGAGTTCTCGATGCGCGCGTGCTGGGCTGTGCCAGTTCCCTCCAGTGATGGGACCGTGATGGGCACGCTTGCCTTGTACCACGCTAGCGTACGCGAGCCGCAACCGGACGAAGTGGCCGCCGTCGAACGTGCCGCCGTGCTGGCTGGCTTGATGCTGGACCGCGAACGGCGCGAGGCACTGCTGACGTCCATCAACAAGAACGTCAAGGAAGGCCTCTTCCGCTGCCTGCCGGGCGAAGACTTCGTGTACGTCAACGCCTCCCTCGCACAGATGTTCGGCTACGAAACGCCCGAGGACCTGATCGCCAACTGGCGTGCGACGGACAACCTGGACCACACCGAGGCAATGGAGCTGCTCTGCTCAGAAACACTCTCCGTGCGCAGCCGCAAAGTGCAGATGCGCCGCCGGGATGGCTCCCAATTCTGGGCCCTGCTGTCGACGTCGGTGACGTTCGACGACGACGAAGCCGAACTGATCTGCGACGGCACCGTGACGGACATCACGAGCCTCAAGGAACTGGAGGACCAACTGCGGCAAGCCCAGAAGATGGAGGCCGTCGGCCAACTCGCAGGAGGTGTCGCACACGACTTCAACAACCTGCTTACCGCGATCAACGGCTTCTCTGAGACAATCGAAGGCCAACTCGACGACGAAGACCCAATCCAAGGCGACGTCAACCAGATTCGCGAAGCGTGCCGGCGCGCCGCCGGCTTGACGCGACAACTGCTCGCCTTCGGTCGGCAACAGGTACTCAAACCCGAAGTCCTCGACCTGCCAGAAGTCGTCGAGAACGTGCAGGACATGATCGACCGCCTGATCGGCAGCCACATCGAGATTGTGATCGAACAGCAGTCGAGCCCGGTTCGCGCCAAAGCCGACCGCGGGCAGGTCGAACAGGTCATCCTCAACCTCGTCATCAACGCCCGCGACGCGATGCCCGATGGCGGCACGGTGACGATCACCACGGACACCAAGGAGCTACCAGCCTCCAGCCAGCAACCCGACTTGCCAGCCGGTCGCTACGCAGTCTTGCACGTGCGCGACACAGGCACCGGCATGCCGGCAGAGGTGCAGGCGCGTGCCTTCGACCCGTTCTTCACGACCAAGGAGGTTGGTGCGGGTACTGGCCTCGGCCTTTCCACGGTCTACGGCATCGTCAAGCAAAGCAACGGCGACATCGTCATCGACAGCACCATGGGAGACGGCACCTGCATGTCGGTCTACTTGCCGTTCGAGAACGAACTACCGGTGCAGGAACCAACGGTCACGGTGCCGCGCCCGGCGGGCAAGCAGGGCACCATTCTGGTCGTCGAAGACGAACGCATCGTGCTTGAGCTCACGCAGCGGGCCCTCGTAGCGGCGGGCCACAAGGTCCTGAGCGCTGCAGACGGCCTCGAAGCGCTGCAGGTCTACTCCGACCATCACGAACAGATCGACCTCGTGATCACGGATATCGTCATGCCCAACATGAGCGGTCCAGACCTCGCTACCGAACTGCACGCCAGCCAACCCAACCTGCCGATCCTGTTCATGTCCGGCTACGCGCCGGACACGATCGAGATCCCTACGGACAGCCTGCAGATGGCGTTTCTCGACAAGCCGTTCTCAACCCGACAGCTGACGGATCTAGCGAGTCGCATGCTGAACCACGGCAGTTCTGGTGCGACCCCGCAAGTCACGGAAACGCCGTAGGCCGGCCTTCATGGTCACGAGCTCGACCTGGCCCCGGCGTTGCCCGTGCGGCTTTGCTGGTAGACGCTCACTCAGGCGCGTTGAGGATCGTCTCGCTACGCACCGGCTTGAGCGGCACCTGCACGACCGGCAAATCCATCTGGCACTCGTTGTCGCCGGTCGCCATCGCCTGCAGCGAAGGACCGCAGATGCGCGCCTGGCACGGCCCCATCCCGGCGCGACAACCAACCTTGATCGCCCGCATGGTCTTGCCGTGCATCGCCGCAGCCTGACCGGCGCGCAACCTCGTCACGTCTTCGCAGCGACAGACGATCGTGTCCGGCCGCGCCAATTCGTGTAGACCCGGCAACGGTGCGAATGCACTCAGCATCGCGTCGGCGGCCTTGCGTTCCAAGCGGGCGCGAGCGGCAACTGCCGGCTGCATCTCGGCACCGCGCAACTCACGCAGAATCGCAACGGCGGCCAGTTCGCCTTCGGCGCTCGCCACTTCGGCACCACCGATACCGCAGATCTCACCGACCGCGAACACCGTCGACACGCTGGTGCGTTGCTCGGCATCGACGACGAGGCAGTGGCCACCGCGCGACGCAATGAACTGCGATGGCACGCCGAGCCGGAGACCAATCTCGATCGACGGCACGAGGCCAAAGCCGGCGCCGACGACATCACATTCGATCGTGCGTTCGGTGCCCTTGCGTGGCCGACCATTGCCGTCGACCTTGCCGATGATGGCACGCTGTACACGGCCATCGCCTTCACACGCAAACACCGTCCACCCCCACTGCAGCTTGACGCGCGCGCGCGACAACTGCTTGAGGTACCACATCGCTTCGCGACGCCGCGCCGCGTGGAACGCAACCGCTGGCAACGCGCGCAAGGCACGCCAACGCGAACTCGCTTCCAACGCCGCCACGACTTCGACTCCGGCACCGAGCAACGACGTGACCGTCGGTAGGAGGAGTGGCCCCGAACCAACAACGAGCGCACGCTTGCCCGGCACGACACCGAAACCGCGCGTCATGACCTGCAGCGCACCGGCAGTCGTGACGCCGGGGAGATCCCAACCAGGGAACGGGATCGCGCGGTCGTATGCGCCAGGCGCGAGCACCATGTGGCCGCAACGCAACAGACGCGATTCGCCGTCGTGTTCGAACCACAAGAGCCCTGGCTGGGCATCCCAGACCGTCGCCCCGTGGATCACCTGCAAGCCGTTCTCGGCGTGCTGTTCGAACTCCTTGATCAGGTCATGGCCGTGATCGTGGCTCGGCGGCTCCGGCATGGCAGCCTGCGAAGTCGCGCCCTTCGGCAACTGCCGATAGATCTGGCCACCAGCGCGCTGGCCTTCATCGAGAACGACCACCCGCAGACCAGCGGCAGCGAGCTTCGTCGCCGCCGCCATGCCGCCGGGACCGGCGCCGACGATGCCGACATCGGCTTCCAACACGCGGTCGCCGCTCATCGTTTGCCTCCGCGTTGCACGTTGATGCCGGGCTGCACCATCGTCGTGCACGAACGCACCGTTTCGCCATCGACGATCACGAGGCACTCATAGCAGATGCCCATGTTGCACAGCACCCCGCGCGGCGCACCGTTGCTGCTGCTGTTGCGCAAGTCGGTTTGGCCGACCGCCCACAACGCCATCGCAATCGAATCGCCCTCCCACGCCGACACCTTCTCGCCTTCGAAGGTGAACTCCACGAGTTCGCGTTCGGCCATGCCAGGAATGCGGCCACTCATGACAGGAACCTCCCGGGCAGGTAGGGCGTGACGTTGACCGACGGCGCAATGCCGGCGATCTGTTGCGCAATCAAAAGGCCGGTAACCGGCGCCATCGAGATGCCGAGACCTTCGTGGCCGGCCGCGATCCAGAAGCCCGGCACCGGCTCCCACGGCCCGATCAACGGATGGTTGTCGATGCAGTATGGCCGCAGCCCCACCCACGTGCGCACGATCGGCGCGTGCGCAACGCCTGGCGCATACCGCTGTGCGCGCTGCAACGAACGGCGCAGCAGTTCGCGATTGAGGTCCTTGTTGTGGCCGCGGAACTGGCGCGTGCTACCGATCAAGCAGCCACCGTTGGTTTGCGGCTGCATGTTGACGGCGTGGCCACCGGCATCGGCATCGGTCTTGGTCGGATCGACCTCGCTCGCCGCGTGCGCAAAGCGCAGGTAGCTGATCTCGAGCAGCTGCGTGCGGATCGGCGAGACGTGATGGCCGGTGATTGCGAGGTTGCCGGCGCGCGGATAGATCGGCAGCCGCTGCTGCTTGAGCATGTCGCCGATGTCGGGCGCCCAGACGCCGCACGCGTTGACGACGGTCTTGGTGTGGATCGTGCCCTGCTCGGTCACGACGGCAGAGATTCCGTCCCCGTGCCGTTCGAAGCCCTTGACGGCACAGAACGGCCGCACGACGACGTTGGGATTGCGCGCCTGCGCGCCACGCAACATCGCACCGGCGGCGAGCATCGGCAGCACGACGCCATCACCGGGATAGAACAGTGCCCCGGGAATGTCGTCCGCCAGACCGGGCTCGAGGTCGCGCAACTGCTGCTTGTCGAGGATGTCCGCCTTGTCGCCGTTCTCGGTGAACTGCTTGTGTAGGACCGGCATCATCTCCTGGTCCTCGTCGGTCTCGGCCAGATACAGCGCGCCGGTCGGGTTGTAGTCAAAGCCGCCGAGGTCTTCGTGCAGGCCGTGCCACAGATCGACGCTCGTCTTGGTCAGCGCGTATTCCTGCGCGTTGTCCGGCGTCACCATCAGGTGGCCCATGCACGACGCCGACGTCGCGCCCGCCATCGGACCACGATCGCACACGACGATCCGCGTCGAGATGTCGAGCAGCTTCGCCAGGTGGTAGGCGACGGAGCTCCCGATGATGCCGCCACCGATGACGACGATGTCCGCAGATTCGGTCATGAACTTTGCGGGCACGATGATGCCGAGAATGCACCGCGACGCAACGACCGTACGGTGCCTGGAACGAAGTCAACTTATTCGCCGCGCGCAAGCGCGCGGCGAATAAGTTGACTTCGTTCCAGGCACCGTACGGTCATGACGGAATGTCGACTACTGTGGTCGCAAGACCATTTGGAGCAAACGATGCGATTGAGCGACTGCCTCCTAGCACTGCTGACAATCCAGCTACCCTGTTTGGCCCAGGTGATGCGCGACCCGTTGATCGGCACCGTGACCGATCCAGCGGGGCAACCGTGCATCGGCGTCATGGTCGAAGCGTGGCGCGCCGGCGGCCGCGGCACCGGGTTCCTGGATCTCGACTACAAGAACGACTTCCGCCGCATTGCCGTCGCGAAGACCGGCCGGGATGGCCGATTTGCAATGCATCTGCCGGTTGGATTGCCGTGCCGGATCATCGTCGATCACAAGCCGCACGCGGTGTTCTTGCGTGAGGACTGCCTGCCGGGCGAAGACATCAACATCCAGCTCGTCGAACCGGCGATCGTGAAGGGCGTCGTGAAGCTTGCGGATGGCACTCCGGCCAAAGCCAAGCTGCGCGGCTGGCACCGTGATCTGTACGACGAAGTGTTCCGCGGTGAGACGGACAAGGACGGTCGCTTTTGTTTCGAGCGCGTCGCTCCCGGGCCGATCCGGATCGAGGTCGAACCAGAACGCGCGCCATCGCCAAGCTGGCAGGATGTGCCGCTGCAGTCCGGCCAGACGTTTGAATATGACATCGCGCTCAAGAAAGGCGTGCTGCTCAAGGGCCGCGTGCTCGACGCCGACACCGGCAAACCGATCGCCGGCGCCCGCATCGGCGAAGGCTGGACGCTGCATCGCGCCGTCACGACCAAGGCGGACGGGACGTTCGAGATGCCCGGCTTCGGCAGCGACGGGTATGGCTCGGTGCACTGCAAGGCGAAGGGCTATGTCAAGTCGGTCAAACAGACGCCGAAGAAGAACGAGCCACTGACCATCGAGTTCAAGATGATGCGCGGCCTTGCGGCCACCGGCCGGATCGTCGACGAACAGGGCAAGCCGGTGAAGGACGTCTACGTTCAAGCGTTCGGCAGCGCCCGCACCGGCCGCACGCAACACCATGACTGCGTCGCGATGCACACGCCAGCAGACGGCACGTTCCGACTCGGCGGGCTCAAGCCCGACATCTTCCACGTGCTCGTTGTGCGCAAGGACGGTTTCGCAACGCTCGTGTACGCGCTGCCTGACGCGAAGGCCAACGTGCGCAAAGCCGGCGATGTCGTCCTGCTGCGACCACGCATCGTGCGCGGCGTATTGACGGGACCCGACGGCAAACCAAAGGCCAACACGCCCGTTTCGATTTGGGGCTACAACGACGACCGGCACCGCATGGCCCCCAACGGCCCACTGGCGCGAGGCGTCAACGACGGGATGGCCGGCTGGGGCTACATCAACATGTACGTCGGCCGCCGCAAGAGCCGCACCGACCAGCAAGGCCGCTTCGCCTTCGGCGACATCGGCGCCGGCAGCTGGCACATCACCGCCTACGACGAACGCAGCCAGATCATCGGCCGAACCGACCCGTTCGAAGTCAAAGCCAAGACCGACCCACCCCTCATCAAGATGTCCGCCGCCCGCTGACCGTACGGTGCCTGCAGCGTGTCCGTACCGTGCCAGGTACATTCCGGACAGTTCGCCAACGACGAGTTGTCCGGAATGTACCTGGCTCCGTACGGACTCGAATAAGTTGACTTCGTTCCAGGCACCGTACGGTCAGTAGATCCTGTCGAAGTAAGCTGTCGGCCAACGCCATGACGATTGAACGCTTCCACCATATTGGTACTCCCGGACAGCCTTGGACCGACGACGACAAGAAGACGTGGTTTGAGGAACGGCAAGTCAAACGCAGCTACAAGGACGAGGTCCTGAGCAAGATCGAAGCGCTCGGCGACACGTTCGAAGTTGCGCAGTACGGCGCCTTGGACGTCGACTCCGATCGCTACCCGTTGTTTGCCGTCACGTGCCCGGCGTCGGATCCGAGCAAGCCGTGGGCGTTGATCACCGGCGGTGTGCACGGCTATGAAACGAGCGGCGTGCAAGGTGCACTGCAGTTTCTCGCGACGAAGGCGAAGGACTACAAGGACAAACTCAATCTGCTCGTGCTGCCGTGCGTGAGTCCGTGGGGCTACGAGATGATCCACCGCTGGAACCCGAAGGCGGTCGATCCCAACCGTTCGTTCGTCGCCAACAGCCCGTCACAAGAAGCCGCCGCCGCGATGGTTCGTGTCGCGCAGCAGAGCGCCGACTACCTCGTGCACATGGACCTGCACGAGACGACCGACAGTGACGAGACCGAATTCCGCCCGTCGCTTGCCGCGCGTGATGGTAAGTCGAACGAGCCGGGCACGATTCCAGACGGCTTCTACACCGTTGGCGATACCGAGAACCCGCAGCCCGAGTTCCAGAAGGCGATCATCTCGGCCGTCGAGAAGGTCACGCACATCGCCCCGCCGGACGAGAACGGTGAGATCATCGGCTGCAAGGTCGAGCAGAACGGCGTCGTCAACTACGGCATGAAGGAGCTCGGCTTGTGCGGCGGCATGACCAACGCGCAGTTTACGAGCACGACGGAAGTCTACCCGGACAGCCCGAAGGTCACCGACGAGAACTGCAACGCGGCGCAGGTTGCAGCAGCGTGCGCGGCCCTCGACTTCGCGATCGCAAGCGCGACCTAGCCTCGAGTCCTCGCGACAGGGCGAAGGTAAGGAACAAGTATCCGCTGGCCCCAGCGAGTCCGGGCACTGGCCTGCACCCCGCGCAGCGGCTACTTGTTGGCGCATGCGCCGTTACCCTCTGCTCGTTCTCGCACCGATTTCGCTGACCCTTGCAGCATGCTCCGGCATGCCGGCGGATCCAATCGCCTACGCCGATGAGATCCATGAACGCTGCCTGACGCTCGACACGCACAAGGACATCAGCAGGCAACTCGCGCCCGAGCAGCTTCCGAGTGACCCTGAGACGGCCAAAAAATACCGCGAGAGCTACGACCCGACGGTACGCGGCAACCAGCAAGTCGACTTCGTCAAGATGCGCGAAGGACAATACGACTGCGCGTTCTTCATCGTCTACACGCCGCAGCAGAAGCTGACTCCGGCTGGCTATCACGGTTCGTACACCGAGGCGAAGAATAAGTTCAAGGCGATCCATCGCATGTGCCGGCTCTACCCGGAGCACATCGGCCTCGCGACCACGGCCGCCGACGTCGAACGCCTGCACGCAGAAGGCAAGCTGATCGCGTGCATCGGGATCGAGAACGGCTACCCGATGGGCCTCGAGCTCAAGCGCATCGAAGAGTTCCACGAGCGCGGCGCGCGCTACATGGGCATCGCACACAACGGCCACACGCAACTCGGTGACTCGCACACGCCGAAGGAACCGATGCACAACGGCCTCAGCGAACTCGGCGTCAAAGCCGTCGCCGAGATGAACCGCGTTGGCATCATGGTCGACGTCTCACACGCCAGCAAGAACACGATGATGCACGCGGTCAAGGTCAGCCGCGCGCCGGTGATCGCTTCCCACTCGGGGGCGCGCGCCATGAACGACCACTCGCGCAACCTCGACGACGAACAACTGCGCGCCATCGCCGCGAACAACGGTGTCGTGCAGTGCGTCGCCCTCGCGAGCTTCCTGAAGTCCAACCCGGGCCACCGCGAAGCCATCGGCGCCCTCCGCAAGGAACTCGGCATCGAACGCGGCAAGACCGGCGACCTGACCTCCGAGCAACTCACCGAACGCTTCAACAAGCTGCGCGAGATGCGCAAGGCCGTCGACGCCAAGTTCCCGCCGGCCGACGTCAGCACCTACGTCGACCACATCGACCACATCGTCAAGGTCGCCGGCATCGACCACGTCGGCATCGGCTCCGACTTCGACGGCGGCGGCGGCATCACCGGCTGGCAAAACGCCGCCGAGAGCCGCAACGTCACCCGCGAACTCGTCAAGCGCGGCTACAGCGAAGCCGACATCCAGAAGATCTGGTCCGGCAACCTCCTCCGCGTCTGGCGCGCCGTCGAAGAAGTCGCCGCCGCAACCAAGTAGCCGAAGGGTATCCGTACGGTGCCAGGAGAGTTTTTATCCTCTTCACCAGCCGGCTGCGCCGGCTGGTGAAGAGGATAAAAACTCTCCTGGCACCGTACTATCGGCTTCGGATCTCTTCGGTCAGTCGGCGGTGGTAGCGGACCAGCACGACGATGGCTTTGACGCCGAGGCCCACGCCGATCAGGAGCGCCGCGACGACAACCGCCTGCCGTTCCTGGTAGTTGATGGCGGCGACGACGAATGGCGTGACCATGAGGAGCACCACGGGCAGGGTCCATGCCGTGACGATCGATAGGGCAAGCCAATCCGTGCTGCCCGATTCGCGCACTCGTCGCACGGCCGCAAACCCACCCAACGTGAAGATGATCGCGAAGATGAGCAAGCTGCTCATGAGTTCGTGGAACAGCACCTTGCGCGGCGGATCGGGCTCGGTCGGCAGCACCGGTCGCGGAGTGCTCCACGGCAAGCCGTTACGGATAGCGTTCGCGCGCCGTTGGTCCCACTCGGGCCACACCTTGTCGCGGTAGTAGACCGTCAGGGTGTCAGCAGCGCTGACGTCCTTCTGCTCGCGCTTCACCCACTCGCGCGCTGTGCGATGGACGTAGCGATACCCTTCCATCTCGGAGTCATAGGTCGCAATCTCGGTCTGGACCTTGTTGACGGCCATGACACCACCGAGAACGGTCAACGCCAACGTGACCCACGCCAACCCGAGGGCCCAAGGCGCCTTCCTGCGCGGCATTGTTCGCCGCTGCGCTGTACCAGCATCCGCGCGCAACGCCTCCTTGGCTTCCTGCGTACCAGTCCGCGGCGGCAACTCCTGCCGCGCCAACTCGTCACTGACCTCACTCGCCCGCTGATAACGCTGCTCCGGCCGCTGCGCGAGGCTGCGCTGCACGATCGCGTCGAGACCGCGCGGCACCCCATCCCGTTGCGACGGCGGGTCGAAGTGACCGAGCGGCAACTGACCCGTCAGCATCTCGTAGAGAACGACCCCAACCGCATAGATGTCGGCACGGTGATCCACGTTCTGGCCATCACGCCACTGCTCCGGCGCCATGTATTGCGGCGTGCCAAGAACCTGCGTGCTGCGCGTCAACGCGAGCGCATCCGGGTTGTCGTTGAGGATGCGCGCCAGGCCGAAGTCGGCGATGCGCACTTCACCGGCGAGATCGATCAGCAGGTTCTCGGGCTTGATGTCGCGGTGCACGACGCCGTGGTCGTGTGCGTATTGCAACGCTTCACAGATCTGCGGCGTGATACGCAGCGCTTCGTGCGGACTGAGCTCCCCCATGTCCATCAGCTGGCGCAGGTTCATGCCTTCGACGAACTCGGTCACCAGGTAGTAGAGCCCCTTGCGTTCGCCGAAGTCGTGCACCGTCAGGATGCGCTCGTGCTTGAGACCGGCGAGCGCGCGCGCCTCGCGCAAGAACCGTTCTTCAAACGCCGGATCCTGCGCCAACTCCGGCGGCAAGACTTTGAGCGCGACCGTGCGATCGAGCTTGCGTTGCACGACGCGGTAGACCGCGCCCATGCCGCCGCGACCGATCAACTCGACGATGTCCAGCTCGGGAAACCGCTCGCCGAGTTCGTCGACGCTCGGCGGCTGCCAACCGCTCGACGCAAAGTCCGCGTCGCCGCCGGCGATCGCTTCGCGCAACAGCTTCTTGGGGTCCAGCGGTTTGCCCGCGCCACTCTCGTTCGAAGTGCTCATGCCCCTTCCCGAAGCAAACGCGGTCGTGGGTTACGGATGGATCCGAAGTTTTTCATGTTGGCTCAGCCCAGAGCTGCAAACAGCTCCCGCAACTCTGCCTCAGCATCGCTGGCATCGTCAACGGTTGCGCCAAGCTGGCTGAGCAGCGCCGTCCGGAACCGTCGCCGCAGACGGTGCGCGGCGACCTTGATCGCCGCTTCAGTAGTTCCGAGCAGGCCAGCGATGTCGGCGTAACTCTTTTCTAGACCATGACCTTCGAGCGAATCACGCAGCAGCTCAAAATGCTGCGAGCGCCCCTTCTCCTGCTCCTGCCGGGCCAGATCCTGCAGCGCCATCGCGACGGTTTGCCGCACCCAGGCGCGCAGGTAGGCGGCTTCGGGCGTGTCGGTGTCCGTCGGCTCGACGCCGAGCAACGGCTCGTCCGCGGTGCACGATTCCATCGCCGCGATCGGAACATGCTCACGATCGCCGCCGCGCTTCTGGGCCCGTTCGCGGTCGCGTGTGTTGCTGCGGTAGTGGCGCGCGCAAGCCAGCAGGTAGTTGCGGAAGCGACCGACCTCGGGATCGCCACCGGCGACATCGCCGCGCTCGAGCAACTCGGCGAACAAGCCCTGCGTCAGATCGCGCGCATCGACATCGTGCATGCCATCGCGCCGGAAAAACGCATACACCGGCGACCAATACATCGAGCACAACTCGGCCAACGCCTGCCGACCCACTTCATCCTGGCCGCGAGCTCGCCGGACCAGACTCCAGCGGGTTGGTGCGAAGCCAGCCATGGCAACCGCTACTGCTCGTCGACCTCGTCGATCGTCTCGACTACGTCATCGATGGACTCGGCGGTCACGGGTGTCGACGAATGCTCGCCGCCGTGCGTGTCGACCCACACCTCTTCGATCGCAGTGCACTCGCCTTCGAGCCAACGCGTGCGCACGAAGTACGACAACTCCTTGCCGTCCTTGTCGCGTTCGACGCGCGGCACGACCGCACAGTTGATGAACGTCGTGTCGCCGCGCTGGATGAAGCGCTTGCGCTCGGCGCCGCGCGGATGCAGCAGCTTGTGGTGCATGTGGCCGGCGATGACAGCGCGCACCCGAATGCCGAACCCAGCGATGCGTTGCAGCGCCAGTTCGAGATCGTAGTCGCCCCAATCGCCACCAGGCTTGCCGAAGTCCTTGCCGTAGATGTCGTCCGTCTCGCTGCCGAGGCCGGTCGGACCGTTGTGCGCGAGGATCACGATGTCGCGATGCTGTGCGTTGCGCGCCGCGTCGACGATCGCCGCGGCGGACTGTCGCATCGTGTGCACGCCGTAGATTTCGTCGTAGAGCTCGGGGCTACGCAGACTCTGGCCGCCCCACGAGAACGGCCGCGCGCCCACGATCGAAATGCCGGCCGCCGGGACTTCGCGAACCGTGTAAGCGATGTGGTCGTCACCGAGCACATCGAGCGACTCGTTGAGGTTCGGCGTGGACTCCTTCTTGGCAAAACTCTGCCACGCGTCGTGGTTGCCGAGAATCACCGCCTTGGGGATCGGCAGGTCCGCGATGCGCGTCACCATGTCGACGTCCTCGTCGCCCAGGTCGCCGACGAACATCGTCAGATCTGCCTGGGAACGCTCGAGATAGACCGAATCCACCTCCCGCCAGCAGCGGTGGATGTCGCCTACGGCCAGAAGGGTAGCCGGGGTATTCGAAGTGCGAGAGGTCAAGGGCGCAGCCAACGTAGCGAGGCACCTAGGACAAGTAGCAGCACAAACCTACGAATTGCTGGCGCCGCAGATCTTTGCCCAGCCCTCGCAGAGACTTGTTCGCCACTCAGGCCTCGAGCAGACCATGGCGCACGAGCTTCTCGCGGTAGGTCGTTCGCGGCACACCGAACAGCTCCGCCGCACGTGTCAGGTTGCCGTTGGCTTCGGAGTAGGTGCGCTGCAGTACCGCCTTCTCCTGCGCCTCGAGCCGTTCCTTCCACGTCGACGAATCATCGGCGTCGGCCGCGGCGGTCGCGAGACCGAGTTCCTGCTTCGGCTCTTCTTGCCGCGGCGATTCGAGGCCCGGACGTTCGAGGTCGAGATCCATGATGCGGATCGACTCCCCGCCCGAACGCAGCGCCGCGCCTTTGATGACGTGCCGCAGCTCGCGAATGTTGCCGGGCCAACGATGCGTGTGCAGACGCTGCGCGGCATCGGCCGACAACTCCGGCACCTCGGTGTAGCCGAGTTCTTCGGCGGCCTCTTGCAGGAAGCGCGTGGCCAGCACCGGAATGTCCTCGCTGCGTGCGCGCAACGACGGCAATACGATCTCGAGTTCGCGCAGACGGTAGTAGAGGTCCTGACGGAAGCGACCTTCGCGGACCATGCTTTCAAGATCCTGGTGGGTCGCCGCAACGATGCGAACATCGACGCGCACCTGCCGTCGCGAACCGATGGGAACGACGACGCGATCTTGCAGCACGCGCAGGATCTTCGCTTGCAGCTCGAGCGCCATGTCGCCGATCTCGTCGAGGAGGATCGTGCCACCGTGCGCCTCTTCGAAGTGGCCGCGCCGCGCCTGCATGGCGCCGGTGAACGAACCCTTCTCGTGACCGAACAGCATGCTCTCCATCAACTGCTCCGGAATCGCCGCGCAGTTGACCGGCACAAACGGCCCCTTCTCGCGGCGCGACAACTCGTGCAGCGCGCGCGCAACGACTTCTTTGCCCGTGCCCGTCTCGCCGCGCAACAGCACGGTGTAGTCGGCCGGCGCATACAGCTTGACGCGCTGCACGAACTCCGCGCACGCCGCGCTCTTGCTGATCAACGCCCAGTGTTCGACGTCGTTTTGATCGCGATCGAGCAGGCTGTGCACCAGAACGCGATTGCCGAGCGCCGTCGCGAGCATGCGGGCGCAGAACGCCACGCGTTGCAGATCGTCGGCCGACAACACGGCGCCATCGCTCGTGCAATCCGCGTAGACGACGCCGAGCGTCTTGCCGAGCGCCTTGATCGGCAAGGCAACCGCCGACGAAATGCCTTCGCTGCGCACACTGTGGAACGTGCTCGCGACCGGGTCCGACGCAGCGACCGGCACGTGCACGACCTGCGCCGACGTGCGCACCTGTTCGATCAACGAACGGCTGACGCGGAACGCCTTCTCGTCTTCGGGCCGGCTCAAGAAGAACGCGCCACCACCTTCATCGATGTCCAACTCGACGTGCACACGATCGGCACCCGTCGACTGCAACACGGCCGCCATCGCGGCCGACACCATCTGCGTCGAGCTCTTGAGCCCTTCGAGATGGTCGGACATCTCCATGAACGTCTTGTACCAAGCCCCCACCGGCGAACCCGGCGACGCCGTCAACACAGCCGGATCAATCGCTTCGGTGACGTCGCCACTCGCTTCCGCGCGGAAGCGCAGCTTCAACAAGGCGGGACCAACGTTGAGCACGTCGCCGTCAAGGAACGCTTCGAAGCGCGCGCCGACACTGCCGGTCGCACAACGAATCGGGAACGGCAACCCGGGCTCGGCGCGCACGCGCAGCCGGCCGCGTTCGTCACATGCGATCTCCAAGACACGCCCGGACACACCAGGCAGGTCGAGCTCGACCTCGCAGTCAGAGCGCTGGCCTCCGACCCAGAACGTCGGCTTGTCGATCTCGGACTCGCGGGAACCGGAACGGTCGGTGATTTCGAGACAAACGGGCATTTCGATTGCTGCCGGGTAGGACGCTGGCGACCAGACGGCCGGGGAACTCCCACCCATCTACTTGCCCCAGTGTCGGCTACGGTTGTCCCGCCGTCCAGCGCCACCTGTCACCACGGTGGTGTCGAACATGACAATCATGCCAACGGACGGATCCCGCATGGCATGGGGGCAACGGCGCCAGACCCCTCGAACCTGCCGACGGCACGGCCCGAACAGAGCCGCGCGAAGTCGGCTCAACTGCCGTCGTGACCGGCCGGTTTCTGCTACTCTTGTCGTGTCATCCAGCACCACGTGGCCGCGCGCCCCATGGATGACGAGATCCCGCACAACCGGAGTTTTGGTCGACTCTGCGCTCCCCTCGCCCATGCCCGCCCATTCCACCGCAGCAACCACCAACATGGTGTGCTTGCACTGTTCGCCCGCGCGAACGGTGTGGCTGCAGCGTGGCTCCGGCAAGGCGGCCGAGACCGTGCGCAAGATCTACGTGTCCGGTTCGCTGAGCGAAGCCGAGCGCGAAGTCGCGATGGGCAAGGCCGCGGCCGGCGATGGCGTGGTCACCTACCTCTCGGCCGAGACCGACACGCAGAGCAACCGCCCGTCGGTCTGCCTCGCCTTCGCCGCGGGCAGCAACCTCGAAGCACTCGTCGCCAAACGCGGTGCCATCGCAGCTGCCGAGGCCGTCAGCATTGTCGGGTCGGTGGCCAAGACACTGGTTCGCCTGCACACGATGCAAACCGAAGTGATGCCGCACGGCATCTGCCACGGCGACGTCAAACCGCAGAACATCCTGCTCGTTGCCAATGCAGCTGTCGGGGCCAATGCCAACACCCTGCTGCTCGACTTCGAGCACGCCATCGCCATCGGCGCCCGCGCAAGCACAGAACGCGACGCAGCGTTCACCGGTGGCACGCACGCCTACTCGCCTCCAGAAGCCCTACGCGGCGAACAACCGACCGCCGCGTTCGACGTTTTCGGTCTCGGCGCGACCCTCGCGTTCTTGCTCGACGGCGGCATCGGCCGACGCGTACCCCGCCACCCCGAAGTCGAAGAACTCGTGCTCGACTGCTGCGCCGCAACTGCCGGCGACCGGCCAACGACCACCGAGTTTGCCGAACGCTGCACGCGACTGAGCCACGTTCTGCGCGACGACGAACTCGAACAGAACCTGCAGGACTGGACGTCGGGCGCATGCCTCTACGAGCCCACCGACGATCATGATCCGCGCGCCGTCATGTGGAGCCAACGCAAGCGGCTGCTGCAGCGGTTGCCGACGTTGCTGCAAGCTCCGGCAACCGTGCCCAACGATCCGGAAGGCATGCAGTCGGAGCTCGACCTCGTCCTGCGCGTGCTCGCCCGCTTCCCGCGCAACGAGAACGCACTCGCGCGCCGACAGCAACTGCTCGACGAGATCCGCAAGATGCTGCGCACGGCCGCGGCAATCGTGCGCGAACGCAACAAGGCCGAACAGTTCGACGACTCGCTGCGGTGGCTGCGCACAACGGAAGCGTTGCTCGTCACGGCGCTGAGTGTCGCCGGCGGCCTCACAGCTGTGACCAAGATCGACGACGGCGTGGCACCCGGTGCCCTGCAACGCGCGCCAGTCGAGTTCTTGCAACTGCTGGTCAGGCAAACGCAAGGTGCCGAACAAGAACTGCAGCGCCGCGCCGACCAGATCTCCGCGGCCGAACAGTCCCTCGACTTGACGAGCGCCGAAAACGAGATCGACGCGATGGCTGCCGATTATGGCGGCACGTCCAAGACCGTCGCCGAACGCCGCGACCAACTGCACCGCCTCACATTCTACCTGGACCGCATCGCGCGCGCCGAATCCAAGGTCGAACGCGTCGGCCCGATGTGGGATCCGGTCGCGATGCAACCGCTACAGTCGCTCGTCTCGGATGCGGCCAAGGCCCTCGAGACTTCCCCCCGCCGCGAAGCCTCGGGAAGCGGTGCGGTCGGTCTGCGCAGCCTGCAAGTCACGCTGACCAACACCGCCGAAGAGTTCCCGCACCTCGAGCAGGTCAAGCCGGCACTCGGTGCGTTGACCAGCGCGTTGCTGCACCTGACCGAGCAAGCCTGGCAACAACTCGACGACGCCGAGCAGCGGCTCAACATCGTGCCGGTGCCGGTGCGACCACTGCAACTCGCCCTCGGCCGCCTCGACACGTTCCGCATGCTCGAAGCGTTCGTCGATCGCCCCGACCGACCGCGCAGTGAACTGCTCGACGGCATCGAACGACTGCGCCTCGGGCTCGAACAAGCCCGTTCGGCGCGCGACCGTCTCGCGGAGAACGCCGAACACGCCCTGGCTCGCGGCCACTGGACGACCGGACTATTCGACATGGAGCGCGCCGTTGAGCGCCTCAATGCCGGCGACGAATCCGAGCACGTCGAGGCCGATCGACTGCGTGAACGCCTGCAGGCAGCGCGCCGCACCAAGCAGGAGATCGAAGCCGCCGTTCGTCGCAACGTCGAGTTGACGACCAACTACACGACGCTCGAAGACGACCCGCTCAGCACCGCCGAAGCGCGCATCCGCGTGCTGCAAGAACGGCGCGACTGCCTGATGTTCCTCGGCCTGCACGTACCCAACGAACGCGCCGAGCTCTACCGCAAGGATCTGCGCTCGGTCGAGACGCAACTCGCCGTCGAGCGCGCCGCCGACGCCGAACAACGCATGGATGCGCTGACCGAGCCCGCGCAACGCCTGCGCCTGGCGCGCAACACCGTCGAACTGTTGAGTGCCAACGGCTCGTCGGACGGCGGCGAACAACCTGGCCGACTCGTGCGACTGCAAGAACACTGGCGCACCGTTGCGATGCAGTGCCAGCGCACGGTCGACAGCGAGGCCGAAGAGAAGGAGCAGCGCCAACGGCAGCGTCGCCGCACGATGGCGATCGCGATCATCGCGTTCGTCGTGACGACGACGGCGATCGGCTTTGCACTCAAGCCGTGGCTGTTTGGCGAGCCGGTCATGGCCGCGCCGAAGTAGCCGTCCCGCTACAGCAACGCGTGGTCGTCGCCACGCACGGCATCAGGTGGCAGCTTGTCGAGAGCAAACTCCTTGAGCAGTTCTGCCGGCGTCGTCGGTTCGGCACTGGCCCGCAAGCCAGACAGCTGCGCCAGGTAGCCAACGACCGCCGCGGCACTCGCCCCCTGATTGCGGAAGTGGCGCAGCGACGTATCGCCGTGCCGCTTGGCCAACCGCAGACCATCGTGACCGACGACCAACGGCACGTGCGCAAACGTCGGGTCGGGCAAACCGAGCGCGCGATACAACAGCAGCTGCCGCGGCGTGCTCGGCAGCAGATCATCGGCGCGCAGCACTTCGGTCACTTCCTGCGCCGCGTCGTCGACGACGACCGCCAGCTGATACGCAGGATCCCCGTCGCGCTTCTGGATCACGAAGTCGCCGGCGATCGCGCCGGGCTGCGGGCCACGGAAGGCATCGACAAACGGCACCTGCTCGACATCGACCCGGAACCGCAGCGAAGCTTGCCGACCCGTCTGCGCCTTCGCCTCCTCGAGCGAAGCGAACCGACCGCGGCACGTGCCTGGATAGACCGGGCCATCGCTGGCAACACCGAGAGCCGACTCGTGCGGCGCCGACGCCGCTTCATCGACCTCCTTGCGCGAGCACACACACGGATACGCGAGGCCCATGTCGACGAGCCGTTGCGCTGCTGCGCGATACAGCACCCGCCGCGCACTCTGCACGAACACGTCGCCGTCCCAGTCGAGACCGAGCCAGCGCAAGTCTTCGATAGTTTGCTCTGCAGCGCCCGCTTTGACGCGAGGGCCATCGATGTCTTCGATGCGCAGCAGTAGAGTTCCTCCGCGCGCACGCACCGATAACCACGCCAACAAAAACGTGCGGGCGTTACCGAGGTGCAAGACCCCCGTCGGGCTCGGCGCCAACCTACCCACAAGCGTTCCGGATGCAGATCCCATCAGAAGCAGGCCTCGTTCTACGTATCGACGCCAAGTTCTGCCACGTCGAGATCCAAGGAGAACGCAGACGTTTGCCGTTGGCGGGCAAACTCTTCGAACAGAAGACCCACGAAAAGCGCCCATTGGCGGTGGGCGACCACGTTTTGCTCGACGTTACCGGCGAAGCGATCGACCAGGTCCTGCCGCGCAGTTCGCAGCTACATCGGCGTGCCGCGACCGAAGGTGAGCACCAGGCGCAGGTCCTCGCCGCCAACATCACCCAGGTGCTCGCGGTCGCGAGCGTCAAGTCGCCGCCGTTCCAACCGGAGCTCGTCGATGGCCTGCTCGCCGCGGCCGCTCGCGAACGCATCGCCGCGACGCTCGTCCTGACCAAGGTCGACCTTGCCAAGAAGGCCGCCGATCGTTGGGCCGAGGTCTACAGCCAGGCCAACGTGCGCGTGCTCCAGACGTGCACCGTCGAGGGCAAAGAGACCAAGGAGTCGCTCGCCGAGCTGGCCGAACTGCTGCAGCAGAACCGTTCGGTCCTGATCGGCCTGTCCGGCGCCGGCAAGTCGACGCTGCTCAACTCGGTCGTGCCCGGGGTCGAACTGCGCACCGGTCGCCTCAACCACATCCAACAGGGCCGCCACACGACGACGCACACCGAACTGCTGGCCCTGCCCGGCGGCGGCCACGTGCTCGACACACCGGGCGTGCGCAACTTCCACCTGTTCTGCACGGGCTCGCAAGAGCTGCAGTTCTTGTTCCCCGAGATCGCCGCACGCCTGCCGGAATGCGGCTTCCGCTCGTGCCTGCACAACGGCGAACAACAGTGCGCCGCAAAAGCAGCGCTCGACGCGGGCGACATCCCCGATACGCGCTACCAGTCGTACCTGCGCATGTTGCACGACGCGCTCGAGGCGGAGGACCCGTCGGTGCGCGCCGGCCGCACGCCAAATCGCGGCGGCGGCCGTCGCCGACCACGGTAGAGACCTTCCAACCGCACCGAGCGGTTCTATACTCGGGCGATGCTCAAGGGACTATCCCGTAAACTCCGTGAAGGCGCCCACTGTCGCGAGATCCTGCAGCGGATCCGCGAACTACAGGCAAGCAACCCGAGTATGGGAGACCTTGTCGATGCCGCGATGGACTTCGGCGGCAAAGGCAACATCAAGATCCGCACGGTGCAGAAGCGTTCGGAGATCCTGCGCCTCGCCGAAGCGGTCGCCGCGATCAAGCCCGAACGCATCCTCGAGATCGGCACCTACCGCGCTGGCACGCTGCTCCTGTGGAGCCAGATCGCGACCAAGAAGGTCGTCACCTGCGACATCGAGCTGCCGCCCGTCAAGATCCCGCTCTACCAACAGTTCGCCCCGCCGGGCTCCAACTGTGAAGTGCAGCCGCTCAAGGGCGACTCGCACCAAGAATCGTTCAAGCAACAGGTCAAGCAAGAGATCGGCGGCCCGGTCGACTTCCTGTTCATCGACGGCGACCACACGGAGAAGGGCGTCGAGCAGGACTACGAGATGTATCACGACCTCGTCCGCCCCGGCGGCCTGATCGCGTTCCACGACATCATCGAGGAGCAACCGGTCGAAGGAAACGAGGTCTACTACTTCTGGAAGCGCCTCAAGGAGCGCCTGCCCGAAGGCAGCTACGACGAGTTCATCGACGACCCGAAGCAAGTCGGCTACGGCATCTCCCTCGTCCGAGTCCCAAGCCGATAGTACCCTGCCAGGAGAGAATTTATCCTCTTCACCAGCCGGCGCAGCCGGCTGGTGAAGAGGATAAATTCTCTCCTGGCACCGTACGGATACCCTTCAATGAGCAACCAGAGTCCCGACGACATCATTCAGCGCAACGACGACGGCACCTTTACGAAGGAGACGTTGAAGCGCGCGCTCAAGGCTCTGAAGAAGCGCCTCAAGGTCACGCGGCTCGATGATGAGTCGCGGCTCGGCGGCGACGCCATGAGCAAGGGCGCCGGCTCATCGATCTGCGCCGTGAAGCCGCCGGAGCAATACCCGCTCGAAGTGTGGCAGGCGCTTGAAGAGAAGGGTCGCGTGCGCGGTGACCGCGATGGGCTCTACGAGGTCATCGACCAAGAGAGCAACCCCGGCCGCAGCTAGCCTTCCCAAATGAGGCACTTGTAGCCCCACGACGCGAACAACAGCGCGGTCAGACCGACGACGATCGTCCAGAACGGCAACCGCACCATCGCATCGACGAACGAGCGGCCGCGGATCAGACACGCCCACGCGTGGAACCCGGCCACCAAACCGAGCAACGCAACGGCGGCGCCGAACGGTTGGATCACGAACGCGCCAAACACATCGCCGTTCACGAAGGCGGTCGCCGCGGTCGTGCAACCACAAGTCGGACACGGCATGCCATAGGCAGCCGGCCAACCGCACTCGTCCATGCCCAGTTTCTCGTGTGTGCCATGACCGCGCGCATCGGGCTCCACGGACATCAAGGCAGCGGTAAACACGACGGCCACCACGCCAACGATGCCTGCGACGAAACGGTCGGCCGACGGCGACACTGGCCCTTCCGCCAACGGGATCGTCCACGGAGCCTTCACGCTGGTCGCCACTAGCGCTTCTTCGCGATCTTGATCTTGTCGATCTTGGCGCGCGCCTTGATCGACTCTTCGCTGCGCGTCATCGACTTGCTGATGGCCTTGAGGCCCATGCCCTTCGCCACCAACTGATGCAGCTTCTGGATCTCGGCCGGCGTCCACGCCTGGCGGTGCCTCTGAAAGCGTTCACTCATGATTGTCCTGCGGTCGCAGAAGGTGGGCCGTTCAGCCCGCTTCCTAGTTCTCGACTCTATCCTGCGCTTTGCTGGTCGACATCAGGTCTGGATCGAGATCCATCGCGCACCCCGGCCCGATGTCGCGCCGCGACAGCCGTAGAAACAACGACGCAACCTCCATGAGACCACGTAGTCGACCCTTCGGTGACATCGAATGCGACACAACGCGGGCCGACAATGACCCAACGCCGGCAGCTCATTGCCCCGCAACACGCTGTCGTGCGCTAAGCTGTGAGCATGATGCTCGGTCGCATGCTGCTCGCATTATTGCTGGCAACACCAGTAACGGCGCAAGGGAAGAACCTGTTGTTCTACGGCAACAGCTTTACCTACTACTCGTGGGGCTACGGCGTTCCAGAACTGGTCGGCCAGATCGCAACCGAAGCTGGCCACCCTACGCCGTTCATCAAACAAGCACTCGTCGGCGGCTCGACGATGACGCATCACGCCACCGACCCAGGTCAGGTTGCAGTGATCAGCACGGCGCTGCCGGCAGGCCAGACGTGGGACCACGTGATCATGCAAGGCCGCGCGCCCGAAGCGACGACCTCGCTCGGCTTCAACCCGACGCAGTTCCGCGCCGACGCCGTAGCGATCACCGGCAACGTGCGTGCGCACAGCCCCAACGCCGGCGCGGTCATGTATCAGACGTGGGCCGCCGCGTGGGGTCACTACTACTACAACGCGCCGCCGCCGTGGTATGTGCCACTCGACATGCACAACGAAGTGCGCACGAACTACCGCCTCGCTGCCGACGACATCAACGTCGCTCATGGCGCCGGCACCGGCCGCAACGCACCAGCCGGTGATGCGATCGCGTTCCTCGAGTTCGACCCGTCGTGGTACGAATCCGACAAGGAACACCCATCGCCGACGATGATCCTGCTCGCGGCAATGACGATCTACACGACGATCTACGACGGCACGATCTGCGAGATCACGCCAGACTGGTCACCGGGTTCGCAGCTGCAAACACTGCTCGCGCCGAAGGGACTCGGCCCGACCGACTGGGACTTCCTCGCCGGCCTCTCCGATCGCGCCGCGATCCCAGCCAACCGACGCTTCCCGGGTTCGGGTGATCAACTGTTGCTCGAGTCCTCGATCGATGCGGCACCGCTACTGACGTGCCCCGAGCATTCGATCACCAACGGCACGGTCGTCAACCTGCGCCTGCGCTCGATGAACAACGTCTACGACAACGCGACTGGCGCTCTGTTCGTCGACTTCTTCCTGACGGGTGCCCCGCCGGGACCGTCGCTGCTCTACCCGGAGATCCAGGTCGACGTCGGCCGTTCGATCATCTCGCCGATGGTCAGTTTGCAGAACCCGCTGTCGGTGTCGTTCCCGATGCCGTTCACGTTGCCGGGGATCTCGTTCCTCGTGCAAGGGATCGCGTTGCAGGCGAGCACGGAGACCGGGAACGCTGTGTTCACGACGACGGACGGGCACGAGTTGGTGTTCTACTAACCCGTAGCGAGACCATCGCGCGACTCCGTGGAATACACTAGCCCACCCCAGGTCACCACTTGATCCGGCCGAGGATCTTGCGGACGAAGACCCCACGCAACTCCGTGCTGGCCGTCATATCCAGCGTCCCCGAGATCTTCAGCCACTTCACGCTCAGCCACTGGCTGCAGCACGTCATCAACGCAATCCGTCCGCGCACCAAGGTGCCCAGCTTGGTCGCAACGGCAACCTTCTGGTCGTTGAGATAGCTGGTGGCTTTGCCCTTGCCATCGAACTCAAGTCGTAGTCGATACGTCTGTCCGATGTTGACGATCGAAGTCTTGCCGAGTTCATCGCTCAGCCGCGTCTTCGGATCCCAGAGCGACATGACGCCAGCCATCGAAACCCGCAACATGGCACCGTCCTCGCGCGCCCCCATCAAGAGTCCCCAACGACCAGAGCCGGAGATCTGGAAGCCGAGCTCCATCGTCAAAGGCCCGTGCACAGGGATCGGCCACGAGTAGACGCCTCTACCGACCAACTCCGCAACGCCATCTTTGGCTTCGAACGTGTGCAGACTCGTCGCGAGCTTGCTCCAGTTCTTGAGGCATGCCTTCGTCAGCGCGGCGTCGTAACGGAAGTCCTGCAGCAGCGGTAGCCGACCGCCGTCATAACGGATCGACACCTTGCCATCGGCAGCGGGCTCGAAGTCGATGGTCAACGATAGGCAGCGCCTATCCGTCAACGAGAACGCGCGCTGCGCCAACGCCTTGACGCACTGCTTCAGTCCCGCGATGCGGTCCGCGAACAGCGCGTGATTGCGATGCGTGGCAATCACGCCAACCAACCACTCCATCTGATCAAACGCAGCAGCCTGCTGGGTTGCAGGAGTCAGCTGGAGGATGCGCGCCAGGTCGGCGGCTACGAGCGCCGAGTCCTTGGGTCTAAGCGCGAGATCATCGCGCAATACTCGAGTCTCCGGGGCAGTGCTCACCATGTGCCGCAGTGCCTTGCTCGGCTTGTCTCCAGCCAGCCAGCGCAACCATGCACACTGCCAGTCCGTTTTGGTGACCAGCTTGTGCTTGCGCAACTCGTTCTCGAGATTTGCCGCCGACAAGACAGAGAGTGGCAGGTTGAAGGTGTCACTCCGGTTGCGCAGCGTGAGTTCATCGGCAGTAAAGCCGACGACCGTGCCACCGCGCCGTTTGCCACCGACCACCGGCGCGATGCGAAGCTTCTTGCTCTTGGCTCGCTCCAGCAACAACGTTCGCAACCGCGCCACTTCGACAACCCGTTGCCGCACTCGATCGACAAGCGCCGGTTCGGAGTCGCCAGCAGCCGGAAGCACGGCCAGCGCCGTGCCGTAGTCACCGTCACGACACAACAACCGGGCAGCAGCGATACGCATGGGCTGGTCGTCTTCGTCCCAACCGATCATCGCGGCGGGGTAGTCAACCGGTGGCGACTCCTTCGCCGTCGCCGCGGACTTCTGCTGTGCACGCGCGTGTGACGCTGCAAACAGAAGAGCCGCCGACATCACCACACGGACAATGCGCCTGGGAATCTGCATTGGGTTCCTCACCGCCAATCGTAGGCATGGAGGACAAGGCACACCAGCGCCAGGCTCCGAACAGAAGGGTGCGGTTCTCCACGCGGAGTGATGCGTACGGACAGGTGCGCAGCGTGAGCTGCAGCGACCGACTAGCCGAAATCGTAGACGTACGCCATGCGATCCTTCTTCAGGATCGCGTAGTCGATCGTCTTCAGCACCTTCAGCTCGGGGTGATCGAGGTCCAAGCCACGAACGATCGGGCCGTTCATGATGAAGTACTTCCGCCCCGTCATCTTGTTCGACTCGTAGGCGCCGGGTTCGATCTGGCCACCAACTTCGAACTGCACCGAGCCGTTGTAGAACGCGCGGATGCGGTTCTCTTTGTCGTTGCCCGACAACTGCTTCATCGTCGCGTCACCCGCACAGTCAAACAGTTCGTGCGCGAGGATCAGTTCGTCGACGTTGATCATGACGCGCGGCGTCTTGATCACTTCGTTGTTGCGTAGCGACACCAGCGTCGCGTCGTGTACCTGCAGGTACTGACGCTGGTTGTCCTCGAGAACGTTGGACAGTCGCTTCGTCTTGTGAGCGAGGCGTCCCTTGATCAGGAACACGTCGGTCAAGAAGAGGTCCTCGACAAACACCGGGTCGGCGATGTTTGCGTTGTTGCTCGATTCTTCGTTCATGCTTGATGGGCGTCAGCGTTGGTTGGCAACAAGCTCACGGATCGCGCCGGCGAGGTAGAACGAACCGACGACCAGTCGTGGACCGGGTCGTTCGCGCAAACTGCGAAGGCCCGAGACCGCATCCGGCGCCACTTCGCTCTGCGCGCCGTTCCCTTTGAGCCACGCATCGATGAGTGCGGGGGATTCGCCGGGGGTGCCCGTCAGTTCGGTGACAACGAAGCTATCGGCCAGCGGCAGCAGCGAACTCAAGCCCTCCTGCCACCGCTTGCCAGCGGCCGCTGCGGTGAGGATTACGGGGCGTTGGCCCGGATAGCGCCGGGACAGTTCGTGGGCGACGGCCGCGAGCGAGTCCTCGGTGTGGGCGCCGTCGAGAATCAGGACTTCGCCATCCGGTTCGACCAGAGTTTCGAACCGGCACCGGAGGTTGGGCTGAGGCACCGGGTCAAGCTTCAGCGGTGCGTTCGGCAAGAGCCGTCGCATCGCCGTTGCACCGAGAGCGAGGGCGGGCAGCGCAAAGGCCGTCGCGTCGGGCAGGAAGAACGGCTCGGCTTGGTCACCGTGCCACAACTCACCGCGGGCACCGTCGTCGTGCCAGGTGATGTTGCGGATACCGAAGTGCTCCCCCATCACGAGCAGTTCGGCGCCGACGCTGTTGGCGTGCGCACGAACGACCTCGAGCGCCGCGCCAGTCGTCGCGGTCAAACCGAGACCACTGGGCCTGATCACCTGCGCCTTCTCGGTTGCGATCGCCGCGATCGTGTCCCCGAGCACTTCGGTGTGTTCGAGTTCGATTCGCGTGACGATCGCCGCGTCGACGTCGATGCCTGTTGTCGCGTCGAAGCGACCGCCGAGGCCGACTTCGTAGATGCAGAGGTCGACCTTGTGTTGTGCGAAGCACTCGACCGCGGCCGCCGTCATCGCTTCGAAGAACGTCGGTAACTGTTCGCCGGCGGAGTCGAGCAGGTTGCCGAGAACCTGCTCGAGTTGCTCGACCCCGACGAGTTGCCCGCCGATGCGAATGCGTTCGCAGACGGTATTGAGGTGCGGCGAGCTGTAACTACCGGCTCGCAGGCCAGCGGCGTTGGTCAGCGCTTCGAGGAACGATGCCGTGGTGCCCTTGCCCTTGCTGCCGGCGATCTGGATCGCGGGACGAACAGGTGTCGTTGCATCGTTGCGACGTAACAAGCGCTCGATGGCCAAAAGATCCCATTCTCGCTGCATCGGGCGCAGACGTTCGTAATCGACCATGCGGTCGAACAGCGGTGCCAGTCGTTCGGAGGCGGGATCCATCGTGTTTTTGTCGCCGGCCACTGTGCGCAGCGGCCCAGAGCGGCAACACTACCCCCAGTCCCCCAACCCAGGTAACGCATGCGCGCGATCCTTCTGTCATCCATTGCCCTTCTGACCTTCGCTGCCCTTCTGCCCGCCCAACGTGGTGGCCGCAGGAGCCGGGCGCCGAAGGAGATGAAGAACTTCACGTTCGAGGACGAGAGGTTCCAGAGCCAGTCGGTGGGCAAGCGGATGCCGTTCGGGATCTACCTGCCGAAGGATTACGACGACGAAGCCAACAAGGATCAGAAGCTGCCGTTGGTGATCTGGCTGCACGGCATGTGGGAAGACCACATGCGCTTTCACAGTCGCGGCGGCGCCGTCGAACTCGACAAGGCCGTGAGCGAAGGCAAGTTGCCCCCGTGCGTGTTCGTGACGGCCAACGGTGGTCGCTCGTCGATGTATGTGAATCGAGAAGGCGAGAAGTGGGAGGACCTGATCAGCAAGGACCTGCTCGAACACGTCACGAAGAACTACCGCGTCAGCAAGGATCGCAACCAGCGCGCGATCATGGGCATCAGCATGGGCGGCATGGGCGCGCTGCGCATCGCGTTCAACAACCCGAAGTTGTTCGGCGCCGTTGGCGCGCACAGCTCAGCGGTGTTTGCCGAGGATCCCGAAGACCTGCCGCCGAACTTGAAGAAGTACGCATCGCGCCTCGGACTCGATGAGGTGTTTGGCAACCCGATCCAGGAAGAGCCCTGGCAGAAGGCCAATCCGCTGTGCATTGCGAACCGCGTTGCAGCGAAGGATCTCAGTCAGTTGCTCATCTACTTCGACGCCGGCACCAAGGATCGTTACGGCTTCGCCGACGGCAACAAACTGCTGCACGACTGCCTCGTGAAGCGCAAGGTCAAGCACACCTGGCGACTCATCAAGGGCGGCGGCCACTCGTGGGGCAACCGTTTCCAACACGAGACGCTGCCGCATTCGTTTGCGATGGTCGGCGAGATGTTCCGCAAGGCGGGCAAGGCCGGTGACGACAAGCCGGCCAAGAAAGACGGCGGCAAGTAGTCCCGTTCGGCGAAAAATGCCGAAGCCCCCTTTATTGCGGCGGCTACACGGCCGATCGGACAACTAGGAAGCCTTGGCAAGCGGCGGTGCCCCCGTTGTTTGCCGACCTCCTGGTCATCATGTTCAGCCTCGAACACAGAGTCCGCGTGTTTGTGTTTCAGGTGCTCGACAGTCGCATCGAGTTCCTGCTGCTCAGGCACAAGCCACGCGAGGAGTGGCCACTCGGTCCGGTCATCGGTCCGGTATCACCGGGCGAGAAGCTCGAAGAGGCGATCCACCGCGAAGTCCACGTGGAGACCGGTCTGAAGCGCCCGGTTCATTTGACCGAATTGGCACAGCCCCAGAAGGAGCTGTTCGGCGACCTCGGCGTCGTCGAGTGGCCGTATGCCTGGCAGGCCGGCACCCCATCGGCCCCCGTGGTCGAGCTGACTCCCGGCCCGATGATCGGCGAACTGCAGTGGCTGCCGTTTGAGCAAGCCTTCCAGCAGCTCGAAAGTGAGGGAGACCGGGGCGCACTGGTCAGATTGCAGCTCAGCCTGCAATAATCTTCCGTGCCAGTTGCGGAGTTCGACGTATACCCGCACCCTCATGCGCCGCCCCAGCCCGGGGCGGGCCCCCATCTGATACCCCCTCATGACTGACGATACCAAGAGCGCGGACGCGCCCCAAAACGACGGCGCCGCCGAAACCCTCGCCGACGGCCGCGTGCCCAGTTCCAACATGCGCAGCTACGCCATGCTGACGCCGGAGCTCAAGCAGCTCTACATGGGCTTCTACAAGGCCACCTACGGCAAGACGAAGCTCGACATCAAGACCAAGGAGTTCGTGGCGATCGCCGCAGCTCTTACGTCCGGCTGCAAGGGCTGCCTGGAAGGGCACTTCAAGAAGGCCAAGAAAGAAGGTGCCACCAGCGACGAAATCGCCGAAGTGATCGCGATCACGCTGGGCGTCAACGCGGCTACAATCGTCGACCGATCGGACATCGCCAACTTCCATCTCGGCGGTCTGTTCGACAAGCCTGACTAGTTTGTACGACTGGTCCGACTAATCTGAGCAAACCGTACGGGCCTATCGCCCGTTGACCCGGTTTGTGACGACGCTCTTGAACACCCTAGGCAACCGCAACACCCGACCGATGATGCCCAGGATGCCTTCCTGGGCTCGCTACGCAATGGCCACCGTTGTTGCGTGCGTCTTCTTGTACGCGTTCTGGATGCTCAACGCGGTGGAGAACGCCGAGAGCGATCCCGACATCGTGCTCGAGAAGATCGTGCCGGTGCCGAGCCTCGACGCCGAGTTGCTGGCGAAGACGCGCGACAAGACGCGCCGCGACCGACTGCAACGCGACACGGAGCCACTACGCCACCTGCTTGGCAAATCGATCGACGTCGGCCCGAGTGTCGCCGCAGCCTTGCAGATTCCGGCCGACATGGTGCCGGTCGAGGACCTGCGCGAAGACATCGATGAGTGGCGCCACCGCTGGCTGTGGTACGAAGGTCGCTTGACACAGCTGTCGGGCCCCCACAAGGGTCACCCGATCGACGGTTACTCGATCTACGAAGCCGTCCTTGAACTGCCCGACGGCAATTCGGTGATGACCGCCTACTCGGTCAAGCCCAAGGACGAACTCAAGGTCGGCGACTGGGCGCGCATCGAAGGCTACTACTTCAAGCTGCGCGACCTCACCTACCCCAGCAAGCTGGACAAGGTGCCGATGCTGGTTGGTCGCACGATCGAACGCGACTTCGAAGACTGGCCAAAGATCACTGAGCTCGACCCCGCGATGTTCGCCGGGATGGACGACTCGAGTTACTGGCCCACGGACCTTCCGGCGCACACCGTCGAAGAGGACCAGACCGAGATCCTCTGGCATCTCGGTGCATACGTGCGCGACACGGCCGACGAGCGAACGCTCGCCCAATGGCGCAAGGTCGAACCACTGTCGACGGCCGAGCCATACGACCGCCTCAAGGACGGCAAGGTCGGCCGCGGCGAGCCGATGCGCATCTTCGGCACGTTGATCCGTCGCTCGACGATCGCGGCCCCCGCCAACCCGGCCAACATCAAGTTCTGGACGGCGGCGTGGCTGCAAGTGCACAGCTTCGGCGGCCACCTCATCCCGATCTGGGTGCCGAAGAAGGTCGACGAGCTGCCGATGCAGGCGCAGCTGGAAGTGCGCGGCTTCTACTACCGGTGGTTCGTCTACGACGGCAAGAGCGAGCGCTATAAAGTACCGCTGTTCGTCGCGGCTGACCTCGACTTGTTCGAGCTCGACACGAACGAGACGATGAAGGATATCGGCCTCTGGCTCGGCGGGATCATCACCATCCTGTTGCTCGTGATCTTCTGGTCGCAGCGCCGCACGGCCAAGAGCGCCATGCAGCACAGCCGCCACATGGACGAACGTCGCCGCAAGCGACGCGAGCAGGGCCTGCAAGCAGCCACCGACGGCGGCACGTCGGACTAACCTGTCGCCGCCTGATCGCTGGCCCGCCTGGCCATCGCTGTGAAGAACCCTGGGAAGTAGCGGCGCTCTTCGATGTTCGCCTGGCGCGAACGTTCGCCGAAGGTCTGTTCCAACGTGAACAACTGCTCGACGTCCCCGACGACGCCGAACTTGTTGATGCTCGTGCTCGCGAGTGCGAGACCGGCATCAGCAAACCAACCACAGACCTCGCGCAACGTGTGCTGGGTCTCGTGCGGATGGATCACCTGATCGCGGAACCACGAGCGCAGGATCGTCGGCTCGTTGGCGTGGATGCCATCCAACTCCGCGTACCGCTGCAAGGCCGCATCTTCGCCCTCGGAGTCCAGAAGGTTGCGGAACAGCTCGAGGAACGGCGCGCGACCCGGCTCGTGGTAGAGCCCGACGTAGACGGTTCCCCCCGGGGTCGCACACGTCTGAATGTGCTCGAACGCAGCCCTCGCGTCGCGCGTGTGATGCAACACCCCGAGACTGACGACAACATCCGTCAACGCATCGGGTTGGTATTCGAACAGGTCGCTCTCGACGAATCGAACACGATCACTGACACCAAGCAGCGCGGCGACTTCGCGCGCACGGCTCAATGCCGCCGAGGTGAAATCCACCGCCGTGACGTGCAGGCCATAGTGGTAGGCCATCGTGCAAGCGAGCCAGCCAGAACCACACCCGAACTCCGTCACGGTGTCGGTATCCTGACTACTCAGCACTGCGTGCAAGTCTGGGTAGATGGACGCCAACGAGTGTTCGCGCACCGACGTCGCCGCATCCTCGGCACGGCCATGGAAGCCAAACGGGAGTTCTTCGTAGAAGCTGCGCACACTGTGGGCGACGCCACCAGATTCGCCTGCGTCACCTTGTGCGGGAGCCGCGCACTCGGCATCGGCCTGCAGCTGCTGCCGCAACTTCTGAACGGTGCCATTGGCCTGCAACTTCGCCATCACGAACTTCGCGATGTCGCCCTGGCCGCGCGGGCCGTGGTGGCCACCATCGGCCGAAAGGTCCACCTTCGGCAACTCGTATGGATGCGCTGCCAAGAACTCGTCGTCGATGCGAGCCAACAGCGGCGCGATCGCGGCATTGTCTTCGAGCCCTTTGCCACACGGATGCCACTGCGAACGAATCGTCGCCAAGGCGGCCACGCCGCAACTCGCCAAGAAGTACTGGGACAACAACACCGAGCGCACGGTGGCCAGACCGCCATGCTCCTGGCTGGAGAAGTCCAGGTAGGAGCAGCCCCGCTCCAGCGCTTCTACAAACGGCTGTTTGAGCTTGTCGCTATCCGACATGTCTTCGATGCGCTTGCGAAAGGCGGGGTCTTGCAGCCAGAGGCCAACGCTGAACACGCGCCCACCGACGAAGCCTTCCGTTCGCTCCGGCTCGGAGAAGTTGAGCAACACCAGGTCAGGACGAACTGCTGAACACTGCGTAATCACCTGACGGGCCACCAACTCGGACGAGCCACCGGGCTCGGCGAAGTTCATCAGACCTACTTCGTGTGGGGCGAGTCCAAGTTCCTCGCGCAGCATCGCTGCGACCTGACACGGCCACGCATCGTCGTGCTGCACGCCCATGCCAAACGCGTCGCTCTCGCCAAAGACGTGGATCTTCAACCGAGCATCTGACCGAAACTCATCGCCGCGATAGCCCAGCGAGTTGTAGCGATACGTCGTCGTGCCACCGCTGTCCTGGCCACACGTAGTCCGTACGTGTGGTGCACCGAGGCGCTCGGTGCGCTCATCCAGCGGGCCGCAGTAAGGAACGGGCCACGCTTTATCAGCATTCATGTTCAACGCAGAACCTCGGCGGCACGGATGCCAGCCAACGATCTAGAACAGCGGATAGATGTTCGGGCTCTCGGGCTTCTTGCCGCGGAACGGCCGCGTCACAAGCAACCAGGCACTTCGAAAGCAGGTGCTGATCAACAATAGGGGCTTCATGAGTCAGGAGAGGTCTAAGGTCTTGGGCAAACGTCTCGCAGGGCCGGGCCACGTCCCGTCAAGCGACGGACCAGCCACCGCATTCCGATTCCCACGAACAAGCTGACGACCGCCAGGGTAGCAAAAACAACCGCCTCCCACGAGCCCGTGCAGGCAGCTGCGGCGAGCAACACAAACGCGACTCCATCGCATATGCGGCGGAGCCGATGCGCGACCCGCAAGGCTTGCTGGCACGACGCGCACTGGCGCACATGGCTGGTGAAACGGTCAGGGAACTGTTCGGGCACGGTTGCGACGGTGTCGTCGCCGTCGCTGGCCCGCGTCCGCAAGCCGATGTAATCGGGCCGATGCGTCGCGAAGCGATCGACCCAGGTGCGGTAGGCAATGACGAGCGCGTCGCTGCTCTTCAGCGGCAACCAACTCTTGCCGAGCGATTCCGACAGGGACGCAATCGTTGCAGCTTGACCGGCAACAACCGCCATGTCCTGTTCGAGCAGATGGCATTGATAGCCGTGCTCCCAGAACCGCGGTCGCCGCCGATCGCGGCTCGTCGCGAAGTTGCTGTAGGCGCGATAGAGCAACCGACAACGACCCGGCCCCAACGGCACCGCATACAACGCGAGGCCGGAGATCTTCGTCTTGCCGGACGCATCCTTGGGATAGATCGACCGGTAGTGCACGAGCCCCGGCGCGCGGAACGCCGCTTCGGCTGCGTGCAACTCGCCGGTCGACAACTCACCACCCACCGAACGACCAAGGTGTGCGGAGAAGCCTTGCGGCGTGAGCTCCGACAACGCAAACGCAAGTGGTCCCGCCAACGCCTGACTGCCACCACCGCGAACCCCATCGTGAGCGATGTGGATATGCGCGTAGTCGAGCACGTTCTCGATCAGGTAGTCGTGGCCGTACGGCAAATCCATCGAGAAGTCGATCGTGTGGCAATCGAACGCTTCGAGATCATCGATGTTGGGGATCTCGTTGTCGTTGCCTTCGCCGTCATCGCCAACGTGCAGCCACACGATGCCTTGCCGCTCGACCACACGAATCGTTCGCACGCACGCGGCCGTTGGAATCGAGGCGCCCTGCTCGAGCTGCGGGATGTGCGAGCACGCACCATCGCCAGCGAATCGCCAGCCGTGATAGAGACACTCGACCTCGCCGCCCTGCAACCGACCATCCGACAAGCGCGCGAGGCGATGCGGGCAACGATCTTCCATGCCGCGCAGCGCACCCGTCGCGTCGCGAAACAACACGAACGCTTCGCCATCAACGATCACGCGGTGCAGTTGTTCGGCGGCGAGATCCACCGTGAACGCAATCGGCCACCAACGCTCGTGAACGAGCGCATCCGTCGAAGTGGGATGGGTGCTTGGCGCAGTTCTGGGCATGGGGCGAACCGAGACTGTCGCAGCGATTCTGGCACGTCACATGACATCGTCAAGATGCCCCGTCTACGCCGCAGGGTGCGCACATGTGCTCAATCGCGAACGCTTTGAGACCACCGTGCCCGCCGCGGCGCCAAAGATCACAAGCCAAACGAAGAGGGCGCGTTAGGCACACCCATGACAGCGGCCATCGGGTTGTTCTCGCCAGACAACGTCACGACCACGCAACACCTTGATCCATTTGGAACTCTGCGCCGACTTCGGACGTCGCATGAGTAGGAGGCAGCTATGGCAACAAGATTCGAGATCGTGCATGAGCACGACACGTTCCTGTTCCAGCTGCGCACCGCCGACGGAGAGGTCGTCCTGCGCAGTCTGGGCAGTCCTAGCAAGATCATGACACAGAATGAGATCTTGCACCTACGTAGCGCGATTCGTGATGAGTCGCACTTCGTTCCGCACGTCGCGGATGACGGAACGCACTTCCTGGTCCTCAAGGACAAGGATGGTTCGGTCCTGGCAAAGACGGATCACGTTGGATCCGCCGCAGTACTCGATCAGCTCAAGGAGACCATCATCGCAGCGGGAGCTGCACCGATGATCGACTTGACGAAGAAGCACCGCTCGCACGCGAGCTAGTTAGAACGGATGGCGGCAAGGGCTCGACCGAGTCCTTCCGCCATTCGCACACCGTGCCAGCAAAAGTCACGCCCATCGCAGACAACGATGCGAGCGTCACCAAACGTTCGTGAAGCAGCAAGCTCATCGCGCTGCGCTTCATCGAACGCCCACGGTTCACTGGCCAACAACACCAACTGCACCCCACGCGCAATCGCCTCAACCGGTTCGAGACTGGGGTAGCGTTCGGGATCATCGGCAGCCACGCACTCGGCGCCACACAACCGCAGCACGTCGTGCACGAACGTGTCGCGATTGACCGTCATCCACGGCATCCGCCAGATCGCGTAGTAGACACGCACCGGCGGGCCGGTCAGCGCGGCAACTTGCGCCGCAGCAATCTGCGCTTCGATGCGCAAGAGGAACGGCTCAGCATCGGCCAACAGGTGCAGGTGTTCAGCCAACTCACGCAGATCCTTGCCAGCCTCGACGATCGAACGCGGCGTCTGCACGAGCGTCGGCACCCGCGCCTGCAACCACTCGATGTCTTCGGGCCGGTTCTCCTCGCCGTTGGCCAGGACCAGATCCGGCTGCAACCGTGCAATCGCTTCCTTGTCCGGGTTCTTGGTGCCACCGATGCGCGGCACCGCGCGCAGACTCGCGTCGGGTTCCGTGCAATACCGCGTGCAGCCGACCAAACGATCCGCGGCACCAACCTCGCAAACGGACTCCGTCGTGCTCGGCACGAGACTGACGATGCGCTTTTTGATCGACTTCGTCATCTAGCGCGGCGCACCACGAAACATGCGTGGCACCATGCGCCACCAGCCAAGTCCGAACCACCGCTGCATGGTCCGCAGACTCATCGAATGCACGTGCACCTGTGGCCCTTCCGCGTCGGCGTGCTCCGCACCAACCGGACACGCAATGCGACTGTGACAGCCCGTCTGGCAACCGCCCTGATGACGATGACCGGCGCAACGCGCGCGATCACTGTTGCCTTCGCCATCGTGAACGGCACTCGGGCACGCCGCGATGCACGGCCGCTTGCAGGTGCAACACGGCTGGAACTGTTCGACGAGCGACGCATCGCGCACTTCACCAAACGGCTTGCCCGGCACGAGCAGCGCCGCACGCACTCGCACCCACGGCCCGTAGTCCGGATGCAGGAACAGACCCGACACCGGCGACACAACGCCAAACCCGGCAGCCTCGGCGAGCTGCCCGAAGTTCATGCTCGGCTTGCGCGCGTCAATGAGCTCGACCGCAAGCCCGCGGCTCTGCAGATCGCTTTGGATGCCGATCGCGCCGGCCATGGCCACCTCGTCGACCGCATCGTCGGACATGTCCGCCGGCAAGCTCCGCCCCTGTCGCTCGAATTCGAGCCACAAGGATTTCCCCGCCGTCGCCAAGACCAGAATCGTGCCGCAATCGGACTGCAGCGACGAGCTGCGCATCTCGCGCGGCTGACATCCGTCAAAGCGCTGCGCATCCACCAACCCCAGCAGGTTGAGCCCGTTACGGGCGGCTTGTTGTTGCACGGTGGAGAGCAGGGACATGGAAGGCCGGAGGGACGTCCCCCTGTTTTCGACCGCAAAGGGCCCGTGGGCAAGCCCCTTGCTTGGCAGTCGTCGTACAACTAGCGTTCCGCGTGCTCCTCATGGGGAAGTCCGGTGTGATGCCGGCGCTGTCCCGCAGCTGTGACCGAGGACGAACGCCCAAATGCCACTGGTAGCGCCGCGTTGGCGCCGCTGGGAAGGCGGGTTAGTAGGACGATCCGGAAGCCAGAACACCCGCGAAGAGTCGGCCCGATTGCGGGCTGTTTCAGCCAACCATTCGCGGCGCGAACGACGCCGGCATGGTCCATGTTCACGCTCCCGAAATCTGGAGCCGGCATCTCTATCGAGTTGTCGGCGTGCCGCTCATGCGGCGTCGTGCACCTGGTCCTGCAACGAATGCGGCAACCACTCTGTCTCCACGAGACAGCATGCTGAGGACCCGTAGCACGATGCTGCACACGACTCTTACGACCCTCCTCGCCACCGTTCTGACGACGACCCTGGCCGCGCAGAACTTGACCGAAGGCTTCTCCGAAACCACCACCCCTCTGCCCGGCGGCACCAGCAACGTGCTGACGACCGCAACCGGTACGATCTACTTCGACGGCTTCGATCTTTTCCACGCCGTCAACGGCGCGCCACCGCAATCGCTGCTGACCTACGCCTCCTACACGTTCGGCTCGTTCACGACACCGATCGGCGCGACCAAGGTGCTGTTCGGCGAGAGTTCGAACGGTGGCATCTGGAGCGTGCCGCTCAACGGCCAGCCGCCGCTGCAGATCGCGCTCGTGCCGTTCAACTACGACGCGGTGATGCTCGACGATGACCGCGCGCTCGTCTCAGCCAAGACCGGCGGCTTCGCGGCGCCCGACAACGACGTGATGTTCGTCGACCTGCTGACGGGTCAAACGCAACTGCTCGCGCAGTTCCCCGGCGCCTCCGGCCCACTGACGGTCGACACCGCCGGCAACGTCTACTACGCGACCTCGCCAAGCGCCTGGCCGGCGCCGGCCGGCACGGTGTCGGTGTTGCGACTGACGAGCGCCGTGATCGACAACGCGATCGCCTCCGGCCAGATCCTGACGACGGCCAACGCCCAGGTCGTGATCGCCGGCCTCGATGCCGCCGGCGACCTCGCGTTCGACGACGACGGCGACCTGTTCTTCGTCGACTGGTTCAGCAACCAGATCGGCGAGATCAACGATGCCACCGGCAACACCGCCACCCTCGCACCGACGTTCCTCGACTACAACGGCTCGGGCCTCAACGGCAGCGTGCTGCAGTTCTTGCCGGCACCGCCCGGAGCCCAGGTCTTCGAACCGTTCCAACCGATCGGCGGCACGCTACGCATCCACGAAACGGACTACGTGACGGTCAGCCAGCTGCGTTCGATCACGGCACACCGCCCCGAACTGATCAGCTCGGTCGCCAACCCGATCGCCGCGGGCCCCTTTGATCTGACCACCAGCAACGGCCCGGAAAACGGCATCGGCATCCAGCTGTTCACGATCGCGCCCCCCGCCGGCCCCATCACGGCAACCGTTCCCGGCTTCGAACAGCCCCTGCACCTCGACGGCGCCTTCGCCGGCAGCCCGGTGCTCGTGCCGCTGAGCTTCGATGCCAACGGCCTCAGCACGCTATCCCTCAGCAACCCCGGCTTCAGTCCGGCGCTGAGCGCGATCACGCAAACCGTCTGCTTCACGACCACGGGCGGACTCGGCACGAGCGCCCCAGTCGTTCTGCAAATCGGCTCCTGACAGGGCCTAAGAACCAAGGGTGTCGCGGTGCACAGCTGTTACAGCACCTTCCTGTCGGCAAACCCGATGGGCTTACGTAATAGCGCTCACGGTCGATTTGACGGCCTGGACCATACCTGATGCAAAAGCCCACCCTGCTCCTGCTCATCTTCGCGCTGCTTGCTGCGATCGCTGGAGCCCTTTACCTCCCCTCCCTCGCTGGCGAGACCGAAGCCCCGATCATGCAGTGGTCGGCTTCCGACGAAGTTGACGGCTCGAACGAGGAACAAGAACAACCGAACACGGCCGGAGCTTCTTTCGAGCGAACCGAAGCGGACATCACGCCCGGCGCGGCGGTGGACAACAACGAGCCGCGCATCGCGGCGATCCTCAGGGGCCGGGTCGTCAACAAGTCCCGGCAGCCAGTTGCTGGCGCCAAGGTGTGGCTTGAGATTGGCCAGGCAACCGCGGATCGCGGCGGCCGTGGTGGTCGCGGCGGCCGGGGCGGCAGGGGCGGCCGAACCCGCCGCATCCCCGACCCAGTCATCACCAATGCCGATGGCCTGTTCGCCTTCCAGGGTGATGCCTTCCGCAACCTGCGCGTCTCGCTGCAGGTCAAACACGATCAATACGCTGTCGGGCTCTTCACGGAGCAGGTCGGCGACATCCTCGTCAACGCCGAAACGGTGGACCTCGCCGAGGTCGGCCTGAAGGACCTGGTCCTCAACTCGGGCGCTCGCGTCGTTGGCCGCGTCATCGACCTCGACGACAACCCGGTCGCCAACGCCGAAGTCACGCTCGAGCCAGGTGGCCGCAACCGCCTGCGCTGGCAACGCAACCGCAAGGAACTGGTCGATCCAGTCTTCACCAACGGCAATGGCTTCTACGTCTTGCCAAACGTCCTCGTCGGCGACAACCCGGACTACTCCGTGACGGTGCTCGCCAAGATGCACACGCCGGGACGTTCCTCCAGCTTCAAGGTCGCCGAAGATCAAGAGTTCGTCGTCCCGGACATTCAACTCGGCCCCGGCTTCGAAGCGACCGGCTTCGTCCGTGACGAACGCGGCAACCCGATCGCGAAGGCCGATGTGGTGATGCGCAGCACGCGCACTCGCAACCGCAACGAAGGTGACGGCGGCAACCAAGGCGGCAGAGGCAACCGCGGCGAACAAGGTGGCCGCGGCGGTCGCACGCGCGGCCGCCAGGCGTTTGCCGGACGTGGCCGCGATCACCGCACCAAGACCGACGAGACGGGTCGGTTCTTCCTCGAGCACCTGCCGGGTTCGATGATGGAACTGAAGGCCACCGCCAAGGGCTTCCTCGACTACGAGCAAGACGAGATCGACGTCAAGCTCGGGCAACTGATCCAGGTTGCGATGGCCGATGGCCTGCGCATCACAGGTGTCGTGCAGACGCCGGACGCAGAACCGGTCACGAGCTACTCGATGCGCGCCGTGCGCCTGCGCGGCCTGCCTGACCCGAATGCACCGAAACTCGACTTCAACGATCTGATGGCCAAGATGCGCTCTGGCAATCTCGGCGAAGCGGAGCAACGACAGATCCGCGACCAGATGCGCAGCCTGCGCGAGAACTCGGGCCGCGATCGCGGTGGCCGCGGCGGTGATCGCGGTGGTCGCGGCGGCCGTGGCGACAACAACGATCGCAACAAGGTCGAAGCGCACCCCGAAGGCAAGTTCATCGCCGATGCCCTGCAAGAAGGCATCTATCAGATCATCATCGACTCACCGGACTTCGCCCACCTGAAGTCCGACGAGATCGAGGTGCGCCACAACATGTCGGCCCCCGATGTCACGCTCGTCGTCGACCCGGGTGTCTACGTTGCCGGCGTCGTGCTCGACGATCGCGGCGACCCGATCGCGAATGCCAAGGTCGAACTGAGCTCGGCAACGATCGAAACGCCCAACACGAACAACACCAACGGCGCCAACAACGGCGGCGGCAGAGGCGGTCGCGGTGGCCGCGGCGGCTTCAACTTCAACCGTATGGCGCGGGAATGGATGGGGAACGCCAACGGCACCAACGTGCGCCTCGATGTGCGCACGGACGAAGACGGCCTGTTCGTCATCAAGCACGTCCCACGTGGCATCTTCCGACTCACTGCGAGCGCCGACGGCTTCACGCAACTGCGCGGCGAGCCGTTCGAGCTCGAAGAAAGCAGCTCGGACTTCGAGATCACCCTGCTGCCCCTCGGCAGCATCGTCGGCACCGTCACCGGCTTCTCAGCGGAGGAGCTTGGTGAAGTAAGCGTCGGCGCGGTCATGCTCACAGAAGATGGCCGGCCCAACATGTTCGGCGGCGGCCGCGGTGGTCGTGGCGGTCGCGGTGGTCGCGGCGGCAGCCAGACGTTCAAGACCGGCAGGGTCGAGGCGGACGGCAGTTACCGCCTCGAAGGCCTGCAGTCCGGCAACTACGTGGTGCGTAGCTGGCTGGGCTCGACGCGCGAACTGATGCAACAATTCGGCCCGAGCATGCTCACCGGCGAGCTCCCGGCCGACGTCAACGTGCAAGGCGGCAAGGAAGTCACGTGGAACATGGCGCTAACGCGTCCCCAGGTCGGCATCGTCAAGGGCCTAGTCCTCCACAACGCTGATCCGGCCGCGGGCTTCCGCGTGGACCTGCGCCGCCAAGACAGCGGCCAGAACAACGATGGCGGCTTCGGTCGCATGAGCCGCATGTTCGGCCGCAACCTCAACGCGACGGTGTCGGCTTCCGGCGAGTTCTCGATCGAAGAAGTGCCGGCAGCTACCTACGAACTGCGCATCAGCAAGGGCGGCCGCGGTGGCAGCGTGCTGCACCGCGTGCAGATCCAGGTGTTCGGCTCGGACGTGATCGAACGCACCTACACGCTGCAGACCGGTTCGGTTGCGGGCTCGATCACCGCGGAAGCCGGAGTCGACGTCAAGACGATTGGTGGCAGCGTGTCGCTGGTCGCCAACCAGGTCGCGGCCCCCACCGAAGACCTGCGCTCGTGGCTGCGTGAGAACAACGCGTTCTCCGCGCGCCTCCGCAACGGCGCCTTCAAGTTCGAAACGGTGCCGTCCGGCAGCTACCTGCTCGTCATGCAGGCGCGCGGCCGCGCCGTGACGACCCAGCCGGTCGTAGTGACTGGCGAAGAAACGCTCACGACCCCGGTCGGCGCCGTGCAAGCAGCGACTGGTGGCAACAACGGTGGCGCAGCCAACGGTGGCGGCAACCGAGGCGGAGGCAATCGCGGCGGTGGCAATCGTGGCGGCGGCCGCTAGCGCGCCCCACGAAATGATTCGCCCAGCCCCACGGGCTGGTAAGGTGCAGGCTCCCTTCAGGAGCCAACCATCCGCACCTTCGCAACGATCCTTGTAACGCTACTGGTCGCCGTCGCCCTCGGCACGGTGATCTACTCGCTGATCCTTTCGATCGGGCGCGATCCGTTGCCGGGCGCAGAGACGGCGTTTGTCGCACACGAACTCGCGAAGCCGCCACTGCCCGAGCGCCTCGCCCCCATCGCCGGCATCGAGACGAGCTCCGTGCCGCCGATCAAGAACCTGCCCGACGCCCGCGTGCAGGTCGCAATCGCCGTCGACAACGTGCCGCAGTTCTTGCGCACGCAGGACGCCGGCATCGCCACGTATCACACGGTCACTGGCGGCGGCTTTCGCTGGATTCCGATACTTGGCGCAACGGCGACCAACGAAGGCACCGTGCTCGCCAACGTCGAGGCCGAGGTTGGCGAGAGCTTGACCGTGACGCTCGCCGCTTCTCGCGCCCACGCCCGGCACGGCTACATCGCGCGACAGATCCTCGAGGTCACGCCAGCCAACAGCACCAACCCGATTCGCCTCGACGGCCGCGTGCACGACGTATTGATCAACTTGCCGACCAACGTCGAACGCGCCGGCCCACTGCGCCTGCAACGCGTCGACGATCGCCGGTGGCTACCGATGCTGCACGGTTCGTCGGGATTGACGCTGCAGAGCGGCACGACCACCCGACTGCAACTGGCTGCTGGCACCTACGAACTGCAGGATCCCGTCGCAGCCGATCGCAACCAACAGTTCACGGTCCCCGACGAGACCACGATCGAGGTCACTCCGATTCTTGCACCGGCTGGAGACGGCCGTCTCTGACCCGGAACAGCTTCGACGAAACCGGGTATTGCGAACGGTCCGATATCTGCTCGGTGACCGCCATCAGCTGCTCGAGGTTCTGACCTTCTTCCGGACCGGCCCACAGCGTGTCGCGATCGGGGACCGCCACGAGCAAGCCTTCCTGCTGCTCGAGCAGCAACAGGCGTGAGGCATCGAAGCCGTCGCCTGACTGCAGCAGCACCGCTTCGGCACTGGCGTGGTCGAGACCGCTCTCGCCAACTTGCGCGAGGTTGGCGAGCGCCAGGTTGTGCAGGTCGGCAACGTCCTTCTGCCAGCGCTTCAGGTGCGCGCGACAGATGAACACCATGCACGACGAATCGTCGACGACGTAGACCGTCACCAACTCATCGTTGAGCGTCGTGTGCACGAGCCCCGAGTCACCGAACGTGCCCTGCTCTTCGAGCCACGCACGACTGCGCACCTGCGGCATCAACAGCTGGGATGCCGTCGCGAACTCCAGATCATCGACGCGGTCGAGGCCGACCTCGCGAACGTCGCTGACGAGTCGCACGACCATGCGGGCGAAGCTCTCGGGGAACGCCTCGGCGTGCCGGAACGCTTCATAGAGTCCGACCGGCGTTTCCTGACCATCGACGTTCAGCAGACACGCGAAGCGGTCGGGCAGCATGCCAAGGAACTCGACGTCGGGGTGCGCGGCGTGCAACTCGTTCTCGAGCCGGAGCACAAACGCCGCGACCTCAGGCGGATAGCGTGACGAATCCCGCCGCATCCGGTGGTGCACGACGACACCACCTAGAGCGAGAACACACCAGCCGAGTCCGACCCAGAGCCACATGACCTGGATATCGGCCTTTCCGGGACCCAGCTTCAGGGCTTTGGCCACTGCGAGTTGCTGGTGTGGGACGCTCAGCCGGTGCGCGTAGCACGCGAGGTCGTCAGAAGACTTTACTGGAGGGGCGCGCGCTGCCAGCGCGGCCCCAAGGGGGCTGTCGCGCGACGAACGACTTGACGCCTACTTCTTCGCCAATACGCAGACTGTAGTTACAACGGCCCGGCAGCGTCAACCGACCACTGCCCGATTTCCGAAGAATGCAGACCAGGTTGCACAAAGTGACCGAAAACCGGAGACTTGGGGGACTTCATGGGGACCCAAACCGCGCCTTCTGAGAGCCACTACCGCCTGCTGATCCTCAGTGACGGATCCGTGCGCACGATCCCGCTGACCGGCAACCGCTGGACCATCGGCCGCTCGCTCGACTGCGCGATCACCCTGCGCGACCCGACGGTCAGCCGCCGCCACCTGCAACTCGAACGTTCCGACGACGGCTTCCGGTTCCAGGACCTCGGCGGCGCCAACCCAGCCCTCCTGGATGGCAAGCCAGTCAGAAACGGCCGCATTGCCGAAGGCCAACAACTGACGATCGGACTGACCCGCCTCGTGCTCGAAGCCCGACGGCAACCATCACCGGTGGCAACAAGCCAGGTCGGCACCGTCGTGCTCTCGCGCGAAGTCGTCGACGAAGAACTGCCGGCTAGCGCGAACCCGGCGAGCTACCCGGCGACCGCCGCGAAGGTGCTCGAGCGGATCGAATGGACGTTCGCCGACCTCGGCGACCTGAACCACGCGGCCGAACCACTGCTCGAACTCGCCCTCAACCTGACCAACCGCCAGACCGGGTGGCTCGCGCGCTTCCCGCGCCAGGGCAAGATGGAGACGCTGGCCACAACCTCGCAAGAAGGCGCGTTCACGCCGAGCCTTGCGCAGTCGGTCATCGACGATGCCCGCCGCATCGGCCAGCCACACATCCTGCGCTCGGAGGAAGACGGCCAGCAACTCGAACGACTGATCGTGCCACTCGGCCCCGAAGGCGATGGCCTGATGGTTCTCGAAGGGCCCATCGAGAAGGCCCCCACAGGCCAGGATCTGCTGATCCTGTCGCAGTCGCTCGGCAAGGTCATCTGGCACCGCCTGCAAGAAACGCTCGAACGCACGCGCTTGCGCGACGAACTCGAGCGTCTGCGCTTCCACGGCACGACCGCGCACAACGCCTTGCTGCGCAGTTCTCGCCTACAACCAGCACGCGAGCAGGTCCGCGCCGCCGCCAACGACACCGACGACGTCCTCCTGATCGGGGAACCCGGCACCGAGCGCGAAGACCTCGCCCGCTACCTGCATGCCGAGAGCCCACAACGGGCGGCGCCGTTCGTCAGCTGGAACGCGAGCAAGACGCCGGGCGACGCCCAACCACTCGAAGTGTTTGGCAACGGCGAGACCAGTGGCCTGCTGCAACGCGCGGCGGGCGGCACGCTGTTCATCGACCAACCCAACGCAATGCCGATCGAGCTGCAGCAAGAAGTGGTCGCTGCGCTCGAGTCGCTCGAGAAGGGGATGACGACGCGACTCATCGTCGCCGCCGACAAGTCCCCAACCGATGACCCGGCGTGGGCCATCGAGCTGCAACAGCGCCTGCAACGGCACCCGATCCACATCCCACCACTGCGTGATGACGCCCGCGACGTGCTCGCACTGGCGGAGATGTACTTGTCCGAACTCGGCACCTGCCCCGACGGCTCCCCGCGCCTGATGACCGAACGGTGCAAGCGCTTCCTGACTGCACACACGTGGCCGGGCAACGTTCGCGAACTGCGACTGACCCTCGAAGCGGCGGCCGCCAAGGCGCGCAACCAGGCGATCACGCCGCGCCACCTGCCGCCAGCAATCACGTCGACTGCGACGACGAACGTGCCGATCCTGCCGACTCTCTCCGACGTCGAGCGCTCCCACATCCAAGAAGTGATGGTGCGCACCGGCGGCGTCCGGGCTCGCGCAGCGCAGATCCTCGGGATCGCGAGCTCGACCCTCTACGAGAAGCTGAAGAAGTACGAGATCGAGTAGGCGCGTGCGCCCCACCGCACGCCTTCGGCGCGAATCGGGCGAAGTCGGGCCGCAACCAGGGCAAACAACCCATTCGCACATGGTTGACTGCGTCGCTTAATTGATTAAGCTTAAGAATATCATCCCCCGCAACCCGATGAGGGCGACTGTCGATGGACAAGATCGAACCAACCGAACGAGAGCTGCAGATCCTCAAGGTCCTCTGGGACCGCAACGAGGCAACCGTGCGCGAAGTGTACGAGAGTCTGCGTGAGGACCTGCCCATCGTGCAGAACACCGTGCAGGCGTTTCTGCGGATCATGGAAGAGAAGGGCCTCGTGTCGCACACGACGCGCGGCCGCTCGTTCGTCTATCGCGCCGAGCTGCCGCGCGCAGAAACGAGCGGCAACCTGCTGAGCGGCGTGCTCGACGGTGTCTTTGATGGCGCCCTCGATGCCCTCGTCGCGAGCGCGTTCCAACTGAAGCCGCCGAGCAAGGACGAGCTTGATCGCCTGCGCAACCTGCTTGCCCAGCACGACCAGAAGCCACGGAGGAAGCGATGAGTTCGTTGCTTCAAGCAATCTCCTCCCTGCTGACCGAGCACGGCTTCGCGCTGCTGATCGGCACGACGGTGATCCTGCTCGCGTTTGCCTTGGTCGTGCACTACAGCCGCTCGCTCAGCACGAAGTACTTCGCCGCATCAACGGCGATGCTCGCGCTGCTCGGCTACCTGATCGTCGCGGTCGTGCCGATGCCGCGCTTCGGCAACCACGATGCGCTACCCGCCGGCCAGACCGCGCCACTGAGCAACCCCACCGAGCACCTGTTCGCCGCGGGCCAACCAACCGGGTTGCCAGAAGCACCTTCCCCAACTGTCGACCCCACCTCCGGGCCAGACCGCGCCGAAGAGATCGAAGCGCTGCTCGCCGTGCTCGAACCGGCCGCTACCGAACCCACGACCGACGCCGCAAACTCCCCGGCGATGCTCTGGCTGGCCGGACTGCTGGCCGCCGGCATCGCGATCTTCAGCGGCCACTTGCTGCTCGGCATGTGGCGCCTGCGCCGCATCCTCGCGTCGAGCAAAGCAGCGCCCGCCGAACTGGCGCACCTGATCAGCCTGCCATCCGGCACGCGCTTGCGCATCGCCAGCGCCAAGGTGCAGCCGTTCTGCTGCGGCTTGCTGCGGCCGACCATCGTCCTGCCTCACCGCCTCGCCCAACCGTCCGACGAAGCCCGTTTCGTGCTGCTGCACGAACGCGCGCACCTGACGAGTGGCGACACCCGCGCGCGCCTGCTGTGCGCGCTGCTGCGACCGGTGATGTTTTGGCACCCGCTCTTCTGGTGGCTGCAGCAGAAGCTTCGCTTCACTAGCGAACTGCTGGCTGATGACGCCGCCGCCCGTGGGTCTGTCGCCGATTACGTGCGATGCATGATGACCCTTTCCACCCACCCCGATCCTGCTGCTGGCGGTGCGCTGGTAGCAACGATCTTCCGACGTAGGTCCGAGTTGTTTCGGAGGCTTGAGATGATGTTGCAGAGAAACGAGGCGGTCAGCCGCTCCCAATCCCCGTTGAGTCGATGGACTCGCGCCATCGCGTCCGTCGCGCTGGTCGCAGTCTGCGCTGGCACGTTCGGTGTCGACGACGTAGTCGCTCAATCCCCACGCAGTGATGCGATTCGCCAGCAGGTCAAGGAACTGCGCGCCGAGCTCAGCAAACTCCGCAAGGAGATCGCCGAACTCAACGCGACGACGAGCCGTAGCCGCAACACGGGCGCAACGTCCGGTTTGCGGCGCGGGCGCTACGTGCGCACGACGACCGGCAGTGCCCAGAACCCGGTGGCCGAAGCCCCATCGGTGCGTAGCACCGGGGTGTCGTCCGGCTCGCGCCGCAGCCGTTACGCGGGCACGACCGCCGGTGCTGGCCAGAACCCGCTGGCCGAAGCCCCTTCGGTCCGGAGCACGGCCGTCACGACCTACACGATCAAAACCGGCGACACCCTCGAAAGGATCGCCAGGAAGCAATACGGCTCGGCCCGCAAGATCGACGACATCCGTCGCCTCAACCCCGGCCTCGACCCCCGCCGCCTACGCCCCGGCCAGAAGGTGCGGGTTCCGGCCCGGCCAACAACTCGCCGTGCGCCGATCGCCGTCACGGAGTTCGGCATGACAGCCACGGGCCAAAGCCCGCAAGCAAGTCGACGCCGCGCCCCGCGCGTCGCTGGCCTGAGCCAACCCGCGCCGACGCCGCTGGCCGAGCCCGTCGAAGCACCGGAGCCACTGCCGCCGACCCGAGGTCGACGTCGCGGCCGCCTCCCGAGCGTGAGCGCTCCGGCAACTGCGCCGGCCCCCGCTGGCCTGCCTGGCATGTCCGCTCCGCCAACCGCTCCGCGGCCTGCCGGCCTGCCTGGCATGACCGGGGCCCCGTCGTTGCCACCGATCGCTCAGGACCCGCGCCCGACGCGTCGTCGTGGCCGTCGCGTTCCGTCCGCCAGCGGCGGCCCGGCAGGTCCTTCGCAGCCGAGCGCAACCGGCTCGAGTCGTGGTGGCCCAGTCGGCCCGAGCCGCAGTGGCCCAGTCGGCCCAAGTAGCGGCGGCCCCGCCGGCCCCAGTCGTCGCGGCCCAAGCGTAGGCGGCCCTGGCGCTGGCCCAGCTGGCGTAAGCGCCGGCCCAGCCGCTCCGCGCGCCTCGCGACGCGGTCGCCGCACCCCGCCCGGCCCAACGGCGCCGCGCGCCGGCTCCACCGCCGAACCACCGGGCCCGACCGCGCCGAGCGCAGGCTTCGGCGGGTTCCCGTCCCACCCGACTGCGTCCCGCGCTCGCAACACGCCGCCAGCCGGAGCCACGGCCCCCAGCCCGGGGGCCTCCAGCGGCCGTTCGCCAAGAGCAATCGGCACGACGGCCGATCTGGTCACGCGCTGGTTCGAACTGAAGGGCGAGGTGGAGGTCCAGGAAGTGCACCTGCGCCACGCCAAGAGCGACAAGGAACGTGAGATCGCCGAGATCCGCCTGCGCACGAAGCGCCTGCAACTCCAAGCGATCAAGACGATCCTCGAGTCGCACCTGCAAACCGCCGAGCGCGAGTATGCGCACGGCAAGAAGCTGCATGAGAACGGCTTCATCAGTGCAAGCGAACTCCAGGCGACGAAAAGCCAGATCAAGCTACTATCGCGAACCCTGCGATAGGGTTCTCGCGCGCGCAACCACAACGCGCCGCGAACCTGGGCGCCACCTCGTGTTCTGGTGACACGAGGTGCTCGCTGCCGAGCAGCGGACACGATCGAAGATCAGAAGCTACCGATCGTCATCGCCAGGCCGTCCGTGCTGGTCAGCGCCGTGAGCTGCCAGTCCATCCAACGCGGATGCACGAAAGCCCGACTCGCCTTGCCCCATGGTCTGCCATGGATTGGAGCACTGCGCGACTGCAACGGCACGGCAACAAACGTCGCCGTGAAGAAGAGGATCTCCAACAATCGTCCGAAGTCATCGTGACACCTTCCCAGCTTCCAATGCGGCCATGGTGAAGGCGGCGGTGGCGCCGGAAGGGAGCTTGCCCCACGTCGCGATCAAGCGGGACCCGGTTCGCATCAATTGCGGCGCCTCCCATTCGGCGTGCCGCAGCATGCTCGCGAACCGTTGCTCGGCGGCGATCGCGTGTTGCTCGCCGGACCAATCGGTGACCCACAACATCGCGTCGCCGTAGCAGACGACGAGGTCGTCAACCATTTGCAGCGCCAGATCGAGGTCCTGCTCGAAACGCGTGGCGTCTTGCGAGGTCAGGGCGTGCAGCAGCAGGAAGTTCCCCGCGCGGGTCGCTCCGGTCGGGGATGCCGACGCCACTAGCGATCCTTCGCGGAACGATGCCGCCAGCTTGCTCGGAGCAGCATCGCGCCCTTCGGTCAGGATCTGGCGCGTGGTGCCGGCGAACTGACGCCACGCCCGCGCGAAGTTGTCTTCGCAGGATTGCCCGGGGTCCGCCTGCAGGATCACGTGACGCAGGCCCGTGCCGTAGGCGAACCGCACCAGCTGGTGGGTCAGGCCGCCGTTGACCGTGCGGGTCTCGCCGGCCGGCACTTGGTAGGTGCGTTCGCCGATGACCGCAAACGACGGCCCGGCGATGATCATCGGTGGATTGACGACCTGGTGCGTACGCAACTCGCGTTGTCGCTCGGTAACCGCTGCGGCACGGTCACCCGCCGGAGCCAATGCCAACTGCGCGGTCGCTTCGGCGACACCTTCTTCGAATGCCCACGCCGCGAGCAGCGCATCGAGGTCGACGAAGTGCGGGTCGATGCTGGCATCCGCCGTTGCGTTCGCACGCTGCAACGGGACGCGGGCGGCACCGATGCGCCAGTAGCCGCGATACCACGACGCGATATGGCCCAGCTCGTGCGCCATGGTCTGAACACGGCGCTGCGCGCCGCTACGAGCAATGATCGCGTCGTTCCAAGGTAGCACGTAGGCGGCGAACGCCGGGCTATCGTCGCGGAGCAAAGCAGCCAGCGGTTCACCTTCTTCGCCTGCGAGGCAACCCAGGCGAGCCAACACGTGCTTCTGCGCGGCGATCACCTGACGCAGAAACGGCAGGTGCAGCACTTCACGGCTGCCTGCCGGGGGTGCCTGCAACGCGGCTTCGGTGCCGGGCCACGCGACCACGCGAACGTTGGACAGGTCGACATCCGGGCGCAGCTCGGCTACGCGACCGCGCGCCGTCGACAGGCTCGTACATGACGTCGCGAACGCGAGCCACAACCCGATTGCGGTGAGCGCCGCTCGACGCCGCGTCACGACACCTCCAGCACAGAGACGGTGACGTAGTCGACGACGGCGGTCATGTCGACGACCGAGGCGTTGCGGCCCATTCGTTCGAAGCAGCGTGTGCGCGCCATGTAGGAGGTCTCCATTGAGTGCATCTCAGCCTGTTTGCGATCCATCATGGCAAGGACCGAAACGAACGGGGCGTCACCCCGTTCGACCAAAAAGCTACGGGTGCCCACAAAGAAGCTCTCATGCAAAGCGATCTGTCCCAGTTGCCGCTCCGTCTCCTGAGCGACGACGAGGGCGACCTCGGCGATCGTTCGAAGATGTGGAGCAAGTCGCGCCAGCCACGATCCCCGAGGGCTTGCTGCATCGGAGCAACCGACTACTGCGAGACCACCGTCCGCACCGGCTCCGAAACCGCGTCGTACGGCGACAGAGTGATGTAGGCGAAGTCGATCTCGAGGCCGAGCAGGAAGGAAGGCACAGGAATCTGCGTGTCGAACTGGGCGTAGGCGTTGCCGTCGGCGTTCAGGGTTCCGAGGAAGCCGGGCAGCCCGGCCGAGCCCAGCTGGCTGACGACGGTGCTGAAGAAGCCGTCGACGTTGAGCGGCAAGACGACCGAACCGATCTGCACGCCGGGTGCCGTGCCGGTGATCGAACCGAGGATCGCGTAGTTGCGATTGGCCAGGTTCGGGCCGCCGGCCAGGCGTAGGTCGACGACGGAGCGTTGGTTGATCGGCAGCTTCGGTAGATCGACCGTCAAGCCGTGCTCGGCGACGCGTTCACGCACCGTGAAGTTGTCGAAGTAGAACTGGTCGTCGCCGGAGTCGTAGGCGTTGATCTGGGTGAAGCCGTGATCGTTCGGGCTGAACATCACGCCGATCGGCGTGCCCGTCGCAACGAGGACTCCGTCGAGATGGATCTCGGTGCGGTCGTTGAAGACGTCGACGATCGTGCGCGCGTGATGCCAGACGTCCTTCGTGACGAACGTGTTCGTCTGGACGTGATTGCGTTGCGGGGTGTCGAAGTATTCGATGCGGCCGTCGGCCGCGATCCACCATCGCAGGTAGCACGAGGCCGGATGCGGGTAGGGTTGCGAGTAGATTTCCCACTCCGACGGGTTGTTCGACGACGTGATCATGAAGTCGAGTTCGATCTCGAGCACGCCGGAAGCGAATGTGAACAGTTCGTTGCGGCGCAGTTCACCGAACGTGCCGTTGGTGAACTGTGACGCGTCGTAGCAGATGGCCTGCTGGCCGCTGCGGACAACGCTGGTCTGCACCATGGCAGCAGACAGGTTGGGCGGGTAAGAGCTCTCGAGCAAGAGCCAGCCGTCCTGGCCCGACCAGAGGTCAGGACCGGGCAGGGCCCCGAGCTGATAGCGATGCGGCTCGAACGACTCGGCGGAGAACTGCGCCGTCAAAGGGCTGCAGAGGAGCAGGCCCGTAGCGAGAGTGGTAGCGATGAGGGGATGCGTTGGAGAGAAGCGTTCCATCTGGATCTAGCTGGTTTGAGGTGAGAGGGGGTGCCCTCGATTGCCCCGCCGATGCCGATCTGTTTCAGCGCGCGGAAGGTTTTTGGAGCCGGACGAAACAGCTGACGCCCGCCATGGCAAAGGTTGGTGACGCCTCCCCACAACCGGACTAGTAACGGAATCGCCGTGTCACCCCCGCCTCTCGAACATCTGTTCCGCGACTTCCTCACCACCGGCAACGAGGATGCGCTCGCACTTTGGATGCGCCGTAGCGGACCACCGTTGCGGCAGCTCGCTCTGCGACTCGGCGCGACGACTGCGGACGTCGAAGACCTCGTGCAGGAGACGTTCGTGGCGGCGATCCACGGCGCGGACCGCTACGACGCCGACCGACCCATGCTGCCGTGGTTGAAAGGCATCCTGACCTTCCGGGCAGCACGGCTGGCTCGCGACGAAGTGCGTCGCACGCACCACTACCAGGCATCCACGCAGAACGCGCCGACGGCGATGCCTGCACCCGACCACGCCCACGTTGAACTCGATGGTGACGTCCGTGAAGCCATCGACGATCTGCCCGAGCAGTACCACGAACCACTGACCCAGTATCTGCTCGCACAACGGTCGCCGGTCGAGATCGCCGAATCGATGGGAGTGAAACGTGCCACGGTCCGCGTCCGGCTGCATCGCGGCTTGCAGCGACTACGTGACGCCTTGCGCCGCTGGGGCGCGATGATGCTCATCGCGTTGTTCGGTCGCAAGGCGACGGCTGGGACTGGTGCGCGGGTCGCGGTCGTGTTGCTGATGACGCTTGCGGCGTTCTACACCTGGCCGGCCGACGCCGCGGCTGCACCTGGGGCGTCTGAGGCTGCGGCGTTCACGGACGTGGACGAACCGGGACCGACGCCGTCCGCACGCAATCGAGCCATCGACCGAACCCTTGTCGCTACAGACCCCGTGGCAGCAGTTGCTCTGGGGACCTTGGTGATCCGCGTGCAACACGCCCAAAAGGATCCGGTCGCCAACGTCGGGATCGCGATCGAGCCAGCGTTCGGCAAAGACCCGGTGCTGCATCGACGCACCTATGTGACGGACGAGCAAGGCAGCGTGATCTGCGCAGACCTTGCGGCCGGCACATGGAACGTGATGACCGACCGTGGCCAGCATGCGACGATCGACGTGGCGCGCGGCGCCCAAGAACAGGTGTTGACGGTTGTCGGTGGCCAACGCGTCACAGGCGCGGTCGTCGATGACCGCGGCCAGCCCGCGGCGAATGCGTTGATCTGGTTGAGTCGTGGCAGCGACGGTCCATGGCGTGGTCACGATGTCACGCAGACCGACGCCGTGGGCCGATTCGAACTCGACAACGTACCGGTCGGCGCATTCCTGGCGGCGCGGCATCCGCACTACTCCCGGAGTGCGCCGCAGAAGATCGGCAGTTTCAGTGAGCAGGTCACGTTGCAACTCGCGGCACCTGGTGGGCGTATCGCATTGCAGGTCCACGATCGAAACGGCCAGCCGGTTGGCGATGCGATGGTCTTCGTCGGTGATGCAATGGACGCGACGCCGCTGTGGCTCGCGCAGGGCGCAGCGCCGTGGTGCCCGCCGCCGTTCACTGGTCGAACCGATGCACGGGGCAAGTTCGTCACTGCCGCCTTGGCAACAGGCGAACATCCGGTGTTCGTGCGGGCACCTGGGTACGCTCCGTATCGAGCCGTCGTTCGGGTCGATGCGCGCACCATGCAGAATCACCCGGTGAAGTTGTCGGCGGGTGCGAAGGTCCGCGGTGTCGTTCGCGACACGCACGGCAACGGCATCAGCAACGCCATGGTCGTCTTCCGACACAACGACGTATCGGCTTCGATCGACGCGTGCAGCGATCCAGACGGCAGGTTCGTATTCGAGTGTCTGCCGACGGGCGCCGGTCAGATCCTGGCCAAGGCTTCTGGGTTTGCCGTCGGCACGACGCATGTCGATCTGCAGTTGCAAGATCAGGATTGCGCGGTCACGTTGGCCGCAACACACGACATCGTCGGCAGCGTGCTTGTCGATGGCCGGGAACCGCCGCGCGGAACGCTCGTGCGGGCGACATGGCCGCCGTCGGCATTGCGAGACACAACCGCGATCGCTCCGGTCGAAGACCTTGGTCGCTTCGTGTTCGCCAACGCGACGACGGCGAGCCGACCAACGTTGCGCATCCGCCTCGGCGAAGAACCGATATGGCGCGACGTCGATGAGTACGCGGTCTGGCAGGAGCGAGAACTGTCTCTGCACATCCCGCCCGCGTTTCAAGCGACGGGTTGGATTCGCGGAAGGTGCCTCGGTGACGACGGTAAGGCGATCGCCAACGCGCGCATTCATGTATGTGGCAATGGTCGATGGAGCGAAGTAGGTCGCACCGACGCCTCCGGTTGCTACCGCATCGGCCCACTGGCGCCAGCCTCCTACCGGGTGTTCGCCGAGTCGACGCAACGTGATGCTCCGACCGTCGTCACCGACACGGTTGCACTACTGGCAAACACCGAGAGGCACGTCGACCTCACGGCGCGTGCTTCGGGGCAAGCGGCGATCGAACTGCGACGCCAGGACGGCAAGCCTGTCACCGATGTGTTGCTGACGATTCAGCGAACGGACCTGCATCGTCGCTTCGCGATCGCCAACGAGGCGAACGTCGTGCAGTGCCTCGAGGCCGGCGACTACGTGTTGTCGGTCATGGGCAGTTCGGTGATGTGGATCGACGAACACCGCTTCACCGTGCGACCGGGTGCCGTGACGCCAGTCTCCGTTGAGCTGCAGCCGGCACATCGTTGCACACTGGCCCTGACCGGCTTCCCGCCGCGCGCTGACAATCGTCCGTCGACCGTTGTCATACGTTCGGTCGCGGATGAGCACTCCCAACCGACCGTGACCCTGTTGCCCGACGCACCGTTGCGTATCGGCGCCGTCCTGGCTCCGGGCTCGTATTGGTTGGAGCACACCGGTGTCGATGGCTCGGCGTGGCGCGGCAGCTTCGACGTGGCGACGGTCCAGGAAGCTCTGCAGCCGATTATCGTGCCGTTCGCCCAGAACCTCCAGGCGAAGCGGTGACGAACGGCGCCTGGTCAGGGCGAAGCGCCAATCAGAACGCGTTGACGTGGTAACCGTCGCTCGTGCGCAGATCCACGATCGAGCCAACCTCGACCGCTTGCACGAAGAACGTGAACGGTCGAACGGCTGCTGGAATAGGCAATGAGTACCCGCTGCTGGTGCTGCTGGATCCGACCGGCGCCGGCGCGTAGGCGATCAGTGCGTCGGGTCGCGGGTAGAGTAAGCAGGGGAACGGCGACATCGACACGTTCGGCAATGGCACTGGTTGCGCCACGAGTCCGAGCACGGCAATCATCGGTGCGTTGAATGGCAGTGCCAAGTTGGACGAACGGATCCCGATGCCGTTGTGGGGAAAGACCGTGCCGAACGCCGCTTCGCCGCCGCAGCCCTGGATCACCTTGGTCAGCGTCAGGTCGTTGTCAGCAGTGACATCCAGATTGAAGTACCCAGCCGACAACACGATTGGTTGCGTGCTCACGCTGGGTGTGTGTGACTGAGCACGAATCCGGATCCGGTAAGGCTGTGGACTCAGCGTCGCGCTCAGCGTTACGGCATTGGCGGCTGGGCTGAATACCCCGGTGTCCCCCATGTCGACTTCGAACAGGATCGTGCCGCTGGATGCTGCCGAGCCAAAGCTGTAGGTCAGGTCGACGGGTCGCGGCGCGGTCGCCGTCAACTCGATGAGGACTTCGTGGTACGGGATGGTTGTCGAAGCCTGGGTTGGCTGACCAACGGCGGGGATCACCTGACTGTCGATGACATACGTGCATCGCTTGACCATGTCCGAGTCCATGTGCGTGGCCCAGGTGACGGTAGCGCGAGCTCCGACGCCGTTGGAATTGGCGAGCGCCATCTGTCCGGTCGTCGTCGTTTGTTGGGCCAGCGGCACGAACTTCGTGACGGCTTGCGAAGGGGTCGTCGCAATCAAGGCAACGGGTGCATTACTCGTTGCTGCGAACTGGATGCTCTGGGAGGTAGCGGCGGCGGTGAGGGAAGCAGCGGCTAGGATGGCCAGGGTCTTCATACGTTGACTCTTCTTCTTCTCGAGAGAACGGCGCAGTCGAGGGCGAACCGCACCGCGGGGTTGATCTCCACTGTTCGGACAATTGAGAACACCACCACTATGCCGCATTCGGTGCGCGTGTGCTGCTCAGGCTGGCAAAGGTTGTCACGAAGCGACCCCAGCACCGAAGTAAGGCCACAAGTGATCAGTCCTTCTTGCGCGTCAAGGTCGCGGCCTGCACGACCGTCGTGCGATAGTCCTGCACGCCGTGCGGTTGCTGCTCGCCAGACGGTTCGGCAACTGTGATCTCGAACGTCAACGTGTCCTTACGCAACTCGTAGCGCGCCGTGTAGACCTGCTTCTTGATCGCGAAGCATCCATACATCACGTCGCCGACCTTGCGCATGCCGAGCTTGATGCCGTTCTGTTCGTCGACGACGAAGCGGTCCTTGTGCTTGGGTAGCTGCACGAGCCGATAGTCCTTGACGATCTTCTTGTCGCCTTCGCCATAGGTCTTGCGCCACATCAGGTCGGCCTTGCCCTTGCTCGGCAGCACTTCGAACACGACGGGAACCTTCATCGTCTTGCCCGACTTGATGGTGTTGTTCATCACGCCGTGCCAGGTGCCGTGCCATTTGCTTAGCAGACCGTTGTCCTGGGCGATTGGCGTCGCGGCCAACACTGTCAACGCAAGCACAGAGACGGTAGCTCGATAGGCAAAGACCATGGCGAGATGCTACCCCATCAATCCCACGGCGTTCGCCGTGGCGTCTACTCGCGGTCACTGCACGACGACCGAACGCAACGCGCTCAAGCGCGGCGGGTCAGGAGCGCGATCGACGAGCGCCTGGGCGTGCAGTTCGACGCCGATCAGCCCCTGGGCGTTGGGCACCGCGAACGAGAACACGGTGTTGCCGACTGCTGCATTGACGATGCCGGTTGTCAGCAGCGTCGGCGCACCGAAGTCGAGCCAGAGGTCGCCGTGCACCGGGATCGAGACGGGTTGCGGCAGGCGCGCGAGTCCGACTCCCAACACAACCGGATGCGTCGCGGTCGCGTAGCCGGGTCGGCAGCCGACCTCGACCTGCCAAGCCTGGCCGATCACGGCGGCCGAGGCCGTCAGGTCGACGTCGCGATTGCGCAGAACGACCGTTGGCGCCGTCGGCAATCCGCCATCGGCGAGGATCTCGGGATCACGATCGCCATCGAGATCCGCCAGGGTCACCGACCATCCGCTCAGCGTCAGCGACGGCAGTCGGTTCGATGCATCGGAGAAGCTCGCCGCGCCATCGTTGATCGCCAAAGTTACTGGCGTCGCCGTCCCGCTGCGTGCGATATCGAGATCCCCATCGCCGTCGATGTCTGCGACCGCGACGCTCTGCACGTTCGCCTGTGCCGGCAACGTGGTCCCGGCGATCAACACCCCCGCAACGTTGACCATCACGACATTCGTGTCAGCCAAGAAGTCCTCGTCGCCATCCCCGTCGAAGTCTCCCTGTGCAATGACACTCTGTGCGTTCGCGAGACTGGCAGAGACAACCGTCGCCGTTGTATCGACGAAGGTCAGGCTCCCTTGGTTCTCGTAGACGTGCAGACCGCCACCGGTGAACATCAAGTCGACGTCGCCGTCGGAGTCGATGTCGCTCGCCACTACGTTGTGGAAGAGGAACGGACAGTCGAGCACCGGTCCCGCAACGAACGTTCCGCCACCGTTGTTGACGTAGATGCGGTCGCACGACCCCAGCAACGCACCACCCGACATGGCGAGGTCGATGTCACCATCGCCGTCGCGGTCCGCGGCAGCTACCGAAACATGCGGCAGCGAGAACGGTAGCGACGGCCCAACGCTGAACGAACCCGCACCGTTGTTGAGCGCGATGAAGGCCACCTGATTGGGCGGGATGATCGCAAGGTCGAGATCGCCGTCCTGGTCGGCATCGAGCGGCACCGCTGCTCGGATACCGACAGGCGGTAGGCTGGAGCTCACGTCGGCGAAGCGATAGCGACCGTCGTTTCGCGCCAGCTGCGCGGGTAGGAAAAACGTGGGGATGCCGAGCAGGTCCAGGTCGCCGTCGCCGTCGAAGTCGAACGCAACCGTTTGGGCTGCGAAGAACGGCGCCAGGCCCGCAGGAGTCTCGACAACGAACTGCGGGGCCTGTGCAGCAACGGGAGCGACTGCGAGACTTGCGAGCAGGAGCGTGGACGAGACCGGGCTCATGATCGTGCCGATCGTAGCGTGAATGCGCGCGCGCCTACACTGCCTGCGGGCACGGGCAACGTCAGCGGCGCAGCCGCCGTTCAACCTCGGTGCGATCCCAGCCACCGCGCGTAGCCCCGAGGCCTCGAGCGGCCGTTCGCCAAGGGCGGTCGGCACGACTGCCGACCCGGCCCAGACCAGTAACGGGTCTGGGCCCGCATCCCTAGTAGGGCGGTGACATGCCGGCACGACGCGCAGCGAGGTTGGCCTTTGCCTTGGCAACTGCGACCTGCCCCTGCAATTCGACGACGTCGGCGAGAGGCGTGTCGTCTGGAATGGTCTTGAGTCGGGCAATCAGCGTTTCGGCGGCGTGGAACGCCTCCGTAGCTGCGATCACCGCGTTCTCCTGATCCAACCGATCCTGCTTGGCCTTCTCGGCATCGGCCTCAGCTTCTTCGCGATCCTTCTTTTCGGCCTCTTCGATTTCTGCCAGCGCGTCCTTCACCTGGTTCGCACCCTTGGCCAGCCCGGTCAGGGCCTCATCAATCTGCAGACTGGTTTCGATGCCGGCCCTGTTCAACGTGCTGTCTTCATTGAGGCCGAGATCCAACGTACTGTTGGCCAGAAGGTCCGGGTCGAAGCCGATCGAGTACACGCGGCTCATGTCGGCAAACTCCTCGTACTGCACGTGCACTTGCTGCCAGTGCCCTTTGTCATCGCGCTTGTAGACCCGCAGAGTCTGAGGAAGCGTCGTGCGGAACGGGATGCCGGTGATCTCCTTGCCGTGTGCCAGGCCAGTGATCTCCCGCACCTCGAAGTCCGAAGTGCATCCACACAGCGCTGCCAACGGTAACCAACACAATCGTCGTAGCATGCTCATTTGACGTGCCCCCTTTCGAGAACGATGACGAACTCCGGGTTGTCGAGCCCGATCACAGATCCGACCCAGTTGGCGTTGCTCCGACCTCGCTCGGGGTAAGTCAAGAAGCGCGCCTTGTGCTTCTTCTCCTTGCCCTTTGGGGTCGGCGTGACAACGGGCCTCTGCGCCACACGCTTCTGCGCGATCACAGTGCGAATCTTGGCAAGCTCACCGGCTGCGATCGCATAGTCACGCACAGCCTGCGCCTGGGCAATGCCTGGTATCCCGCCGGGGCGTGGAGACGACGCGAGTAGTTGTAGGAGTTGTCGTTCGCGCACACCCTCTTGGTAGGCACCGATAGCGACCAACCACCGTTTGCGAAGAATGGTCAGGGCACGAGACGGGGCGCCTCGGCCCGCCACGACATCGGCTACTTCTTGCGCAGCGATCTTCCGCTCGAGTTCCTTGATCCGAGTGAGTCTGTCCGAATCGTGGATGGCCACCAGATACTTCAACAGGCGTTGCCAGGTCAGCTCCTTCTTGAGTCGCCCCTCCTGTTTCTTGGCAGCATCGTAGCTACGAGCGAGGGCAGTAAGGGATGGCCGGAACTTGCATTCAGCATCCTCAATCGAAATCGCGGGACGCAGGTTACACACGAAGAATGCCTTGAGGAAGACATCGAATGGGCTGCCGCTCTTCAGTGACGCAGCCGGAGCGTTGCCATCACGCAGCCAGGCCAGAAGAGCGACAAAAGCGCTCTGCTGGCTGGGTCCCCAACTTGATCGATCAGGTAAGAACTGATCGAAGAGTTCCTGGGCTACTTTGGCAGCCGGCGCACGCTTGCTCCTCGCGACGGCAAGAGCTTTACGCCGCCTGTTGACTCGGCAGTCCGCGACGCGAGCAGCCGTCGTCAACCAGATCAGACGTTGCGGGCTGAAAGGCGTCAGGGTCTCAAGTGGCTTCCTCGAAAGCAGGTCCCGCAAGAGTGGAAAGAACTCGCGAAGCTCAGCCCCAGTCGGCTCACGCCAATGGTTCTCTTGTGGCGTCTTGGGCCTAGGGCACTTCAAGTAGCTGCGAAGCTTCGCCGCAACGGACGGCCGACTGGTCGGATCCCAGACAAGAACTCGACCACGGTGCAGGATTAGGTCTCGCGCTATGTCTCGCAAGACAGGCGTAATCGACGACAACGCGGCACCATATCTGTGCATGTATGAATAGTGCTTGTTGGCCGGTGAAAGGATAATGGGATTTGGGCCAACTAAGGGAGCGTTGACCGATGCAGGATTCAACACCCCGCTCAACCCAATGGCCGCCGCAACAAACTCTGCAGTCGCGGCCACAGTTGGCGCAATCTGATCGCGCTGCTCCGCGTTTGCCGTCTTCACTTCACCGTGAGCACCGAACTTCAGCGTGAGGTCGGATTCCGAGAACAACGAGGGGTCGATGTTGATCACGTACTGTTCATCGGGATCGGCCACCCATTGCCTCGTCACCTGGAACTTCGACTTGGTTGCCGTGACGGGCGTCTCGACGATCGTGAACTCGGGTTTGGTCAACGAAATGGGGACTCCGGGCATGCATTCGCGCCCTTCTACTGGCCAACGCTCTCGCCTGCGTCCTTCGAGGCCGGTTCCGCATGCGGAGAGAAGCAGCATGGCCGTACACGTCGCGGCAACTCGCGTACACCTCATTTCGAACCTCCCATTTCCGGGATCCTCGGCGTGCCCACGATCACTTCGAGCGTGGGCTTGTCGGTGTGCTTCGGGTCCTCGTGCTTGAGACACCACCTCCACGACCCCCCAGAGTCCCTAATCTTGCAGAGGCCGGTATCTGGGTCGTATGTGCTTCGCTCGCACTCATCATGGTCGATCGCGAACATGCAGTCGTGCTCCTCTAGGTCGCCGAGTTCGCCGACACGCTCCTGCACGTAAGCCTTGACCTGGGTGTGCTGCTCTTCCACGTCATCGCAGTACTTGATTCGCAGGTTCCCGAGAGCGCACTCGACCTGTTCTCGAATCTTCTTCGCAAGCGATCCGCCAGCAGGCTTGAAGGTGTCCGGATTGCCTTGGACGCCATCGGTGCGCTCCAGCACCTCGAAGTCCAGCCCCCGCGTCGCGCTGCCCTGGTCAACTTCGATGCGCTGGCGCTCGTCGATGAAGGCCGCAGACACCATCTTGCCGAAGACCACCCCCAGATCCTCAAGGGACATACTGCTGTAGAGACCCAGTTGTTGTCGCAGCCGAGCTTCGTTGATCGGATGCCGCAAAGGAGAGTTGACGTAGTGATTGCGCGTGCGATGGGTCCGGCCTGGCTGCCAGTATGCGTCGAGGAAGGTCGACGTACAGCCAACGAACAGACGCGCCAGTTCGAGCCACATGTCGCCGTCTGGCCCGTCCTTGGCAAACCCGATGGCGGCCTCCGCAAACAGCACGTACATCGCACCATCGGGCACACCCAGGAAGCGGTATTCCTGCTGCTCGGCAGTCAAGTTGCCGAACGCAAGCCGCCCGCACGTGAATGCGATGAAGGAACGCTTGAACTCGACGAGGTCGAGAGTGTTTCCGTCGTGCGAGAACACCTTGAGCGCGTCCCGAAACTGACCGGCGACGGCGGTCGACGCCGTCAGGTCCGTTGGCCAGTTATCGCCCAGCAAGGGTTTGCCGAGCTGCGCCCATGCCCCCCGTCGCGCCGCACGACTGAGCAACAGGGCTCGAACGCGCGTCTGTGCCGGCATGCCGCTGCCACTCACACTGGCATCGGTCTTCGCGTCGAACTTGGCCCATTGCTCGGCGTATGTCCTTAGTGGATCGAGTTCATCGAAGTGTTGTTCGATGAGTTTGCTGCGCTGGCCCGGCAAGTCTTCGGCAGTCAGGGCGCCGATGTCCTTGTCTTCGCTGCTTGCCGAACGGACGAAGACCGGACGTAAGCCTTCATAATCGACGATGACGATGTAGTCCCCGGCGATGTTAACCGCATCGCTCGTAACCTTGAGCGCGACCGAGTTGTCAGCCAGTGGCTCGAGCGTGATGGCGGTTTGCACTAGTTGCCCACCGGCATTCTGCAAGAGCATGCCGCGCTCGATCACACATTGCCGAAAGGCAAACACCAACAGGTCGTGCCCATCGGCCAGGCTAACGTTCATCGTGGCAGTAAGAGTCATGTCCTAAGTCTCCTTGGCGAGTTCAACAGAGAAAGAAGTGTGTCTACTTCGGTGGCTCAGAGCGGGCACATCGAAAGCCGATCGTGAGCCACGCTCCAGTAGGACCGATATCGCGGTCCGTCGTGTTCCCCAACAGTGATTCCTTGTGCTCGGCGAGCCAGGTCGAGCCGGCTGCGTAGCGTTGATGGTGAGATGACAACAGCGCGACGTTGGTCTTCACAACCACGGGCGACTCCAACCATTCGCAGACGTTGCCAAGCATCTCCCGAATCCCATGCACGGTGTCACCACCGCCTTCCTCGTAGTTGCAGGAGTGATCGAGGAACGCCTGGAACAGGGTCGCACTGCTGGGATCGGCGAGCGCGGGACCGCGAGTATTGCCCCGGTAGTCGTTGCCCTCGTATGGGAACAGCCTGGCATCGGGTCCGCGCGCCGCAAGGAACCACTCGGCGAGTGTCGGCAGTCTCTTACCAGCCCATTCGGCGTAGGCAACGGCATCTTCCCAGGTCACCGTGACGACCGGTCGACCGAGGTACTGCGTCCGATTCAGCTCGGGCCATTTCAAAGGCACTTTGCGACGCGGTCTTGCCGCCAGGAACTCGGCGTATTCGCCAACGGTGACTTCAAAAGGATCCAACCAGAACGTCGGGACTGCAGTTGCCTTTCCCTTGAGCCCATGAGGACGCTCGAAGCGATTATCGGGCAGCGTCAATGTAGCCCCCGGGATCATGACCATCGGACGATCGCCGCGAACGGCATCGGCCATGGCCAACTGCAATGAGTGTTGCCGAGCAATACTCAGCGTTCGAACGAACTCGCGCAGCCCATGCCGTTCGGTCCGAGCCTCGAAACGGTACATTCCTGGAGCCAGCAACGCCCGCACGGGCGTCGGACCGAGCGGGACGGCATCCCCGGGCACGCCCGTCAACCAATCAATACTACGAGCCTGCACATCAGCGGCGATGGGGTCGCCATTCTCGTCGACGATGCGAAGTTCGAGGCGCGACTGTAGAGCCTCGTGCAGGGAGTCAGCGCGTGCAGCCATGCGACTGTCCCCTGCACCGAAGATCGCAAGGAACCTGCGATCGAGCTCGACCTGCATCAACACAGCGCGAACACGCTCGTTTTCTTCGAAATCGGCAAACTGCCGGATCTCGACACGACGGCCCAGCAATTCTTCTCGATAGGCAAGGAAGGCGTCCTTCGCCCACTTCAGGCTCGAATCCGCCTGTTCGTTCAGGTCGCGCCAGAGCCCCCCCATCTCGCTCGGGTCCTCTCGGTCCAAGACCGTGCCATGCAGAACTCGTTCAGCTCGTTGCGATAACTCGTCTACAACGCGCGTGTGCTCTGACGCCCGGTGGATCTGCGCCCCTACGACCACTCCGATGATCACAAGGCCAACCGTGAGCAGGCTTCGCTGGCGCCTAGCCAGCAACTGCACCAGGCGAGCAATTGCCGACGGTGGCTGCCGCAGGATCGCTTCGCGATCCAAGAATCGTTGCAGGTCGTCGCGCAGTTCGGCCGCAGACTGGTATCGCTCCGTCGGTGAACGTGACATCGCCGCCATGCAGATGGTCTCCAGGTCGCGTGGCACGCGCGGATTCAAACTGCGAACGGTCTTTGGTGGCGAGCGACGGATCTTCTCGAGCACCTCGTACGAAGTGCGCCCTTCGAATGGCCGCGCCAACGTGAGCGCCTCATACAACACGACACCGAGCGAGTAGATGTCCGTCCGGTGATCAACAGGCAGCTGCAAGATGCGCGCCTGCTCCGGGCTCATGTAGTGCAAGGTGCCCGGCGTCAGGTCGGTACCGGTCAGGGTGCCCATGCGTTCGTCGCGGGCGATGCCGAAGTCCGCGACCTGGACCCTGCCTTGCTGGTCCAGCAACAGGTTCTGAGGCTTCACGTCACGGTGAACGATTCCTTGCCCGTGTGCCGCGTCGATTGCATCCGCGGCATGTGCACACAAGCGTGCGACAGCAGCAAACCACTGGCCCGATCCGAACGCGGGTAGCAGTCGTCTTCGTGGCCCAGACAGCGCTTGCTGCTGAAGCTCGGTGCCAAAGCTGTGGCCGTCGACGAGTTGCATCGCGAACCAGTGGTTCGCACCGTCGCGACCGTCAGCATATACCGGAACGATGTGCGGGTGACGCAGGTGGGCCACCGCGAGTGGTTCTCGATGAAACCGTTCAATCATCGCTGCCGACAGGCCAGGGCCAACGGTCAGCACCTTGATCGCAACCTCGCGATCGAGGGATGGCTGACGTGCGCGCCAGACAACGCCCATGCTGCCGCGATCGATAACTTCCAAGAGCTCGAACTCGCCGAGTTGTTCGAGGTCATCCGCAGTCGGCAAGAACGACGGTGGCGGCGACTGCGCGAGCAAGGCCTCGACCTCGGCGATCATCTCGGCGTCGCCATCACAGGCCTGGTGCAGGATTCGCGCGCGCTCGTCTGCGTCGGTGACTCCAAACGCGGCTTCGAACGCCGATCGAACCCGCTGCAAACGGTTCTTCATCGCGACAGCTGTTGGTGCAACCAGGCTCTGGCGAACTTCCAGTAGCGCCCACCGGTGCGTTCACCAATCGCAAGAACGGCACACGCTTCGAGGTTCGTACGTCCAGCGAAGAAGCGAAGGTTGACGTATTCGGCGACGACTGCGTCTTCGGCCTCCAATTTGAGTAGGGCTTCGTGCACCGCTTCGATGTCGCCTCCCCAATCGCTCTCCAGTCCCTTGAGCGTTTCATCGAGCGGGCTGTGGCGGGCGTGGCCGCCACGCTTCAGGGCTGTCTTCGCCTTCTTGTGATCGATCAGGATCGATCGCATCGTTACCGCTGCCGAGCGAAGGAAGTGGTGCTCGTCATTCCACGAACCGGGCGACTTGTTCGACAGCTTGAGGAATGCCTCGTTGACGAGAGCCGTCGGCTGCAACGTGTCATTCTGCCTCGCAAGCGAGCCAGCGATCCGCCTCAGTTCTTGTGCCAGGCTGTCAAACAGGCTGCCTCGCTCGGGTTGCGCGCGAGATTCTGGGCCTTCGTGCGAAGGGCCCGATGTGCTGTCTGGTTGACTCGTCATCCCTCGACCGCAAATGATAGCAGTCGACGGCCGTGCCGAGGTCGGTTCGAGGCAAGTTTTCATGGCGAACGGGTTTGGGCGAGGTGAGCAAGAACTGGGGGCCTCCCACCACCCCAACGACGAACGGCACGTTGGTCGGCCAAGAACGGATCCGATTCTTCGGACATCCGCGCTTACTGCCGCTTGGCCAGGGCTGCTGTCCGATTCCATCGGATCTGCCGGTGCGCATCCACTACCCTGCACCCAAATGACGTAAGGACCCGAATGCCTTAGCGACAGAGGGGACAGAAAGCGGCGAAGACACGGTGGCTGCCAAATCGCCACAGTTGTCTAATAGCTGACATCCCAGGCACAGCGTTGCCCCCAGGAGGCTGCGCATTCACCGCCGCTTCCAACCCGGCCCTTCGCATGACGATCGTCTCGATCGACCCGATAGTGGCGTTGCCATGAGCAACGTTCGCGAACGCGTTCTGTTCGGAAGCATGTTCGTGATCCTCGGTCTCGGCATCACCATCGCCTTCGTCGGCTTGGGCGGCAGCAAGAGTGACGTCATCACCCCGGAGCAACGTCTCCCGACCGAGACGCAACCCGCAGGCAACCTGGAGCGCGTGTTACTACGTGACCAAGCCGCCGACCAACTGCAAGAAGGCACCGCAGTTGTTCCAATCGAGCCACTGGTAGAAGGTGACCGCGAGAGCGAACGCCTGCGACTTGATGAATCTCGAAAGCGCTGGCGCAAAGAGCAACTTGCCCATTGGGACCACGTGCAACGCCTTCAGGAAGCCGCTGACAAGCAGTACGCGGAGCACATGCGCGCCGAAGAGGAGAGCGCGAAGCTCTACCGGGACCGCGCTGCCACCATCGCCCAAGCTCGTGAGGCGGAGCGCATCAAGATGGAGCGCGCCCGGATCGCCAGCGCGAAGCGCGAAGCGGCCCGCGCATCTGCTCGCGCGAAGCTTGTGGAGAATGTGCAGCAGGCACGCGCGACGCTTGCGAAGGGTCAGAACAAAGTGAATGCGGCCACCGGCCAGGTCGCCAGGTTGCGGAGCCGGATGCAGAGAGGGGCGCAACAAGCGCGCCGGGCCGCAGGTCCTCACGCGGCCGCGGTTGCCGCACTCGCCAGGCACCAGAAGGCAGTAGAAAGGTCCAACAAGCGACTCGCGGCAAGCATCGCGGAGTTGCGGCAATTCGACGAAAAGGCCAGGTGAGGCCCGGGGCCATTGCACACTCGCCCCCCGCTCAAAACCGCCAATACGCCGCACCAAACGGCACGCAGGGTCGCAGGCCCGCCAGGACTGCAACCCGCCGCTTTTTTCGAGCCGCGGATTCGCCATGATCCACGGAATGAACGGCGCCCGGCGCATCTACCTGGACAACGCAGCGACGACGCGACCAACGCGTCATGTCATTGATCGCATGGCCGACGCTCAATACGAGTGCTTCGGCAACCCGAGCAGCCCCCACTCGTTTGGCCCACCCGCCAAGCGTGCTTTGGACGACGCTCGCGACTTCCTGCGCGGCACCGTCGCGGCGGGCAGCATCGTATTCACGTCGGGCGGTTCCGAAGCGGACTACCTCGGCATCGTTGGCGCGGCGGCCAAGCGACCGCCTGGCCGCGTGCTGATGAGCCAGAGCGATCACCCGGCGCTCCTGTCGTGCAGCAAACTGCTGGCGCGCTTTCGCGATCATGTGACGGCGTTGCCCGTCACCGAGCATGGCGACCTTGCGCCGGAGACGTTGTTCGAAGCACTCGGCAGTGACGTCCGCGTCGTCGCGTTGATGCATGGCCACAACGAACTCGGCACGCTGAGCAACCTCAACGAACTGATCGAACTGACGCGCCGTTCGGCGCCCGAGGCGCACATCCACGTCGACATCGTGCAGACCTACGGCAAGCTGCCGTTCGACTTCGACACCTACGACGTCGACTCGATCGCGGTCTCGGGCCACAAGTTCCACGGCCCGCGTGGCGCCGGGTTCCTGGCACTGTCCAACTCGGCCGACATCGCGCCGCTGCAAGAAGCTGGCGGTCAGGAAGGCGGCTTGCGCGGTGGCACCGAGAACGTTGCGGGCGCGGTTGGGCTGATGGTCGCAGCCGAAGAGACGTTGACGCATCAAGCCGACACCGAAGTGCACACGCGCGATCTCTGTGAACGCATGTTCGACATCGTGCAGGACGCTCTGCCGGATGCACATCGCCTCGGCAACCCCGACCGTCGCCTGCCACACATCCTGTCGATGCAGTTGCCTGGCGTTGCTGGCGAGACGTTGATGACGCGCTGCAACAAGCGCGGCGTCGCGTTCTCCGTCGGTTCGGCATGCCACGCAACCGAGGATGGCAAGAGCAACAAGAAGAGCAAGAAGCCGAGCAACCATGTGCTCGCGGCGATCGGCCTCGATGCTGCACAAGCGCGCGAAGTCGTTCGCCTGTCGGTCAGTGGGCAGACGACGATCGAAGATGCCGAAGACGCGGCAGACATCCTCGTCGAAGAAGCCGGCCGCCTGCTCGACTCCGCACCACGCAAGCCAAAGGCCAAGGTCAAGGGAGCAGAACCGCGGTGAGCAAGACCAAGACCAAAGCCAAGACGCCGGCGATGCGTCAGTTCGATGCGGCCAAGTCGCAGCATCCGGATGCGATCGTGTTCTTCCGCATGGGCGACTTCTACGAGTTGTTCCATGACGACGCGAAGGTCGCCGCGAAGGCACTCGGCATCACGCTGACCGCGCGCGGCAAGGGCGAGTCGGCAGTGCCGATGGCCGGCGTGCCGGTGCGTGCACTCGACGGCTACTTGCGTCGCCTCGTGCAGATGGGCCACCGCGTTGCCATCTGTGAGCAAATGCAGGATCCGAAGGAAGCCAAGGGCATCGTCGAACGCGCCGTCGTGCGCGTCGTCACGCCCGGCACGCTGACCGAAGACAACCTGCTCGACGTGCGCCGCAACAACCACCTCGCGGCGGTGGCGTTCGGCAAGGACCGCTGTGGCATTGCCTGGGTCGAACTGTCGACTGGTGCGTTCTTCGTGACCGAAGTCGGCAAGGATCGACTCGGGGACGAGTTGGCGCGCATCGAACCGGCTGAGCTGCTGCTCGCCGAAGACGAGCGTGGCTCGGACAAGGAGTGGCTGCCCCAGAGCACAACGCCCATCGCGTATCGCGCGGGCTACGACTTCGGCGGCGATGGCGGCACACGGTTGCTGCAGGAGCACTTCGCGGTGTCAACACTCGCTGGCTTCGGCATCGACGATGCACCGCTCGCGATCGGTTGCGCCGGCGCCCTACTCGCCTACCTCAAGGAGACGCAACAAGGCGCGCTGCCCAACTTGCGCCGCCTCGAAGTGTGGCGCGACGGCACGTTCCTCGGCCTCGACCGCACGACCCGGCAAAGCCTCGAACTCGTGCAGACGATGCGCGGCGGTGAAGGCACGCCATTGTTGTCGATCCTCGATCGCTGCGACACACCGATGGGCGCACGCCGGTTGCGCAACTGGCTGCTGTCGCCATTGGCCGAACTCCATGCGATTCAGCAGCGCCAGGACGCGGTCACCGAACTCAACGCCGACTCCGAACTGCGTGAACTCGTGCGTTCGCACCTGTCGCAGGTGCTCGACCTCGAACGCCTGTCGTCACGCGCCGCGTTTGGCCGCGCCAACGGCCGCGACCTCGTCGGTCTGCGCCAGAGTCTCGCGCAACTGCCGCCGCTCAAGGAACGGTTCGCGGAATGCCGCAGCGAGCTGCTGCGCGAACTGGCAAACAACATCGATCCGCTGCCGGAGCTGAGCAAAGCCATCGAGCAGGCGCTGATCGAAGAACCGCCGACGACGATCAAGGATGGCGGCATCATCGCCGCGGGTTACCACGACGAACTCGACGAACTGCGCGAGCTGGCTCGCAACAGCACCGAGTGGCTCGCGCGTTACCAACAACGCCTCGTCGAACAGACCGGCATCAACACGCTGAAGGTCGGCTTCAACCGCGTCTTCGGCTACTACATCGAAATCACGCACGCCAACAGCAGCGTCGAGCTGCCGACCGAGTTCGTGCGCAAGCAGACGACGAAGAACGCCGAGCGTTACGTCACCGACGAGCTGCGTGAACTCGAGACCAAGATCCTCAAGGCCGAGGAGAACAGCAAGGCACTCGAATACGAGCTGTTCTGTGGCTTGCGTGACCAGGTCGCCGCCGCCGTCGATCGCCTGCAAGCAACGGCGCACGCAGTCGCCGACGTCGACGTGTGCAGTTCGCTGGCAACCGTCGCGATCGAACGCGACTACTGCCGTCCCGAACTCGACGACTCCGCCACGCTCAAGATCGAAGACGGTCGCCACCCAGTGCTCGAAGCGACGCACGCGGCCGGCTCGTTCATCGCCAACGACACGGACCTGTGTCCGCCCGAACGCCGCCTGGTGCTGCTCACGGGCCCCAACATGGCCGGTAAGTCGACGTGGATTCGCCAGAACGCGCTGATCGTCATCATGGCGCAGATCGGCAGCTTCGTGCCGGCGAAGGCCGCGCACATCGGCTTGTGCGATCGTGTCTTCACGCGCGTCGGCGGCGCCGACGACATCAGTCGCGGCGCCTCGACGTTCATGGTCGAGATGACCGAGACGGCCAACATCCTCAACAACGCGACCGAGAAGAGCCTCGTCGTGCTGGACGAAGTCGGCCGCGGCACGAGCACCTATGACGGCATGTCACTCGCGTGGGCGATCGCCGAAGACCTACACGAGCGCATCGGCTGCCGCGCCCTGTTCGCCACCCACTACCACCAGTTGATGGACCTCGCTGGCCCCGACCGCGGCATCGTCAACTGCCGGGTCGCCGTGCGGGAATGGGGCGACGAGATCGTCTTCCTGCACCGCATCGAGCAGGGTGGCACGGACCGCAGCTACGGTCTCCACGTAGCTCGGCTCGCCGGCATCCCGAAGGGCGTGATCGAACGCGCCGAGACGGTCCTCAACAAACTCGACGACGAAGGCGACGACGTGCGCGAAGCGCTGGTTTCGCAGCGAGATCGGCTGCGTCCGGGCCCGAAGCAGCGCGAACTGTTCGCGCCACCGCCGGAGCCGGTCATCGAGGAGTTGATGAAGATCGACCTCGACGACCTGACGCCGCGGCAAGCCGTCGAATGGCTGCGTGAGCGGCAACAACAGCTCAAGGGCAAGTAAGGCGCCGTGCGAGCCGATATCTTGGTTGGCCCGCGCATTCGCCAACCATGACCGCCCCGATCACGATCCGTCCCTATCGCCCCGGCGACGAAGAGTCCCTTCTCAAGGGGCACAACCAGATCTTCCCCGAACGCTCGATGGCGCACTGGCAGTGGAAGTTCGCAAACAACCCGACGGGCCAGGTCCACACGATGGTCGCGGCCCACGAAGAGGAAGGCATCGTCGGCGCCTACGTGACCTTGCCGGTTCATGCCGCGATCGAAGGTGACCGCCGCATCATCGGCCAATGCGTCGACCTCTGGGTGCAGCCACAGCACCGCCGCTTCGGTCCGCGCCCCGGCTTGTTCGTCAACCTCGCGCTCGCCCATTACGAAGAGTGGGGCGGCAAAGGCGAGAACAAGAACTCATTCCACCATGGCTGGCCCATCGCCACGTGGCGCATCGGCCAGAAGTATCTCAAGTACGAGATGGTGCGCGACTGGGACTTCCTCTACCGCGAGATGTGGCCCAACGGCTTTCCCACGCGTGAGACGTCAAGCGAACTGGAGATCAAGAAGATCGACCGCTTCGACGCCGACGTCGACGCCCTTTGGCAGACGTTCTCGACGGAGACCAAACTCGCCGTCATCCGCGACCAGCGCTACCTCAACTGGCGCTACGCCGACGCGCACGACACCGAGTACGAACTCTACGAGTGCCGCGAGAAGCAGACCAACAAGCTGCGCGGCGTCGCCATCCTCGGCAAGCGCGACTTCGTCGTTCCCAACACCCTCTACATCATCGACTGGCTCGTCCCCAAGGACGACCACGACGCCACGACCGCCCTCGTCGCCCACGCCGAACAACGCGCCAACGAACTCAAGGTCCAAGCCCTGGTCACGCTCTTCCAACACCGTGACCCCCGCTTCCTCGAGTTCCAGAAACTAGGCTTCCTCGTCTACGGCACGATCTACTTCCAAGTAGTCATCCCCTTCGACCGCCACGACACCCACTTCTACAAGGAAGAGTGGTACCACACCCTCGGCGACTCCGACCTCCTCTGAAGCCTATCCGTACGGTGCCAGGAGAGAATTTATCCTCTTCGCGCGCGCCGCTAGTTCCGCCCGGCGTAGGCGATGATGAACCACGTCAACAGCCCGACGATGATCGCGGCTGGAATCAAGAACACCCAACCGGGTAGACGGGCTTGCTGCTGTTGTTCGGTCATGAGCGGGTACTGCTGAACATCACGATACCCAACGAGCCGAACAGAATCGTCGGTGTCCACGCAGCGACGATCGGATGCAGCATGCCTTGCCGTTGGCCGAGCTTCTGACAGATCAGATCCGTCAGCATGTAGCCGCCGCACAATGCGATCGCCGCCAGCAAACGGCTGATGCGGCTGCCGCGTTCGTAGCGAACGGCCAGAGGCAGCGCGAGCAACAGGAGCAGCAGGTTGGCGAGCGGATAGGTGATGTGGCGATGGAACGCGAGCTTCAGATCGTTGCGGTTGGGACGTTCCTCGATCAGCGACTTCAGCTCGGTGTAGGACATCGTCGACGGGTCCACCGAATCACGACTGCTCTGCATCAGAACAACCGGCGTCAGATCCGGCCGCCCCAACCACTCAATCGGCCCCCACCCGGTCTTGGTCGTGCGCCGACCTTGGTCGAGCCGCCAGTCGCCGCGGTCCTTGTCCCAAGTAGCACCAGGCGCACTGATCAGAACGGCATCGGCAGCGAGGTCGCCGTAGACCAACAACTTGGCGCCTTCGAGCGTCTCGTTGTCCGGGTCGAACTTGACCGCGTAGAAGTATTGACTGTCCTGTTCATGCCGCTCGTGCACGATGCCGCTCTGCACCGACGTGCTCTCGCGCAAGAACGTGTTGCTCGCCGCGAGGTCCGCGCCCACATGCGGCACGATCCACTGCCAGCTGACGACCATCAGCGTGCCGGCGATCACGCCGCACCACAGGATGGGCCGCAACACTCGATGGATGCTGCGCCCGACGAACAGCATCGGCACAATCTCGTTGGCGTTGTGTAGTCGCGCCACCGAGAACATCGCCGCAACGACCGTCGCAAACGGTGTCACTGTCGTCATCACCACCGGCAGCATCTGCAGGTAGCGCAGGCCAAGGTATGCAGTGAGTTCGAACCCACCCATGCCAGCCGCAGCGGACCGTTCGGCGTAGCGCGGCAAGCTGGTCAGCAGATCGACCAGGATGGTGATCAGCATGAAGAACGACAGCGCGGCGATGAACGCACCGAGCACGATCTTGCCGACGTAGCGATCAAGCTTCTTCATCGCTTGAGCTGCCTCCACACAACCGGCACACCAACCGACAGCAGCAATACGACCGGCATCCACGCGGACCACGGGTTGTTGGTCGACAGCAGGAAGCGCGCGCCGAGCACTTCGCCAAGGTAGAACATCGCGAGCGGAATGAGCGCGAGCATCAGCGCCATCACGCGACCGCGATTGCGCGCCATCTCGGCGATGCAGAATCCGATCGGCGCGAGCAACGCCGGCATCAGCGAGAAGCAGCAACGGCGGAACAACGTGTAGGTCGCACGCACCGGACTCTCGTGCACACCGCGCATCACTTCGGCGAGCAACTGGTCACTGCTCACGTCTTCATCCTTGTCCTGGCGGCCGCCGGCAGAACCGAGGGCTTCGAGGTCGACGTGGATGATGAAACTATCGATGTCGGTCACGGCAACCGCCGAACCAATCGGCTCGCGCACGCCCGACAACTGAATCGGGATCTCCTTGCTCGCCTTCCACTCGTCGATCGGCGGAATCGAGACCCGATCGACAAACACAATCGACGACTCCAGCCGCGGATGAATCGGTTCGGGCGAGTAGATCGTGCAATCGAGCATGTCGCCCGTGCCGTCCTCCTTCTTGCGGAACGTCAATACGCGCTCCGAATTGGGGATCGTGATCCGGTCCCCGCCGAGGCCAAGGTTGATGAAGGCACTGCGGACCACTTCTTTGATCACGCGGTACTTCATGAAGTGCACCTCGGGGATCAGATAGTGGTTCGCGAACGACGCCGCGACCGACAGGAAGATGCCGATCAACACGGCGGACTGCATCGGCACGCGCGGCGAGATGCCGGCGGCCCGAACGGCGGTCAGTTCACGATCTTGCGCCGCCCGCGTAAACGTCACGACCGTCGCGATCAAAAACGAGATCGTCAGCAGGTGCGGGACGGCGTCGAGGGCCCAGAACAGCGTGATCTTGGCCGCGTCGAGCAGTTCGCCACCCTGCGAGCGTTGGATGCCCCGGTAGACGAGGGAGATCAGGACCACCCCGAACAACACGATGAACGTGATCGCGGCGTTGACCGCGAGTTCCTTGAGGTAGTATCGGTGTAGCCGCCACATCGCTTGCTCCCATGGTTCCGCATCGCCCCACGTCGGGCAACCAAGCTCTGCCGCATTCCTTGACCGCCCCTACCGGAACCTCTGTTGTTGCGTCGCCTGAAGTCGCCGACCAGCTGCAAGAACTGTTGCAGCACGATGTCGCCGAATGGCCGAATCTCGGGTTTGAGGAGATCAAGTTGCGCACGGTTCGCCGGGTTTTCCGGGGTGTGCTCGGCGACACGGCCGTGCACATCAAGGTGTTCCGCGCCGATACGATCGCCGACAAAGCCAAGAAGGCCGTGCGCACGGCCAAGGGCGAACGCGAGAGCAAGCACCTCAACCGGGCGCGTGAGCTCGGGTTGCCGTGTGTCGAACCGCTGGCGCACGGGTTTGCTCGCGATGGCGAGCACCTGAACAGCTTTCTGGTGACGCGAAGTGTCGCGAGTCAAGACTTCGAATTTCCGAACACTGCGGAGATTGGCCGGACAGTCGGTGGCCTCGTGCGCCGCGTTCACGACGCCGGCATCGAGCCGCTCGATCTGCACCCCGGCAACGTATTGGTCGACGGCGACGGCCAACCATTGCTGTGCGACCTGACATCGCTGCGCCAGGTCGGCGAACTGTCGGTGCGCAAGCGTGCCGCGGGTTTGGCGTTCTTCTGCAATCCAATTGACGGCGGCCCGCTCGATCCGATCACACGCGACTTCCGCCGCGGCTATGAGGACGCCGGCGCGCCGATGCCCGACAACTTCGAACGTGAACTCGCCCGCGCCGCACGACAACTGCGCGCGACGGCACTGCGGTCGTTCGGCCGACGCAGCATGCGATCGTGCAAGCACACGGAGGCCGAGAAGCGCCGGCGCGCGACGCCGCGGTTCTGTTGGCACCTGGCTGACGACGGCGACAACGATGCCCTTCGCGCAACGTGCCGCTCGTTCACGGGTGATGGCTTGCAACCGCGCCGCAGTGGCCGCCGCGGTTCGGTCTGGCTGGCGGAGACGATGGCCATCAAGGAGCGTGACGCCGGCAAGGCGCGCAAACTGTGGCTGGCGAGCTACTGGCTGCTGTTTGCCGACGTGCCGACGGCGACGCCGGTCGCACTGTGTCAGCTTGGCGGGCGTGGCAAGGTGTTCGTGCGGCGGCTCGCCAATGACGATCTGCGCACGGAGTTGGAGAACGGCAAACTCGATGATGCTGCGGTCGCCGCTTGTGCCCGTTCGCTTGGCAACAGCGTTGGCCGCATGCACGGACACGGACTGCGCAACCGCGACTTGAAGTTCGACAACCTGGTGCGCGACGCTGCGAGCAATGCAGTGGCGATGGTCGACCTCGACGGCGTCAGCCTGCACTCGGCTGAAGAGACGCGCGGTTGTGGGCGAGATCTTGGACGACTTCTTGCCGCGTTCCGCAACGCCGGTGCGCCAGGCGGCGACGCGACGATCCAGCGGTTCGTGCGCACCTACCTACGCGCGCGGCGGCGCATGCTGCAAGACCCACCGATGCGGCGTATCCTCAAACGGGCCGAGGGCCGGGCCGGCGAGTGGGATGCAAGCCACGGCATGTCAACAGGTTAGCGGCACCTCCGCCATAATAGCCCCGAACCAGGGCTAATTCGCTTGCGAACGGATCGACCGGAGCCTAATCCCGCGCGCCATTCGCCGTGATTACGCCCCAGAAGACCCCCTGGCAGCAGTACCGAAGACTGCTGGTCCCCGAAGCCCCCGACCTGCGGACCATCGTGATCTTCGGTGTCGCAAGCGCCGTTCTGACACTGGCGGTCCCGCTCACCGTCGACGCTCTGATCAGCAACATCATCTTCGGCACGCTGATGACGCCGCTCATCGTCCTGGTCGGCATTCTGCTCGGCTGCCTGGTCATGCAGGCCGTCTTTGGGGCACTGCAGGCTTGGATCGCCGAAGTCATCGAACGCCGCATCTTCGTGCGCGTCGTCAGTGACTTGTCATGGCGGCTGCCGCGTGTCGACATTCGCGCGTTCGATCGCCGACACGGCCCGGAAGTCGTCAACCGCTTCTTCGACACCATCACCGTTCAGAAGAGCAGCTCCAAGCTGTTCCTCGCGCTGACCAACATCGTGTTGACGACCGTGGTCGGGCTGGCCGTGCTGTCGTTCTACCACCCGCTGCTGTTCGCGCTGTCCTGCTTGCTGCTGATCGCCGTAGTCATCCTTCTGTTCGGCTTCGGCATCGGGGGCGTGCGAACGGCCGTGAACGAATCTGCCGCCAAGTACAACGTTGCGGCGTGGCTCCAAGAACTGGCCCGCAACACGACGGCATTCTGCACCAAGGGAGGCGCCGAGTTCGCAGCCGCCCGAGCGGACCAGCTTGTTGGCGCATACGTCACAGCCCGCAAGCGGCACTACCGAGTCGTGTTTCGCCAGATCTGTGGAGCATTCGGCCTGCAGATCCTCGCCTCCACCGTGTTGCTGGGTTTGGGTGGCTGGCTCGTGATCGACCAACAGCTGACTCCAGGTCAACTCGTGGCCAGTGAGCTCATCGTGACCGCTGTCATTGCCAACATCATCAAGCTCGGCAACGTGCTCGAGTCCTTCTACGACGTCTGTGCAGCAAGTGACAAGTTGGGGAACCTCATCGACATTTCCCTGCAACGGCAGGACGGCGACGACCTCGAGTCGAGCGACACCGGAGTTGCGATCGCTGTCGACTCCGTGCGCTGCAGCATCGACGACTCGGGTGACCAGGCCGAGATCGACAACCTCACAATGGCGGTTGCTCCCGGAGAGCGCGTTGCGTTGACCGGCGCCATCGGCGACAGCTCCAGCGTACTGCTCGACATCCTCTACGGATTGCGAAAGCCCACCAGCGGTCACGTCACGGTAGACGGCCTCGACCTGCGACAGTTGCGGCTCGACCAGACCCGCGACGACTTCGCACTTGTCCATGGCACCGAGATCGTCGAAGGAACCCTCCTCGACAATCTCAAGTTCGGTCGCACCGACGTTGCAGCCACGATGGTTCGTGATGCCTTGCAGGATGTCGGCTTATGGCAAGACATCGCCGCGCTTCCCGATGGCCTCGAAACACAGCTCACGACCGGTGGTCGCCCGCTGACAACCATCCAGGCGACGCAACTGATGTTGGCTCGCGCCATCCTGGCCGAACCCCGCCTCCTCCTCCTCGACGGCCCCCTCGACAAGTTGACACCTGCCCTCCGGCAATCGGTGACGGAGCACCTGTTCGACAAGCGACACAAATGGACGGTTCTGGTAGCGACAAACGTGCCCGAAGTTGCCGACGCTTGTGATCGGGCCGTCGCGTGCACGACACAACGAACACCCGTCGCGACCATGGGCTCGAGCACGATCGATCAGGAGGGTCAGCCATGAGCACTGCCGCCAACCCCGTCACCAACTACCCTGCCACCGAGTTGCCGGCGCTTCACACGGCCAGCAAGCGTCGCGTAAGCCGCCGCTTCGGACGCATCGTGCTACTCCTGTTGCTGCTGGTGCCGATTCCGTTGGCGCTCGCACCCTGGCAACAGAACCTGCCCGGGGAAGGCCGGGTCATCGAGTTTGATCCGGGCAACCGACCCATCCCCATCCAAGCCCGAACCAACGGCATCGCGGCAAAGTGGCATGTTCGCGAGGGTCAGAAGGTCAAAGCCGGCGACCCGATCGTCGACCTCATGGACAACGATCCGGACATCCTCGTCCGGCTGCAGGAAGAACTCGAAGCAACGGAACGGAAGCGACAGGCAGCGATCCAGAAGCGGCAGCAGTTTGCCAAACAGGTCACGTCCGCGCAGGAGGCTCGAGCCGCTGCGATGCAGCTCGCCGATGACGAAATCGCAGCGGCCCTGCAATCAGTAACCGTCGCCAAGCAGGCGAAGACCGTCGCCGACGAAAAGCTCAAGCTGACGGCGGCGGCCTTGAAGATGTGGGAAGGCCTCGTCGCAGACCGGATCGGCGCCGGCTTCGACTTGCAGAAGGCCAAGCAGGAGCACAACGTGGCCGTCGCCCAGCTGAAAGCCCGCGAGGCGGCCGTGGCTGGTGCAGAAGCCAACCTGCGAGCCAAACGCAGTGCTAGGCTTCGGGTCGAGCGATCCGAAGAGGTCAAGGTGCAAGATGCCCGGGCCAAGCAGGACGCGGCCGACGGTGAAGTTGCAACAGCCGATGCGTCGCTGCCCAAGCTGCGCCGCAACCTCGCGCGCCAGCGTCAACAGCAGGTCACGGCACCGGTCGACGGCTTCGTACAGAGGCTCAACGCAAACGGTCAGGCCGGCGGCTTCGTCAAGCAGGGGCAGACGTTGGCGACCCTTGTTCCCGAACCGAGCCAGGTAGCGGTCGAACTCTACATTGACGGCAACGACATTTCGTTCGTCGACATCGGGCGCCACGTCCGGCTGCAGTTCGAAGGCTGGCCCGCAGTGCAGTGGGTCGGATGGCCCTCGGCTGCTGTTGGCACGTTTGGTGGCAAGGTCGCATTCATCGACCGCTTCGACAACGGCTCAGGCAAGTTCCGGATCATGGTCGTTCCGGATGATCGACCGCTCTATCAACCTGAGGGCACGATCGCAGACTGGCTACGTGGAATACTGACGTTCACGACCCGCCAAGAAGAACGGCGGTCACCGCCGTGGCCAGATGACATCTATCTCCGCCAAGGCATGCGGGCCAAGGGCTGGGTGGTGCTGGACAGCGTTTCTCTCGGATTCGAGATCTGGCGCCAACTGAACGGCTTCCCACCATCACTCGATCGCCCACGCTCCAATGACAACGGAGGCGGAAAGTGACCACAACCTGTTCCCGCCTTCTCGCTCTGGGACTGGTCACCGTGACGTGCGCATTCCACGCGTGTGCTCCAGCTCGCTTCCAGCCATCGCCGATCGACTACGATCTGCCAGGCACGCGATCACTTGCGGGCACGACAGAGACCCGCAGCGGTCTGGGAGGATCGCCAACAGGCAGTCAGGCAGGCGACGTGGCGACCCGTGCGGCGGCGCCGAACGGCCCCCTCCAACTCGACCGCGTGGTCGAGTCCGTCACGCGGCGATACCCACCACTGCTGATGGCGATGCTCGAACGTGACTTCGCAAGCGGGCGCCTGCAACAAGCAATGGGCAGCTTCGACACCCGGCTATCCGCGAAGGTCGGCGGACGCTTGCAGGGCTTCTACGAATCGACGGTTGCCAGTGGCCTGCTCGAACAACCTCTGGCCTCCGGTGACACGGTCTACGGTGGCTACCGCGTCAGCGACGGGTTCTTGCCCGATTACTACGGGAGCCGCACGCAGGATAACGGTGAGTTCGTCTTCGGTGGCCGCATGCCGCTGCTTCAGAATCGGGCAACCGACGCGCGTCGGACCGCTGTGCGCAAGGCACAGATCGGCGTAAACCTCGCCGAGCCGAAGATTCTCGGAGCGAAGATTGAGTACGTTCGCCGAGCCACACGGGCCTACTACAAGTGGGTTGCAGCAGGCCAGAAACTGAAGGTGGCACGCGAGCTTCTGAACTTGGCAAGCGCGCGCCAGGATGGTCTGCAGAAGGCCGTCGATCGCGAGTTTCTCGCGCCCGTTGCCCTGACGGACAACCAACGCCTGATCAAACAGCGCGGCATCTACGTCGCCCGGGCCGAGCGCAGACTGCAAGAAGCCAGCCTGATCCTGTCGCTGTATCTTCGCGATACGGATGACCGCCCCATCGTTGCGGGTGAAGCCAACCTGCCGGAAGGTCTGATCGCCTTGCCGAAGGTGGCAACGACTCTCGACGTCGACCTTGCAGCAGCTGCTCGGCAACGCCCGGACCTGGCGGAGCTGCACCTGATGATTGCGCAGGCCCAAGCCGAACGCGATCAGGCAGACAACCTCACGCTCCCCGAACTGAGTCTGCTTGTCGAAGGCGCAAGCTCCCTGAGTGGTTCTCCCTACAAGGACCGAGAAGACTTCGAACTGTTCGTAGGCGGCGAACTCAAGCTGCCACTGCAACGACGCGGGGCTCGGGGCCGCTTGCAACAGGCCATTGCCAAACTCAACGGTCTCCGCATCGAGCAGCGCTTCGCCCGCGACCGCATCGTCAACGAGATCCGTGATACACGCTCAGCGATCAAGGCTGCCAGGCAACAGGTTCAAGACGCCGGCGAAAACGTCAGCCTTGCCGGACAACTCGTCGCAGCAGAGCAGCGCGCATTCGACCTCGGGCGCAGCGACTTGTTGCGGGTCCAGCTACGCGAAGTGCAGCTGGCAGACTCGCGAGTGCTCAACATCGACGCGCGCCTCGGCCAGCTACTGGCGGGAGCGGACTACCGCGCCGCGCTCGGCTCCATCGGGTCGAAGTGAGCGGTTAGGAATTGCCGCGGCACCGTACGTAACCGCTTAGGCGAAGGTGGTGGCGGCCAGGCGGTCGCGGAGCTTGTCGCTGCCGGCGTCCAGGACGTCGAAGGTTTTGGCGTCGCGGTAGTGGCGCTCGACGTGGTACTCGACTGTGTAGCCGAAGCCGCCGTGGATCTGGATGGCTTCGTCGGAGGCGAGGACCATGGCGTCTACTGCGGCGAGGCGGGCCTGGATCGCGGTTTCCTTGGCGCATTGGCCGAGGTCGGCGAGGCGGGCGGCTTGCCAGGTGAGTTGGCGGGCGGCTTCGATGGCGCGGCTGCACTCGATGAGCTTGCGCTGCACGGCTTGCTGCACGAGCAGCGGCTTGCCGAAGGCGATGCGCTCGCCGGCGTGCTTCTTCGAGGCTTCTACCGAGCCGACACCACCACCGACGGCGGCGGCTGCGACACCGAGCCAGGCCGCGAGTTCGGCGCGGTCGATGGCGGCCGTGGCGTCGTCACCGGTGGCGACCACGTTGGCCGCAACACCCTCGCATGCGAGTTCGCCGCAGGCGGCGCTGTTGAGGCCGAGGCCGCGCAGTTCGGTGCGCGTGCAGGCAGAGGCGTCGACGGTAGCGAGCACCGCGGCGTCGCCGTCCTTGGCGGCAACGACGAGCAGGTCCGCTTCCAGAACGGCCGGCACCATCGCGGCCGAGCCGCTGAGCGCACCACCCGAAACCGTGAAGCCGTGCTCCGGACCGACGAACGTCGCCAGCTTCTCGCCGGCAGCGATGTCGTCGAGCGCGTCGCCACCCGATTGCTCGAGCGCGAGCGCAGCCTGCATCTGGCCGATCCACAGGCGCGCGAGCGAACCACTCTGTTCGCCGATCGACTCGAGCGCGGCGACAAACGGAACGAGGCCCATGCCGGCGCCGCCCTTGTCTTCGCTGAGCGACAGTCCGTAGACACCGAGCTCGCTCAAAGCGTCGAACCACTCGCGAGCGAAGCCGCGGTGTTCGTCGAGTTCTTGCACCTTGGGGGTCACAGCGTCGGCCACGAGCTTGCGCACGGTGTCGACGACCATCTCTTGATCTTCAGTCAGTTGCAGGTTGTGCATGTTCATTCAGTCCTGTGCCGAGGGCGTGCTAACGGCCGCCCTGCCAGAAGTAGAGGAAGCGCGGGCCCGACGATGCCGTCAGCATGCTCGCGATCGACGGGGGGCTGTCATTGCGCGCTCCCATCAAAAGGTCCGCCAGGCCAGGCCGGCGGCGTTGTTCGACGATCGTGACTTCGTGGCCGAGGCGGCTCTCGAACCAATCGAGCGCCGTCTGGTAGTCACCGATGTCATCAATGAGGCCGTGCTCGAGCGACTGCTTCGCGGTGTAGATGCCACCGGTTGCAACGCGCTCGACCGCGTCCTTGTCCATGCCGCGGCCTTCCATGACCACGGCGACGAACTGGTCGTAGAGCTCGTCGACGATGCTGGTCAGCATCGCGCGCTCTTCGGGACTCAGCGCACGTGTCGGCGACAACATGTCCTTGTAGGGCGTGCGGTCCGACTTGATCGAGACCTGCTCAATCCCGTAGGTCTTCGCGAGTTCGGCGAAGTTCCAAGCGCTCATGATCACGCCGATGCTGCCGCTGATCGACGTGCGTCGCGAGATGATGTGCTCGGAAGCGACCGCGATGTAGTAACCGCCGGACGCGGCCATATCGCCGTAGAGCGCCGCAACGGGCATCTCCGGGTTGGCCTCGCGGAACCGGCGCAGCATCTGGTAGATGCGATCCGAGTCCGTTACGCCACCACCGGGCGAATCGATGTAGAGCAACAGACCTTCAGCATCTTCGCGCTGCGCATAACGCAACGCACGGTGCACGGCCGTGACCGTGCCGCCGGATGCGCCGAGCAGCGGATTGGCACCTTCGGCAATCGCACCGCGGATCGCAATCTGCAGCACCTTGTGCTCGCCACCGACCTGACCGGCAACGTGTGCTTCGTCGTAGGTGCCGCCGTCAGGATCCAGCCCACCACCGGCAAGCGTGCCGACACTGAGCAGGAGCAACAGGACGTTGAGACCCGCCGAGACCAACAACAGAAGGCCCAAGAAGATCGCGACGAAGAACGCCACCCCGCGCGACTCCTTGGCACCGCTCGCGGCGGGCGGAGCCGGCCAGTGCGGTTGCTGCGGTGGAACGCCGGGAGGAGTTGGAGGGATATTGGATGTCATGCAAGCAAGCCGCGTGCGATGACGAGGCGTTGGATGTCGGTAGCGCCTTCGTAGATTTCCGTGATACGCGCGTCGCGCAACAAGCGCTCGGCGGCGTTCTTGCCGGTTGCACCGTCGAGGCCGAGCGTCGACACCGCCGCGCGGGCAGCGCGGTTCGCGAGGCGCGAAGCACAGGACTTGGCCATCGCGGCTTCGGTGCTGCAACGCACGCCGCGGTCACGCAGCGTCGCTGCGCGCCAGGTCAGGAAGCGGTAGGCGTCGAGCTCGGAGGCAAGGTCGGCAAACTCCCATTGGTCCGGCTGCGACGCCGACGGGCGACCCCTGGCATCCTTTTGGCTGCCGAGGTGCGCACCGATCAGGTCGATCGCGGCGCGGGCAATGCCGAGCGCTTGCGACGCAATGCCGAGGCGACCACCGTCGAGCGTGTCGAGTGCGATCGTGAAGCCGTTGCCTTCCTTGTCGATCAGGCAGTCCGCCGGCACCTTGACGTTGTCGAGCACGATCTCGGTCGTCGGCGAGCCGCGCAGACCGAGCTTGCGCTCCTTCTTGCCAACGCTGACGCCTTCCCAGCTGCCTTCGACGACGAACGCCGAGATGCCCTTGACGCGATCCTCACCGGTGCGGGCAAAGATCACGAACAGGTCGGCTTCGCTGCCGGTCGTGATCCACAGCTTGGCGCCGTTCATGATGTAGTGATCGCCCTGCTTCTCGGCCGTGCAGCGCAACGCCGCAGCATCCGAACCGGAGAACGCTTCGCTGAGGCAGTAGGCACCCAGCCACTCGCCGGTGACGAGCTTCGGGAACCAGCGCGACTTCTGCTCAGGACTGCACCACTTGCCGAGCAACGAGTTGACCAGCGAGTTGTGCACACTGATCGTCACGCCGGTCGACACGCACTCGGCGTTGATCTCTTCGAGCATCACGCAGCTGGCGAGGTTGCCCATCGCCGAGCCGCCGTATTCCTCGGCGACCGTCGTGCGCAGCAAGCCGAGCTTGCCGGCAGCTTCTACGGGCTCGCGTGGGAACTTGGTTTCGGCGTCGTATTCAGCCGCACCACCAAGGTGTTCCTTGGCGTAAGAACGCACCTTCTGCTGAAACTCAGTCAGCTCGGGCGACAGTTGGAAATCGGCTACCTGCACTTCGGAGGTCGTCATCGTGCTCGTCTTTTCCTACTTGCTGTAGTCGTAGAAACCCTTGCCGGTCTTGCGGCCGAGGTGGCCAGCGGCAACCAGGCGGCGCATCAGCGGACACGCGCGATACTTGTCATCGCCGAGCCCATCCTTGAGCACGTCGAGGATCGACACGCACACGTCGAGGCCGATGAAGTCCGCGAGCGTCAGCGGCCCCATCGGGTGGTTCATGCCGAGCTTCATGATCTCGTCGATCGCTTCCTTGTCCGCGACACCTTCCATCAGCGAGAACGCAGCCTCGTTGATCATCGGCATCAGGATGCGGTTGGCGACGAAGCCCGGGTAGTCATTGGCGAGCACCGGGATCTTGCCGAGCGCCTTCGACCAGCCGTTGACGAGGTCGCACGTGGCGTCGCTCGTATCGTTGCCGCGAATGACCTCGACCAGCTTCATCAGCGGCACGGGGTTCATGAAGTGCATGCCGATCACCTTGTCGGCTCGCTTGGTCTTGGCCGCGAGCACCGTGATCGAGATTGACGACGTGTTGCTCGCGAGGATCGCATCGGCCGGCAGACGCTCGTCGGCATCGGCGAACACCTTGCTCTTGATGTCGAGGTTCTCGGTGATCGCTTCGACGCAGAGGCCGACGCCACTGAGTGCGTCCATCGACGTCGAACTGTGCAGGCGGGCCTTGGTCGCCTCGGCGTCCTCGGCACTCAGCTTGCCCTTCTCGACAAACTTGCCCAGGCTGCGATGGATGTTGGCGATGCCCTTCTCGAGGCCTGGCTCGTAGACGTCGATAAGGTGCGTCTCGACGCCACAGGTCGCAAACGTCTGGGCGATACCGTTGCCCATGGTGCCGGCGCCGATCACGGCAACGGCCTTTGGAAGTGTCGTATCAGTCATTTGATTCAGTTGGTGAGTTGGTGCGATCAGATCCGCTCGACGCCCATGACGACGGCGTTGCCGCCACCGAGGCACAAGCCGGCGATGCCACGCGTCTTGTCGTGACGCTGCAGCGCGTGCAGCAAGGTCACGAGGACCCGCGTGCCGGAGCAACCGATCGGGTGGCCGAGCGCGACGGCGCCGCCGTGCACGTTCCACTTCTCCGGATCGGCTTCGAGCTGACGTTGCAGCGCGACCATCTGCACGGAGAACGCCTCGTTCATCTCGATCAGATCGAAGTCCGAAACCGAGCAGTTCATCAGCGCGCACAGGTTCTTGGTCGCAACTTCCGGCGCCATCATCACCCACTCAGGAGCGAGGCCACCGGTCGCGTAACCGGTGATGGCCGCCATCGGCTTGAGGCCGTGAGCCTTGGCGAAGTCTTCGTCGCAGACGATCGTCGCGGCGGCGCCGTCGTTGATCGAACTGGCGTTGCCCGCCGTCACCGTGCCACCATCGCGCTTGAACGCGGGGCGCAGCTTGGCGAGCGACTCGGCGGTCGAATCGGCGCGCGGCCCATCGTCCTTGCAGAACTGGATCGGGTCCTTCTTTCGTTGCGGCACTTCGACGTTGAAGATCTCATCGTCGAACGCACCCGCGGCTTGCGCGGCCACGGCCTTGGCGTGACTGCCGGCAGCGTAGGCGTCCTGTTCTTCACGCGTGATGCTGAACTTGTCGGCCACGAGCTCGCCCGTGTTGCCCATGTGGAAGTCGTTGTAGTGGTCCCAGAGACCGTCCCACACGATGCCGTCGAGCGCCTGTGTGTGACCGAGTCGCGCGCCGGAACGCGCCGTCGGCAGGTAGTAAGGCGTGTTGCTCATCGACTCCATGCCACCCGCGACGACACACTTGCTGTCGCCGGCCTTGATGGCCTGCGCGGCGAGCATCACCGTCTTGAGGCCAGAGCCACAGACCTTGTTGACGGTCATCGCCGGTTGCGAGTTCGGGATGCCGGCGGCGAGCTGCGCCTGGCGGGCCGGGTTCTGACCGAGGCCGGCTTGCAGCACGTTGCCCATCAGGACTTCGTCGATCTGATCGGTCGGGACGCCACTGCGACGCAGGGCTTCGGTGACGGCCAGGCCGCCGAGTTGCGGCGCCGTGAAGTGCGACAGAGCACCCTGGAACTTGCTGATGGCAGTCCGGCAGGCGCTGACAATGACGGGTCGACCCATTCGATTCTTGGTGCGGTGCGAGTTTCGGTTCTTTGGTGCCCACGCCCGCAAGCGGTCGCTGACCGGCGGGGGCAGTTCTGAGGGCAAATAGTGTAGCGACCGATTGGCTGACAGCCACGACGAGCCAGACCATTCCCGGACCTCAGGAAAAAGCTCGGCCTGCACGGCGGCGCCGAGGCCCGTATGGACGCTGCTGGACCTACTACCGCGACACGGTCATGACGTCTTTAACGGTGGCCATCTACCTACAGGACCGTAGATTCCGCACTCGAACCTTCCGCCCAACCGCTCATCCCCCACGTGCGAAACAAACTCTTCTTGGCGAGCGGCTGGCTCGCGATCACGGCTCCCGCGACTGCCCAGACTCCGACCAACCAGGCGCCGCAGGACCCGCCCTCGACGACCACCGCCGAGAACGGCGCGGCCAAGCAGGATCCCAAGCGCCAGCGCGTGGTCGTCACCGCCCAGAAGCAAGGCGCGCAGTCTGTCGCCGATGTGCCGCGCGCGGTGACGGCGATCGGCAAGAAGCAGATTCGCGACGCCGGCCTCACGTCGATCGAAGAAGCCGCGCGCTACGTGCCCAACACGTTGGTGACCGGGTTCTCGGCGCGGCGACTGAGCTTCCCCTACATCCGCGGTGTCGGTTCGGGTCTCGGTGACCAGGCCGTCACGACGTTTGTCGACGACGTGCCGCAGCTCAGTGTCAGCAGCACCAACCTGACGTTCGCCGGCCTCGAGCGCATCGAAGTGCTGCGCGGTCCGTCGAGTGTCTTGTGGGGTCGCAATACGATCGGCGGTGCGGTCAACCTCGTCACGCAGGCGCCATCGTGGCGAGCCGGTGGTGAGTTCCGCGCGATGCTCGGCAACTACGGCCAGCAGCGTTACTACGTGCGCGCGACCGGCCCGATTGCCGAAGACCAACTCGCGGTAAGCATCGACGCGTCCTACGAAGAACGCGACGGCTTCACCGACAACACGGGCACCGGCAACGATCTCGACTACCGCGAGAGCAACTTCGTGCGCGGCCAGTTCCTGTGGACGCCGACCGAGAAGGACACGGTGCGATTCACGGTCTACAACGAAGAGACGCGCGACGGCGGCTTCGTGCTGTCCGAGATTGGTGGCTTGCGTAGCAACCCGTGGCAGCTCAACCAGAACTTCGACGGCAGCACCGAGCGCGACATCCTGTCGGGCTCGATCGTTTGGAAGCACTCGGGCAACAAGGTCGACTTCACGTCGATCACGTCGGCGCAGCGCTGGGATATCGATGAGGCGTCGGACTTCGACTTCTCGTTCTTCCAACCGTTCCTCGACGACGCCGTTCGCCGCTACACCAACGAAGAAGAGACCTACGTCTACCAGGAGTTCCGCGTGGGCTCGGCGCCCGATGCCGAACTCGACGCCGGCAAGAAGGACGGCGTGAAGTGGCTGATCGGCACGAGCGCGTTCTACAGCGACGCCAAGCGCGAGGCTTCGACCGACTTCCGCCCCGGCAGCTCGTCGTTCCCGGGCATCCCGGCCGACGGCATCAACCGCGCCTACGGCACGTTCTACGGCTGGTCCGCGAGCCTCTACGGCCAGACGACGTTCGTGTTCAAAAACGGCTTCGAAGCGACGGCGGCCCTGCGCTACGACTACGAGAACCGCGAAGCGCGCCTCAACAACACGTTCGCCGGCTTCCCGGTGCCGGGCGGCGCGCGCAACGAGGACCGCTCGTTCGAACGTGTGCTGCCGCGCGGCAGCCTCGCCTACCGCTGCTGCGACGACTTCAAGACCTACTTCAGCGCGGCGCGCGGCTTCAAGGCCGGCGGCTTCAACCTGACGTCACCCGTTGGCAGTGAGTCCTACGGCACGGAGACGAGTTGGACCTACGAGGTCGGTGCCAAGTCGCAGTGGCTCGACGACCGCGTCACCGCCAACGCGGCCGTGTTCTACGTCGACTGGGACGACATGCAGCTGAGCCAGTTCGATCCGTTGGCGGGCGGCTTCATCAGCAACGCCGGTGAGTCGACGAGCCACGGCATCGAACTCGAACTCACTGCTGCGGTGTGCGATGACCTGACGGTGTTCGGCACGGCTGGCTACCTCGAAACCGAGTTTGGCAACGCCACCAACCAGGACGGCAGCGTGCGCGGCAAGAACCTGCCGTTCGCCCCGAAGATGACGTTCGGTGCCGGCGGCCAATACACGCGCGAACTGGCGAACGAGATGAACGTGTTCGCCCGCCTCGACTGGTTCCACACCGGCGAGTTCTCCTTCGACGCCAGCGACCGCGAAACCGAGCGCTACAACCTAACCAACCTCCGCCTCGGCTGGACCCGCAAGAACGTGCGCATCGAAGGCTTCGTCAACAACCTGTTCGACGAGGAGTACATCGCCATCGCCTTCGACGCCAACGCCGGCCCCGGCGCCACCTACGTCGGCCAGAACGGCGCGCCGCTCACCTACGGCGTCCAGATGAGCGTCACGTTCTAGCCCACCGCAACCTTCACCGGCGTACCGAACCCGCTTCACGCCGCCGGCGAAGCATGCGGCAAGCCGCATGCTAGGCCGGCGGCGTGAAGCGGGTTCGGTACGCCGGGCTCGTTTACTGCGCGATGCAGTAGAGCTTGTCGTTGGTGCGGATGAGCACCTCGTTGTGGGCGACGACGACGGAGGCGCGGATCAGGTCGTCGTCAACGCCTGCCATCGCGACCTGGTGCGTGATCTTGCCGGTCTCTTGGTCGACGACGGCGACGACGCCGTTGTGGTTCATGCACCAGACGCGGCCGTCGGCGACCGTCGGTGACGAACGCCACAGGTGCTCCTTCTCCATCGGCGTTGTCCAGATGACATCGCCGTCCTTGGCGCGCACCTTGGACAGCGCGGAGCGCACGTCGCTGAGCACGTAGAAGTGACCGTCGTGGAATGCCGGCGTCGGCACGTCACTCGACACCGGGTTGGGGCGGCCCTTGCTCTGCCAGGCGAGGGCGTCGGCAGTCAGCTTGCCGGAGCCGCCGAGCTTGACGGCGTAGACCGGCGCGCGCTTCGGCGCACATACGAGGGCGACGCCATCACCGACGACAACCGTCGGCACCAGCCGCCAGAAGCGTTCGCGATGGCCCGCGTTCCACGTGCCCCACCGCCACAGTTCTTTACCCGTCTTGGGATCGTGGCCGGTGATGACATCGCCACCGACCAGCAGCATCTCCTTGCGACCATCTGCAGAGACGAACGGGATCATCGACGTGTAGGACTCGAGCGACTCCACCTTGGCCGGCGACGGCCGCACGTGCTTGTAGATCGTTTCGCCGTTGCTCGGATCGATCGCGAGGATGAACGAATCGATCGCCTGCACCTTCTTCTCGGCGGCAGCGTCCGGCTGCGGGCCGCCGCGATTGCGACGACCACCTCCGCGGCGACCACGTTGGATCGGCACGTCGCGCTGCAACACCGGCAGGTAGATAATGCCATCGACCAACGTCGGGCTCGCCGAGAACGTCCAGTTGAACGCGAAGTTGCCGTAGTCCTCCTGGATGTTGCGGCGCCACGCTTCCTTGCCTTCGAGTTCGTAGGCGACGAGGTCACCGTTGCCGAAGAAGAACACCACGTGGTTACCGTCGGTCGTCGCCGACGGACTCGCGTAGGTCGCCCGCGTGCGCTTGCCACGCGCGATGTTGGTGCCTTGCGGCGTCGGCTTGTAGCCACTGCCCGCATCCTTCTGCCAGAGAATCGTTCCGTCCTTCCGACTGACACACATCGCGACGAGTTGTTCGCGTGCCGTGTCGACCGACGTCAGGAAGATGCGATCGCCAACGACGATTGGCGTGCTCGCTCCGGGACCGGGCATGTCCGCCTTCCAGCGCACGTTCTTGTCGGGGCCAAACTCCTGCGGCAAGCCCGACGCCGCAACCGTCCCGTTGTAGGCCGGACCGCGCCAATGCGGCCAATCCTGGGCCTGGAGAACACTTCCCGCGGCCAAGGCAATCGAGGCTGCAAGAACACTACGAATGGATGAGCTCAGCATGGGAACAGTCCTCGGTCAGGGTTTGGATGCCGCTTCGTCGTCGAACATCTTCTGGATCTTCTCGACGACACCAACGGCCTCCGCCGTGTCGACGATGCCGGTCAAGAGGTCAATCAACCCCTGCCGGTGGGACTCGTGTTTGGACAGCTCACCGAAGCGGAAGTCTTCGGTGTAGAACGCGCGCACCAACGGCAAGAAGCGATCGAACGCACTCTGCCATTCGGTCGAGTAGCCACTCAGGTCTGGGTGATCCTCGTCACGCGACAACGCGCAAGTGATCTCCAGCGCCGCGAGCTCGGCGGAACGCACCGACAACAACAACCCGGTCGAATAGACCGGATCGATGAAGCCCAACGCGTCGCCGATCAACGCCCAACCCTTGCCGCCGTCGCGCTTGGCGCGATACGAGAAGTCGCGCGCAACACGCACTTCCCCGATCAGCGTCGCATCGTTCATTCGTTCGAGCAGCGCCGGACACTGATCGATCGCCGCCTGCAGGATCTCATCGCGGTTCTTGCCGAACTTCAGGATGCCGCTCGCGGAGGTGACGAGGCCGATGCTCACCGCCCCCATCAACGGAATGAACCAGATCCACGATTCGGCATCCAAACGATAGATCAGGGTCGAGCCCGCATCGATGCCGGTATCGAGCCGAACGCCACGGTAGTGCGCGTAGACGGCAGTGTTTTGGAGACCGGGGATCAACGCGTGCTCGGTGAACTCGCGTGCGACGACACCCGCGCCACCCGATGCATCGAGCACGACTCGCGCATTGATCAGCCGTTCGCTCTCGTCGAGCCGCTGCACACGAATGCCGGTGACCGCCTCGTCCTCCGAACACACCTCGACGACCGACGTATCCGTCTCGACATGCACACCCGCGGCCGCCGCGTTGTCGAGCAACATGCGATCGAACTCACTGCGCAGCACCTGCCACGTGTTGTGCATGCGCTCGTCGCGCACTTCGGAGAAGTAGAACGGCCGGCTCGGTCCCTTCGGCGAGAAGAACTGCACGCCGTGCTTCTGCGGGAAGCCGATCTCATCCATGCGCTCACGCACGCCGAGCTTCTCGAGCGTCAGGTTGACGGCCGGCACCAGCGACTCGCCGACGTGGAAACGCGGAAACGAATGCCGTTCGAACAGACCAACGCGATGGCCGGACTTCGCCAGCATCGCGGCAGCAGTTGCGCCGGCGGGACCGCCACCAATGATGGCGACATCAAAGCTTCTATCGGAATCAGTCACGAGCGCGGGCATCATGAGACAAGGCGCCGCAAGCGGGGCACCGGGACGAGTTTCTGACACTTGCTGGACAGGGCGACACTTACCGTAAGATCCAAATCAGATGGCGCCCACACCAGACCCAAACGACCCGCCTGCCGCCAAGGCAGAGCAGACCACGACCGGCAACTACTTCGTTGCCAACTACCCACCCTTCTCCACGTGGCAGCGAGAGGATGCAGGTTTGGCCGTGGCTCGCTTGGCGGCGCCCCCCGCCGAGGGCACGCCGTTCGGCCTCTACGTGCACATCCCGTTTTGCCGCAAACGCTGCGACTTCTGCTACTTCCGCGTCTACACGGACAAGGACTCGCGCTCCGTGCACCGCTACCTCGATGCGGTCATCGAAGAAGTGCGCATGCACGCAGAAAACGCGGCGATCGCGGGACGCAAACCCGAGTTCCTCTACTTCGGTGGCGGCACGCCGTCCTACCTCTCGGTCGATCAGCTCACCAAGTTGTTCGACGGCATCCAACAACACATCTCGTGGGACGCCGCCAAGGAGATCACGTTCGAGTGTGAGCCCGGCACGCTGCAGGAGAAGAAGATCCGCGCGCTGAAGGACCTCGGCATCACCCGCTTGAGTCTCGGCGTCGAGAACTTCGATCCGGCAATCCTCGAACGCAACAACCGCGCGCACCGGGCCAAGGAGATCGACAAGGCCTACACGATCGCGCGCGACGTCGGCTTCGAGCAGATCAACATCGACCTGATCGCCGGCATGATCGGCGAGACCGATGCCAACTGGCAGAACTGCATCGAGCGCACGATCGAGATGGCGCCGGACAGCGTGACGATCTACCAGATGGAGATCCCGTTCAACACGACCGTCGCCGGCCGCATGAAGGAGAGCGGCGAAGACACCGCCCCCGTCGCCGACTGGCCGACCAAGCGTCGCTGGGTCGACGAAGCCTTTACCGCTCTCGAACAGAACGGCTTCACGGTCGGCAGCGCCTACACCGCCAAACGCGGCGACGCACAGTTCCGCTACCGCGACGGCCTGTGGCACGGCGCCGACCTGCTCGGCGTTGGCGTCGCGTCGTTCTCACACGTCGGCGGCGTGCACTTCCAGAACGCGCACGACTTCGATCCCTACATCGAATGCGTCGAGAGCGGCCAACTGCCGATCCACCGCGCGATGCAAGTCAACGACGACCAGAAGCTGATCCGCGAGTTCATCCTGCAACTCAAGCTGGGCACCGTCGACACGCGCTACTTCACCGAGAAGTTCGGCGTCGATCCGCTGCAACGCTTCGCCGAGCCGCTCGCCAAGCATCAAGCGGACGGTTACCTGAGCGTCGACGGCACCCGCGTCACGATTGCCCGCCACGGCCTGCTGCAGGTCGATCGCCTCCTGCACGACTTCTTCCCCGAAGAGCACCGCGCGGTGCGCTACGCGTAAATGGCCAGCGAATACCGCATGCGGCGCATGGTCGAGTTCGCCGACACCGACATGGCGGGCATCATGTACTTCGCCAACTACTTCAAGTACATGGAGTCGGTCGAACACGCGTTCTTCCGCTCACTCGGCTTCTCCGTGCACGGCGGCGATGGCTCGGAAACGTGGGGCTGGGCTCGCAAGAACGCGTCGATGAGCTACGAACGTCCGCTGCGTTACGAAGACGAAGTCGAACTGCACATCCGCGTCGTCGAGAAGCGCAGCAAAGCGATCCGCTACGAGACCCGCTTCCTGCTCGACGGCGAGGAAGTCGCGCGCGGTTCGATCACGGCTGTCTGCGTCGAAAAGACGGCCGATGGCATGCGCGCGGTGGCGATGCCAGCGGCCGTCGATGCAGCCGTGCAAGTGCACGCGGATCAGACGTAGCTGCGGACCTCAAGCCCGGCAGCCTTCGCCCACCGCTGCATGATGGCGCGCGCCTTCGTCGACGGCGCGGCGTTCATGCGACCGCGCGCCTGCACAACCGCCAGGCTGCGGACCTCGATCGTCAACACCGTCTGCAGTTTGTCCCGTTCCTCGAACCGCATCGAGAAGATGCGCGTCGCGCCGCGGGCACACTGCGATGAGTAGCTGACGACGCAGTGACGCATGGTCTGGCTCTCGTGCCGCAGTTCTTCGCTGCTGCACAGTTCGCGCACAAACCACAGACGCTTCTGCACACCGCCGGAGCGATCACCGCGCTTGCCGCTGAGCTTCTCGATCTCGCGATAACTCGGAATGCCACTCGGCGCCCACCGCACGTTGTTGCCGCGACCACCGGCACGCCCCAAACGAGCGTGCCATGCCTCGACCTGACGGCGCATGGTATCCGGAGTGCGCCCGGCCATCGTCAACGACGGCTGCTGCGGCGGCATCTCGTGTTGGCGACCACGTTCATCGATGAACACCTGCACGCCAAAGCGGTGCTCGTGGATGTAGTCGACGATCTCGGTGACCTTGCCAACGTCCGCCAAGCCAAAGCGCACGAAGAACTGGATCACCGTGCGCCAGAACTCATCGTGCTCGAAGCCACGACCAAGCCGGGTCGCACAGATCGCCCGCGCCAGCGCGGCATCACCACCGAGCCCGCGCACCTGGCCATAACGCAACGCCTCCGTCACGGACAAGTCGGCCGGCGCTTCGGGGAAGCAGTGCGCCATCTTCTTCGTGTACGGAATCGGCAGAACGGCCGTTCGCAGGTTGTTGCCCTGGGCAACGTGCAGGTGCAGACGGCGGTAACCCGCCGCCTGCTCGGTGTCGTCAAACCACGCCCGCTCGAGGCATGCCGGCGCCGGGTACTTGGCAAACAGATGCCGAACCAGAGACAGCAAGCTGCGGTCCTCGTTGCGTGAAGCCGGCCGCCAACCCTCGGGAGTCGCAATCGCATCCTCCCAGTGCTCGGCGATCCGGATCGCCACGACCAACCCAACCGAATCGGGCTCGAGCAATCGCGGCGCAACTTCGACCATGCGCGCCAGCACCGACGCGAGCAGCTTGCGCCGCCCACTGTCGAGGAACGCATCGCGCGGGCCGTGGCTCAACGCACTACGTACACACCGGTATTCGGCGGGAATCCCGCTACGAGCACCAGCAAGAAGACGGCGCACGACGTGCACTGGATTGCGAACGCGATCCGTGCCGTGCACGTGCTCATCCGCAGACACACGCATGGCGTGCAGGCTCTCACGAGCCTGTTCGCGATTGGACTTGTTCAGACGTTGGGCGAAGTCGTGACGACGGCACCACGCAAGGTACGCATCGACGGACTTCAGCCCCATTCGTTCGACATGCACCTGCATGTCTTGGGGCAGTGTGGCAAGCGTTAGCTCGACACGCTGGGACGGCTGACGCCGCCGGCGCTTGTTCTTCGCCATGACTCTGTTCTCGCTGCATCCAGGTCTCAACCCTGGGTAGGTACGGACTGCTCCCCCCGTCGAAATGACGTGCCACTCGGCAACGCGCCTAGACGGTCGCTAAGGACCGATGACGCGTGGGAACGGGATACCCTCGCTTTCGCGGGAGCCGTTGCTCGCTGCCTAGAGTGCCGGGCTGTGTGCCCTGGCTATGCAGTACGAAGAACGGTGGTCGCCGCTAGGCGAGGCCCGTAGGCAGATGCAGAAGAACTTGCATGACGTGATCCTCCTGTTGGAGGTGCGCGGGATGATGCCAGTGATTGCGCGACTCTGCAATCCCCCCCTCGCGGTTTGGCGACGGTCAGTGCGCGCGCGCCGCAACCGACACTGTGCGCATCGAGCCATCATCTTCGCGCAGCACGGCCACCTCAGCGAGGTTGACCGTCGGGCAGACGTGTCGCGGCACAAGCAGCAAGGGCGTGCCGCGCGATGGACGATCGCCACGCACAACACGTAGAGGCAAGTGCTCTTCGCTCGGCGTCATGCCACACAACGCATCACTGCCGAGCACGAACGCACACGGGTTACCCGCTTCGGCAGCAACCGACTTCGAACCGGCGTCGCACGTCACGATATCGGACGCCGGGTGACTGATGATGCGACTCAGGACAACGGCTGCTGGTTGCAGTTCGACGTCGGGATTGTCCATCTGCGAACGTGCGTCGTGGAACACCACCGTGCCCGGCGACACCCGATGCACAAATGTGTCGCTCGCGGCGAACGGCGCATATTGCAGCGCATGATGGAACGCCGGTGTGCCCGCCGTGATGACTTCGCCAACGGCGATTCCATCCGCCTGCAGCTCCGCTGCCAGTTCGAGAACCCGGTCGTAGCCGCGATGGATCGCCGCGCGCCGCGCCGCGAGATCTTCGTCATGCAGGTGGCCATCGTAGAAGTGCAGGCCGCGGAAGCGTTCGCCTGCAGCGCGAACAACGGCGCCGATCGCATCGCCATCCTGCATCGGGATGCCGGTGCGGTTCATGCCCGGATTGACGTCGACGAATACGCCGACGCCGGCGGGCATTTCGGGCATCAGATCCGGGTCTTCGACGAGTAGGGACAACGTCGTGTTCGTCGTACGCCCGGCCAGTTCCGCGAGGCGCCGCAATGCAGGGCCGCGGTGCGGGTAGGCGATCAGCAGGTCCGCCGCGATGCCTTCCGAGTCCGCGAGGTCAACAAGCACGGTCGCCTCACGCAGCGTCGCGCACTTGAATTGCCGCACGCCAGCGTGGAGCAACTCGCGCCAGACCTCAGGGATCTTGGTCGTCTTCAAGTGCGGCCGCCAACGATCGGGCGTGCCGCAGTAACCAATCATGCTGCGCACGTTGTCGCGAACACGATCGAGGAACACCACGAGCGCCGGCGACTCGATTTGATCGAGAACGTCAGCAGGCAGCGTGTAAGGCGCGACGTCGGTCGCCGCGAATGGGTTGCGCGACTCGCTCATGGCTGCCGACGCTTCTTCTTCTTTTTGGTCTCTTCGCCGACGATGCCGAGTCGGTCCTTCAGGATCGCCCACGAGTCGTCGCAGAACTTCGCTTCCGGGTAGTCGAGACCACCACCTTCTTCGACGTTCATGATCGCGGTCCCTTCACCGGTCACGTGACCGAGACTCGCAAGGTGGCCGACTTCGTGCGCCAGCGTCAGCGCCATCGAACCGGCATAGGCGTTGATCAGCGCACGCAGGCGGTTGCTGCGGTTGTCCTTGTCGACGTTGGTGCCGTAGGTGTAGGTGCCGTCGAGGTGCTCGAGATCCGCCGCAGTGACCGGAGGCTTGAGCGCGTTGGGTTGGAAGATCGTGCGGCGGATGAACATCGTGTAGACGCGGCAGAACGTGCCGAACGCCTGGCCACCTGCACCTTCGTGGTCACCGCCGAAGCGGGCCGGCCACAGGCGCTGCTTCTTCTTCTTGCGCTCCTTCGGGTCGATGTGACTGCCGAAGCAGATCTTCAGGCTCTTCTTCTGGATCGCCGAACCATCCTCGTTGCGACCCCACTTGCCCGACGTGATCGCCATCACGCGCGCGAAGATCTCTTCTTTGACCAGGTGGTCGACCAGCGGGAACTCGCCGCCCGTCGAAAGACCGAGCTTGTGCAGGTCGTCGTCGGCCGTCGCGAAGCCGGCATCGTCGGCCCAGAGCAGAAGCACCCACTGCGAACCTGCCTCCCACTTGAACTGTCTGGTGCGCCACGTGCCGAACGGCATGCCGACCGTCGGGTCGGGCTTGCGCAGTTCCTTCGGCTTGTCGCCGGATTGGGTGCCGGTCTTGCCGAGTGGCACGACGCGCGGCAGATACGGGATCATGCGCTCGTCTTGGAGCATCCAGACCCCGAGCGGTTGGTCGAACGCGCCGAGCTTCTTGTCGTAGCCGAAGCGGCCGCGGATGCCTTCGATCGCGACACTCTCGAGCGCCTTGTTGACGGCGTCCACTTCGCGGCTGCCGGCGTTGGCGATCGCGTTCGCCAACGCGACGATCGCTTCGTAGCCTTCGGCGGCACCGAGACCGGGAATGCCGTTGCTCGTTTCGTAGTCGCGGCGGAACTGGCTGTCCGTCGCACCTTGTGCCGGTGACAAACCGTGGATCGCAAAGACCGCGCGCTTCTGGTTGTGCCAACCTTCGCTGTACGAACGCGGCGTCAGGATCACTGGCGTCTTGTCGTCAGCCAGGTTCTCGGCGAGGAACTTCAGCGCCGCTTCCGGTTCGGTATGGAACAGGAACACTTCCGGTCGATCCGCCTCGAACTGCTTGTCGAACTTCTTCTTCTTGGTCCGCACGTCCATCTGCCAGATCATGCGCGACGGGAACGTCAGCCCGGTCGAGCCCAGCGCCTTGGCGAACTTCTTCGACGGGCGTAGGTGATCGGTGATCAACGCCACGCGCGTCATGCACAGTGGCTCGACCAACAGTCGATCGATCGTCGCCATCACTTCTTCATCCGTCGTCGAGAACGACAGCAGCGGCAGCTTGCCCTTGAGTTGCTTCTTCGCCAGCTCGGCGGAGTGCGCCTCGATCGGCGCCACCAATGCGTGTACCGGCGCGGCCTGCATCGCCTTGAGCGTCGCAGTCATCTCCTTCTTGTTGCTGGCGCCGCGCCACACGAGCTCGACCTTGCTCTTGCCAACTTTATTGATGGCCTCGACGGCGCGCTGCGCGCCGCGGACGAATGCCTTGTGCGGCGACGATTCTTCGGCAAGCACACCGATGCGAATCGGTTCTTGGGGAGCGCAGACGGCGGCTGCAAACAGGAGTGCGGTAGCGAGCATGTTGAAGGGTCCTTCTGACGCCGGAATGCTACACCGTCGCGCAAACCTGTCACGGGTTACCGGCACAGTCACACGCCACGCGGTATGTTGCACGGCATGACGTCAGGACTCCGTCCGGAAGAACTCCTGGTCCGGCTCGCGACAATCGTGTCGGTGTGCTGGCTTGCGCCATCGGGAACCGCTCAGGACGCCCGCGCCGAGACTCCGTTTGGCTCCCTGCAGATCGTGCACTCGGTCCCCGAGAGTGACGACGCGAAGTTCCATTTGTGGGTCGCCTATCGCGACCACCTGGACACCTACCGCGACGACGCCCACTACATCGCCGAACTGCAGGCCCACTGGTCGCCGAAGGGTGTTGTCGTCGGCGTGATCATGCCTCCGGACTCCGCCCGCGTGGTGGCCAAGGAGCAGCCGGCGTTTCGCGTATTGACGCCTGACAAGGACAACGCACTCGCCATCGACGGTATTCGCGACCGCGTACGTGGCGGCACCCTGCTCTGCGGCAAGGACGGCTCGCAGGTGATCCTCACCAGCGCCACGCTCGATGGGCAACACGATGCGTTGCTGCACCTGACGGAAGATCGCGACGAACCCTCGCTCGCCAGGGTCATGCGGACGCTCAACTCCACGGTCGCCAACGTTGCCGACGGCGGTTTGTTCTCCGTGCAAGTGAAGCGCTGCCTGCAAGCGCTGCCCAACACGGGCCGCGCTCACGCCGCCAACGTCTTGTGTCAATGGTGGTGCATTGGTGATGTCGACGCAGCCCGCCAGGCCGTGTTCGCCGGCCTCGACGCACTCGCGGACGACTCGTTGCCGTTGGTTGTGTTTGCGGACCTGGTGTTGCGCGGCGACCAGGCTGACATCGAGGTCAAGAAGCGCATCGCCGCAGCACTCGCCCAACATGCGCCGACTCACAAGAACAACGCGCGCTTCCAACTCGTCTACCTGCGTGCGCTCCTGCACACCCGCGAAGATCGTCGCGCCGCCGGCCGAGCCGCAGCGATGTTGCCGCGCTTGCTCAAGGGTCGCCCCCTCGAACAGATCCACTTCGCCGAGACGCTGATGGACGCCGAGCTGCCGATGGCGTTTCGCGATCAAGCCGAGCACGCGATCAAGAGCGCCGAGAACCCCGCCAACCCGGTGATGACACGTTGGGTGTTCTGCGCACGGCACAAGCTGTTGACGAGGTGCGGCGACACGGACGCTGCGGAGAAGCTCATGATCGCGTACCGCAAGCACCCGGTCGGCAAGACCGACTACAACAACGACGCGTGGTATCTGATGGTGCAGAACCCGTCGATGGGCCGATTCGACACGCTCGCGTTCGCGCAGGGCAAAAAGATGGAGAAGGACGACGGCGCCAATATCTCGACCAACAACCGCGACACCCTGGCCCTCACCTACTTCGTCAACGGCCACTACGAACGTGCCCTCGAGCTCCAAAATCTCGCTACCAAGGGCGGCGCCAACGGGGCCTTCTTGGGCCGCCTCAAGCGCTACGAGGCCACGGTGGCCCGTATGGCGACAAAGAAGGGCGACGGCAAGTAGCAAGGAGCCCCTCTCGCTGGCAAGCGAAGCAACCACCTGCTAGCGTTCCGCGCGATGTATTCGAGCAATGAACTGAAGAAAGGCGTCATCATCGATTTCGAAGACGCTCCCCACGTCATCGAGACCAACCAGACGTCGTCGGGTTCCGCGCGCGGTGGCAACACGATCTATCGCATTCGCCTGCGCAACTTGAAGAGCGGCCAACGCATCGACAAGAACTTCCGCAGCGGGGACACGTTCTCGCCGGCCAACGTCGAGAAGAAGCCGATCACGTATCTCTACGACGATCCGGACAACACGCACTTCATGGACAGCGAGTCGTTCGAGCAGTTCGCATTGGCGAACGGCGATCTCGAATGGGAACGCCAGTTCTTGATCGAAGGCATCGAAGACATGCGCGCGCTGTACTACAACGGCTCGCCGATCGCGATCGAGCTGCCCGCGAGCATCACGCTGACGATCAAGGAAACGGCCCCCGGCGTGCGCGGCAACTCCGCCAACTCGCGCAGCAAGCCGGCCACCCTCGAGACCGGCTACGTCATCCAGGTGCCCGAGCACATGGATGAAGGCATCAAGGTCAGCGTCGACACGCGCACCGGCGACTTCCTGGGTCGCGCCAAGAGCTAGGAACCGACGCATTCCGGTACGATTTTGTGCCGGGAGCGTACCGCCACCTGCATCTGCGGCCCTGAGCACGTATTCCGTATGCGATGCTCCGTTCCCTTCCTGCCGCTTTCGCCACCTTCCTAGCCGTCACGGCAACCCTGCCCGCCCAAGGGCCATGGCCCGGTTTCCGCGGCCCCAAGATGGACGGCGTCTCGCTCGATGCGACGCCACCACTCAAGTGGAGTGACGACGAGAACATTCGTTGGAAGGTCGAGCTGCCCGGTCCAGGCTCGTCGAGCCCAGTCGTCAAGGATGGCCGCGTCTACGTCGCGAGCTACTCGGGCTACGGCAAGTACATCGGCGACGGCGGCGACAAGGCGAAGCTCGTCCACCACCTGTCGTGCTACGCGCAAGCTGACGGCAAGCTGATCTGGTCGAAGGAGCTTGCCGGCCCGCTCGAGAAGGAAGCGCGCCAGATGCAGTTGACCGAGCATGGCTTCGCGTCGCCGACACCGATCCTCGGCAAGGGCAAGGACGGCGTCGAACGTGTGTTCGCCTACTTCGGTCGCGCGGGTGTCGTCGCCTACGACCTCGACGGCAACCAGGCCTGGCACACGGATCTCGGCAAGCCGACGCCCAACGCACCGACGGCAACCAACCAGGTCGAACGCAACGGTCAGGTGCTGTCCCTCAAGTGGGGTTCGGCGGCGAGCCCCGTCCTGCACAACGGCCTCCTGATCGTCAACTGCTCCGAAGAGAGCAACTCGATCCGCGCGCTCAACCAGGAGAGCGGCGAACTCGTCTGGAAGCACGAGTCCGCCAACCTCGAAGGCACCGCGGTGACACCGGCCGTGTTCGGCGATGCAGACAACGCCGTTCTCGTCATGGGCCTCGGCGGTGAGATCTGGGGCATGGATCCGAACAACGGCAAGATGCTCTGGCAGGTCAAGACCGAGACGGCCGGCGGCATGTCTTCTTCGCCGATCGGCGACGACAACCTCGCCTACGTGTTTGGCGGCGACGACATCAGCTACGCGATTCGCTACGGCCGCCTCAAGCCGTTGGTCACTCCGATCGCGGGCGAACCACCGAAGGACCCGCGCATCGCGTGGACGAGCAAGAGCGTCGCAATCCCTTCGCCGAGTCTCTACAAGGGCAAGCTGCTCGCCGTTCGTTCCAACGGTTTCGGACTGTGTGTCGAGCCAACGACGGGCAAGGTGCTGCACGACAAGCGCCTCGACGGCCGCACCAGCAGCGTCTACGCATCGCCCGTCGTCGCCAACGATCGCATCTACGTGGTCAGCCGCAAGCGCGGCACGTTCGTCTACTCGGCGGATGGCAAGTTCGAACTGCTGTCGCGCAACGAACTGTCGGACAAGAACCAGTTCAACGCATCGCCGGCACTGTCCGGCTCGCAACTGCTGCTGCGTTCGGACAAGTTCCTGTACTGCATCGGCGAGTAACAACGGTTTGGCAGTATCGTGCTGCCTCGATGCCGGACCGCCCCGACAGCAACCTGGACTGGGAGCAGCTGTTCGCGCGCTACGAGACCATGGCTGTTGGTTTCGCGCGCGGGCTCGTCGGCGATGCGGACCTCGCGCGCGACCTGTATCAGGAAGCGGCGCGCGCCACGTTCGAACGGGCAAGCTCCGGCGGCATCACGTTCGAGAGTCCGCAGCACGTTCGCAACTACCTGTTCCAGGCGCTGCGCAACCTCGCCAGTGACACCCGCAAGAAGCAGGGCCGAGCGCCGGGCGAACTCGTCACGGATCCGGTCGATCCAGCGAGCGGGCCTGGCGAGGCACTCGCAATTCGCGAGGGCAAGGCGCTCGACTCGGAACGGCTGCAACAAGCGTTCGCCACGCTGCCCGATCGAGAACAACAAGCCGTCACGCTGCGCTACCTGCGCGGCTATTCGTATGCCGAGATCCAGCAGATCACCGGCAAATCCATCTCCACCCTGCAGGCGCGCGTCGAGGCCGGACTGGCACGATTGCGTTTGGCTTTCGGAAAACCTGGACGGCCGCAGTAGAGACCACCATGGCATGCTCCCCCACGCGTCGCGAACAGATCGCGGACATGGCACACGGCCGCCTCGACGACGGTGCGGCCACCGATCTGCTCGAGCACGTCGCCAGTTGCGAGCCGTGCTCGAATGAGTTCGACCTCGTGGCCGACATGGTCACTGCAGCGCCGGACTTGGCCGCAACCGCAGAAGCCAACACGTCCGCGCCACCGAAGAACCGCGGCCTGCTACTGCTTGCGGCGGCCCTCCTGCTGATCACGCCACTCCTGATCTGGCAGCCGTGGGGCTCGGATCCGAGCAAGTCCGCTGCAGAGCACGCCGACCTCACGCCCCCGCCGGCGCCCGAATCGCTGCTGCGAGGCGAACCGGGCCCACGCGGCGAAGCGTTCGCCCGCGGCATGCATGCCTACGGCCAGAGCGAGTTTACCGCCGCGAGCAAAGAACTACGCGCGGTATGCGAAACGCGTCCGGACGACGCGCTGGCGCACCTCTACTACGGCATCGCCGCAAGCCAGACCGACGACAAGCGGCAAGCCATCGCGCCACTGCGCGTTGCGGCCGACAAAGGCACGGGCCTGCTCAAAGAACGGGCGCTGTGGTTCCTCGCCAACGTCTACCTCAACACTGAGCAAGTCGACGAGGCTCGCACCACGCTCGGCACTTTGCGGGACCTCGACGGCGACTACGCGATCAACGCCGAAGAGCTGCTGGGCAAGCTAGGTAACTGAAGTCGGCTCGATCGACTACGATCGTCGCGTGATCCTGCGCGCCATGTTCTTGCTGCCAGCGCTGCTCGTCGTTGCTGCGGCGACGGGCCAGAACTTCGGCCAAGAACTGGTGAGCGCTGCCAACGACCCCAGCAAGGCAGAACGCGTTCGCGAGCTCGTCACGGAGGAACCGGATCGCGCTGCCGCCGTCGTTCGCGATCTGCTACGCGGTGCGGCTCGCGCCAAAGATGAGGGGCCGCCGATGCAGTGGGCGGAGCGCATCACAGCGGCCATTCCGGAACCGGCACTGCGAGAATCCCTGCGCGCTTGGCTGCAACGCATGCGAGCTCGCCACGACAAGCAACGCAAAGCCGCCATCGCGTACGAGCAGGAGATGCAGCGCGGTGTCGTTGCCCTCAACCAACAGAAGCACCAGGCGGCCTACGACCACGCGGCGCTGGCACATAGCCACAGTCACACGCTTACAGAGCCGTATCTAACTGCGCGCGCCCTCAGCCTGCGCGGCATCGTCGCCGGCAAACTCGAACGATGGCACGAGTCCATCACCGACTTGACCGAGTCGGCTCGCGCCGTCGCTACCGCCCTCGCACCGTTGGATGCTCGCAGCGATCGCTACGAATTGGCACGCACGCGCGAAGCTGCGGCGACGTTCTTCAGCATCCGCGGCCGCTATGAAGATGCCCTGCGCCATATCGAATCGGCGCGCACGGTCTGGCAAGCGCTCGACGATCAACCGCAACTCGGCCGCTGCCTCGTCATGCTGGGTTCGTCCTACGGCGAACTCGCGCGCTTCGCCGACGCGGACGCGGCCCTACAAGCGGCGACCGTGATCTTTGCGGAGCCGTCGGCGGCGCGTGGCAGGGTCTTGCTCGCGATGGGCCTGTCGCAGCTCGACCAAGGCAAGGACACAGGCTCGCTCCTGGAAGATGCGCGCGAGATGTGCCGTTCGGCGAGTGACACCGTTGGCGAGGCCGAAGCGTGCCGCCATCTCGGCCGCGCGCTGCTGAAGAAGGCCAAACCGCGGCTGGCTGATGCTGCGTATGCGCGCGCGCTCGAACTGCCGGGCTCCCCGCTCATGCACGCGCTCGCGCACACGGGTCGCGGCGAAGCTGCCGCCATGCGTGACGACGATGCAACGGCAAGCCGGCACTTCGAACGCGCGTTGGCGGTCGGCAAGGACGTCGCAGAAGGTTGCTGGCGCGCAGAGGTCGGCCTCGGCGCGATCGCCGAACGCGCGGGCGAATCCAGCAAGGCACTCTCGGCTTACTTGCGAGCGATCGAGCACCTCGAGAACTTGCGGCGCATGCTGCGACTACCCGTCCTGCGCGCACGAGCCCTGACCGAGCGACGCGAGCCATACGCACGAGCGGCGCGCCTCTGTGCGATCGACGGCAACATCGACGCAGCGTTCGAACTGCTCGAACGGCTGCACGCCCGCACCCTTTGGGAGGCCGCCGCCGGCCCAGCGACGACGCGCAAACCTTCACAGGCCCTGCAAGAACTCGAACGCGAGCTAGCCGCAATCGAAGGCGCGATCGAGTCCGAGCCCGACCCGAAGGGCCGCGAGACCCTGCGCAAACAACGATCTGCGTTGCGTGACCAACACGCCGCCGAGCGCCTGCGCCAGAAACTTCACGACCCGCGCTATGAAGCACTGTCCCACGGCAGAACCGCCAGCCTCGCTCAGGTCATGGCCAACTTGGATGAGGACGCAGCACTGCTTACCTACCTGGTCACCGCTGAGGAGACCTGGTGCATCGTTACTCGGCTAGCGCGTTCGCGCGCCGTGGTTCTTCCTGTTGGTGCCGCCAGGTTGCAGCAACAAGTGGACGCGGTTCTCGAGCCGGTGCGAGCATTGGCGCGAGGCGAAACCGATACGAGCAACCTGCACTTTCCGGCGCGCACCGCCGCGGAACTGCACACGCAACTGATCGCGCCCCTCAAGCTGCAGAACGCCAAGCGCCTCTACGTGATCGCGGATGGCCCGCTGGTGCATCTGCCGTTTGCGATGCTCGTCAGCCAACGCGAACGCCGCGCCGCCAACCCACAAGTTCCATACGCGCAATACCACGGCTGTCGCTACCTGATCGAAGACTGCGAGCTCGCGATGCTCCCGACGGCAGCGCTCTTGACCATCGCCCCCGATGACGCTCCAGAAGGGCCCGCGCTCGTCGTTGGTCATGGGCTGCCCGGGACTCGCGCCGAGGCGCGTGCCGTAGCAAAGGTCTTGGGCATGGACCCGGCCACTGACGATCTCGATCCCGCCGAAGCGATCGTTCAGCAACGCCTTGCTCGCTGCAGCCGCATGCACTTCGCGACCCACGCTGAGTTGGACACCGCGCGACCAGCGTTCGCGCGGCTGCAACTAGCCGCAGGCAACGGCCACGACGGTTGGTTGCACGCATTCGAAATCGCCAACCTCGATCTGGCCGCCGCACCACGCGTCGTCTTGTCGGGCTGCAACACCGCCGGCCATGCGCAGAGCAGCGACGGCCTGCTCGGGCTCACGCGTGCGTTCCTCGTCGCCGGCGCAACGAGTGTCGTCGCGACGCACTGGCCCGTGGCGGATCAGGCGAGCGCCACGCTGATGGCAGACTTCCATCGCCAAGAAGGCGACTCCGTCACCGCCCTCGCCGCCGTGCAGCGCGCGCTGCTGCAGGGTGGCCGGAAGGATCGCAGCGGCTGGTCGCACCCGTATTTCTGGGCGGGCTACGCCGTGCACGGCCCACGTTAGGAACGCAACGCCAAGAAATTCGAAGCCGCCGTCGGAATCCTCGGTGCCCGGCAGAAGGAACCAGCAGAGGTCATTCCAATGCGTTCCACCAACACCCTGTTCCTTCTGCCTGCGCTCCTGCTCACCACCACCGCGGCGGCCCAGACCCTGTATGCACTCGAGTCCAACGGCGCCGGCGCCGAAACCGTGCACCGCGTGTTCATGAACTGCACGCCGTTCCAACAATGCGCCGTGCCGGCGAATGCGTTTCCGAATGCGATCACGGGCACGTTCGGCGGCATCGCATGGAACGGCCAGAACCTGCTACTGACAAGTGGCACGACGATGACGACGCTCGACCCGCAGTGCAACCAACTGCAGACGTGCCCGATGCACGGCTTCAACCAACTGCACGACATCGCGATGGATGGGGTCACGGGCATCATGCACTTCAGCGATGGCGGCTCGCTCGGCAGTGTGCCGTTCGGTTGTCCGATGGGCGGCATCGCGCCGGCGCGCCGCGCAACGGTGCCGGCACCGCTCGTGATGCCGGTGACGGCGATCGACGTCGACACGCGCACGAACAACCTGTGGGTCTGTGACGCGGTTGGCACCGTCGCCGAAGTCACGTTCCCGAGCCAATGGAGCGCGACCGTGGTGCAGAGCTTCCCGATCGCGCAGTACCCCGGCTTCCCCGCGGTGCAGCTACCGATCGGTGGCATGGCGTTCGACGAATGTGCCAACCGCATCTACCTCGCCGACGCCGCCGGCCAGATCATTCACATGGACCCGCAAGGCAACGCGCGCGGCCAATGCCAGGTCGCGTTGTCACCTGGTGGCTTCATCGCCGGCCTCGCCAAGCGCGGCCGCATGCCAACGCCGTTGCCCGGTGCCTGCATGGCGCCCGGCATGCCGAGTTGCACGCCGCAGTGCTTCACGACTGGTGGTGACCCAACCGTGCCCAACCCCAACCTGCGCATCGAAGTTCGCGACGCCCCGTGGCCAACCGGCCCCGCGCCGTTCGCCTTCATCGCACTCGACACGCAACAAGGCTCGCTGCCGGTCGGCCTCTGCGGCCCACTCGTTCTCGCGGGCACGCCAGCGATGACGATCCAGTTCCGCGGCCAACTGGTCAACGACTGGCAAGCGACCGCACCGTGTCACGGCACGCAGTGGTATCCGCTGCCCGTGCCCAACAACTCCGCGCTGTGTGGCTTCTCGGTCTTCGCGCAATGGGCGTTCTGGGCCGCGAACGGCACCATCTCCCTCTCGAACGGCATCGAAGTCCGCATCGACTACCCCTGCGTACCGAACCCGCTTCAAACCGCCGGTTTCATATCCGGCAAGCCGGATATGAAACCGGCGGTTTGAAGCGGGTTCGGTACGCCGGTCTTGCCGATCAGAAGCGGAAGCCGAACGAGACCAACACACCGCTCACTTCACCAAACATCGCGCGGATGCGGCCGACCACCGGCGCATTCTTCGGCTGGTAGAGCACCTCGGCGAAGCCACCGAAGTTGAGGCCGTCGACCATCGCCGGGTCGACGTTCGCCGGCGACGCTGGGTTGTCGGATTCGAACAAGCCGAAGACGCTGTTGGCGGCGACGCCAACCGACGGTTGCAGGCCGGCGAACTGGATGCCGATGCCGCCTTCGAGGCTGCTCTGGTAGTAGATCCATTCGAGGTCGAAACCGCTGACCTCTTCGATGCCGGCAGCGAGAGCGATCTCGTAGCGGAACGGCACGACGACCTTGAGCCGTTCGGAACCTCCGATCTGGGGCGCACCGACAACACCACCACCGACGCCGAACGTATCGAAGTCGGTGAGCAACAGTCCCGGCGCGCGGAACTCTTCTTTGAAGACGTTGACGAAGCCACCGATGAAGTTGGTGCCGAACGTCGCCCGTACGCCGGTGCGATCACGTTCTGTGTTCAACAACGTGCCGTCGGGCGTGTTGTCGAAGTCGACGTCGAGCTCGTCGAGTTCTTGCTCCTCGTGGAACGCCGCGACGCTGACCGACATGCCACCACCGGCACGCGGAGCGAAGCTGGATTCGAATGCGGGCCGCGGCGTAGCGCAGGCAACCGCAAGAAGAGCAGACGCTGCGACCATGACGTGCCGCGCAACGAGGTTTGTGTTCATGATTCTCCGTCAGCCAACGCGTGTGGCAGACCACATGGGAACGCATGCAGCGATCACCTACCAGAGCTTCTTCCAGCAGAACCAATGATGCGGCCGCTGCCGAATCGCACGCTCACAGGCCTGCGCCATCGCGACGACCGCCTGCTTGACGTCCGCTTCCTTGTCGTCGGATTGCGCAACCTCGATCGGCTCCCACAACTCGACACGATAGTGACGCCGCCCTTCCCGAAACACGAACACCGGCACGAGCGGCGCGTTGGCAGCGCGTGCCAACGCTGCAGGTCCCGGCGGCAACTCCATCGGCCGGCCAAACATCTCACCGGTCGTCGTCGCCATGCCGGCGCGCGGCCGATCGCCTGGCATGCCGACGACATCTCCTTTGCGCAAAGCCATCAGGAGTTTGGCGCCGAGTGTGAGATCGGCGCCGGCGTAGTGCACAACGAACTGATCACGCTGCGGATGCTTGTCGAACAGTTCCTGCACGAAGCGCTGCGCGGACTTGCTCATCTCCGGTTCGCGCACGACGTGGAACTTGCGATCGCCCGGCAACTGCTCGGTCAGCGGTCCCATCTCCCAATTGCCGAAGTGCGCGGTGAAGAACACGAAGCCGCGATCCGTTTGCCGCATCAACTCGTAGGTCTTCTCGCCGGCAAAGTCGAAACGCATCTTCACACTCGGCCTGAACTGCTCGTAGCGTTCGCAGTAGCAACAAGAGAAGTCGTAGAGCGTGCGCCAGATGCGGCGTTGCCGTTCGAACCAACCGCATGGTCCGAGCACTGCTTCGAGGTTGCTGGCAACCGCGGCGCGAATGTTCCACAGGCACGCCCACGTGATCCACGTGCAGATGTGGATCACCAACGTGCCGAACCACTGCGGGAACCACGTGCAGAACCAGGCTGCGCGATACCAGAAGATGCCGGTGACGTAGAGCGGCCCCAGCAGCCGGCGCAACAACGTGCGTGACGGCGCGTGCGGTTTGTCCGGGATGGGAGAGACCTGAGACAACGTGCTGAACTCGATTGGGTCTAGAGCCAGCGCCGCACGCTTTGGCAGTAGATCTCGTATTCGGCGCCGATCTCCTGCCGCAGGAAACGTTCTTCGCGACGCACGAACCGGCGATCGAGAACCAGCCACAACAACGGCGGCACGAACCACGGCGTCACCGTGCCGAGGCAGACCGCGACACCAACGGTCGTGACCACGAGGCCGACATACATCGGGTTGCGCGACCAGCGATAGGCGCCTTCGACGACGAGTTGCGACACGGGATCGAACGGCCGCAGGCCCGTCCCCACACGGCGGAAGCGCTGCAGATTGGATACCTGCAGAGCGAGCGACACGACGATGACCGCCCATCCCATGTAGTTCCAAGGCCGCGGAATCCATACGTCGACGGGCCACAAGAAGTGCAACGCGACCATCACACCGATGGCACCGACCTGCCATACGGGCGGGATCTCTCGGGGCAGTCGCTCGGTGCTCATGGCCGCGATGATCGGGACCTCGCGAGTCTCGGGCAACTGTTTGTCGCCTTGGATGTCAGGAGAAAGACATTCATGGTGAGAAGCGCACGCGGCCAAACCGATATGATTGGTCGCGACTCTGCCGCCCATGGAAGACCTCCGTTCCGACACCCTGCTTGCCTCAACCACCGAGGTCAAGGGATACAAGATCCTGCCGCCGTGCGTGCTCTACGCGCGCATTGGTGCCGGTGGCATGGGCGCCGTCTATCGCGGCCACCACCTCAACCTCGACATCGATGTCGCGGTCAAGTGCCTCAAGCCGACGCTCGTCGCTGACGACCCGACGTTCGTCGATCGCTTCAAGCGTGAGGGCCGTTCGGCCGCGAAGATCAACCACCAGAACGTGATCCGCGTCTTCGACGTCGCGGAGCACATGGGCCTGCACTACCTCATCATGGAGTTCGTGTCAGGCGAAACCGCGCGGCAACGCGTGGAGCGCAAGGGCACGCTGCAACTCGGTGAGGCGCTGCAAATCGTCTACGAGTCGTCGCTCGGTCTCGGCGAGGCGCATCGCATGGGCATCATCCATCGCGACGTCAAGCCGGACAACCTGCTCATCTCGTCGCGCGGCCAGGTCAAGGTCGCCGACCTCGGACTCGCCAAGCCTGCCGTCAGCAGTGGCCAGTCGATGCTGTCGATGGCCGGCCAGGTCATGGGCACGCCGCCCTACATGCCGCCCGAGCAATGGGGTGAAGGCACGGTGACCGCGGCGTCCGACGTCTGGGCGATGGGCGCGGTGCTCTACTACCTGCTCACGGGACGCGAAGCGATGTCCGGAGAATCGCTCGCGGCGATCATGAGCAAGATCGTGCTGCACGACTTCCCGGACGTTCGCGAGTTCCGACCGGACGTGCCGGACTCGGTGATGGCCGTGCTGCAGAAGGCGACTTCGCGCGCGCCGGGCGAACGCTACCTCGACGCCTACGAGTTGGCGGAAGCAATCGGGCAGTTGCCCGAACACCGGATCTCGCTCGCCGACAATGACGCCGGCACGACCGAGCTGCGCACGATGTTGTCGCCGCCACCAAACGCGAGCCTCAACGAGATCAAGAAGGTGTTGGCGACCAAGACGCCAACGGTGCGCGAAGATGCGCCGGGGCTCGATCCCGAACCGGAGCCAGAGCCGCAACCGACCGGCGGTGGCTTCCCGTGGGCCATCGTGCTGGTGCTGCTGATCCTCGGCGGCGGTGGCGGTGCGGGTTACTACTACAAGGACGTGTTGTTCGGCACGAAGCCGACGCCGGTCAATCCCGACCTGCTCGCGACGGTCAAGAGCTTGCGAAGCGAAGGCAAGTTCGTCGCTGCGTTGGTCGAGGCGCGCGACGTGTTCGCCAACAACCCCGACGTTGTCGACGAAGCGCTGGCGACCGAGTTGCGCACTGCATCCGAGGCGCAACTACGACCGTGCTTGACGCAGGATGCGCCGACCGCCCCCGTCAAGAAGGGCGCAGAAGTGACGTTCAAGGGCCGATTCGAGGGCATCGCCGTCAAGGAACTGCTCATCGGGGACACGGTTGCCACGCTGCAGGGCGGCACGTTCACCGCAACGTTGACGCCGCCAGAAGACGGCAAGCTCACGGTGCGCGCGCGCCTGACGGACGAGGACACGGTCGACTTCGCCGAGTGGCAGGTGACGTTCGAAGAGGAGAAGGTCAAGCCCATCGCGCCGACCGTCGCACCTGCCGCGTTCGTCGGAGCGTTGCAAATCGAGCCGCGTCTCGGCGACAGCAACAGCACGGACAAGTCCAGCGTCATCGTCGTCGGCAAGGCCAACGACAAGGACCTCGTCGTGCGCCTGCAGGGCAAGGTGCTCGACAACATCCAGTGGGAAGACGACGGCACGTTCCGTGCGACGGTCGACTTATCGAAGGAAGGGCGCAACCCGATCAAGCTGACGATCGCACGACCGGACGCGACCGGATCGGCAACGAGTGAGCAGACCCAATCGATTGAAGTCGTGCGCTTGATGGAGCAGCCGACCTTGACGCTCGTCACGCCATTGCAAGCGACGTCGTCGACGAAGGCAGCGGAGGTGATACTCGAGGTCACCACCGACGAGTGGACGAAGTCGGTGACCGCCAAAGCCGGCGACCAGACAATCACGTTCGCCAAGGCTGGCGACAAGAATGGCAAGACCACGTGGCGCGCCGAAACTCCGCTGCAATTGGCCGACGACAAGAACACTGCCGAGATCGTCGCCACCAATCTGACGAACAAAGTTCGCAAGCAAGCACTGACGGTTACCTGCACTGCGCCGCCGATCGAGATCACGGACATCACACTCGCGGTCGGCATCAAGGACTTCGACGTCCTCGCCGGCAAGACGTACTTCGTCGACCGGCAACCAACGATCGAAGCCAAGCTCAGCGACGCCGACGCCAAGCTCGTGCGTAACGACACAGAGTCCCCAACCACCTTCCGAGCCGCCGCACCCGAGAATCAGTCCAAGGTCTATGAGTTGCGCGCCAAGAAGGGGCTGCGCGAGTCGAAGCCCTTCACGTTCACGATCGTGCGCGACACGCTCAAGCCGGTCGTTAAGGCTGCGCGGCCAGCAGACACCGCCCCCAACTCAAAGGTAACGCTGAGCGGCACGTGGTCCGACAACTTCGCCATCGACTCGATCCGAACCGCAACCGGCCAAACCGCGAAGCTCATGACCAAGACGCCAACGAGCGGCACCTGGTCCCTGGACGTTCGCGTTGGCAAAACCGCCAAGTCGTTCATGCTGACGGCCACGGACAAGGCGGGCAACAAGTCCACGACGCCGGTCAAGGTCGACATCATCCAGCCGAAGCCGATCGCGAAGCCCACGCCCCAGCCGGTCAAACCACAACCGGTCAAGCCGGTCGTTCTGACGCCGCAGCCCCAGCCCGCCGTCAAACTCAGCACGAAGATCAACCAGGCGCAGTTCGAACCGATCGGCAAGCTCAACAAGAAGGGCTTCCCGCGCGAACTCCGCCACAAGACCACGGGCATCGAACTCGTCGCAATCAACTTCGTCGACACGATGGCCCCGTCGGTCTACGTCTCGAAGCGAGTCGTCACCGAGAAGCAGTGGGACGACAACGGCGGTTCCGAGCCGAAGGTCGAGATCACGCACAAGAATGCCTACGACAAGCTGCAAGAACCGCGCTTCGCTGGCCTCGCCATGGTGACCAAACAACAATGGTCCATGGTCACGACCACCAGCACCAAAGGCCTCATCCGCAACGAGAAGGCCGAGTGGCTCGCTTACGATCCAAGTGACTCGCGAACCATGCGCGCCGCGTGGACCGGCGAAGAGGTCCGGATGATGAAGCACACGGACTCCAACAAGTACATCGGCTTCCGAGTCAGCTTCACTCCGAAGTAACCGAAGAGGATAAAACCTCTCCAGGCACCGTAGTATCGGCTTCGAAGAGGAGAACTCCTCTCCAGGCACGGTACTAACCTCTTCACCCCGCCCGCATGACTACGGGTGCGCCAGCCGCGTGCTGGCAAGGCGTCGCAAGCAAGGCGCCCGGAGGCGGGGCCGTAGCCCCGCTGAGGACCGCCGCCGCGCCGCGCAACGCAGCCAGCGCGTGGCTGGCCCACCCGTCCCGCGCCTCAGAAGCGCCAGCCGGCGGTGAGCATCACCCCGCGGAAGTCGTCGTCGAGGCCGAAGAAGACGGCGTTGTTGTAGGTCTCGGTGGTACCGACGTGGTACTTGCTGCCGACCCATGAGAGGCTCGTCATGAGGCCGATGCCCCACTTGAAGCGCAGGCCGAACTCGTAGTCGATCGTGAAGGAGTAGCCGTCTTCCTTGTCGACGTTGTCGCTGACCTCGGTTGGGCCGGCTCCGGCGCGAACTTCGGCGAAGGCCGAGAACTCGGCGATGCGGCCGTTGCGGTTGCGTTGCACGAGGATGATCTCGGGCTCGGCGGACAGGCGGATGCCCATCGTCTCACGCGTGATCGGGCCATCCGGCTGGAACGTCGTGCTCGAGTTGCTCTGTTCCGTCGACTGGATGAACGGGCCAAAGCGAACCGGCAGGCGGAAGTCGTCGTCCAGGGTGGCGCGATAGGCAGCCGCCAAGAACACGCCTTCGCTGTCGAACGCGGACGACGGGTTGCCGGCGATGTTCAGGTCATCGTCGATGCCGTCGGCACTGCCTTGGTAGCCTTCGAAGAAGATGCCGAGGCCCGAATCGAAGTAGTGCTCCGCGCGCAAGCGATAGCGTTCCGCCGACGTGCTGCGCGTGCGAACCGGGGTTGGCGACGAGATGTTGCCGCTGTTGACCTCGAGCGTCTGATCACCAAACGCCGCGCCGAGCGTGATCATCGTCGGCGGGTGGATCTGCGACAGGTCAGGCATCATGTCCTGAGGCCTGGTGACCCTGCCGCCGCCGGAGGCCGTGGTCGCTTCGAAGCTGGCCGGCTCGGTGGCCCACCCCGCACGCGCCTTGGTGGGTGTTGCGCAACTGGTGAGAGCACCAAGCAGCACGAGTAGGGGAAGGGAAAGAGAACGGAGGTGCGTCGTCTTTTGCATGTTGTGACTCAGAGACCGGGGTGTCGTACGGTCGGGAGTGTAACGCCACCCCCGCCACAATCCGTAATCAACCCTGCCTCCAAGTCACAGTTCCTGCCGAACTACTGCTGTTGCCAGCGGAACGAGAGGGAGAACGTCTCGATCGATGGCGACACCGGTGGGTTCGCATTCACGTTGTTGGCCGCGACGAAGCGCCAGTTCACGTAGCGGATGTCCGACGGGTTGAACGTCTCGTTGGGTCCCGCGAACTGAATCGTGAACGCCGGATCCATCAGGTCGTTCGGGTTCTCGACATACGACGTCACCGTCTTGTTGTAGAGATGCGTCCACCAGTTGCGCGCCTGCGACGAACCGGGGATCGGTCGCGTGTCCCACTTGCGGAGATGCGCGTCGCCGGCCTTGTATGGGTCGAGCGGGAAGTTGGCCGCCGTCGGCCGCAACTGCTCGCGCATGCTCGCATCGTATTCCGCGCCAAACAACGGCGTCTGGTTGCTGATCCACGCGTTCCAGTAGAACGGCTCCGGGTCGACTTCACTCGCACCACGGAACTGCGGCACGAACGACGTGCCGGCAGGCAACTCGGAGAGCGGCGGATCAAACTCGTAGGCGAACGACGGCAGCACGTTCTGCGGCGCGTTGGTCGCGCCACCGGCGAGATAGAACGGACCGAGTCGCGGATCGGCGAAGCCTTCCGGCACACGGTGCGGGTTGTAGATGTCGACGAAGCCGTTGGTGATCACCGACTGGCGCTTCACGACGTCCATCATGACCCAGTAGAACGTGTTGTCGGCTGGTGCCGTGCTGGCGCCAGCAGGTGTGAACGCACCCGATGCCGTGTTCCACTGATTCTCACCCGGGAAGCGACAGATCGGCCCGGAAGTCTGCGTCGCCGCGCGACCAGCGCTGACGGCGCGGAACGCCGGCATCGCGCCGGACTGAACCGTGACGGCGGTTTGCCAGCCGTTGGTGCCGAGTGCGATGTAGCCACCGCCAGCCGGCAACTCGGACGAATCACAGTAGGTCCAGAAGTCGGCCAACAGCGGCAAACCGATGCTGCCGACCATGCCGCCGGTGTAGTTGTCCGCCTGGCTACCGTTGGTCAGCATGCGGTTGCGACTGTCGTTCCAATACGAGTTGACGAAGCGCACGTCGCCGGGTTGACCATTCGCGTCGACCCAGTGGCGGCCTTGGCCCATCTCGAACGGCGACAGGATGTACGGCGAATGCAGCGTCGCGGCGAGGTCCGAGCCGGAGTTCTGATCCGAGCGGCCCCCTTGTTCCATGACCGTCTCGTCGCGGTAGACGAAGTAGGGCTCTTGGAACTGCGGTAGCGGCAGGAAGCGGTTGATGCCGTTGACCTCGTAGACAACATCCGAAGGATCGATCGTCAACGGTTCATCGACGTACGCGGCGTTGCGCGGCGCCTGGGTCTCAACCGATGTTCCCGCGCCACTCGGCTCCGGGTTGAACAAGAAGTTGCCCTCGAAGTTGTTGCGGAGACCGGAGCTCGGCAGCGATGGCAGCGCGCTGAACGCACCAACGCACGGCACCGGGCGATACTCGGAGTGGCCAAGCCACAACGAGGTGCGATCGAACTCGTCGTACGACAAGTTGGTGCCGATGTACGGAGCCCAATACATCTGCTCGATGTCGAGGTTGAAGTCGAACGGGTCGGTGCGCGAGAGACTCAGATCCACTTCGCGCCACAGCGTCTGCAAGCGACAGCCATAAGGATTGAGCGGGTTCTGGATACCGGCCGGCACAAGGTTGTTGGCCGAGTTCGAACCAATCTGCAGTTCGCCATTGACGGTCTGCGGGCACCAACCGAGCGGATCAGCCGGCTCGTTGGTCGGTGGCTGCTGCACCATCGGCGCCTGATTGAGGTTGTCAGCGGTCACGCGCTGGCGCGTCGTCGGTCGCGTCTGCAAACGACCATCCAGATAGACAAACCCACCAAAGAGGTCCTCGAGCGGATAGGCCGCAGCGATCGACTGCTGGCCATCACCTTGCACCTCGTTGGCCAGGAAGTAGCTCGGGTTGGCATCTTCGTCGCGCGACGCAAACCGGCGCACGATCGATACGGCCAGGTTGTCGGCAAACACCGGTTCGTTGCCATCCATCCGTGTATCGACCGTGAACGGAATGACGACGCTGTTGCTCTTGTCCGCGGTCAGCCCCTGCAGATCCAACGGGTTGCCGGCGAGGTCGCGAATGCCGCCATCTTCGGAGTCCGAAATCAGGTGCAGGTAGTAGCTGTAGTCTGCCCCCGCTGGCGCATTGCGCATCGTGTCGTCGAGGTAGAAGCCGGTCGTCGGCTGCAACCGCAACGATGTCTGCGAACCATCCTCATCGAACACGCGCGCTGCGATCAGGTACGGCGTGCGGAACTTCGCGAGGTTGAACGTCGCCGGGTTCATGCCCGTGCCCGACGCCGTGCCGTTCTGCCACGGACGACTGGCGATGAACTCATCGATGCTCTCGTCGGTCGACAGGTCGCGCATCGCAAAGAAGAACGTGTCGGCCCACTTCACCGTCGCCTTGTCGACTGGCTTGGTAAAGCGCACGACGGCGCCCGCAAACGGCGAGACAAACTCGTTCTGCTGCGGCGTGTAGCCGTTGAGTTCGAGTGGTTCCGGCGTGAACCGCAAGAAGTTGCGCGGGTCGTCGCGCGCCACTTCACCACCCGCAGTGAACTCGGCGAGCACGATGGCCCGCGGCGCGTTCTGCACCAGCCAGGCTTCACGCGCCGACAGTGACGACGGGTAGCCCGGCAGGTTACTCGGGTCGATCGACTCGAGGTTCTGCAAGCGCCGCACCCGCACGCGCACGTGCTGCACGGTTGGATTGTTGCGATCATCTTCGGGGTCGACGACGACTTCGGCGCGTCCAAACGCAGTCCCCGAAGCATCGGCGACGAATCGAATCACGTCCCCGCGATCGATCTCGTGCGACAGGCCGTTCTTGTAGACCGTGATCTCCTGCGTGAATGCATTGATCGGGTCGACGCGTTCGAGATACATCGGGATCTGACCGACGACGCGCAACGGCAACGGGTCACGCACGAAGCCGCGCGAGATGTCCGCCGAGTTGTCGTTCTGGTTACCCGAACGGAAGTCGCGGACGACCGAGAGGACCTCGCTGTTGTTGAGACCCGTCAGGCCGCCCGTGGTTTGCGCACGCAAACCGGGAATGGCCAATGCCCCCTCCAGAGCGACTGCAATGCGGATATTGGCACCGTACTGATCCGGCGACTCGGGCAGGCCGGCGGCGTTGTTGGCCGTCTGGTATTGCAGGCCTTCACTGCCGAGCAACACAGGATCCAGAAGCAGGTGGTCACTGCCAACGATGATGCGAACCGGCATCGGCACGAAGCCATTGGGTTGCGTCGGATCATCGACGATGCGCAGCAACTGCACGGCGCCGGTGTTGCGCAAGCCGATGACCATCCCGTCTGCATCACGTTCGACGAAGAACGAGTCATCGATCCCCAGGTCCGCCGAGAACGACAGGCGGATGCCCGCGTTGCGCGGCACGACGGAGTAGGGCACCCCCGGCCCACCTTCGCCAAACAACATCGGCGCGACTGTGCGCAGTTCGTCATCGAGCGCATCGAACGCCGCGCCGAACTCGACCCCGTCGATGTCGCGCGGGATGAACAGCTTCGGCTGCAACGTGTCAGGGTCGGCAGAGATGAAGTCGTAGGTGATCTCCGCATCCGAGAGGTTGGACCCCGTCGGCCGTTCGTCCTGGATGTTGCCGCCGATCAACACATCACGCTGGAAGAGATCGACCGTCGCTTCGCCATCGGCGACGCGCAAGCCGTAGACATCAACCAGGCGGCCATAGGCGACCTCGGTCAGTTCCGGTTGCACGGTCGCACCCGGCGCAGAACCTGCGGACACCCCACCACCACCGCTGCCGCTACAGGCAACGAATGCGAATGCCGCAAGCGCCAACGAACATGTTCGTGCCAGCCCTGAATGCGAAGAGAGAGATGGACGAAGCCAAGCCGAGGTGTGAGTTCCTGCCATTGCCGAGACCACTGCATCAATGATCGGCGACACTTCATCGTGTGCGAGTTCGCACGTTGCGCGAACCAACTTGCCGAGCCACAAAAGTCGGACTCAGCAACGCCATCAACACCGGAGTAGCCAGCGTTGCTTCGATGGTCACAGGTGCGGAATCGAACAAGAACCGCACACCTGGAAGGAGCAGCGAGCGCGCGCGATGACTCGCCGCGCTAACTCATTGAAGAGGCTCGCTGCTGGTCGACGAAGCCGTCGACACGAAGTCGTCCTAGACGACGCCGTACGCCGACATCGCTTGGGCAATCTTGACGAATCCGCCAATGTTGGCGCCCTTGACGTAGTTGACGACATCGCCGTCGGTGCCGTATTCGACGCACTTCTGGTGGATCTTCTGCATGATGCGATGCAGACGCTGTTCGACTTCGTCGCGATCCCACGAGATGCGAACCGAGTTCTGCGACTGCTCGAGACCAGATACCGCAACGCCACCAGCGTTCGCGGCCTTGCCCGGACCGAACATCGTGTTGGCCTCGACGAACTGGTGCGCGGCCTCCAAAGTGCTCGGCATGTTGGCGCCTTCGGCGACGACTTTGCAGCCGTTCTTGAGCAGCGTCGCGGCGTCGTCGCCATCGAGTTCGTTCTGCGTGGCACAGGGCAGCGCCACGTCGCAGGGCACACCCCACGGCCGCTTGCCTTCCTGGTATTCGCAACCGAACTTCTCGGCGTATTCCGAGATGCGACCACGACGCACTTCCTTGAGGTCCTTGATGTAAGCAAGCTTCTCAGGGGTGATGCCTTCGGGATCGAAGATCGAACCGGACGAATCGGACATCGTCACAACCTTGGCGCCGAGCACCGTCGCCTTCTCCGCCGCGTAGATCGCGACGTTGCCGGAGCCGGAGATCGAAACGGTCTTGCCCTTCAGGCTGTCACCGCGGTGCTTGAGCATCTCTTCGGCGAAGTAGACGGTGCCGTAGCCGGTCGCCTCCGTGCGCACGAGACTGCCACCAAACGCGAGACCTTTGCCGGTCATCGTGCCGACGAAGCGATTCTCGAGGCGCTTGTACATCCCGAACATGTAGCTGACTTCTCGCGCACCAACACCAATGTCGCCGGCCGGCACGTCCGTGTCCTCACCGATGTGACGATGCAGTTCGATCATCAGCGACTGGCAGAAGCGCATGACCTCACGGTCCGACTTGCCCTTCGGGTTGAAGTTGGAGCCGCCCTTGCCGCCGCCCATCGGCAGCGTCGTCAGCGCGTTCTTGAAGCACTGTTCGAAGCCGAGGAACTTCAACACCGATTGCGTCACCGTCGGGTGGAAGCGCAGGCCGCCCTTGTAGGGACCGATCGAGTTGTTGAACTGCACGCGCCATGCACGGTTGACGCGCACCGCACCGGAGTCGTCTTCCCAAGCCACGCGGAACGAGATGATGCGATCCGGCTCGGTCATGCGCTCAAGGATCAGATCCTTGCGATACGCGTCATGATCCAAGTAGTAGGGCATCACGCTTTCAACGAACTCGCGAACAGCCTGATGGAACTCCAGTTCACCAGGATTGCGCTTCTCGAGGCCAGCCATGAACTGCTCGATCTCGGAATTGGTTGCGGACATGTCGACTGCAGGTGTGGGGTAAGAGGAAAACAGAATCCGGCCTCGTAGGCCGCCCAGAGCGTACCAAGTTGCGCGCATCTCGCTCCCCTCGATTGGATCGCGAGCAAGAATCTCTAACGCTGGCGCGGTGCGTTCGTAGTTCTGCGCAACACGGTGCCGCGCGAACCCAGGTAACAAGATGGGACATCAACACGGCGGGCACCGAGCGTTGGTCAGGAGCACCTCGTAGCTATACTCACTCGCACCCGACCCCCACTCGCAGCGTCAAAAGCGACCTCCATCGCCCACTATGAAGCCCCGATACCCTTCCATCTGCAGCGCGGTGTTGCGCGCCTCCCTGACCGCGACCCTGCTGTTCGCCGCAGCCGTTTGCCCGGCCCAAGACAAGGTCAAGGGATGGCTCAACTGGCGTGGTCCCGCGCAGACGGGCGCGTCGGCCGAGACCGGCCTGCCGAAGACCCTCGGAGCTCGCAATGGCCGTTGGCAGTTGCAACTCAAGGGCCGCGGCACACCGGTGATCGCCAACGGCCGCGTCTACACACTCGGCTACCGCGGCACCGGCAAGGCGCTCGAGGAAGTGCTCATCTGCGTCAAGGAATCCGATGGCTCCGTCATCTGGGAGAAGACGTTCCCGCACTTCTTGACCGACATCATCTACCACCGCTTCGCGCTCGGCAGCCCCACCATCGATCCCGAGACCGGCAACGTCTTTGCGATGATGTCCGCGGGTCAGATCTGCTCGTGGACACCCGAAGGCGAACTGCGTTGGCAGCACGCATCGATGGCGGAGTTTGGTCGACTCGTGTTCCCTAACGGTCGCACGGGTTCGGTGTCGCTGACCGATGAGCTCGCCGTCATGCACATGACGACGTCGGGCTGGGGACCGCAAGGTCCGGCGCGCGATCGTTTCTTCGCGTTCGACAAGGACACCGGCGAATGCGTGTGGGCATGCACGCCGGGCGGACCGCCGAAGGACATCTCGTACTCGCGACCACTGATCGCACAAAGCAACGGCCGCGAAGTTGCCTACGCCGGCTTGTCCGGTGGCCACATGGCCTGCGTCGATGCGCGCACCGGCAAGCCACTGTGGCGCTTCCCGATGTGCACCGGTGGCATGAGTTCGACGGCCGTTCTCTACAAGGACACGGTCATCGCCATCCACGGCAAGGAAAACCTCGACACGTCGACCGGCGGTCGCATGGTCGCAATCAAGACCGGCACTGAGCCGAAGCCAGGCGAGAAGCAACTCGTGCTCGGCAAGGAACACGAAGTCTGGCGCAACGAACTGACCGCGTTCACGAGTTCGCCTGTGCTCGTCGGCAACCGCGTCTACGTCACCAACGCCACGGGTGACCTCTGCTGCGTCAACGCCGACACCGGCGAGATCCTGTGGAAGCACAAACTCGCACCGGATCAGATCCACGCCTCGCCCGCCTACGGTGATGGCCACCTCTACGTGCCGATGAACAACGGTAAGTTCTTCATCGTCAAGCCGACAGACGTTGGTGCGACGGTCGTTGCCGAGAAGCAACTCGGCGGCAACTGCCTCGGCGCGCCGGCCATCTGCAACGGCCGCGTCTACGTGCACACGACCGAAGCGCTGTATTGCTTCGTCGGCCCTGGTGGCAGCGACCTGGCTGCCGCACCGAAGGCCGCTCCCCAGAAGCCTGGCCCGGCAACGCAACTGCAGATCATCCCCGCCGACGTGCTCGTGCACCTCGGCGAGAACGTGCCCTACCGCGTGCGCTCAAAGGATGCGTTCGGCGCTACGGTCACGGACCTCGCCGCCGGCGACATCACCTGGGCCGGCAAGTTGCCCAAGGGCGTCACGATCAAGAACGGCATGCTGAGTGTGCCAGCCGATGCCAGCCCAGGTGTCGTCGTCTTGAAGGCAACCGCCGGTGACCTGACCGGCACCGCGCGCCTGCGCATCGTTCGCAGCGGCGCCTACACCGACAACTTCGAAGACGTCAAGCTGCAACCGCACCCGAAGGAAGAAGGCGTCAAGTTCGGCAAGCCGCGCCCCTACTGGATCGGCGCCAACCTCAAGTGGGAAGTGCGCGAACTCGATGGCCACCGCGTGCTCGCGCGCACGCTCGATCGCCCGCTGTTCCAACGCACGATCTCGATGATCGGCGACCCGCGGCAGACCAACTACACGATGACCGTCGACGTTCGCAGTGACGGCAACCGTCGCATCATGTCGGCCGGCGGCATGATCAATCAGCGCTACGCGATCATCCTCAAGGGCAACCACCAGCAACTCGAGATCACGTCCAACGAAGAACTGATCAAGGAGAACGTGCGCTTCCGCTGGAAGGCCGGCAAGTGGTACCGACTCAAGAGCCGCGTCGACGTCAACCCGGATGGCAGTGGTGTCGTTCGCGCGAAGGCGTGGCAGCGCGATGAGCCGGAGCCGGAAGGCTGGCTGCTCGAAGTCGATGTGCCGAACGTGACGCGCTCCGGTTCGCCGGGCCTCTACGGGTTCACGCCACAGAGCCGGTTCCGCGTGTATCTCGACAACGTGACGATCACGCCGAACAAGTAGATCTCGTGATAAACGCGGCCAGGCCGCGTATGCACCGCCTTGTCCGAAACCCAACCAACGCGCAGCCAGACCCGCGCCCACGACACCCACGCCGCACGGAAGAAGGCGCTGTGGGTCGGCCTGAAGAAGGGGTCGTGGACCGTAATCCTCACGGCACTCATCGTGCTCTCGGTTGCTCACAAGCTCCTGAAGGAGTCCGAGTCGAGCTGGCCGTGGCTCGTCGCCGTCGCAGTAATCGGCACGGTCCTCACATGCATCGGCGCGGTTCGCTGGCACGCCGCACACAGTGACGACGAAGGCCACCACCAGCTGCAGAAGATGCCCAGCATGCCGTTGCACCTGCTGCGCGATCACGACGACGCGTGGGTCGAAGGTCGCGTGCGCTGCCCACAGCCGTTGCGACCACCGGGCGCGCGTCACCGCTGCAGTTGGTTTCACCTGGTCATCGAACAACTGCAGGGATCGGGCAAGAACGAACGTTGGGTCACCGTTCGCGACGAGCAACATGCGACCTCGATCTGGATCACCGACGGCAAGCGCGAGGTCGAAGTCGATCTGCGCAAAGCCACCATCGACTACCCCGAGGTGAACAAGCGCACTCGCGGTCGCGAGCGGACATCGCTGCGATACATCAGCGCGTCCGGCCGGCTCACCGCGTGTGGTCTGGTCCGGTATCGCGATGAGGTTATGGGGCCAGAACGAGCCGACGAACGCGACGCAGCGCTCGAGGCCTGGCGCCAGAAGCACGAAGATGCCATCGGACGTCAGGACGACGGCCTCGAATCCGAGAACAAGGAAGAACGGCTCGCCGCGCAGGGCCGCGCGATCCGAGCCAACAAGCCGAGCCATTCGATCAAGACCTTGCCACCCGAAGACGCGTGGCATCTGCGCTCGTTCGACGACATCCACGGCATCGACAAGGGCAACCGGTTGATGCTCACCAACCATCGCAGAGCACCTCTGCTGGTCACCCCGCAACCGCGCCACGAGTGGCACGACCAATCCGAGGCGGACGAGTTCGCGACCCGGACCCAAGCCGACATCCTGCTCGGCGTCGGCATCCCAGCCCTGGTCTGGGCAACCGGCGGCCTGCTCAGCGTCTGGCAACTCGGGTTCTGGCCGGGCGCCGTCATCGGCCTTGTCGTGATGTTCTGCATCGTGTTCCCATCGCGCATCGTGCGCCTCTACAACCGGTTCGTCATGTATCGCCAGCGCATCAAGGCGGGCCGCGCCGACCTCGATGCCGACCTCGAAGTGCGCAGCATGCTGTTACCACAGTTGCAGGCTGTCGTGGTCGCGTATGCCAAGCACGAGAAGAAGGTGCAGAAGCACGTCGCCGAGTTGCGCAACAAGGCAGACACGACGGACACGGTCATCGCGTTGCGTGAATCGAATCCAAAGCTCGCGACACAAGAGAACTTCGCAGCGCTCGCCGACGACATGACCGCGCTCGAAGAGAAGCTCGCGTTCGGCCGCGCCCAGGTGCACGACGCGATCGCCGAGTACAACACGCTGGTGCAGCGCTTCCCTGCCAGCCTGCTCGCGAAGGTGACCGGGTTCCGCTGCGAAGATCAGGCGCCAGCCATCTAAGAACTACTGACTCCGCTGCAGCAACTCCCGCGCCCGTTCGAGGTCCTTCGGCCCAACCCCACGCGTCGTCTCGCCCAAGAGCACTGCGCGCTCGGCGTGGCGCCGCGCTGGCTCCCGCTGATCGCGCTCGAGATAGAGCCGCGCCAACGAGAGACGGACGAGCGTCTCCGTTTCCGGAAACTCCTGCACACGACCGGACAGTTCCCGTTCCAGGTGTGAGATGGCCAAGGTCCCCATTTCCGGCGACGCCTGAGCAACCTCCATGATCCAGCGCTCATAGACGCGAGCGGTCATCTTGACCTGCGCATGGGCTCCCCAACCCAACGACGCCTCGCGCCTGGCAGAGTCCCGACGAAGATCTGCGGACACCCAGCCGACAGCCAACGAAACCATCACCGTCGCCGCCAAGAGCACGGGCCAGCGATGACGTCTGGTAAACAACCGCGTCCGGTAGCTCCACGAGCCTGCGCGCATCGCGAGCGGTTCACTGCCCAGGAAGCGCCGCAGATCCTCGGCAAGATCCGCGACGGAGCGATACCGGCTCGCCGGGTCGTCAGCACAGGCCCGCTCCACAATGCAGCGCAGATCCGTCGCCGCGATGGACTTGTCGGGACCACCAGCAATCAACTCCCGCAGCACGACGCCCAACGCGAACACGTCACTTGCCACCGTCACCGGATTGCCGGCCAACTGCTCGGGGCTGGCATACACCGGCGTCAACGGCCCACCTCCCGTCACCGAACCCTGCGCGGACTCCAGCAAAGTGGCGACACCGAAGTCCACCAGTTTGGGGGTGCCTTCCATCGTGACCAGGATGTTGGAAGGCTTGAGGTCCTGATGCACGACGAGCTGGGAGTGCGCGTATTGCACCGTCGCCAACACCGTGACGAACAACTGCAACCGCTTCGTCAAAGGCTTGTCGTGCACCCACTGCGTCAGCGGCACGCCGTCGACGTATTCCATCACGAGGTATGGGCGAGCGTCAGGTAGCACACCAGCATCCAAGAAGGCGACGATGTGCTCGTGCTCCAGTAGCGCCAACGTCCGCTGTTCGTGATGGAAACGCTGCAGCAGCGCATCGGAGTCCGCGCCCTCACGCAACACCTTGAGAGCCACTCTTCTCTCAGTACCAGCTGTCCGGCGGGTCGCCCGATAGACATGCGCCATGCCGCCACTCGCGAGGTGCGCGTCAATGCAGTAGTTGCCAGTCGTCGTGCCACACAGACGTTCGGGCGCAGCCGTCACCTCCAACTGCTTGAACAACTCGGCCGCATCGCAATCCAGCTCTGACAACGGTTGTCGATCGGCGCGAACCAGCCCTTCGACTTCCTGCACGAGCGCCTCGTCGCCGCCGGCCTTCTCGCGTAACACCCGGGCACGCTCTGCGTCCGGCATCGCCACCGTTTCCGCAAACAAATCCTGCACGAGTTGCCACCTGCTCATTGATCCTCGCCCCCCATTCGCTGCTGCAACCAGGCGCGCGCGAGACGCCACCGCCGCTTTGCCGTCCGTTCAGAGACGCACAGCGACGTCGCCACTTCTTCCATGGAACACCCACCGTAGAATCTCAGTTCGACCAGCTTGGCGAGATCGGCGTCGACGCCTTCGAGGCAACTGAGGGCCGCATCCAGATCGATCGCGAAGTCCTGCGGTTCACGCTCGCTCGCGACGCCTGACAAGGTCGTTCGACGCAGACCCGGCCCCCGCTTGCTCGCGGCCCGCGCACGCGCGTGATCCGTCAAGATGCGCCGCATTGCTTGAGCAGCCAAACCGAGGAACGCACCACGATCCTGTTCATGAGCATTGCGACTCCTGGAAAGCCGCAACCACACCTCGTGCGCAAGCGCCGTCGGATCCAGCGTGTGATCGCGACGTTCGTGAAGCATCATCGCACCCGCCATGCGCCGTAGTTCGGCGTAGACAACCGGGGTTAACGAGTGATCTTCAGACATGGTCTGGACATAGCCTCGGACAGAAAGCGTCGCGACGGTGTCGCAAGGGACAGTTTTTCCAACATGGCCCCCTAATCTGCTCCTGGCCGCTACATGGCTGGAAACAAGTCATGCAATTCACACGCCGCCAAGTCTGCGCCTCATTGGGCGCCATGTTCGTGCTACCCGCCTGCCAAAGCGGCCCCAAGCCCCGAGGCAATAAGAGCTCTCTGCCGAATGGGGACCCGGCAGCAATGGCACTACTCGCCGCCGTCACGAGTGGCAACGAGTCCCGAGTGCAAACGATCCTCCGCGACGCACCCGAACTCGCTGCCAGTGTGGACGAGCACGGTCGCTCTGCTTTGGTCCTCGCGTATCTGGGTGGCCACGAAGCAATCGGCAAGCTTCTGATTGCATCGGGGATGAAGCTGGACGTCGTCGAGGCAGTCTTGGCCGAAGACTGGCCCCGCTTCGAGGAACTCGCGACCCAATCGCCAGAGGTGCTGGCCGCGGCACATCCGCTCGGCGGCACGCCGCTGCACGCCGGCGCCATCATGGGCAGCACGAGTGGCTGGCGCATGCGCGGTGCCGGTTGTGTGCCGGACGCCAGGCCTGAGGGTGGCAATGGGTTCACCGCCGCGCGCATGGCGATGGATAGCCCGCATGCTCATTGGGCGCGCATCGCACTGGCGGACCTCTGCAGCAACGGAGCCGACGTCAATGCAAAACAGCGCAACGACAGCTCCGTGTTGCACGGGGCAATCGTGCACCGTAACGAACGCCTGTTGCGACTGGCGATCAGGAAGGGCGCCAATCCTGCGGCAATCGACGGCAACGGCCGCACGCCCGAGCAGCTTGCCAGCCACCTTGGCTGGCACCGCGGCGCCAAGATGCTCGCGCAACATGCCGACTGGCCGCGAGACAACCGCTCCTCGCGCTTTGCTCTCGATGCCAATCGACAGCCAGTGATTCGCCCGGACCTATCCGACGTGCCGCAGAAGCTGCAGAGTCAGGTCACCGGCAACTCGCACAACAACCTAGCAAAAGTGCGTGAGCTCGTCGCAACGGACAAGCGCCTGATCTTCTCGATCTCGACAGACGCTGAGCTTGCCATCGAGGCGTCGGCGCACCTGGGCAATCAAGACCTGATGAGCTTCCACCTGGACCACGGCGCACCGCTATCGCTGCCAACCGCGGTTGCTCGCAATGATCACGACTCCATCCGTTTCTGGCTGGAACGCGATGGCAGTCTCGTCCACGAGCGTGGTGCCCATGACTTCCCCTTGATGTTCTACGTAGTCTTCGGCGGCGGCTCCATCGCAACAGCTGAGCTACTCAAGAGCCACGGGGTCGACCTTGATCAAGAAAGCGTCGGCACGACGGCCTTGCATTGGTGCGTGGCACGGCGGCAACGAGAACTCGCAACGTGGTTACTCGAGAACGGCGCCAACCCCGAGCCCGTCGGCTACCGCTCGAATCGCAACGGAGAGACGCCGCTGCAGGCCGCGATCGCTCGCGGAAACGACCCAATGGCGAAGGTTCTGCGAAACTCGGGCGCGCGCACCTAGCCCCCCGCATCACCAATCAGGGCACTCCCTTCGCGAGGTCGTTATCAAGATGGGACATCCAGATCGCGGCTGCGGCTGAATGCCCCTGTGACCTGCTTGGTCGCATCGAAACGCTGGCTATACTCGTTCGCCCTCCGACGCTGCCAGCCACGGCGCGTCGCTTGCCACGATGATTGTTCCACAGATTTCGCAGGCCATGACGCAGAACCTCCGCCGCAGCTCACTCGCCTGCATTGCCCTGTTTGCTTCTTCGATTCTGACGACCAATGTGGTCGCGCAAGACTGGCCCATGTGGGGTCGCGACTACACGCGCAACATGGTCTCCAAGGTCACGGGCATCCCGACGGATGTCGTGCCCGGTCAGTTCATCGGCAACACCGAAGAGATCGATCTCAAGACGACCAAGAACATCAAGTGGGTCGCCAAGCTCGGTTCGCAAACCTACGGTAACCCCACCGTCGCCAACGGTCGTGTCTACGTCGGCACCAACAACGATGTGCCGCGCGACCCGCGCTTCAAAGGCGATCGCAGCTGCGTCTACTGCCTCGAGGAGAAGACCGGCAAGCTGATCTGGCAGCTCAACGTGCCGAAGCTCGGCACCGGCAAGGTCAGCGACTGGGAGTTCCTCGGCATCTGCTCGTCGCCGGCCATCGAAGGCGAACGTGTTTACGTGATGACCAACCGTTGCGAAGTCATGTGCCTCGACGTGATGGGCATGAAGAACGGCAACGACGGGTTCCAGGACGAGGCGAAGTACTTCGCCGACAACGGCAAGCCGCCCGTCAAGGTCACGGACGACGACGCCGACATCATCTGGAAGCTCAACATGATCGACGAGTGCGGGGTGTTCCCGCACAACATCACGAGCTGCTCGGTGATGATCGTCGGTGACCAGATCTGGACGTCGACATCCAACGGTGTCGACTACGGCCACGTCGACACGCCGGCGCCGAATGCGCCATCGATGATCGTCGTCGACAAGAAGACCGGCAAACTCATCGGCGAGGAAGCGTCGGGCCTCAGCACGAGCATCTTCCACAGCAACTGGTCATCGCCCGCCTACCTCAAGACGAGCAAGACGGAACTCGCCATCTTCGGTGGCCCAGACGGCGTGCTCTACGCGTTTGATCCCAAACCGGAGAAGGACGAGGACGGCTTCGACGTTCTGAAGAAGGCGTGGCAGTTCGACTGCAACCCGCCGCACTACCGCAAGAAGCCGGACGGCACGCCGATCAAGTACGCGACGTCGAAGGGTCCGAGCGAAGTGCTCGGCACGCCGATCGTGCACGACGGTCTCGTCTACGCGGTGATCGGCCAGGACCCGGAGCACGGCGAAGGCATCGGCAACCTGGTCTGCGTTGACGAGCACGGCAAGCAGGTCTGGAACCACGACAAGATCAACCGTTCGATGTCGACGATGGCCGTCCACAACGGCCTGTTGTTCGCCGCGGACTACTCGGGCTACCTCTACTGCTTCGACGCCAAGAACGGCACGCGGCACTGGCGCTACGACACAAGCGCGCACATCTGGGGTTCGGTGCTCGTCGCCGACGGCCGCGTCTACGTCGGCATCGAAGATGGCTTCCTGGTCAGTGCGCCCGCGACGAAGGCATTCGACAAGAAGAACGTCATCGAGACCGACTTCGGCACGAACATCTACTCGTCGCCCATCGCCGCCAACGGCACCTTGTATGTCGCGACGTTCACGCACTTGTTTGCGATCGCGACGACCGAGAAGGCCCAAAAGCCCAAGTAAGTCGTTGGCCAAGTAACTCGCAGCCCAAGTAACTCGCTGGCTAACTAATGAGTACCGCATCCGCCCCGCGTCGCATGTCAATCGCGGGCAGGCTGGCCTGGGCGTTCGTCGCCCTGCTCGCCGTCCTGCACTACGACTTCTGGAACTGGAACGATCGCACCCTGGTGTTTGGCTTCATGCCGATCGGACTGTACTTCCAGGCGTTGATCTCCATCGGCGCTGCAACGGCGTGGGCCCTCGTCGTGAAGTTCGCCTGGCCTACACACATCGAAGAGTGGGCGGAACAAGACGACGGAGCGGCTGAATGATCAGCTTCCTGTTGCAGGCCCCACCGAAGAGCACGACCCCGCTCTACGTCGTCGGCGCCTACCTGCTCTTGCTGCTGACGTTCAGCATCGTCAACAGCCGCCGGCCGCGCGGCTCCGCTGGCGAGTACTTCGTCGCGAGTCGATCGATCGGACCGTTCCTGCTGTTGATGAGCGTGTTCGGCACGACGATGACCGCGTTCGCGCTCGTCGGCTCGACCGGCAAAGCCTTCGACGACGGCATCGGCGTCTACGGCCTGATGGCATCGGCCTCGGGCATCGTGCACTCGCTCGTCTTCTTCCTCATCGGCATCAAGCTGTGGGCGATCGGCAAGCGCTACAACTACGTCACGCAGATCCAGTTCTTCCGCAACCGGTTCGACTCGGATGCCCTCGGGTATCTGCTGTTCCCGGTGCTCGTCGGGCTCGTCATCCCGTACCTGCTGATCGGCATCCTCGGCGCCGGCTCGGTGCTCAAGGGCGTCTCCGGCGTGCCGACGTGGATCACGGGCGCGGTCATTTGCAGCGTCGTGCTCGCCTACATCCTGACTGGCGGCGTGCGCGCAGCAGCGCTCGCCAACGCCGTGCAGACGCTGGTCTTCATGGCGGTCGGCGTCTTGGCGTTCTTCTTGATCTCCGACTCGCTCGGCGGCCGCTTCGAAGCCAGCCAGAACGTCGTCGAGAACGCGCCGCAGCTACTCGCGCGCGAAGGTGAGATCGGCCACCTGCAGTTCCTCACCTACTGCTTCGTGCCGCTGTCGGTCGGCATGTTCCCGCACCTGTTTCAGCACTGGCTGACGGCACGCAGCGCCAAGACGTTCCGCGTCACGGTCATCGCCCACCCGATCTTCATCATGATCGTCTGGGTGCCGTGCGTGCTGATCGGCGTCTGGGCTGCCGGCGCGGGAGTCGAAGCACCCGGCGGCAACTCCAACGCCGTGCTCGCCAAGATGGTCGGCATGCAGCTCAAGAACCCGTGGGTCTCGGGACTCCTGGTCGCGGGCATCCTCGCCGCGATCATGTCGTCGCTCGACTCGCAGTTCGTCTGCCTCGGCACGATGTTCACCCACGACATCGTCGTGCACGCCCGCGGCGAAGAGAACGTCAGCGAGAAGGCACGCGTGCGCCTCGGCCGCATCTTCATCGTCGCGATCGTGGCACTGACCTACGCGCTGTCGCTGTTCCCGCCACCAAACATCTTCAACCTCGCGGTCTGGTGCTTCAGTGGCTTTGCGAGTTTGTTCCCGCTCGTCGTCGCCGCCGTCTACTGGCGCCGCGCCACGCGCGCCGGTGCGATCGCATCCGTCATCGTCGCCGGCATCACGTGGTGCATTCTCTTCTACGACGGCCTCGTGAAGCCGACGATGGAGGGCATCCGCCCCGAGGGCGACTACCTGATCTGGGGCATGATGCCGGTCGCCTTCATGGTCGCCGCCTCGACGATCACCCTGATCGTCGTGAGCCTTGTCACCAAACCGCTGCCAAGCAGCACCGTGGATCGCTACTTCGGCGTCGGCAAGTTGCCCGCCGCTTCGTAACGCACAGACATGACGCCTTCCCCGCAATCCGAACGCCCGGACCTCGACGCGCACTTTCGCGAGATCGTTCGCTTCCACTTCTCCGAGGAGACCGGCACTCCGTACTGGCTCGACTGGCAGAAGACCTGCGGTTTCGATCCCAAGGAAGAGGTCCAGTCGTTCGCCGACATCGTCAAGTTCCCGCACTTCGACGGCGAACTGCTGCGCACCGAACCACACGAGCGCTGGGTCCCACGCGCCTACAAGGATCGGCCCTACACGATCTTCGAAACGGGTGGCACGACTGGCATGCCCAAGCAGCGCATCGGTTGGGATGACTACAAGACTGACTACGAGCAGTTCTCGGCATCGCTGAGCGACGAGTCGTTTCCGCCCGGCGGCAACTGGCTGATGATCGGCCCCACCGGCCCGCGCCGCCTGCGCCTCGCCATCGAGCACCTCGCCAACTTCCGTGGCTCGTCGTGCTACTTCGTCGATCTCGACCCGCGTTGGGTCAAGAAGCTGATCAAGACGAAGCAGTTTGATCAGGCCAAGGCCTACATGGCTCACGTCATCGATCAGGCCGTGCAGATCCTCAAGCACCGCAAGGTCTCCGCGTTGTTCACGACGCCGAAGCTGCTCGAAGAACTCGGCGACCGCATGTCGATCATCGACGCCGGCATCAAAGGTGTCTTCTGCGGCGGCACGACGATGACGCCACAGTCGACGCGGTTCATCTGCGAAGAACTGCTAGAGGGGCAGGCCGAGTTCGTGCCGACCTACGGCAACACGCTGATGGGCCTCGCCGCCCACCGCCGCACGCTGAAAGAGGACAACTACTCGATCACCTACTACGCGCCACAGCCGCGAGCGGTGTTGCGCGTCGTCGACCCGGATGCGACCGACAACGTCGTCGATTACGAACAGTGGGGTCGCGTCGAACTGACGACGATGACCAACGAGTTCTTCATGCCGCGCTTCCTCGAACGTGACGAAGCCCTGCGCCGCGCGCCTTGCGATGCGTATCCGTGGGACGGCGTCGCCGAAGTGCGCCCGTTCGGAGCGCAAGCGGCGACGATCGTGGAGGGCGTCTATTGAGTGCTCCGCATGTCCCCGTGCTGCGGCAAGGCGTCGAGTACACCAGTCTCGACCTGAGTGAACTCTGCGGCATTGGCAGCGAGGAGCCGCTCGCCCGCATCAGCCAATGCAACGCCGGCCTGATCAAGCGCGACCTGCGCCGCCAGGATCAGGCCGCCGCCAAACTGCGTGCGCTCGGCAGTGAGCAACTGCTCGACATCTGCAAACGCGCCGGCGAGCTGTTCCTCAACGGCGAGCTACCGCTCAACGGCGAAGGCGATACGCAGACCCGCGAGCAATACATCGCGACACTGAGCAAGACGAGCGGGCTGCCGCACGTGTTGGTGCGTCGCAACATGCAGAAGATCTTCACGGTCTTCGACGGCATGCGCGACATCCTGTCGGGCCTGATGCGCGGCATGAACGCCAACGTCGTCGAAACCGGCTTCGGCGATCACGGCGGCATCCCGGTGCACTACTCACCGACGACCAACGCACTCGGTGTCGTGCTGCCGAGCAACTCGCCCGGCGTCAACTCGATCTGGATGCCCGCGATTGCGCTCGGCATTCCCGTCGTGCTCAAGCCCGGTCGCGAAGAACCGTGGACGCCGTTGCGCATCATGCAGGCGTTCATCGCCGCTGGTTGCCCAGCCGAAGCATTCAGCTTCTACCCCACCGACCACGAAGGCTCTGGCATCATCCTCGAACGCTGCGGTCGCACGTTGCTCTTTGGCGACGTCACGGTCACGGACGCCTACGCCCACGACACGCGCGTACAGATCCACGGTCCCGGCCGCAGCAAGGTGCTGATCGGCAAGGACGAGATCGACAACTGGCGCAAGCATCTGCCGGTGCTGCTCGACTCGGTCGCCGCCAACGGTGGCCGCAGCTGCATCAACGCGTCGACGATCCTCGTGCCGTCGCACGGTGCCGAGATCGCCGATGCGTTGGCGCAAGAACTCGCCGCCCACCAACCGCGCGAGCCGGACGCGGACGACGCCACGTTGTCCGCATTCGCCAACCGCAGGTTCGCCGAGTTCATCGACGCCAAGATCTCCGAAGACGTTGCTGCCGGCGGCGCGGTCGATGTCACTGCCAAGCATCGTGAGCAGCCGCGCGCCCAAGAACTGGCTGGCGCCCCCTACCTGCTGCCGACGATCGTGCACTGCGCCAACATCGAGCACCCGCTGGCGAAGACCGAGTTCCTGTTCCCGTTCGCCTCCGTAGTCGAAGTGCCGCACGAGGAGATGGTCGCAGCCATGGGCCCGAGCCTCGTCGTCAGCGCGATCACGAAGGACGAACAACTGGTCGCGGATCTCACGCGTTCGCACGACGTCGACCGCCTCAACCTCGGGCCGGTCCCGACCTCACACGTCGAATGGGACCAACCGCACGAAGGCAACCTGTTCGAGTTCTTGTACGAACGACGAGCTATCCAGCGCGCCAAGGACTGGTGATGGCGGAGCGGATCGCGGTGCACACCAATCTGATCTCAGGTGAGGGCAGCCTGGCCGAGATCGGCGAGCTCGCCGACGGACGCGTATTGCTCGTAACGGATCCGGGCCTCGTTGCGAGCGGCCACGTGGCACGACTCGAAGCACTGCTGGCCGAGCACGGAACCGTTTGCCATCGCTTTGACGAGGTTCAAGAGAACCCGGATGAAGCCAACGTCGCCGCGTGCCTCGCGCAATACCGGCACGTGTTCGGAAAGGACGATCCGGACTGGATCCTCGCGATCGGCGGCGGCAGCAGCATCGATGTAGCCAAAGGCTGCTCGACCCTCGCAGCGCGCGGCGGCCGCATGCGCGACTACCTCGGCCGCAAGACCGACGACCTTGCGCAGCCCAAGGTCATTGCCATCCCCACCACCGCCGGCACCGGCAGTGAAGTGCAATCGTTCGCGTTGATCACCAACAGCGACACCGGCCGCAAGATGGCATGCGGCGGCGACGCGCCGGCGTTTGCGATCCTCGATCCAGACCTGACCGCCAGCCAGCCGGACTTCGTCAAGCGCTGCGCCGGTCTCGATACGTTGGCGCACGCGGTCGAAACGGCGGTGACCAGGCAACGCACCGAGGCGACGCTGCAATACTCACTCGAAGCGTTCCGACTCGTCGAACGCAACTTCGAAACGACCCTGACGCAACCAGACAACACCGCCGCTCGCAGCGCGATGCTGCGCGCTTCGGCCGCCGCCGGCATCGCGATCGAGAACAGCATGTTGGGCGCCGCGCATTCGATGGCCAATCCGTTGACGCGGCAGTTCGGCGTCGTGCACGGCCAGGCCGTCGGCCAGACGTTGCCGTTTGTCGTGCGCTACAACGCCGAGGATGCCACAGCTGCCGCCGCCTATGCCGAACTCGCGTATGACGCCGGTCTCGCAGAACGTTCGGACAACCACACAACCGCGGTGAGCAAACTGGTGGCCCGCCTCAAAGAACTCGTAGCGGCCGCCGGCTTCGAACCAACGATCGCGAGCATCCCGGCGAGCGCCATCGACGCCCTTGCCAGCGAAGCCGCCGAGCAGTGGACCGCGCAGTTCAACCCACGCGCGATGAACGCAGCCGCCTTCTCCGAACTGTTCCAGAGGGTGACGTCATGAGGCTGGTCCTTTGCGCGCTTATCCTCGTGGCCTCAGCCGCCGCACAAACGCTGCGACTGGACGCCACCGGCGCGTTCTTCACGGACCGCCCCAGCAACAACAACCCAACCGTCGTCGCCACGACCACCGTCGGCAAGATCACGGACGCCTCGTTCTCCAGCTACGCCGGGGATCGCAAGAGTGCGTTGATGCTCGAGAACCTGGTGTTCGACTTCTTGCTCGGCAAGGAGTGCGCCGCTCGCGGACTCGCCCGAACGGCGCCAACGCTGGCACGATCACTCGCGATGCGCCGGGCCTTCGAATCGCTGAGCAACGATGGCCAGGCGATCGGTGGCTCGCTCGCCCGCTATGCCACGGACGAACTGCGCAGCCTGCGTCTGCGTGAACTCGTCGGTGCGTCGCGATCCATCGACAAGGACGCCTTGCTGGCGCGGTTCCATCATCGCTACGGGGTCGACGGTGTGCGAGTCCGCGTCCGCCACATCCTGTGCACGGACGACATGTCGAAGCCGCAAACCGCGATGCAACGCGCCAAGGCCTTGCATCAACGCCTGCTCGCCGGCGAATCCTTCGAGGCCCTGCTCAAGCAATCCCACGACCGCGTCGCGCGCCGCATGCTGCGCAACCCGAAGCGGCGCCACAACGCCGGGTTCCTCGCTGGCTACAACTATCACCGCTACGGCGAAGACTTCGCGAGCGTCGTTCGCAAACTCGAGGTCGGCGCCATCTCCGAGCCCGTCGTCTCGGAGAGCGGGGTGCACATCGTGCAAGTCGTCACGCGCAAGGTGACCGAACTCGAGAAGGTCTTGGCGTCACTGCGCCTCGAACTGGGCGGCGGCAAAGCGCGCAGTTCGGAAGTGCTGGCCGTGCGACGGGAACTGCTCGCGAAGTACAACTTCCAGCCGACCGCCAACATCGCCAAGAACACCCCGCGCCGCGTCAACGCCGGCGGCACGGTCAAGGTACCGGCGACAGCCACGCCGACCGCCTGGCCCCACTACCGCGGCAACCCATCGCTGCACGGCACGTCACCGGGCCACCTGGGCAAACGCCCGACCCTCGCGTGGACGTTCCCGACCAATGGCGAGATCCTGTCGTCACCGGTCATCCAGGACGGCACCGTGTTCGTCGGTTCGACCGACAACTCGGTCTACGCGATCGACCTGGCGACGGGCAAACAGCGCTGGGCCCAGCCGACCAAGGACATGGTCGAAGCGCCGCCGCTCGTGCTCGGCGACCACGTCTACATCGGCTCGTCGGACTTCTTCTTCTACGCACTCGACAAGAAGACCGGTGCGCCGCAGTGGCAGTTCGAAACGCAGGATCGCATCCTCGGCGGCGCCAACTGGTTTACCGGCAAGGATGGCAAGCGGCGCATCGTAGTCGGCAGCTACGACGCGCACGTCTACTGCTTCGACGAAGCCGGCACCAAGCTGTGGGCCTACGAGACCGACAACTACGTCAACGGCTCGCCCGCGATCCACAACGGCGAAGTCATCTTCGGTGGCTGCGATGCCGGCCTGCACCTCGTCGACGGCGAGACCGGTCAACGCATCACCAAGATCGATCTCGGTTCGGGTTGCCAGGTTGCCGGTTCCGTTGCCCTGCTCGACGACAAGGCCTACTTCGGCCACTACGGCAACGAGTTCCTGCGCGTCGACCTCGACAGCGGCGACATCGACTGGCGCTACCCGAGCAAGCGCGAAGGCTTCTGCTCGTCGCCGGCGCTCAACGACACATACGCGGTGTTTGGCGGCCGCGACAAGAACCTGCACTGTGTGCTCCGCAAGGACGGCACGCCGCAGTGGCAGTTCAAGACGCGCCGCAAGGTCGACGCCTCGGCCGTCATCGCCGGCGACAAGGTGATCTTCGGCTCGGGTGACGGCCGGCTCTACATGCTCGACCTCAAGACGGGCAAGGAACTGTGGCGTTACGACATCGGCAAGCCGATCTACTCCTCGCCCGCAGTCGTCGACGGCATGATCGTCGTCGGCGCCAGTGACAAGCGCGTCTACGCGTTCCACGCCCCCATCGAGAAGCGAGGCAAGTAGCAATCGATGCGCGTGATGTTGCTGACTCCCGGCACCGGCCACTTCTACTGTGGCAGCTGCCTGCGCGATGACGCGCTCGGACGCGGGCTCGAACAGCTCGGCCACGAAGTCACCGTCGTGCCGTTGTATCTGCCGCTGCAGCTCGAACGCGACCAGCCCGATGCCGACGTGCACATGGGCGGCATCAACGTCTACCTGCAGCAGAAGACGCGCCTCGCCCGGTGGCTGCCGCGCTTTGTGGCCGACCTGCTAGACCGGCCGCGCCTGCTGCGATGGGCGTCGAAGCGAGGCAACATGACCAACGCCGCCGAGCTTGGACCGATGACGGTCTCCATCCTGCGCGGCGAGTGCGGCAAGCAGGCGCTCGAAGTCGACAAGCTCGTCAAGTGGATCGCCACGCAACCGAAACCCGATGTCATCATCGTGTCGAATGCGATGCTGCTCGGCATCGTGCGCGAACTCCGCAAGGCGATCCCCGTGCCGATCGTCGTCACGCTGCAAGGCGAGACCCCGTTCCTCGACGAGCTGAATCCATCGGATCAGGAGGATGCCTGGGCCGCCCTGCGCGAACGCAGCGCCGAAGTCGCGGCACTGATTGCAGTCAGCTCCGCATACGGCGCCGACATGCAGAAGCGCCTGGCCATCCCGGCGGACAAGATGCACGTCGTGCACAACGGCATCGTCGTCGAGGATCTGCTCAGTGCCCCGAAGCCCGCTGCCCTTCGCAGCCCGAAGACGATCGGCTACCTCGCGCGCATGTGCCGCGACAAGGGGCTCGATACGCTGGTCGATGCGTTCCTTCTGCTCAAGCAACAAAACGCCATCGACGGTCTGCAACTGCGCATCGCCGGCGTACAACTCAACGAGGATCGTTCTTACGTCGCGGACCTGCAGGCACGCATTGCCAAGCATGGCTACGCGGCCGACGTCACGGTGCAGCCGAACATCGATCGCCGCACCAAGATCGAATTCTTGAACGGCCTGTCGGTGCTATCCGTGCCGGCGCGCTTCCAGGAGTCGTTTGGCCTCTATCTGCTCGAAGCGATGGCCGCCGGCGTGCCGGTCGTGCAACCGCGACACGCATCGTTCCCCGAGATCCTCGAGGCAACCGGCGGTGGCCTCCTGTGCGAGCCCGAAGATCCTGCATCCCTCGCCGCAGAACTGCAGAAAGTGCTCAGCGACGATCGCCTCGCCGACAAACTCGGGACACAGGCGCGCGCGTCGGTCACCACGAAGTTCACCGCAGAGCAGATGGCCGAGAAGGTCGCCGCGATCTGCGAACAACTGATCACTGCCGGCAACAACGAGCAGTAGTTCGTTGCGGGTTGGCGCCCCGAAACCGAGACTGTCCCCATGCAAACCTGGATCTTGTTCGCCCTTCTGACCGTCGCGTCGTGGGGCTTGTATGGCGTGCTGCTGCACAGCGGACAGGTCAGCATGAGCGACCCGGAAAACGGTCGCTACAAAGCCTTCTTCTGGGTCGGCATCGCCTACTTCCTGATCGCGGTGCTCGCACCGGCAGGCATGTTGATGGCGGCCAAGGCGTCGTGGGCCATGCCAGCCAAGGGCATCTGGTTGTCGCTGATCGCCGGCGTCGTCGGCGCCGTCGGTGCGTTCGGGGTCTTGCTCGCGTTCGGCGCGAAGGGCCACCCCGCCGCCGTCATGTCGATCATCTTCGCCGGCGCCCCCATCGTGAACGCGTTCGTCGCGATGTCGCTGCACCCACCGGCCGGCGGTTGGAGCAAACTCGACTGGCGCTTCCTGCTCGGCATCGTGCTCGCCGCAGTCGGTGGTTTGCTCGTCAGCAAGTACAAGCCTGCCCCCGGCCCGCAGAAGCCGCCCACCGAGCAGGTCGAACCGAATCCAAAATGAGCCAACCACTGGTCCAACTGCAGAACGTCGACAAGCGCTTCGGCAGCCAGACCGAAGTGCTGCGCGGTGTGGCTCTCGAGGTGCAACCGCGCGACACCGTCGCCGTGCTCGGCCCTTCGGGTTCGGGCAAGAGCACGCTACTCAACATCATCGGCGGCCTTCTTCCGCCGAGTAGCGGCAAGGTCCTGTTCGACGGCGAGGACCTGCAAGGCCGTAGCGCCAAGCAACTGGCCGCTCTGCGCAATCGCGAGATCGGCTTCATCTTCCAGGCGCACCACTTGCTGCCGCAGTGCTCCGCACTCGAGAACGTGCTCGTGCCGACACTCGTGCACCCGCCGGGCGACCTGCGCACGACGGCGCCCGACCGCGCCCGCGCGCTGCTCGAAGAAGTCGGCCTCGGCGATCGCTTGCAGCACCGCCCCGGCCAACTCTCCGGCGGCGAACAACAACGGGTTGCCGTGGTGCGCGCCCTGATCAACCAGCCGCGCCTGCTGCTCGCCGACGAACCAACCGGCTCGCTCGATGAGGAGGCCACCGATCACCTCGGCGATCTACTGTGCGCGCTCAACCAACGCCACGAAGTTGCCCTGCTCGTCGTCACGCACTCGCGCCGCCTGGCTGCTCGCATGCAGCGCGTGTTGACGTTGCGTGACCGCTCCCTGCACGAAGACGCGGACACTGCGCAATGAACGGCTGGCTGCTCGCGCTGCGCGGCATGCGCCACTACTGGCGAACGCACGTCGGCGTTCTGCTCGGCATCGTGTGCGCAACGACGGTGCTGGTCGGCGCCCTGTCCGTCGGAGACTCGGTCCGCCTGAGCCTGCGTAACCAGTCGCTGCAACGCATCGGCCAGTTCTCCTCGGTGCTCGCTGCCGGCGATCGCTTCGTGCAAGCCGACCTCGCGGACCGGATCGGCAACCACACGAAGGGCCTGTGCGTGCCCGCCATGATGCTGCCCGGTGTCGCCGCCAGTTCTGACGGGGCTTCGCGAACCGGCATCGTTGATGTGTTTGGCATCACCGACGGGTTCTTCGCGATGAGCACAAAGGGATCGGCCCGCCCTGCCCCCGGCACAGGCGAAGCGATCCTCAACGAACGGCTCGCCTTGCAGCTGCAAGCGAAGGTCGGCGAAGAGATCGTCGTGCGCATCGAGAAGCCGAGCTTGATGCCGCAAGAGGCCGCGATGGCCACCGTCGACGAGATATCGTTCGCCCTGCGGGTGAAGGTCATCGACATCGTCGCAGAAGACGAGTTCGGCCGATTCGGCCTGCGCACGAGCCAGGTGCCGCCCTTCAACCTGTTCGTGTCGCTCGCCTGGCTGCAGGAAGAGCTCGAACTGCCGGGCCGCGCCAACATGCTGCTGACGGACCAGAGCGCCGAGTCGGCCTACGACGCCCTGAAGGCAACGTGGCAACTCGCCGACGCCGAGCTGCAGTTGACCAACCGCAACGACGACACCGTCACCGAACTGACCAGCACGCGCATCTTCCTCGACCAGGCCATCGCCGACGCGGCGCAGCAGTTGGTGCCCGACGCACTCGGCGTCGTCACCTACTTCGTCAACTCGCTCAAGACCGAGTCGGAGGCGACGCCCTACTCGATGATCAGTGCGATCGGTCCGCTCGACGGCCGCGTGCCCACGCCGACCGCGCTCGCGGCCACCCGCGCGCTCGCCCCGACTTCGTTGGGCGCCAACCAACTGATCTGCAACCAGTGGCTCGCCGACGATCTCAAGCTGCAAGCGGGCAGCTCGATCGAAGTGGCCTTCTGGGTGATGAACAGCCAGCTGCAGTTCGAAGAACAGACGCGCAGCTTCACGGTGCACTCGATCGTGCCGCTCGCGGGTGCGGCCGCGGACCAGAGCTTGATGCCCGCCTTCCCCGGACTCGCCGAAGCACGGAGCTGCCGCGACTGGGATCCCGGCGTGCCCGTCGATCTGCAGCAACTCGACGACAACGACCAGAAGTACTGGGAGCAGCACAAGGGCACGCCGAAAGGCTTCGTCACGTTGGCGACGGGCCGCGAGATGTGGAGCAACCGCTTCGGCACGTTGACGTCCGTTCGCGTCGCAGTCGAACATCGCACCCGACTTGCCGCAGAACTGACCAACAACATCGAGCCGCGCGCTCTCAACCTGTTCTTCCAGGACCTGCGCGGCCCGGCTCTCGCGGGCGGCATGCCAGCGACGGACTTCGGCTCGCTCTACCTCGGCCTCAGCTTCTTCCTGATCATCGCCGCCCTGCTGTTGGCCGCGATGCTGTTTGCGTTTGGCGTCGAACAACGGCACACGGAGATCGGCACGCTGCTAGCCGTCGGTTTCGAACCACCAACCGTGCGTTGGTTGTTCGCACGCGAAGCCCTGGTGCTTGCCACGTTGGGGAGCGCGATCGGCGCAGCCCTCGGCGCCAGCTACACGCACGCGGTGCTCGCGGCACTCGACACGTTGTGGCGCGATACGATCGGCCAAACGACGCTCACCGCGCACATCGTGCCGGGCACCGTCGCCGTCGGCGCCTCGTGCGCCGTCGTGGCCGCGGTGCTCGCGATCTGGGTGGCCATGCGCCGCGCCTTCCGCAAACCAGCCGTCGAACTACTCTCGGCCAACGCTGGCACGGACCAGCCCACAGCCGGCACCACGTGGCTACGTCGCGCCGTCGCGCTCGCCGCCTTGTTCGGGGCCATCTGGCTGATCGCCCGCGCGCAACCACACCGCGCGACGAGCGCGTTCTTCGGCGGCGGCGCCCTGCTCCTGATCAGCATCCTCGTTGCGTGCCGCGATTTGCTGGCGCGATCCAAGGCGGGCGCCCACCTGCGCAGCGTGGCCACACTTGCCGTGCGCAACTGCAGCCGGCGGCCAGGCCGAAGCACCGCGACGATTGCCCTGCTAGCAAGCGGCACGTTCCTCGTCGTTGCGATCCAAGCCAACCGACTGACACCGCCAACCGATCCAACCGAACGCAGCGCGGGCACCGGCGGCTTCACCCTGTTTGGTCGCACGACATTGCCGGTGCTGCGTGACCTTGAAAGCGACGTCGGCCGCGAAGCATACGGGCTCGATGATGACGAACTGGAACAGGTCGCGATCGTGCCGATGCGCGTGCGCAACGGTGACGATGCGAGCTGCCTCAACCTGGCGACGGCACAGAACCCACAACTCGTCGGCGTGCGGCCGCAAGCCTTCGCCGAACGTGAGTGCTTCCGCTTCACCCGCAACGAAGCGAAACAGAACGACACCGACAATCCATGGCTGCTGCTCAACAAGGACTACGGCGACGATGTCGTGCCGGCGATCGGTGACGGCGGCAGCGTCGCATGGGCACTGCACAAGAAGCTTGGCGATTCGCTGACCTACCGCGATGAAGCGGGCAACGACTTCCAGGTGCGCATTGTCGGCACCGTTGCCGACTCGATCTTGCAAGGCAACCTGGTCATCGCCGACCACCACCTGCAACAGCGGTTCCCGTCGGCCTCGGGCTATCGCATGTTCTTGATCGACGCGCCACCAGAGCGCGCCGAGCAGGTAACGAACGACCTCAGTCGCGCGCTACTCGACGTCGGCCTCGAACTGACGCCGACGACGGCACGCCTCGCCGCGTTCCAGTCGATCCAGAACACCTACCTCGTCATCTTCCAACTACTCGGCGGACTCGGGCTGTTGCTCGGCACCGCCGGTCTCGGCGTTGTCGTCCTGCGCAACACTCTGGAACGGCGCGGCGAACTCGCGACCCTGCGCGCCGTCGGGTTCGATCATGCAGCCGTGCGTCGGCTGGTATTCTGCGAGCATGGCGTCCTGCTGTTGCTGGGCCTCATCGCAGGTACCGCGGCCGCGGCACTCGCCCTCTTGCCCGCTCTCGGCGGCGAACGGGCCATGCCGCTCACACCTGTACTCGGCTTCATCGCGACCATCGCCATCAGTGGCGTGCTGTGGGTCTGGGCCGCCAGCGTGCTGGCCACCCGCGGCGGGACGCTCGCCGGCCTGCGCGGCGACTAGCACGTGTCCTATGTACGTATGAGTCGCCGGAGACCCCCTGGGGGCCTTTCCGTGCTTGCGTGATACCGGTATCCCTGTTCGTCGATTGCCCATCCCCCAACGGCCAAGACGATGAACAAGCCAACCGCCAGCCTGCTACTCCCGCTGCTGCTTCCGATCGCGCTCCCCGCGCAAGACTCCGAGCAGACGGCATTGGAAGCCGCGTTCGAACAGCAGATGAGTGGCTGCCGCATGGTCGGCCACTTCACGGAGACCGGTTCGGACAAGGCGCCACAGAAGGACAGCTACACGATCGCGAAGGTCAAGAAGCTGCGCGACGAGAAGTGGCGCTTCGATGCGACGATCGAATACGGCGGCAAGTCCGTGACGTTGCCACTCGCAGTCGATGTCTATTGGGCCAACGAGACGCCGACGATCCAGGTCAGCAAACTGCTCGTGCCAACCCTCGGCACGTTTGATGCACGCATCGTCGTGCACGGTGATCAATACGCCGGCCTCTGGTCGGGCAAGGATCACGGCGGCCACATGTACGGCGACATCGTTCGCGCACCAAAGCAGGATCCGCAAGGCAAGAAGGCACGCTGGGCCACGTGGCGCGGCCCCGACGGCACCGGTGCCGCGCCGAACGCCAATCCGCCTACCGAGTGGAGCGAAGAGAAGAACATCAAGTGGAAGGTCGCCCTCGACGGCTTGGGCAACTCGACGCCAATCGTGTGGGACGACTTCATCTACCTGACGACCGCAGTCGAGACTGACGAAGAAGGCACGGCACCGAAGGTGCCTGCTCCCGAAGGCAACGGTCGTCGACCGGGCGGCAATCGCGGGGGTAACCGCGGCGGACGTCGTGGTGGTCGCCGTGGCGGCCGCGGTGGCGGCGGTGGTAACCATCCGGCACCGACGAAGGTGTTCGACTTCCGCGTCGTCGCCCTCAACCGCAAAGATGGTTCGGTCGCGTGGAGCAAGAGTGTCAACCGCGCCGTGCCGCACGAAGGCGGCCACAAGACCGGTTCCCAGGCGTCGAGCTCACCGGCCACCGACGGCCAGCACATCTTCGCCCACTTCGGTTCGCGCGGCATCCACTGCCTCGACATGAAAGGCGAGCTGATCTGGTCGAAGCACCTCGGCTACATGCGCACTCGCAACCAGTTTGGCGAAGGCAGCTCGCCGGCATTGGCTGGGGACAAGGTCATCATCAACTGGGACCACGAAGGCGAGTCGTTCATCTGCGCGCTCGACAAGAAGACCGGTAAGGAAGTGTGGCGCAAGCCACGCAAGGAAGTCACCAGCTGGACGACGCCACTGATCGTCGAAGTCGACGGCAAGCAACAAGTCATCGTCGTCGCCACCGGCGCGACGCGCGCCTACGACGTCGACAACGGCGACGTCATCTGGAGCACGACCGGCATGACGACCAACTCGATCCCGACGCCGATCGTGCGTGACGGGGTTGCCTACCTGATGAGTGGTTTCCGCGGTGCAGCCCTGCAAGCCGTCAAGCTGGCCGGCGCCAAGGGTGACGTCACCGAGAGCGAGAACATGCTGTGGCAGCACAACCGCCAGACGTCCTACGTGCCGTCGGCGCTGCTCTACGGCAAGCACATCTACTTCGTGCGCAGCAACAACGCCGTGCTGTCGTGCGTCAACATCGAGACCGGTGAGCCTGCATTCGAAGGCCAACGCCTGCCGGGCTTGCGCACGATCTACTCGTCACCAGTTGGCGCTGGCGGCCGCGTCTACCTGCCTTCGCGAGAAGGTGTCACCAAGGTCTTCAAGGCCGGCGCGACGTTTGAAGAGCTGGCGACCAACGAGCTGGATGACGTCTTCGACGCGAGCCCGGTCGTGATTGGTACGGAACTGTATCTGCGCGGCCACGACGCGCTCTACTGCATCGCGAAGAAGTAGGGGTCACTTCCCAGCTGGCTACTTCCCAGCTGGTGTGCCCAAGCAGATCAGCTCGTCGGCGGTGCGCACATACAGCGCGCCGCAGGCCATCGCCGGAGTCGAGCACACCGGCGCCCCGAGGTCGAAGCTGCCGAGCACTTCGAACTTGGCGGTCGAGAACGACCACAGCCGTCCGTCGCGATCACAGATGTAGATCGCCTTCTCGTTGCTCACGGGCGAACTGAAGAACTTGCCTTCGATGCGTTCGCGCCACAGCTCGTCGCCGCTGTCGGCCTCGAGGCAACTGGCGAACCCGCTGTCCGCAAACAGGAAGAAGCGCCCGTTGAGAGCAATCGCACTCGGCACGTACGGCAAACCACGACGTCGGCGGTAGCTGATCTCGGGCTCCTCCTTGGCGCCATCCCCGATTTCGAAGACGACACACTCCTTGCCGGAGTTGCCACTGCCGGTGTGGATCATCAGCTTGTTGCCGGAGCGACACGGCACGGCGATGAACCGATTCTTGAAACCCGGGTTGGCTCGCCACCGAATTGCGCCGGTGTCCGGTTCGAATGCGGTCAAGCCGTGCGCCGCGCTCGCGACCATCATCACCGCCTTGCCTGCTTCGGGTTCGTACAGGAACGGCGGCGAGTAGCAGGCCCACCGGGGACTCTTGGCCAGCTCTTCACGCCATACCGGTTTGCCGGTTTTGCGATCGAGCGCGGTCAGGAAGCAATCGTCGCCTTCGTTCTCGTTGGCGATGACAACGAGTTCGCCATGCAGCACCGGCGAGTTGCCGCTGCCGTGTTGCGCGTAGTAGCCACCGAGCTCGCGATCCCAGAGCAACTTGCCGGCGTGATCCACCGCGAGCGCGGACAGCTTCTTGCCCGAACTCCACATCACGTAGACACCCTGGTCATCGGCTGCCGCCGTCGCGGATGCAAAGCTGTTGAGCTTGTGCTGACCGTGGGAGTCGTAGGTGTTGCGGTATGCCCACTGTTCCTTGCCAGTCACGGCGTCGTAGCAGACAACCTCGCGCGTGCCCGCGTCGTCACCAAGCCGCGTGATGTAGACGTGTGTCCCCCACAGGATTGGCGACGAGTGACCAGCGCCACCGATCGACGTGCGCCAGGCAACGTGCTCCTTCTCGAACACAAGCGGCAGGTCGGCATTCCCGATCCCCTGACCACGCGGGCCGCGGAACCGGGCCCACTCCTGAGCTACCGCCGACTGCGACACTGCAAGCGCCGCCAGAACACCGCAAAGGATGGCGCGCATCACTCGGTCTCCCCAAAGCAATAGAGGTGGCCGTGTGTGCGCAACCAGATCTTGTTGTCGACGAGTGCTGGCGTCGCGAAGCACGGTTCTTCGAAGTGCACTGAGTGGATCGGTTCGAGTTTCTTGCCTGCGGCCAACACCGTGAGCAAGCCGTTCTCACTGAGCAGGTAGACCTTGCCGTCGCCACAAACCGGCGCCGTGAAGTAGGCGTCGCCAGCCTCACCAACACGGCTCTTCTCGAGGAACTCACCCTTGTCGGCGCTGACCGTCGTCATCAAGCCACCCTGATCCGCCAACAGGTAGTAGACCCCTTCCGCGATCAACGGCGACGGCAGCTGCGGGATCGAACGGTAGTAGCGCCACAAGACACTTTTCTCCGTCATGTCGCCCTTGCCGCCGACGCGCAACGCCATCGCCGCGTTGACCGAAGAGAACGACTGCCGACTCAATCGCCACTCGTCCTTGTCGAGGCCGCCACTCTTGTCGAGGTCGAGGAACATGTAGTAGCGCGACACGCGCCGATCGGTCAGTTCCTTCGGCCCGATGAAGCCATCGTTGTCCTTGTCCATCTGCTTCAGCGCGTCGGCAAACGCCGGCAACTCGATCTGCCGCCCCTCGTTGTTCTGCGGACTGCCAAACCCGTGGATCCACAGGGTGTCGCCAAGCAACACCGGCACCGACTTCATCTCGGACGGCAAGCCGCGGATCCACCAGATGCGATCGCCGGTCTTCGCGTCGTACGAATCCAACAGGAACGACCCCGGCAGGATGAACTGCGGCGCGCCGCCTTCTGGCTCGTAGACGACGGGCGTGCAGTGGCCACTGACGGCGTCAGGCCGATCGACCTTGTAGCGCACGTCGCCAGTCAGCTTGTCGACGCCGATCACATACGACTCCTTGCCGTCATCACACGGCAGGATCACCGTGTCGCCGATGATGATCGGGGACGCCCCCATGCCGTAGATGTTGAAGAACGGACCGAGCGGCATGCGCCACCGTTCTTTGCCATCGTGGTCGTAGGCGAGCATGCCGTACTCATCGAAGAACACGGCTACCGTGTCACCATCAACGGCAGCGGACGCTGCGGCGGGACCGTTCTTGCCGTGGAACTTGGTGCGACGAGGTCGCGGCGCTTCCTTGCGCCAGACAGTCGCACCGTCGGCACGGTTGATCGCGTAGGTGTAGAGCTTCTCGTCCTCGACCGCGGTCAAGAACATCAGCTTCGCGCTGAACACCGGCGAGCTGTGACCCTCGGGAAACTCGCGCTTCCAGATCACCCCCTGCTCGGGGCCGACTTTGGTCAGGTACTTACCTTCGGCAAGTCCGGTGCCGTTGGGGCCGCGGAAGCGGTTCCACGGTGACGTGCCGGTCTGGGCAACAAGAGCAGTCGATGCGACGGCGAGGGCGAGTACCGGGGCGAGGGCGAGGCGATCCATTGCAGGCGTGCGCAGAAGCATGCACCCAACGTAATCGCCGCCCGCCAGCCGCACAGCAGCTAGCCGTCACTCAGACGGCTGTTACGAATCTATCGCCGAACCGCGACACCGAGGATCTCGTAGCGGCAGCCCTTCAAGAGCGGCGGCGCGGCGAGGAACGCTCGGGTTGGATAGGTCTCCTTGAAGCGCTTGCGGTAGATGTCGTTGAACGTCTGGTAGAGCGACAGGTCCGTGCACGCCACCTGCACCTGCACGAGGTCGTCCATGACGAACCCGGCGCGTGCCATCGTTGCGGCAAACGCATCGAGCATCGCGCGCGCTTCGTCACCAGCGTCGGTCGGCGGCTGGCCCGTCTTGGCATCCAGGCCAAGGTGACCGGAGACGTAGAGCGTATCGCCAACGAGAACCGCCTTGTTGAACGGCAACGCCGGGTTGTCCGACGGAAAGTCCTGACGCGCCGCAACACAGCTGCCGAGGAAAAGCAGCGACAACAACGACAACGAGCGAAGAGTCATGCCGACATGGTACGCCCGGCACCAGCGAACGCTACTTGCCGTTCTGCCCTTCGATGCGATACAGGTGCGTCTTGCTGCGAAGCAACAGTGCGTCGCCAACGACTACGGGTGACGCCATGAACCCATCGTCAAGCTCGTTCTCCGCGAGGCGTTCGAACTCGTCGGCGTTCTTGACGACCACGGTCTTGCCACCACGATCGAAGTAGTAGACGCGATCGCCGATGCAGATCGGCGACGCACAGTGCGAGCCACCGATGCGCTCACGCCACACGGCCTTGCCCGTCAAGCGATCGAGGCACGTCGCAAAGCCACCGTCATCGATCATGAAGATGCGATCGCCGACCAACACCGGCGAAGACATCTTGGGAACGTTGCGCGAGTACTTCCAGACGATGTTGTCATCGGTGACGTCGCCCTTGCCGCGTGTCTTGATGGCCAGCATCTGCGCCCGCATGAAGCCCGTCGTCACGTAGACCATGTCCTTGGCAACCAACGGCCGCGGCGCCATCGAGAAGCCCTTGAACCGCACCCGCCACAGTTCTTTGCCGGTCTTGAGGTCGTAGCCGTAGTTGCCTTGCGCGCCGGTGCTGATCAACTGATCCCGCCGCCGCACCTTGGCGATCACCGGCGTGCTGTACGCCTTGCGCAGATCCGCCGGGTGCTTGGCCAGATCCAACGAACGCTCGGTCTGCCACTTGGTCTTGCCGTTGCTCTTGTCGAGCGCGATCACGTACTGCACATCGCCGCCATCGACATTGAAGATCAGCAGGTTGCGATACAGGATCGGCGACGACCCCGGCCCTTCCATGTGGTCGCAGTTGATGTCGCGCCGTTCCCAGATCGTTTCGCTCGTCTCGGCATCGAGGCACGCGGTGCCATAGCTGCCGAAGTGCACATAGACACGGCCCGACTCCACCACCGCCGACGGCGATGCGAAGCTGTTGAGCGCGTTCTTCTTCTCGGGCTTCGCGTTCTCGAACACGACCCGTTCGAACAGCAGCTTGCCGTCGCGAATGTCGTAGGCCGCAACTTGCAGCTTCTTGCCGTCGTCCGTCGACGTCGTCAGCCACGCCACGTTGTCGGCAACGACCGGCGTCGACCAGCCCATCCCCAACACCCGACGCTTCCACACGACGTTCTTGGTCTCACTCCACTCGAGCGGCACCTTCGCTTCGCGCACATGACCCGAGGCATCCGGACCACGATAGTCCGGCCACTGCACGGACTGCGCCAACAACACCGACTGCGCCAACAACGGAACGCCCGCGAGGAGCAGCACACGGCTAGCCACCGACATCAACATGCCCAGATCCTACCGGTACGGTGCCTGGACCACTTTCACCTTATTCACCGCGCGGAGCGCGGGTGAATAAGGTGAAAGTGGTCCAGGCACCGTACCATTCGCTTCATGCGCGTTCTCGTCGTTCTGTTGCTGTCCTCGGCAATGCTGTTCGCCCAAGGGCCAAGCTGGCCCCAGTTCCGCGGCACCCAAGCTGCCGGCGTGGCCGATCAGAAGCCACTACCAACGTCATGGGACATCCCGGGCGGCAAGGGCCTCAAGTGGCGCACCGCCATCCCCGGTCTCTCGCACGCTTCGGCCATCGTCTCCGGCGATCGCATCTTCGTCACCACGGCGGACGCGATCGGCAAGAAGGCGAGCCTCAAGATCGGCGCCTATGGAGCCGGCGACTCGGCCGACGACATGGTCGAACACAGCTTCCAGGTCTGGTGCCTGCGGCGCGACGACGGCAGCGTCGATTGGGTGCGCACCGCCGTTCGTTGCGTGCCGAAGTTTGCGCGCCACACCAAGGCGACCCACGCCGATCCAACGCCGGTTACCGACGGCAAGCACGTCATCGCAGTGTTCGGCGCGCAGGGCATGTTCTGCTACTCGGTCACCGGCGACCTGCTGTGGCAAGTCGACCTCGGCGAGCTCGACGTCGGGCCACACGACTCGATGGACCTGCACTGGGGCTACGCGAGTTCGCCAATCATCTCGGACGGCCTCGTCATCATCCAAGCCGACGTCAAGACCAAGCCCTACCTCGCGGCGTGGCACGTCGACACTGGCAAGCCCGCGTGGCGCGTCGCACGTGACGACACGACCAGTTGGGCCACGCCCACCGTTGTGCAACGCGGCGACGAGAAGCTGATCTACGTCAACGGCTGCAAACACATGGGCGCCTACAAGCTGGTCGACGGCAGCGAAGTCTGGCGCATGGCGGGCGGCGGTGGCCTGCCGGTGCCAGCCCCGATCGTCGCCAACGACCTCGTGTTGTTCACGAGCAACCACCGACCGCTCAAATCCAACCACCCGCTCAAGCCGATCTTCGCCGTCAAGCCAAGCGCCATGGGCGAACTGCCGATGCCCAAACGCAACGCGACCGGTGAGCACGTCGCGTGGATGCAGACGCGCGTCGGCAACTACATCCAGACGCCGATCGTCTATCGCGACTTGCTCTACCTGTGCAACGTGTCCGGCGTCGTCTCCGTAGTCGACCTCAAGACCGGCGAGGTCCACGGCCGGCATCGCCTCGGCGGCGGCAGGGCAACGTTCTCAGCGTCGCCCGTCGCCGGCAACGGCCACCTCTACTTCACGAGTGAGGAAGGCGACGTGCACGTCGTCGTCGCCGGCAAGGAGTTCGAACAGACCGGCATCAGCCCGATCGGCGAGATCTGCATGGCCACGCCAGCGATCGCCGACGGTGTATTACTGTTCCGCACGCGCAGTCACGTAGTCGCCGTGCAGCAGTAGCCAGGCATCTACTTGAGCACCTTGCGGGTCACGAGGTCGAATCGTTGCCCGTTCTCGAGCAGGAGGTAGTCGGGTTCGCCGGGCACCACCGGTCGCCTGCGGTCATAGAAGTGCACCTTGCGGCCTTCGCGGCAGAAGCACGTCGCGACCGAGCCGCGGACGACGATGGACGACGCTTCGTCCAACCCGATACCAAGCAGTTGTGGGTAGCGGTTGACCAGCGCGGTCATGTCCGGCTGCCGACGTCGCTGACTGAAGTGCTGGTCGATCGCGACACCGGTGAGAAAGCCCAACCCGGTGTCGTAGCCCGGAGCCATCGAATCGACGTTGCCGAGCGAGTTGCCGCGTGCCATGTACGAGCCTTGGATCGACGACCCGGCTGACGACCCGGCGATCACCCCACCGCGCGCCAACACATCTTGCATCAGACGGTGCGCTTCCGTGTGCTGCCACGAGTCCACGAGGTTCCACTGCCGACCACCACCGAAGAACAGGCCCCCGGCACGCTTGAGCTTGTCGTGAATCTCGGCGCTGGTGTCGGCTTCGTGCCGGTCCTTCGTGTGGATGAAGTCGACGTTGGTCGCCCCCGCTTTGCGCCACCGCGCCAACGTCCGCTCGGCGTTGGCATTCTCACTCTCCGTGCAGGGGATGTAGAGCAGCAACGCATCCTTGCCGCCGGCGTATTCCATGAACTTGTCCATGAACCCAGGTGGGCTACCACCGCCGCCAACGATCATCAGCGTGCCCTTCGCAACGTGCGGCTTGGGCGGCTCGACTGCGGGAAAGCGCGACCGTGTGCGTGCCATCGCATCGCGACTCAGCGCGACCAGATCCTCGAGGCGGCGAGGACGGTATGGACGCGGTTGGTCATCGCCCCGCGCGGGCCGGCGACCTCGCTGACGCCTGCCACGGTCGCCGCTACGCTGCCGCGCCGCACGCCGCTGGGAACGCGGCGAAACATCCCCATGAATCCGCTCCACGCGAACGGGCATGTGTTCGTTGGCCGCCACACACGCATACGCACTGCCGGCGCCAAACACGTCCATGAAGCGCTTCTGCAACACGAGCACCGTGCCGGCTTCGACCGCAACTCCGACCAGGCGTGGCTGACTTGCGAGCACACCGAGCAGACGATTGCGATCGGGCTTCAAGTATTCCGGAACCACGACGACGCCCGGAACCAGATCCAGCCCGCGACCAACCGTCGCATGCGCGTCGCCTCCGGTGATCCTCGTCCGCGACAACGCAGCAGCTGCGTCGCCGCTGGCGCCAACCACTCCACCGCGCAACAGGACACCTTGCAGGGCAGTCTCCACGTCGGTCTCGCGCAGCGCGCCGACCAGATCGCTAGCGGTCGCCGCCACCAACCAAACGCCCGTGGCCTTCGCCAACGCTGCAGTTGCAGCGCGAATGTGGGTGTCGTTGCCGGGCGCAACGGTGACGGTCGTCGCATCGACCATCGCCTGCAAAGCCTCGCCCTTCGCCGACGTCCTGATGACCACGAGCTTCGCCGCCGCACCGCCGGCCAGAGACTCGAACCTTGCGAACGTCTCCGCCGGCAAGTCACCGCCACCACCGAGCACCACCGTTCCTTGCAGTGGCCGAAGCGGTTCGGGCGCTGCCTCGTCATACTGCGCCGACAACGACGCGCAGAGGCTGGTGAGCAGAAGGCTTTGCAAGCCAGTTCGAACGGTGCGATAGATCATGCAGGCCTCGGTTGCTGCGAGAGTGGCGGTCAGACAAGCACAGCTTAGAGAACTCAGCCAGCACGGCCGACTCTGAGACACGCATGAGACGGTCGTGTCGCCGCAGGCTCTTGCCGCTACCATCTCGCGGCGACCTTCAGACACGCACCAAGCACCAGTGACCATACGAATCGGCGGAGTTCCCTACGGCGTCGGCGCCCCCTTGCTCGGCGGGCTCGATCAAGATCCAGACATCGATCTCGTTCTCGAGCCGCCGACGCAGATGATCCCCGATCTGCGCAAGGGCTTGCTCGACGCCGCACTGCTGTCGTCGATCGAAGCGATCCGCCATCCCGGCTACACCGTTGCCAAGAAGCTCGGCATCGCATGCAAGCAGGAGATTCGTTCGGTGCGTGCGTTCCGCCGCCGCGGCACAAAGATCAAGACGGTCGGTTGCGATCAGAGTTCGGCGACGACCGTCGCGTTGTTGAAGTTGCTGCTGACGCACGTGCACAAGGATGAGACGGCGGCTGAGGTCGAGTTCTCGACGATCGAACCGACTCGCGAACCCGACGCACTGCCGCACGACCTCGTCATGCTGATCGGCGACCCTGGCCTCGAAGCCGACGCCGGCAAGCGTGAGGTGTGGGACCTCGGCACGGAGTGGGTGCAGTGGACCGGCTTGCCGTTCGTGTTTGCCGTGTGGGTCATGCGACCAGGCGTCGATCACGAAGCGGTGTTGCCCGCGTTGCATCGCGGTCGTGAACTCGGCCGCGAGCGAGGCGCCGTCGACGGCACCGAAGGCGCCGCGCACTACGAGCTCGACGACGAAGACATGCGCGGCCTGCAGCGGTTCTGGAACGAGTGCCGCGCGCTCGGGCTCGCCGATCAGCCAGATCCGTCGTTCTGGTAGGGTAAAAAAGAACCGCCCCTGGCCTTCTCAGGCCAAGGGCGGTTAGTGGTGGAATCGAGGGGGGTCGAACCCCTGACCTCTGCATTGCGAACGCAGCGCTCTACCAACTGAGCTACGACCCCAAAGTCGGGGGCGGATACGCTAGCGAGCGATCGCCGCCTCGTAAAGAGGTTAGCGCGAACGGAATTCGAGCCGACCGGGCCGCGGCGGGCCGCTGACCTCGAAGCCGGGCACGGCATCCCTGCCGGCGGCGAAAACCCACTGGCCGCGGCGTCTGCCGGGCGTCTGCGGCGAACTGGCGGATTGCGCGAGCGGTGCGCCCAAATGCGCGTTGTCGCCGAGCATCGTGCAGCCAAACCGCAGTAGCAGCGGCCCCCGGACTTCGGCCCGTGTGGCGATGTGCAGTTCGCCGCCGGCCAGGATGCCGGCATCGCATTCGAGCGCCGGAGTGCCGCCGGGCAGGCCGAGATAGACGTTGCCGGCCCCTTCGATCGGCCCGCCGAACGCGGTGCCGTGGTGCAATGAATCGCCGCGGGACCAGCCGCCGCTGCCGTCGACATCGGCGAAGACGACCTTCTGTTCGCTCGTGTCCGTCGCCAGCAGCAGACGGCCGTGGCCGCGGACGTGCAGCGAACGCAGCACGTAGATGTTGCCCGTGACCAGCACCGTCAGGTCCTGGCTGATGTCGAGGACCCGCGTCGACTCGCCGTCGAGCCAGAGGTTGCCTTGCACGATCAGCAGGCCGCCTTTCGGGTGACGCGTGCGGCGCAGGACGTTGGCACGCCAGACGAAGTCCGGTCGATCAGAACCATTGGGAAGGTGACGCAACGCGATCTCAGCGTCGCGCCGGAAGCCGTGAGCCTCGGAAGCGACCTCGGCTTTGGCGAGTGCTGTGCGATCCAGCGTGGGCCAAGCACGGGACGACTGACGCACCCCCCCACCAATCTGTTGCAGCACGCCCTTGTCGGTCGCCGTTCGCGTGTGCGTGAAGGCGGGCGAAGCGCCGCCGGCGAGGCGCTGGCTGACGAGCGTGGACGTGCCGTTCGGCGCACGAACGTCGACACGAACCAACTCGTCTTGCCACTCGACCACAGTGGTCACATCTGAGTGGCTCGACGGCGCAACCATGCCCCTTCCGGACAGCACCGCTGTCTCAGCAGCGAGCAGGGCTCGAACGTCGTTGCGCTGCTGATTGATCGCGTGAGCACGATGCAGAACCTGCGCTTGCTCGACGACCCCAAGCACCAGGCACGTAGCAGCCACCAGCCCGATCAGGGTCGCCGGCGAGACCGCCCGCACGGCGCAGCCGACGAATGACATGCGTCGGGCGTGGATCGAAGCCTTCGTCTTTGCGTTCATCGATGATTTGCCGCGAGTGCGTCGCGCGACTCGTTTGCGAACGTCAAGAAGAGCGCGTCACCGATCGTGGTGCAGACAATGGTCTCGGTTGGGAACAAGGATTCGGCGGCGGCGAGTTGGTCGACAGTCGGCAGTTCGCCGAGTTCGCAGGAGCGGCGCATTTGGTGAACTGCATGGATCTGAGCCTGGCGCTGATCCAGCACGGAATGCGTGTCGACGACTCGCATGTGCACCCAAGCTGCGACACCGACCAGGACGGCCAACAGGGACAACGTTGCAGATCTGTGCAACACCCGAACAACCGCTGGTCTCATGATGAGGCACCCTCATCAGCCGGGTCGAGATCGAAGACATCGCCGTCGACGTTCACGTCGCCAGGCGGATTGCGATTGAGCCACTCGAGCAGGCCATTGCACTCGTTGACGAGGCGCGCCATCGGTTCGCCCGGCCGGCGCGCAACGCGGAAGCCGATATCGCCGGCACGAATGCGTTGCAGAGCGACGCGGACCTGCGCTTCGGGACCGCGAAACCGCCTTGTCATGTTGCAAACCTCGACGAGCAGCACGACGACGAGGCACCCGAGGAAGGCGACGATCGATAGCGTCAACGTTGAAGGAGTGGACACAGCGCCCGCTTCGGCTTGCTCCAATTGAGACACACATGCTTGCGCGAACCAGAACGCAGCGCCGCACATTGCAACGATCGCCGCGATGCGCAGCGCCAGGAAACGCGGCATCCACGACGCTGTTGCAGCGTTGTCAAGGTGCACTGATCGGTTCGTTGCGGAGTTCGACACTGTGTTCGGGAACGGGCCATGAGAGCCGCCAAACGGGCAGTTCTCGCTGCCATCTACTTCGGCGGCATGCGCGGTTTACCTGCGTCCCGGTGACACAAGTCGTCCCGGACTTGGACGCAAGCTTCAGGCCATAAACGTCCGATGGAGCGTGCTGAACGAGCAACACTCGTCGCAACCCAAGAGACATATGGTCGAGCAAACCAATGAGCCGCAAGAGAGCGGCAAACGAGCAGCGATCTTCGCAGTGACGTCCGGCAAGGGCGGCGTTGGCAAGACATCGTTGTCCGTCAACGTTGCATGCGAATTCAGTCGTCGCGGTTACCGCACGATCATCATCGATACAGACCTGGGCCTCGCCAATGCCCACATCCTCGCTGGCATCAAGCCGGAGAAGACACTGTCTGACTACATCGCCGGCAACGCCGAGCTCGCCGACATCATTGTCGACGGCCCGTGCCAGGTGAAGTTCATCAGCGGTGGCAGTGGTGTGAAGGACATGGCCAACCTGGATGACAACGGCCGCGCACAGATATGTGTCGCCATCGAAGAGCTCGCCGAGTTCTGCGATGTCATCCTGTTGGATACGGGCGCCGGGGTCTCCAAGGGTGTCACCGACTTTGTCGGCATGGCAGATCAGGCGGTGCTCGTCACAACAAGCAACTTCGCTGCCATTGCGGACGCATATGGCATCGTCAAAGTGATGGTTCAGGACGGCTTTGACAAGCCGATCCACGCCGTCGTCAACCGAGTCCGATCGCCGGAAGAAGCCGAGCAGGTTTTCCTCAAACTCAAGGGCTGCACGGAACGCTTTTTAGGGTTCGACCTCAACTGGCTCGGCTTGCTGCCGGAAGATAGCTCCGTTGAGGGCGCCGTTTTGAAGCGCACGCCTTTCAGCGAAGTCTTCCCGGGCAGTGTGGCATCACGCTACCTCGCGAAGCTGGTTTCGGGCCTCGAACGCTACGTCGGGACGCCAAAGCCAGTTCCGCAAGCTGCCAAGGACTGACGGTGGAACTAGGGAGGCAGCTCGCACGAGCGAGTTGCAATTGGGACCAACTGGGAAAAAGGATTGAAGGATGACCCGCACGACGAAGCAAGACGCATCGGCAAGCATGGATCAGGCGACGGGCAAGCTCGCGGCCAACGAAGAACAGTTCGGCCGCCAGGCCAATAAGGGCATTCTCGCCGACAAGGTCGCCGAGGAACTCAACGTGCCCCGGCGCACCGCAGCTCGCGTTCTTGACGCGGTGCTGGATGCCGTCAGCGACCTGCTGCAAGCTCGCGGCAAGGTTGCCGTCAAGGGCTTTGGCACGTTTGAGCGTCGGATCCGCAAGGGCCGCGCTTACAAGCACCCTCTGACCGGCGAGAGCATTGAAGTTGCCAACAAGGAAACGATCATCTTCAAGCCGAGCGACCAGCTGATCGCCGACACGAAGAGCAACGCAGCCCCGAAGGCCAAGAAGCCGACCGGGACTCCGACCGACGACATCCTTTTCAAGGGCTAGTCGACACTCTCGAGTGAGTGACAGGGAGGCAGGCTTTCGGCCCGCCTCCCTGTTTCGTACCTACTCCCTGTTTCGTGTGGGAGTTGGTTCTCGACGACACACAACCGAGCTATCGTTTCGAACGTGACTGCGTCCGACGAATACCAGGCCGCCTGTGTTCAGTTCGATGTCGCCGCTGGCGACGTTGCTGCCAACGTTGTCTCGATGCAGAGCGGCATCGAAGAAGCGGTGGCTGCTGGCGCACGCCTCTGCGTGCTGCCCGAGCTGTGGTCGACCTCCTTCCTGAGCGAGTTCGACGACGCGACCTTCACTGCGGTGCAGGAAGCTGACGCCACCCTGTGCGAGCTTTCCAAGGAACACTCGCTGGTCGTCGTCGGCAGCTCGGTCGAGCAAGACGGTGACAAGGTCTACAACACCGCGCGCGTCTTCCAACGCGGCGAAGAGTTGGCGAGCTATCGCAAGATCCACCTCTTCTCCCCCAACGTCGAGCATCGTCATCACGAAGGCGGCTTCGAGCCGTGCATCGTCGACACCGAGCTCGGCCGACTCGGTGTCCTGATCTGCTACGACATCCGCTTCCCAGAACTGCCGCGACACTGCTTCTACGAAGGTGTCGAGGTCCTGGTCGTGCCGGGGCAGTGGCCCGAAGCACGCAGCCAGCACTGGCGGACGTTGCTGCGAGCGCGCGCGATCGAGAACGAACTGTTCGTCATCGGCTGCAACCGCACTGGCCAGGAAGAATCGCTGCGCACGGGCGAGGCGGTTTCGTTTCCCGGCGATGGTCGCGTGATCGACCCGACCGGTGAGATCCTGGTCACGGGCAACGGCGATGCAGGAGCCGTGACGGCGCTGATCGAACTGCGCAAGGTGCGCACGATGCGGCGCATCCTGCCGGTTGCCTCTGATCTGCGACCCGAGGTCTACCGCGAGCTGTTCAACCGCGTGCACGACAAGATCGTTGCCGGCACGCGCGAACACCAGAAGCGCGAATCAGTCGACGAACGCACGTAGGCGGTTGAGCTTGCCAGGTCGCTTGATGCGACCGAGCGCGGCGTTCTGCAACTGACGGACACGTTCCGCGGTGATGCCGAGATCGTCAGCGATCTCACCAAGCGTCTCGGGCTCTTCACCATCGAGACCAAAGCGGCGCGACAAGATGCGTCGCTCCCGCTGTGGCAGGTCCGCCATCACGTCAGCGAGGACCTCACGGAGATCGCCGGCAGGAATCGCTTCGTGCACAGGCACTTGATCTTCGTCGGGCAGCAGCTGGCCGAGCGTCGCACCATCTTCGCCACCCACCGATGCATCGAGGCTGACCGCGTAACGACGCGTTGCCAGCACCCACGCGATCTTTGATTCCGACACGCCGATCTTCGATGCGAGCTCAGCGTGGCTGAGTTCGCGGCCCTCACGACGACCGGCTTCTTGCGCGCGGCGAATCTTGCCGAGGATCTTCTGCACCCAGATCGGCACGCGCACGGTGCGCGAGCCGTTGTAGAGCATCTTCAACACGGCCTGGTGCACCCAGTACTGCGCGTAGGTCCGGAAACGAACATCGCGGCGCCAATCGAAACCATCGATCGCCTGGAACAGCGACGTGTTGCCTTCTTGCACGAGGTCTTGCGAATCCACGCCGAGGTTGCGGTAGCGGTTGACGGTGCTCAACACGATGTAGAGAGCACCTTCGACGTAGAGGTTTCGCAGCTCTTCAAACTGCAGCACCATGCGCTGCACCCAGTCGCGGTCGAGATCCTTGACCTCGGATTGCGACGTGATCGCAGTAAGGATGCGGTTGGCTGGCTGCTTGAGCAGGTCGACGATCGTCGCCTTCTCAATGCCGTGACGCGCCATGACCCACGACAACAAGCCGTGCAGGAACTCATGACGACGGGCCATGCGGAACTCCTCTTCGCGGTCCATCTGCGGCATGCGCTTCAGGTCCTTGGAGTACATCGCATCGCGGATGTCAGGCACATCAGGAACTCCTGCCAGCCTGACAGCCTCGGTCCGTTCTTCACGGAAGGACTCGAGGTCGAGAGTCGCCTGCGCCTTGGCAAAGACCTTGGCGAGCTTCTTGATGTTCGCACCGAAAGCATCGGTTTCGACATCGAGGAACTCGTCTAGTTCGTGCATCGCAACTTGCTGTTGCGAGCGAAGCTTCGGAAGCGAGCGACGGAGGATCTTGGCTAACACCATGGTTCTTTCACCGGGGTAGTGGTCGCAAGTGATACGACTCAGTCAGGCATTCGGAACTTCGTAGCCTTGCGTTTGTCGGTTGCACTTACGTCGAGAACAGAACAAGAACCGTGCCTGTTCTCAGGGGAAAAGGGCGCAATTGCCCCCTTGCGTGCACGCATCGCTCGTCACTACGGGCGTTTGCGAAACCACGATTGCGCACGTGCGGCGCCGAATCGGGCGCAACAGGTGCGCCTGCGCGATAGAAAAGCGCTGTGCGTGTGCCACGAATGGCACGGAGAGCGGCAGTCGGCTGCCAGTTTGCCTGACGCCCTGCTCTGCTGGTCGAGCCTCTCTACTGCTTCTTGCGCATCATCAACAAGACGATGATCAACAAGAAGGCGCCGCCACCAGCGATCAACGCGATGGGCATGCCGTCTTCTTCGGTGCTCGGCAACTCACCCGACCCGACAGCCTCTTCCGGACCGTCATCGACGACGTTGTTGTCGGGCTGCGGAACGTTGCCGGCGGTGTTCGTGACCTCGATCGGATCGCGGTCGGTCTTGGCTTCGGGCGGCGCAACGGGATCATCAACCTTGATCGCGGGCTCCGACACTTCGATGGTCGGCTTCGCCTTGCGGCCAGCAACAACCGGATCGATGTACTGACCAACCTCGACGTTGGCCGAAACACGCTCAACGAAGCGGCCGACGATCTGTGCCGTCGAGCCATCGTAGATATCGAACTTGAGGTCCAAGGCGACCGGCTGCTTGCTGCCGAGCTTCGCCTCGTTGCCCATCGTGATCGGCACCTCGAGGATGGCCGTGTTTTCGTAGACGGGACGGCCGAGGTAACCCTTCGCCATGACGCCGGGCTGGGCCGGGCGCGCCATCATGTCGCCAACGGCAACCGACTCGGGCGCGCTGCGCGGGGTCATCGTCATCTGCAGCGGCGCCGGCAGAACTGCGGCACCTTGCAGGATCGCGGTGATCAGGAGCGTGCCCGACTGGCCGGGCATCAGCTTCGGCGGCCGGCATGCGGCGACGAACCGGCATTGGCCGCGCGCGTCGCGTCGGATGCTGGCGTTGAGCCGCTCTTCCGGCGTCATGTTCGCCCACTTCGCGTTCTTCTCCTCGCCAGCCTGCTTGTCAGACATCTCCTGGCGCGCCTTGCGCAGCTGGCCCGGGCTCGGGCGGCCTTGCGCCCCTTCGCCTTCCTGGGCAGTCAGGCTGGTCCCAGCGGTGGCGAGGATGACAGCGGCGGCGGCGAGGAGCGAGAAGCGTGGAAAACGGAAAGTCATGCTGGCGTGGCCCGAGATCGAGGCGACGAATAGTACAGGGCAGAGTCCCACCTTAGACGCACTCCGCGGCCAATACTTCCCGGACCGGGATCGACCCAGGTCGTCCGCCCCTTGATATGGCCCCATATTGTGGCTAATTACGGCCGTTCATGTCCTCCGACGCGACCGTTACTGAAGCCCAGATCCTCGACGCACTGCGTGCAGTGCAAGACCCCGACCTCAACAAGGACATCGTAAGCCTTGGATTCATCAAGGACTTACGAGTCTGCGCGGGATCGATTGCCTTCTCGATCGAACTGACGACGCCCGCGTGCCCGGTCAAGGACCTGATGAAGTCCCAGGCCGAAACGGCCGTGAAAGCGGTCCCAGGCGTGCACGAAGTTGCGATCGAAATGACCGCCCAGGTCACCGCCAGCCGCCCGGTGCTGGGCGACAAGGGCATGATCCCGGGCGTCAAGAACGTCATCGCGGTCTCGTCCGGCAAGGGTGGCGTCGGCAAGTCCACCGTCGCCGTCAACCTCGCCTGCGCGCTCGCCAACACCGGTGCCAAGGTCGGGATCCTCGACGCCGACGTCTACGGCCCGAACGTGCCGCTGATGCTGGGCGTCAAGGGCGAGCCGACCGTCATCGAGAAGCGCATCGTGCCGTTTGAGGCGCACGGCCTGCAGATCATCTCGATGGGCCTGCTGGTCGCCGAAGACCAGGCCGTCATCTGGCGCGGCCCGATGCTGCACTCGGCGATCCGACAGTTCTTGTTCGAAGTCGCATGGGACAACCTCGACTACCTCGTCGTCGACCTGCCGCCGGGCACCGGTGACGCGCAACTGTCGCTGAGCCAATCCGCCCACCTCATGGGCGCCGTCATCGTCACGACGCCGCAAGACGTCTCGGTGCTCGACGTGAAGAAGGCCATCCGCATGTTCCAGACGGTCAACGTGCCAATCCTCGGTGTCATCGAGAACATGTCGTGGTTCTCGCCGCCTGGATCGGACGAGCGTCACTACCTGTTTGGCGAAGGCGGCGGCAAGATCATCGAAGAACAGTTCGGCGTTCCGCTGCTCGGCCAGATCCCACTCGAGGTGAAGGTGCGCGAAGGCGGCGACGGTGGCCAACCGGTCGTGATGGCCGCGCCCGAAACCGAAAGCGCCAAGGCGATCACCGACCTCGCCGGCCGACTCGCGCAGCGCGTCAGCGTGCTCAACGCCGAGTAAGATCCCCACAGCAACTCTGACCCGACACTCGTGACCATGGACGATCAAAAGAACGCCGACGCCCGCAAGTTCACCACGCAAACCACCATGCTCGAAGCCCTGACGGCAGACCCGTCGCTCGGCATGGTGCTGATGCGCGACTTCCATCTCGGCGGCTGCAGCAACTGCGGCTTCGAGCCGAACGAGTCGATCGAGAACGTCGCGGCCGAGAACGGCATTCCGGCGGAACGCCTGCTGGCAGCCCTCAACCGCGAAGCCTAGGCCTTCGCGGGAGCCGGTGCAGCCGGCTGCGGATCTGGCGACGCAGGCACCGGCGGCGCCGCCGGATCGATCAGGTAGTTCTCCAACCGGTCGCGTTCCGTGCCACTAGACGCGCACATCCCCCACGATTCCAACGTCGGGTTGCCGGGTCCATCCGGCCGCAACAACGCCGCCGGCAGATGCACGTGCGCATGAATCGGCGCACTGCCAAGATCACGCGGCTGGCGTTCCCACTGCATCGAACCAGGCTTGCGCTTGCTCGAGCGTGGATGGAACGAGAAGTGCAAGAACCACAGGCCAGGCAACCACAGCGTGTGCGGTGAGGACTGGATGTATTGGTCGCCGGTCTCAACGAAGCCGTGCTTGCCCCATTCGAGGCCGTTGCCGCGCAAGTTGTTGAGCGACGTAACGCGGACGAGGTAGTTGTAGGCCGAGTGATCGTCGTCCGGCATCACGTAGTCGATCGGCCGACAACTGTCGGGGCCAAGGAAGCCAGGGCAGATCGGACGCATGCCAACGTTCTTGATCAAGATGCCGTCGGTCGGCGTCGGATCCATCGGTCGGCCGTGGTTCTGCGGCGGGTCGTTGAGCGGCGGATAGTGTGTGTGCACTTCGAGGAGACGCCGCGTGAACGAAAGTACGTCGTCGGCGTATACCTCGTCCCCGTCCAGCGTCAGGACGTGCGTAGCGCCACGACGGCGAGCTTCTTCGAGCATCAACTCGCGGTTGTCCTGCTCGTTGTCCCCACCCCAGCCTTCGAACAACGTCAGCTTGTCGCCGAGATGCTTCATGCCGCGAACGATCTCCGGCGTGCGGTCGGAGCTGTGGTTGTCGAACACGAGGACTTCATCCACGTGGGGCGCGACGGACGTCAGGGCGTACCAGATCCAGTACTCCTCGTCCTTGACCATCGATATCGAAATGAGCTTCATATGCCTGCTGCGACGGGACTGTTGCAACGATCGACACTCTGGGCTCCGCACTTGAGACGGAACCCTTGCCATGGGGGCTCTGATGGTCGAAATTCCCCCTTCCCCCGGGGACCTCGCTCCCCTATCTAGCGAACTCAACAATGGTCACTGAACTCACCGACGCCGACTTCAAGAGCACTCTCGACACCGCCCAGACCCCGATTCTCGTCGACTTCTCGGCGAGTTGGTGCGGGCCATGCAAGGCACTCGCCCCCACGATCGACAAGGTCGCCGGCGACTACGACGGCAAGCTCCAGGTCTTCAAGGTCGACATCGACAACGCGCCGGAATCGGCCGCCAGCTTCGGCATCATGAGCGTGCCGACCTGCATCTTCTTCCGCGACGGCAAGGAAGTGGATCGCTTCATGGGCAACGCCGACCTGCGCACCGTCAAGGGCCACGTTGACCGCGTTCTGGCTTAGGGATCGCGTTCTGGCTTAGGACCGCGTTCTGGCTTACGGGACACACGTCCCAGCAAGAACGATCAGGTAGAGCTGGCCGGACGCGCGAACAGCCGCCGGCCATGCACCCACAGCAGTGCCAATCCCAACGGCACGCACACGATCGCCAGCCACCACGTTCTGCGAGCGGGGCCAAACGCCACGCTCGCAATGCAGCGCACGCCGTCGATCGTCGCCGAATACACGTGCGGCCCCGGCATATCAGGAACGAACCGGATCGCGCCGGTCGCATCCGTCGTGCCCAACTGCCGCGTCGTGCCGTCAGGCAGCTCCACGGCCACTTCCAGGCCGGGAACGGGCTTCTCCTCCGCCACAGTTGCCCGCACGGCAACCTCCTGTCCGACCAGAGCCGGAACGGGGGCGACAGCAAGTTGCTGCATCGCGAACAAACAAGTCAGGGCCACAGAAGTGCACACGTCCGCTAGTCTGCCCTCTTGGCCGTCGAAGTCGAGAACCTCGGGCAGAAGCCCTACGAACCATTGCTCCAACAGATGCGCGAGCTGCACGAAGCCGTGCAGCAGGGCGCCCCGGGCAAGGTCTGGCTGGTCGAACACGAGCCGGTCTACACCGCCGGCCGCGCGACCCCCAAGGAGGAGCTCACGGCCGGCATCGTGCCGATCGAGCGCGGCGGCAAGATCACCTACCACGGCCCTGGCCAGCTGACGGTCTACCCGATCGTGCCTTTGCCCAAGCGCGACCTGCGCGACTGGCTGCGCCGCATCGAAGCCTACGGCGTCCGTATCGCCGAGTCCTTTGGCCTGACCGCAGAACCGTCCGTCGACGGCACCGGCGTCTTCGTGACTGGCCGCAAGTTCGCGTCGATCGGCGTCGCCGTGAAGCGCTGGGTCAACCTGCACGGCATCGGCATCAACGTCACCGTCGACAAAGCGCCGTGGCAGAAGGTCCGACCGTGCGGCCTGTCGCCGGACATCATGACTGACCTCAGCACGGCGTGTGGCCGAACGATTCCGATGCAGGAAGCGTGCGAGCACGCGACTGCCGCGGTTTCCGTGCTTCTCGACGAGACCGATCCTTTATGAACGCGCCACGATGAGCGGCACTGTCGAACTTGACCAAGACGGCATCCATCTGCTGATCCGCTTTCCGTATCGCGAAGATCTCGTCGCGATGGTCAAGGAACTGCCGGGTCGTCGCTGGGATCCGAAGCAGAAGGTCTGGCGCGTGCCCGCCAAAAACGTCGCCGAGGTCTACGACCAATGCTCGCGGCATCTGTTCGAGTTCGGTAGCGAGATCGCGTCGCTGCTCGCCGGCACACTCAAGATCCCGGAGGCGCCGAAGAAGAAGAAGGCGCAGCCCAAGCAGGGCCAGCTCGCGCTGCCGACGGTCGATGCCCTTGCCAGCGAAGCCGAGACCGACGACGACACTGCGAAGGCAACACCCAACGCGCTGACGGTCTCCGAGCTCAACCATCGCGTGCGCGATTGCCTGCGCGACACGTTCGAGGATTCGTTCTGGGTCACCGGCGAGATCATCGACTTCGACAAGTCGGCCGGCCGCGAACACCGCTTCTTCCAACTCGCCGAGAAGGCGCCACGTGCGCAACGACCGAAGGCGTTGGTCGACGTCGCCCTGTTTGGCCGCACCGCCGACGCCCTGCTGCCCAAACTCGCGCAAGGTAACCCGCCGTTGACGCTGCGCGACGGCCTCGAGATCCGCGCGCTCGTACGCGTCGACTTCTACCCGGCGACCGGTCGCTTCCAGGTCATCGTGCAGGACATCGATCCGAGCTTCACGCTCGGCAAGATCGCGCTGACCAAAGAACAGATCCTGCGCGAACTCGTGCAGATGGGTCTCGCCGAGAAGAACCGCATGCTCGGCCTGCCGGTGCCGGCCGTTCGCATCGGCGTGCTGACGAGCCCGGACGCCGATGGTTGGAAGGACTTCCAGCGCCACCTCGAAGAGTCGGGCTGCGGCTTCGACATCACGCTGTTTCCGATCAAGGTGCAAGGCAACGACCTCAAGCCGACGCTGCTCAAGGGCCTCAGTTGGTTTACCGAACACCAGGACAAGTTCGATCTCCTGTGTGTCATGCGCGGCGGCGGTTCGCGTTCGGACCTCGCGTGGTTTGACGACAAGGACATCGCCGTCGCCGTTGCCAATCACCCACTCAAGTTGATCGTTGGCATCGGCCACCAACGCGACCAATCCGTTCTCGACGCGATCGCGCATTCGGAGAAGACGCCGACAGCCGTTGCGGAGTTCTTGGTCCGCGGTGTCGAGTCCGCCCGCGAAGATGTCGCCGAGCGTGGCACGCGCCTGGCCGACGCCGTCGCCGACGTGCTCGCCGACGAACAGATCCGCCTCAAAGAACTCAGTCTCAGTATCGCGCGCGCCGGCGACGAACGACTGCGCGAGGCCAACCGCCAACTCATCACCGCCGCGCGCACGCTCACCAGCGAAACCAACCTGCGCCTGTCACACGAGCGCGGCAACCTGCGCGAGACCGCGATGCGCCTGACGCACGCCAATGTCCGCCTGTCACACGAACGTGGCCAACTGCGCGCCACGGCCGTGCGTCTGACCACCGCCAGCCTGCAACTCTGCGAACGCAAGGCGACGGCACTCAAGACGGCGGAAACCCGCCGACGCCTGCTCGATCCCACCCGCGTCCTGCAGCGCGGCTTCGCCATCGTGCGCGACAAGGACGGGCGCATCGCCCCATCCGTCGATCGCATCACCACAAACCAAGATCTGCGCGTACAGTTCCGGGACGGTTCTGCGAGCGTGCGGGTCGACGATATCCAAGCCAACGAGTCATGACCAAGAAGAAGACCGACGAACCGAGTTACGCCGAACTGAGCGCCGAACTCGAAACCATTCTCGACGAGATCGAGTCGGGTGAGATCGACCTCGACGAACTCAGCGACAAGGTCGAGCGCGCCGCCACGCTGCTCACCAAGTGCCGCAAGAAGTTGTCGGCGACCGAGACCAAGGTGAAGAAAGTCACGGCCGACTTGCAGACCGCGATGGACGACCAGGAAGGCGACGACGAGTAATGGACTGGGAGAAGGTCATCACCCTGTTCGTCGTGCTGATCATCAGCCTGACGACTCACGAGGCAGCGCACGGCCTATTCGCCTGGCTCGGCGGTGACAGCACGGCCAAGGATGCTGGCCTCGTCACGCTCAACCCGCTCCCGCACATGCAACGCGAGCCGATCGGCATGGTGCTGATCCCGATGGTCGTGCTCTACATGAGTGGCGGTAAGTACTGCTTCGGCGGCGCGAGCGCCCCCATCGATCCGTACTGGGCTGCACGTCATCCCAAGAAGGCCGCACTGATGTCGGCGGCGGGACCGCTGGCGAACGTCGTGCTCGCGGCGATTGCGTTCGCGGTGCTGTACTTCATCGGGCGACCGGAAGGCGGCAGCAATGGCACGGGCAACGACATGGCAATCGGCAAGATCGCCTTCACGTTCCTCTTCCTCAACATGCTGCTCGCGACGTTCAACCTGATCCCACTACCACCGTTCGACGGCTCCGGCGTCGTGCGCGGACTGGCCCCAAAGACCGGCCGCCTCTTCGACGCCTACCAGAAGATCCCGGTCTACTTCATCCTCTCGATGATCGTCGCATCGTTCCTCGTCAGCAGCATCCTCGGCACGATGCTCTGGGAAGTGAGTAGCTGGCTCCCCTGGCCCTACTGGGAGATGTGACCGTACGGTGCCTGGAACGAAGTCCACTTATTCGCCGTTGGCCAACTGATCGTACGGTGCCTGGACCATTTTCACCTTCTTCGCCTCAAGCGAGAGTGCTTCGCACTCTCGCGGGGCGAAGAAGGTGAAAATGGTCCAGGCACCGTACCTATCGCCCCGTCAACGCTCGACGCACACGTTCGCCGGCGGTGCGGCACGGGCTCATCGAGCGTTCGTAGGCGTAGAGCGGGTCGACCGCTTCCTGATCGCGCATGAGGTAGCCGACCTCATCGTCGCATAGACCGAAGATGACGAGGTCTGGCCGGCCCAACTGACCGCGCACTTGCTCGGCGAGTGCCGGCTCCATCTCGCCAGGAATCGCAACGGCTTCGAACGGGCCCATGCGCAGATAGCCAACGGACGTACGCGCGGCACCGGAGAACACATCGCGCTGCAGCGACGTCGTCAGCCGACCGATGCGGAACGCGCCGGCAACCATCGGCAGATACACATCCGCGCGGCGCACCTCGATCGCATCGACCGGCATCGGCGAACTGTTCGCCAACGCCTGCTCGCACAGATCGCACGCGGCACTGCCAAACATCCAGACGCCGTTGATGTTCCGCTGCTTGACGTCGGGCGAGATCATCGCGCCGAGCGCGCCATTGACGAACACGGCCTGGCCGTGGCCGCGCTCGCGCCATGCATCACACAGAGCCCCAACGAAGTCCGCGCTGACCAGCGTATTGCGGCGCGGCAGCACCTCGGGGTGACACGCCATGTGCAGCAACGTGCCGAGCGGCCGTTCATCCGCCGTCGCCACCGCATGCAGCACCCGGACGCGACGGTCGAACACGAACTTGCGGTTGGAGTTCCTGACCAGTCCGGCCTCGGGCAACGTCGCCATGCCGCTTCGCCACTTCGCCGGCGCCGCGTTGGCACGCGCCTCGAGCACGGCTTCCCGCGCAGCCTTGCGGATGCGGCCGATGTAGGCGCTGTCGCGGCCCGTCGTCAGGAAGTACCAACCCCAGATACCAATCGGATCCGGACCGGCATGCGTGTGGCTCGAGCAGACGAACACGTCCCCGTTGGCAAACCCGCCGAGGCCCGACTTGATGAAGTCGACGTCGCGATGCATCAGACCAAGGCTGTCGATCCCGAGAATCGCAAAGCGTCGGCCCTTGGCCTCGATCACGAGGGCGCGCACCTTGAGCGGTGTTGCGATCGCCGTGCTCGTGCGGGCGATATCGAAGCCGCCCATGTATTCGCCGACGGCCGGCGTGATGTCGCGTTCGGCACTGCCGACGCGCAGCTCGCTCGCGTCCACCGACACGGCGTAGCTCATGACTTCATCGGGTGCCGCGTGCTGGAAAATGCCAGTGCACGAAGACAGCACGACCAACGCCAGAACGCACAACGCTTCACGGCCAATGTTCGTCACGAACGATGTCGTAACGAGCACGCGTTCGTCACGTCAACTGGTTTCGAGCAGCTCGAGCGCTTTGCCCAGCGTCTCGCGCGCACCAGCAGACGGTCGGCGATCCGAAGCCCGACGCAGACTGCGCAGGTAATGGATCAAGACTTCGCGGTCGGTCAGGTCACGCAAGTGCTCACGCACACGCGTGTAGCCACTGGCGCGCAGGTAGCGGGCGCAATCCGCCTTCGGAATGACGCGGCCACCATGGAACGGGTCGAGCAGCAGTGCGCGAGGACCGTGCAAGCGCACGAGGAAGTGGTCCGGCAAAGCAACGCCGGCCGCTGACAAGCCAGCCCATCGTGCGACGAGCAGGTAGATCAGCGACAAGGCGATCGGCGCGCCAACGCCATTGACGAGCGCACGATCGACCAGCACGTGTTCGATGTCGAGCTTGTCCGCGTCACAGCCACTCAGCGACAGTTCTTCGTGCAGACGTTCCGCGAGCAACCGCGCGCACGTCGGCAAGCTGCGTCCTTCGCACTCGCGTCGCAGCTTGTTGGCGATGCGTCGCAGCTTGGCCGCCAGACGACGTGGCTCCGGCACAAACGTGCGCACCATCTGTGCCGCCATCACCGCGCCATCCAGGAGGGCCGGCGCAGCCGAGCTGCCGACCTGCTCCAAGCGCAAGCGTGCGAACTGACGCAGCAGTTGGCGCACCTCGATCTCGCGGAGCAGCGTGCGACACCTCATGCGCGTTGGCATGTGCGCCGCTTGCGCGCTTTCTTCGAGCATCGGAACGGCCATCTCGCCCCACGCCAACAACCGTCGTCGCGCCGACTCTTGCAGCGGACCGCGGTCATCGCCAAGCACGGCGATCATCGCCCGGATCTGGGCAAAGGTGGGTTCGGACGGTTGCGGCTTATGGTTCGTCATGCTGGACCAGGACTCGCGAGCATACACAGGACAAGGACCGCGTCACGTGCGCTGTCACGTCCGAAATGCCATGGTTATGCGACGAACGGCGGCCTTGCTGCCATAGCTTGATGAACGGCGCACGGCACTGCGACTTGGAACCTCCCGTCGCAAGGTCACTGCCGCCGACTACTGTCGACATTTGCGTCACCCCATTTTCCCCATGGCCGACTCTGCACAGAATTCGTCACTCTCGATGTCCGCCGAAGAGTTCCGGCGGCTCGGACATCTAGTCGTCGACTGGCTCGCCGACTACAGAACAAACGTCGCAAGCAAGCCGGTTGCTTGCAGTGCGGAGCCGGGCGACCTGCTCGAGCGTTTGCCAGTTACGCCGCCCAAGCATCCCGAAGGGTTCGAGGCCGTGCTGCGCGACATGGAATCGCACATCGTGCCGGAGCTCGCCCACTGGCAGCACCCGAACTTCTTTGCCTACTTCCCGAGCAACGGCGACCTGTCGGCGGTTCTCGGCGACTTCCTGAGCACTGGCCTCGGCGTGCTCGGACTCACCTGGCAATCGGCGCCGGCGCTGACAGAGCTCGAAGACCGGTGCTGCGATTGGCTGCGACAGATGTCGGGCCTCGCGGACGACTGGCAGGGCGTCATCCAGGACACCGCATCGACGTGTGCCGTGATTGCGCTCGTCGCGGCACGCGAACGCACCACCGAACACGGCGCGGTCCAGAAGGGCATGCAGCACGGCGGCAAGCCGTTGGTCATCTACACGAGCAGCGAAGCACACAGCTCCGTGCAGAAGGCGGCGATGCTCGCTGGCTTTGGTTGCGAGCACGTTCGCAGCATCGGCGTCGACGAGAATCGCGCCTTCGATGTCGCAGCTCTCAAGACAGCGATCGACGAAGACACGAAGAACGGTCTGCGCCCGTGCGCCATCGTCGCCACGACCGGCACAACGACGACGACCGCGTTCGATCCCATCGATGCACTTGCCGACATAGCCCAACAACACAACGTCTGGCTGCACGTCGACTCGGCCATGGCCGGCACGGCGATGATCCTGCCCGAGTGCCGCAGTCTGTGGCACGGCATCGACCGCGCCGATTCGCTGGTCGTCAACCCACACAAGTGGCTCGGTGCATCGTTCGACTGCTCGGTGTTCTACGTCCGCGACGACGAGCACCTGGTGCGCGTGATGCGAACGGACCCGAGCTACCTCCGCACGACGTTCGACGATCAGGTCAAGACCTACCGCGACTGGGGCATCGCCCTCGGCCGACGGTTCCGCGCGCTCAAGTTGTGGAGCCTGATCCGCACACACGGCACCGAACGTCTGCAGCAACGCATCCGCCGCGACCTCGACAACGCCCAGTGGTTGTTGCAACAGGTCGAGCAAGCCCCGGCATGGCGCGTGCTCGCGCCCATGCAGTTGCAGACGCTGTGCATCCGCCACGAACCCGAAGGCGTAGACGCGGACGAACTCGACCAGCACACGCTCGCCTGGCTTGAACGTGTGCACGCAACGGGTCGTGCGTGGCTGACACCGGCGCAACTCGACGGTCGTTGGATGGTCCGCGTTTCGATCGGCTCGCTGCTGACCGAACGGCAACACGTCGAAGATCTCTGGCGGCTGCTGCAGGCAGCGACCGCGACCCCAACCAACCGCAAGCCCGACTAGCTGATCGGTTCGCTGGCCGCCACGTGCGCCAACAGCGTCACCCGGAAGATCGAGCCACCGCCAAGCTTGCTGCTGACGGCGATCGTGCCTCCGAACGATTCGACGGCGCTGCGGGCCAGCGACAAGCCAAGGCCCGTGCCATTGGCCTTGTTGACCATCTGGTCGTGACCGACCTGCGAGAACGGTTCGAACACCGATTCCAGGTCCTCGGCGGCAATCCCGATGCCGCGGTCCATCACATCGACCTGGAGCGTGTCACCCTTGCCCTTTGCGCGCACCTTGATTGGCGTATCGGGCTCACTGAACTTGACTGCGTTGTCGAGCAGGCGGCCCCAAACGTCAGTCAGACGACGTCGGTCGGCCATGACGTTGGCCAGGCCATCTTCGATCTCCAACTCGACGCGACCGCGTGCAGAGGTCTCTAGCCCGGCAACGGCTTCGCGAATCGTAGCCGGCACTTCGACTGGCGCCTTCGAGTCGTTCTCCACCTCGCCGAGCTCGAGAACGTCGTCAAGCAAGCGCGCCAACCGCTGGGCGCCGTGCAGCGCAATCGTCGAGAACTCCTCTCGCACGGCGCCATCCTTGTCTTCGCCGTCCTCAACCTGTGTCAGGATCTCGGTCGCGCCAAGGATCTCCGTCATTGGCGTGCGGAACTCGTGACTGACGTTCGTGACGAACTCAGCCTTTGCCTGGACTGCCAACAACGCCGCATCGCGCGAGGCAACCAACTCCGTTTCGGTCTTCTCACGCTGTGCGATGTTCTGCTGCAGGCGCTCGGCCATGTCGTTGAACGCCGTGCCGAGATCGCCGAACTCGTCCGGGCTTTCGATCCACACACGCACATCGAGTTCGCCGTGGCCGATTCGCTGGGTCGCGTCGCGCAACGACACGATGGGATCCAGCGTGCGACGAATCTGCACGAGACTGCCGAGCACGACAAACAGCAGCGTGCCGATCGCCGTCAGCCAGAAGAACTGCACGAACTCCGCTTCGACGGCCAGCGCATCCGAGCGGGCGCGCGACTGGATCACGAAGACATCCATCGCGTACTGCGGTTTGAGAAAGGCCTGCCAATAGCGGCCCATGTGCGGCTCGCCATCGATGTCCCACTCGATCATCCCCGACGAGTTGTTCGCGCCGCGGCCACCACTCTTCAACACTCCGGCGCCGATGACATCCGCCGCCGAGAGATCCCTGAACGTGTGATACAGAACGCGCCCACGCGAATCACACGCGGCGAAGTCACACTTGGTGCCGCGCAACTCCTGCGGATCCCAGAACCAGTCCGGATTGATCAACGCGACTATGCGCAGGTCGCCATCGTCTTCCGGGTCGACAGCCAGCGACATCATCAACTGCAACGGCTCGCCGACGCACTGCAGAACGGTCTTGCCGGCCGCCAGCTGCTCGCGTTGCAAACCGTCCATCCCCGGGTCGACAAACAGCATGTCGCCGCATAGTTGCCGGACCCGATCGCCTTCCACTTGCCACATCGCGCGGCAGTGATCGGAGACACTTCCTTTGAGAGCCTCAGCGCCAGCCCACACGCTCTCCGAACGCCAGCTCTGCACCAGGTCCGCAGCAAGGGACAGGTCGTTGGCAATCTGATCCAGGCGCGCCGCGACGGCCATGCCGGAGTTCTTCGCGGCGTTGCGCAGGTTCTCCTTGGTCTCCTGCCGAACCTGCTCGCTGACCTTGGTCACCGAGAGCGTCGCAAAGATCACTAGCGGCAACAGCGCGCAAACCGTGAACAGCAGGACAAAGCGCCGCCCCAGGCGCGACGTCAGCGCACCGGCCATGTGGGCCCGAGGAGCGTCGTCACCTGCAGTCAATCTCAGACGCCTCCGGTCTGGCCGACGAGTACCGGCTCAGCCACTGGTTTGGGCTCAGCCTGCGGTCGCGTGCCCTCGTCGACGTGTTGGAACGTGCGCACGGCCGTATCCAGGTCATCGCACGCCGCCACGACGGCAGTCAGTTCCTCCGGCATCTCGCCGGTCGTCGCCATGTAGTCCGTCAGCTTGCGGCGCAGATCGACTTGCGCCCGCCGAATCGCGTCGACGCGTTCGCCGACACCGACGATGGCCTTGTTGAGGCAACCGACCTCTTCCTTCATGAAGTCCGCGCGGCGCGTGCGCAGCGGCGGCGGGAACTTGCCGTCGGCGAGCAGACGCAGGTTGCGCTTGTAGCGAACCATCGGCCCGGCAACGCGGTGCGAGTATCGGATCGCGCCGAACACGACGATCACCAGGCACATGGCGGCGAGGAACCAGAACCGTTCATGCAAGTAGAGCATGACGATCGCCTGTTCTTCGTAGCCACCGTCCATGTCGACGGTCCCGAGGTCCCACAGAAGCGGCGAGAAGATGCCGAGGCTGACAGCCAACAGCACCATGCCGCCATAGGTCAGGCCGTGGATGATCAAGCTGCCTTGCAGCTTCCAATCCACGACGTAGCGCCAACGCTGGAATCGAAGTTTCATGATTAGTAGTCCGCCGCAACTCCGAAGAAGCCGCCGTTGTTGGCGCGAATGACATCATCCAGACCCGACGACTCACCGAGTGAGGTGGCCGTCGCGTGGTCCGGCCCGAGGCTGAACAGATCAAAGTCGGTGTTCAGCGGGAACATGTAGCGGTCGCGACGACGCGTCTGGTCCGTGTCGACCCCGGTAAAGACCGAGAAGTTGCCCTCCGTAGAAACCGACTCCTGGATCGCGGCACGCTCGACGACGTCGATCGTGCGACCGATCTTGGTCTGCAGGGCGTCGTAGTTGAGCCGCGTCTTCTCGCTGACCCCGTCTTGCTGAACCATCTGTTGCGGTGCCCAGTTCGCATCCATGACACCGACGCCACCATCACCACCACCGTCGCCGGCCAGCGGCCCAAACGCCGCCGGGTCGACGATGCCGGCTTCGATCGCCCAGTCGAGACCATCGCCGGTGCCATCCGCGTAGTTCAGGTAGCAATAAGGAACGCCCCACGGGTCGTTCTTGCCGCCATAACCAACCTGGTAGAGCGACAGCGGCAGCTTGCCGCCGTTGGTCGCCATGTAGGAACTGACGGCGTTGGAGATCGTCACCAGCTCATGCTTGGCTTTGCCGACCCGTGCGGTCCGCAATGCCGAGACGTACTGCGGAATGCCGATCGACGCGATGATGGCCAGAATGGCCACCACGATCATCAGCTCGAGCAGCGTAAAACCGCTCGACTTGCGAACGTTGGATTCCCCCAAGGACATAGCCTGGGCTATCGGAAGGTCGGTATCGCCGTCCTGAGCCTTGTCGGACTTGGTGGGTAAAACCCGTAGTCATCGACCGGTCGGCGCAGCGATCCCGCTGCAAAAGTGACCGCGATTGCGGGTCGCCGCTCGATCAAGAGCGGGACCACCTCGGTTGGAACGTGCTTTCCACTCCTCCGCGATGCGAAGGGGAAAGTGGTGCCCAGGAGAGGACTTGAACCTCCAATCCCACAAGGGGAACTAGCACCTCAAGCTAGCGCGTCTGCCAATTCCGCCACCTGGGCGTTCCAGCGAGGGCCGGAGACCGTAGCGGACCGGCGCGTCTTTTCAAGCCCGCGCCAGCCGCAATCCCAGTCTCCCCCAAAACTCAGCGGCCCCTACTTCACGTTGGTCATGATCCGCGCCTGGTAGCGGATATAGCTGTTCTCGAGCTCCACCTGGATCGCAGCCACTCGCAGCATCTTGGCCATGCCACGGAAGCGCAGCACGCGCTCGCGGTCTTCCGCGGTCCAGTTGGTGCGCTCCTTGGCCCAGCGCGCCCGCATCCAGGCCACGACTCGCTTGTCGAACTCAGAACCCGGCGCAGTCATGTTCTCGGGCATGCTCGCCATGCTCGGGAAGCGCGGGTAGTGCTTGCGCCGAACCTCGTTCTCGGCGGTCGGCCGCATCTGCATCATCCACTCGGCTTCGGGCGCCTCGGAGCTCTGCTCCGCGAACTTCAGGTAGTCGTCGAGCACCGGCACCATGTTCTCGCCGTTGAGCCAGACCAGGCCGCTGAGCGTGTTGGACAGTTCCGGTTCGAGCTCGGTGAACTCAGCCGTGTCGCGGATCGACTTGGCGCCACTGATCGCGCTGTAGCGCGTCAACAGGATGTCTTTGATGAGCGGTCCTGAGTTCGACACGATAAAGAACTCGCGGAAGATCAGCATGGCGATCTCACCAGTCGCCGGAATCTGCGGATTGGTGAACTCGATGACTGGCTCGTCAAGTTCGCGCTCCCCCAGCTTGACCGGCAGGTGCCAGACCTTCCGGAAGCCGAAGCTCTTGTGGTAGCTGTTGAGCATGCGCTCGAGTGAGTCCACGAGGGACTTGCCACCAGGCCGCAGCCAGAAGACCCACGCGACCTGCGGCATCGGCGACTTGGCCGTCACCGGGATCACGAGCTCGCCCGTCTCCTTGTCCACGGTGGTGTCCGGGATGTTGCGACGGAACACGAACCCTGTTCGCGGTTGGAACGCCAGACGCAGTCGATCGACGAGATCGCGAACGTCCTGCACCTGCTCGCCGTTGAACGTTGCGCGCCGCAACGCGTCGTTGATCAGGCTCTTCTCATCGACCTCGAGCGCATCGAACATCGCGTGCAAGAACTCGCCCGCCGGCATGCGCAAGGCCGCTGCGGCACACGCATTGGCCGGTACGAGCCTCAGGAACGGATCGAGCCACTGATCGCGACGCTGCTGTTCCGCCGTGTAGAAGCTGCTTTGGAAGGCCGTGTGCTGCTTGCTGTTGAGGCCGATCTGGCCGGTCGCGGCGAGCACATCGCCTTCAAACATGATGCCGCCGGTCACCTGCTGCCACCCATTGAGGTTGAGGAAGCTGGCGAGCACCCGCTCGTTCATGCTGTCGATGTTCTGCGGGTTGGGCCAGGTCGCGGCGAACCTACGGAACTCGTCAAACGCATTCGGCTCGACCACGAACTCGACCACGTTGGGATCACCGACAGCGTTGTCTTCCGCCCATTGCTCGATCCGCGCCTCGGCACCATCCGTGTAGGCCGGCTGCTGGCCGATCGGTTCTTCGTCGCGGTTGCCATCGATCAAGCGCTGTGCCTGGTCGAGCAAGCCGGTGTCGTTGGACACCATGACCGCATCGAGTTCGCGCTTGATGTAGAGCGGGTCCTCGTTGGGCATCTTGATGACGAGCAGATCGTCCTGCGAAGTCACCGACACGCCGTTCTCCTCGGCCATGCTGCGGGCGAAGCCGAACCCCATCAGCCCGAGCGCCATCTTGGCTCGCCAACCGACGCGCGTGTAGACGCACCAGTGCGCTTTTGGCAGCGGTCGCGCCGGCGACACCGAGTGATCCATCCGATAGCCAGCGATGATCACCTCGGACCCGATCAGGTCGCGCATGATGTCGATCATGCCGTTGGTGTCGGCACTGACTCGATCGAACGCATCGCGCGCCTGAACGATGTAGCCGTCGATTTCTTCCTGGCTCATGCCGCCGCCAGCGGCCTGGAACTCATCGAAGCCATCGGCCTCGATCAGCGACCCCCAGAACCTCGGCTCGGGGAACGGATCAAAGTCCTCGGCGAGTCGCTCCTTGCGGACGAAGAAATTGACTCCCCGTGGGACGATGTCGCGCAGCTCAGGAAGCGAGCTTTCGAACGGATTGAAGATGAACGCCGCAATGAACAGCAGGGCGGCAACCCCCAGCCCGAGCACGATGATCAGGAGGGTTCGCCAGATTGGGCGCTTCTTTTGTTTGGGCTTCGACTTGGCCATCTCGGCGGGCAGCGTAGCGAACGGATGCACCTGGCTACACGGTCGTTCTGCCAGGGTTCCCGAAAGGTAGACCGGTCTACCATCCGGACCAGCGTCTGACGCGGCTCGCAGCAAGACCTTCCCGCACGTTTGCCATGGCCTACTGGCCCGGTTCTACTCGGAGCATGACAGGTCTTGTGCCCAACGCCCGCTCCCGCCTCATCAAAGCCTCGGCGACGCTCGCCATCACCGATATGGCGGGCCAACTCCGGGCCCAGGGCCACGATGTCGTCTCCCTGGGCGCCGGCGAGCCGGACTTTCCGACGCCCGAGCCCATCGCCAGGGCCGGGATCGAGGCGATCGAACAGCACAACTACCGCTACACATCCGCCGCCGGCACCCCCGAACTGCGCCAGGCTGGCGCCGACTGGTTGGCCTCGGCCTTTGGCCTGCAATACGACAAGAGCGAGGTCATGGTCACCGCCGGCGCGAAGGCCGCGCTGCACATGGCGCTCGCGACCGTGATCGAACCCGGCGACCGTGTGCTCGTGCTCGCGCCCTACTGGGTCTCCTACCCGGCGCTCGTGACGCTCGCTGGCGGCGAGCCCGTCGTGTTGCCCGCCAACCCCAACCGCGGCTTCGTGCACGACGAGGCTTCGATCGAAGCGCTGGCGAAGAAGCACGACACCAAGGGCGTGATCGTCAACTTCCCCAACAACCCATCGGGCGCCGTGCCGAGCAAGCACGACGTCGAGGCGTTGGTCAGCGTCTGCCAACGGCGCAACATGTGGATCATCTCGGATGAGATCTACTCGACGCTGCTCTACGACGACGCGAAGCACATCTCCCCCGCCAACCTTGCAGGCGGCAAGGAACGAACCATCGTCGTCAACGGCTTCACCAAGAGCCACACGCTGACCGGCTGGCGCACGAGCTTCCTCGCTGCCAACAAGGACATCGTCGCCACGGCCGCGCGCCTGCAGAGCCAGGTTCTCGGCAACCCGTGCACGATCAGTCAGGCGGCAACGTTGAAAGCCTGCCAGCAGCCGCTACCCGAAGAGCATGCGACGCGCATGAAGGCGTTCACCGAACGTCGCGACTATCTCGTCAAGGAGCTCAACCAACTGCCCGGCGTGTCGCTCGCGACACCGCGCGGTTCGTTCTACGCGCTGATGGACATCCGGCCGATCTGCGAAGCGCGTGACATCGACGACGTCGAGGCGTGCCAGCAACTGCTCGAAAAGCACCACCTGGCGCTCGTTCCGGGCAGTGCGTTTGGCATTCCGGGATTCGTTCGCGCCAGCTTTGCCGCCAACATGGAAACCCTGCAAAAGGCCGTGACACGCCTCAGCGATTGGGCCGGAGACAAATGAACAACGACGAACAGAAGCTGCGGATCGTGCAGGCAACCAATCTCGCCGAGATGGGCGCCGCCGAACACGAATGGGACGTCTACGCGCAGCTGCGCAGCGTCAAGCAACTCCAGACGAAGAACGGCAAGCCCTACCTAGTCATTGAGCTAGCCGATCTGCACGCAGTCATCGAAGGCAAGATCTGGGACAACGCGCCGCAGGCGATGCAGTCGGCGATCGACGCCGCCGTCGGCGACGTCGTCAAGGTCCGCGGACGCGTCAAGATGTGGAACGAGCAAGCGCAGATGGTGATCGAACGGCTGCGCGTCGTGCCACCAAACGAGAACCCTGAAGACTTCGATCCCGACCAGCTCACCGACCCGGCGCTGCGCGACGTCGAAGATCTGATCTGCCGCACGTTGGTCTTCGACATCGAAACGGTGCCAGCGCTCGATAGCCGCGAGCTGCCGTCGACGGTCGCCGTTGCCCTCTCCGACAATGCCGCCAAGAAGGAGATGGACACCGCCGCAGTGATGGGCATGTCACCGTTCTTCGGCAAGGTCGTCTCACTCGCCATCGGCGACGGCGATGCCGAACCCGGCAGCGACGCCGATCAAGTGACGGTGCTCGCCGTGCCGCCCGAAGGCTTCGACACGTCCGGCGCACCGCCGTGGCTGCGCTACATGAGCGAACCGGATCTGCTGCGCGCGTTCTGGGCGCTCTGCTCCAAAGCCGAATGCGTCGTGTCCTACAACGGCCGCGGCTTTGACGTGCCGTTCGTCGTCGCCCGCTCCCTCATCCACGAGATCCCAGCACGCGTCGACCTCGTCTCCGGCAAGTGGTCCCTGCGCCCGCACCTCGACCTATTCGAACTGGTCACGCAACGCGGCCGCGGCCCGAGCAAACTCGACGTCGTCTGCTGGGCCCTCGGCATCGAAAGCCCCAAGGGCGTCATGGACGGCTCAATGGTCGCCCCCGCCTACGCCGCCGGCGAAATCGAAAAGATCGCCGAGTACAACGCCCACGACGTCCGCGCCACCAGCGCCGTCTACCGCAAGTGCCGCGACCTCATCCTCCGCTACCGATCCGACTGGAAGTGACGGTACGGTGCCTGGAACGTTTTCACCTTATTCGCCGCAAGCGGCGAATAGGGTGAAAACGTTCCAGGCACCGTACCGTCAATAGTGAGGCCCTGCGCGCGTATACGCGGATCTGCCTATGAAGAAGATCGAACCCCTGCCCCTCCTCCGTTCGTGCACGCTCGCGCTCGCCGTGCTGCCAACAACCGTTGCCGCACCACTGGCCGCCCAGGCGACCCAGCAGAATGAGCCCAAGGTCATCAAGCTGAAGAAGCCGAAGCGGTGGACCAACCTCGCTTCGTTTGCCTTCAGCGATGATGGCAAGCACCTCATCGGCGGCATGGGCACGTTCACCTTCAACGGGCGCGTCACTGGTGGTGACGTTCTGTTGTGGACGACGAAGAACGGCAAGCTCAAGAAGACGATGAAGGGTCACGAGACTGCGGTGACTGCGGTCGGCTTCAGCAAGGACGGCAAGCAGATCATCAGCTTCAGCGGCAAGAGTGGCGAGGCCCGGGTCTTCGACGTGAAGCGCGGCAAACAGCTGCGCAAGTTCCAGACGGCGACACTCGATCCGCAATGGACCTCCTTGCCAGCGTTGCTCAGCAATGGTGGCGCGTCGCTCGCGCATTTCGGCCAGGAAGAACTCGACATCGCTGGCGCCAAGAAGCACATCACCGGCGCGCTTGAGGTCTGGGACGTGGCAACCGGGAAGGTTCGCTGGCGCCGGGACCGCACCTACGCCGAGACCGCGGCCATCTCGACGGACGGCACGCGCATCGCCTACTACGCGCAAGAGCTCAACTTCAAAGTCGTCGACGGCAAGGCCCACTACTCGCCACCCAACAGCGTTGTGCGCATCTTGGACATGAACGACGGCAAGCTGCTGCAGACGTTGCAGGTCGGCTACATGCCAATCGGCGGCCTCGCCTTCTCACACGACAACCAGTCCATCATCGCCATCAACGAGACGGTGCGCCGATTCTCGATCAAGGACGGCAAGCTCCTCGGCCAGGAAGTCAAATCGGGCACCTTCGGCGGCCTCAACTGGGTGCAGCTCTCCAGCGACAACAAGCAGGCAGCCTGCAACGGCGAGTTCTCGAACAAGATCAACATGTTCGACCTGAGCACGACCCCCCCGACGCCGTTCGCCCCCACGGTGGTCGACGGCGTGCAACCGCCGATGCGCTTCTCCCCCGACTTCACACGACTAGCCTGCGAGATCGAAGGCAACCCAGCCATCCTCCACTACAAGTGACGGCACGGTGCCTGGAACGAAGTCAACTTATTCGCCGCGCCGCGCGCGGCGAATAAGTTGACCTCGTTCCAGGCACCGTACGGGCGCTAGATGACCAGGGCGTTGCGGCAGCCCGACGGCAGCGCTGCCAGACACAGTTCCTGGAGCTTGCGGCGCTTGTTCTTGTCTTCGATCGAGGTGAAGACGAAGAGCTTCCACATGCGGGGGTAGCTGTCGCTGAGGTCGCGTAGGCGTGGGATGTCGTCGACGAACGCGTCGAGGGGCAGCGTGCGTTGGCCACTGCCGGGGAAGCGCACGAGGGTCTTCGCTTCCTTGAGCTGCATCTTGCGCTTGGGGCAGTAGAGCAGGATGTCGACGGGTTCGCCGAGCACCTTCGATGCCTGCTGCTCGAGCTCCTGCTCCCATGCGAACCGCGCCTCGTGCTTGCCCGGCGCGAAGTAGGCCTCGACGAGTTCGTCCTGCACGTCGCGGTTCTGGTAGTACGGCAACGCCAGCACACGCTTGGGCAACCGACGGCTGCGGAACCGTTGCACGAAGCGTTGCAAGCGCTCGTTGTTGGCGCCGTCGCCGAGGTCGAGCTGACCGAGGCGCACGACCAACGACTCATCGGTCATCACCTGCAGTTCATCCGCTTGCAGCGCACCCGCACGCATCGCCAACTCGACCATGCGCGACAGCAGCGCGCCGGCCGCGACCTTGGCGTGGTGGTAGTAGACGCGCTCGCTGAAGTGATAGCGGCACTCGAGCACACGCAGCAATTCGCTGACGATGTCCTCGCGCAGCATGCCGTTCTTCTCGCAGTCGACGAACATCTGGCCAGAACTGCGATCGATGCGGAAGTAATCGACGACGCGTTGGTCGTAGCGCAACTCGAGGCCCGTGAAGTGCGCGTCGCGGCGCAGGTAGTCGAGCAAGTCGGCGTCGATCGTGTCACTGACCACCTGCCGCCAGAACTCCGGCACCGGATGGCCCTTGCCAGTCAGAACGGCGAGCACGTCGGCGCGCAGGTCCTGACGATCCAGTTCTTCGCCGAGTTCGGTATCGCCGAGAACGGCTTCAAACCGCTCGGGTAGATCATGCCGCGGCAACAGTCCCGTCTGGTCCTCGATGTTGTGGCCATACGGGATGTGCGTGACATCGTGCAGCAACGCCGCCGCGCGCAAGATGCGCCGCTCGTCATCGCTGACGCGGTGACAACCAGCCGGATCGCGCGCCGCGTTCTTGCTGCACGCATCGAGCAGACGATCACAAACGTGCAGCGTGCCGATCGAATGCTCGAAGCGCGTGTGCACCGAGCCCGGGTAGACCAGTGCGGCACTACCCAACTGCTTGACGCCACGCAGTCGCTGGAACTCTGCCGTGTCGACGAGCCGCAGCTCGTCGCGCGTCAGTTCGATGTCGCCGTGGACAGGATCGCGGAGGATGCTCAAGTCACGCAGGCTAGCCCACGTGGCTCGAGGTTCCAGACTCCACTCAGAAGCGGAACGGCAGACGCAGGAAGCGCAGTTCCGGCAGCGGCGGCGCCGACGTCACAAATGGCGGCACAGCACCACCTGGGCGATACTGCAAGTCGAACAGAACGTCCCACATCACGTAGCGCGGCGCGTCCCCAGCCAGCCAGGTCTCCAGATCCGGATCGGCCAGGTTGTAGACGAACTCGCCGGCCTCCGAAGGGAAGCGATCTTCGGGATCGATGCTCGTCGGATCGCGATGGAAGGCAAAGCCGATCCGCACGTTGCTCTTCGGAACTTGCGACTCGACCGACTCGCCGTAGGTCGAACCGAGGTTCTCGTTGCCGTTGACGCGGACCTCGAAGAACTTCGCCCGCACCCGCAAGGCCGTCGCGGCACTCGGCACCGGACCGCGGCGAGCATCGAGCCACACCGTGTCGCGCGTATGCGCCAGGATGCCGTAACCCTGCAGCAGTTCGCCCTGCGCGTTGACCAGTTCGCCCTCGTATTGCAGGTAACGCTGTTCTTCAGCAAGCGCCGGCTCACTCAGCGTCACCCGATAAGCGGGCGCACCGAGGTAGTCCGCGCTGGACTCGATGTCGGCGATGTTGGTCGCCGGCACCACCGTGTCGTAGACCGGCACCACGTTGTTGGGGCCGTTGACGACGTGCTGCACGTAGCCATCGTCGTCGGTGCCAGAGAACGCGAACAATGGTCCGACCTCAGCGCCGCCCGACGTGTTGAGACCACGCGCGCCACCATCCGGTGCCGCCAACGGTCGACGCTGACTGCGCCCGGTGTCGATCCACTTCGAACGTGCCCGCGACGTCACCTGCAACGTCGAAGGCACGAGCACCGGCGCCGGTCGGATGTCACCATCGGCATTGCTCGTCGGCGCCCCGTCATCGTCACGCCAGACGTTCTGCTCATCCGGGAAGCCGCGCCAGCCAAGCAACTGCTGCTTGGCGAGGCCGGTCAAACGGTTGGCTGGGTTGGACGGTCCTTCAATCGCCATCATGCCAGGCATGTAAACGTGGATGTTGTCGTCGAGAATCGTGTTGGTGCCATCGATGCTGTTGTCGCCGGGCGGCGCCATCAGCTGCACGATGCCCATGCCGCCAACACCACCCGCGGGGTTGGCGTCGTAACTCGTTGCCGCCCACATCGGCTGGCCGTTGGTGCCATACTTGCCCGTGATGTTCGTGCCGGTGCCGAAGCTGCCGACCTTGCAGACACCACCATCCGCCGACACGGCAAACGAGTAGTCGCGACCGGCAAACTGTGGATCGGGAGGTGAACCGAACAGGAACCGGTTCGTCGCCGTGCTGCCGTGTGCTTCGAACTCGATGGCCTTGGCCGACATCAGGATGACCATGCCGCCAGCACCGCCGCCGCCACCACCGGCGTTGCCGCAGTTGCCGGCTTGTTCGCCGCCACCACCATCACCACCGTCGGCGCTAATCGTGCCACTGCTCGTGATGCGGATCTCTTCGAGCGCCTGGATCACCAGAACGCCACCGCCACCACCACCACCGCCACCGCTGAAGTCGGTGTACCACGGTTGCCCATCCGGCGCGCACGTGTCGCCACCGCCGCCGCCGCCACCGCCGCCGGTCGGTTGTTCAAGTTCGCCGACGATGCGCAGACGTCGGTTGAGGTCGATGCCACTACCCCAGAAGTTGTTGTCCTGGCGTGAATCGACGAACAGGAGATCGCCCGGCTCGCCACCTTCGAGGAACGCCGAACGCGTGCCAGCGCCACCGGAGCAACCGCCACCGCCGTAGCCGAGCACCTGCTGGAACGACATCGTGAACAACGGCTGCGCATTCGGCGTGCGCGAGGCCAGGAAGCCAGCTTGCAGCCCGATCCAACCGGGATCGCCTTGCGTCGCCATCGCGCCGCCGCCGCCGCCAGAACCGCCACCGCTGCCGTTGTAGAAGCCTGGCGCCGTGTTGTTGTAGCAGATGTTGTCGCACGCGATCAGGCCGCCGCGACCACCCTTGCCGGCCTCTTGGCCCGGGCCGCGACCGGTCTCACCACTGAAGTCGCGCGCCGTGCCACTCGGCGTGCCGAGGCCGCCGTTGCCACCACCACAAGCACCGATGCCGGCCGCCTTCGCAACGTTGGCGGCGCGCAGCGTATCGACGCGTGCCCCATCGCCACCGCTGACGGTCAGCGTGCCAGCCACGGTGAACTTGCCACTGCACTGCCACACCATCGGGTTCGGTCCTTGGCCACGCACCGTCACCCCTTGCGGGATGTCGACGTCGTGGAACTTGAACACGCCACCGTTGACCGTGAACGGCAAGCCACCGTCGGGAATGATCTGCGTGAACGACGTGTTGAGCACGACCTCGGATGCCAACGGCCGGTAGTTGAGGCTCGTCGAGGCACCGTTGAAGTCAAAGCCAGCGCGCACGTAGCCGGGCCCCACTTCGGCAACCGACTCGGGGAAGACGGCGCCGAAGTCGACGTTGCGCACGTCGATGAAGTCCTCGGCGATCGCATCCCATTGCTGGTCGAAGGCCGCAACCGTCTTGAACGTGCCGAACACCGAATCGTACCCGACCGTCGCCAGGTTGTTTTCACCGGCGATGTCTTCGAGCAGCGGCGAGACGATCACGCGCACTTCGGCGTTGTTGGGCAGCACCCCCACCGGCTCGAGCGTCACCTCCGCACCGTTTAGGTCGTTGCGTTCGAGCACGACGTGCGCCGGCAACCACGTGAAGTCCGTCGGATCCGACGGGTCATCCAACTCCGGATCCTTGTATTCGAGATAGATGCGGCCGCGATCGTTGACGTCGCGCACGAGCGGGTCCGGATCGAACGCCACCGGCACGTTGATGTCGCGCGGGTTGAGCGCCTGATCGAACACTAGACGCACCAACAGCGACGGCGCGCCGAACAACCCGAGCGGCACTTCGTCGAGCGAAGCCGCAGTGCTAACCGACAACCCTACCTTCGCCGGGCCACCGACCCGCGGGTTGCGGAACAGCTGCTGCGGCTGCGTGCCCTCGACGGTCGTGAAGCCAAACGTGGCCGGCTCCTCCAAGCCCCGAGACGTCATCGAACGCAGCACCGTGCCGTTGTTCTTGTTGCCACCAACAAGCTGCACACGGTATTCGGCGCCCGCCCGGAAGCCGCCGTTCTGCAGCGCATTGTCGCTGGGATAACGCGGCACGAACATCAGGCGTCGGCCGGGTTCGGAGTCACCAGGCCTCGTGCCCAACTGGAAGTTGCCGGTCACGAACTCGGTGTTGGGTCGCCCCATTTCATCGAGCACCGAGAACGACACCGTCAACAAGTTGGCCGACTCGAGGTCGACCGGCTCGGAGAAATCGATCGCGATGGGATCGTTGAGGTAGATCGTCGCGCCATCCGTTGGTTCGGATGCGGCGAAGACGAAATCCCCGCCAGCGCGACCTTCGCCAATCACTTCCTGATTGGAAGACGAGCACGCGGCGAGCAACAAGGAACTAACGATCAGGACACACCGGTTGCGTCGCATCAGAGGGGCCTCTCAACTTCGTGGTTCGGCGCCGGGAGTCAAACGCCACCAAGAGCTAGCTACGGGTTCGCAAGCCGTAACCGCACGAGCGAATGCGCACAGGGCGATACAACATCGAACAGCGATCGCGACTTGCGCACGCCGGAGTTGCGTTCATGCGTGGGCGGGAAAAAAGTGGGGACCGAACCCGTTACCAGATTCGGTCCCCCCACCACACAACGAAGCCACACGAGGCGGAACGACGCGCGGGATGCGCATCGAACCCACCTAAGTATACCCAGCACGCATAGGTGCGGTCGGCGTGTGCCAAGCAGCGCAAGCACGCATGCAAGCAAGCTTGCGATGGCATCGCGGCGATGCACGCTCCCCGTTTGGGACAACGTATTCGGAGCCGTTCGCCCTAGTTCGGCGCAGGCGTCACGAGGTCCACTGGCCCGGTCGCCATCAGCGCCTTCACATCGGACTCACCGACTTGCTCGCCATCGATGCGCAACACCATCTCGACATCGAACGCGCCGGCATGCGGCAACGACACGACGAACGGTTCATCCGCGGCACACGCCTCATCGATGCCATCGCCGAGGTTGATCGACACGCGCCACACCTTGCCCGCAACGGGCGGCTGGATCCGCAACGCAGCATCGCCACCGAGCCACTTCGGCAACACGACCGGCGCGTTCTTGATCGTGTTCACCGGCACGTTGCGGCCGGCGTGACCATGGGCACGAACGGTCAGCACAGGTTCGTCTTCGCCGATGCCACCGATCTTGAAAAACCCTTGCGGCCCCGCCTGCGCGTAACACGCGCCCAGGTCCTTCAGGTGTGGCGGCAACAACCGCTGCGACCGACCACCAGCAAGCCGCCTGCGCTGCGGCAACGCCCACAACGAAGCACCGCCGACAACATCACCTTCGCCATCGACAACCGCCCCCTGCAACACGCTGCCACCAAGCCGCATCGGCACCGTGGCACGCACCAACTTCGCGCCGAGCTTGACGTCCGTCGGCGCCACCAGCGGCGCAAACGGATGCCGGATCACGACGCCAACCACACCGCTCTGCGGCAAGTCATCGATCTCGATCTGACCCAACTCGCTGATGGGATAGCCACCGGAGACGCACTGAGCAAAGAATGGCCACTGCGACAAACTGCTCGACACCTTGCTGCTCGTCACCACGAAGGCACGCGCCTGGTCCATCTCGACCGCACGACCAGCAAGTTGGATCTGGACCTTGGCCGCGGGTTGCAGCATGGCCGCGAGCGGCTGCATGTCGGACGTCACGACGATCGTGCGCCACTTGCTCGCGAAGCCACCGGCGCGCACGACCATCGGCACGCCTTCGCCAGTCGGAACCTCGCCTTCAAACGCACCTTCTTCATCGACAACAAATTCGCGCCGACTGCCGTCCGCCTGCAACTCACCAAACCACACAACCGCCTTGGCAATCGGCTTCTTCTGCGCATCGACGACGCTGCCACGCACCACCACGCGCGGCCCGATCCGAGCCGGTTGGTTGCCATCCGGCGCCACAGCAACCTGCCGCAGCAATCGGATCGGTGACATGTCGATGGCGATCATCGCAACGCCACGAGCCCGCGCCTGCGCATCAAACCCCGACCCGACACCGGCCAAGATCTCGACGGGCAATTCCTCACCGGCCAGCGTCATCGCCAACACGGGAGGCCGCGGCGGCGGCACGAACCGCTCCTTGCTGGTGACGGTGATCGTCACGTGCGGAGCGTCCGGTGGCACCGGCCCGTCGTGGCCACCCGTGGTAGACGGAGTTGGCAGCGAACCGGAAGAACCGTTCTCATTGGCGGTCCCATCGGTGACTGTGTTGTCGCCGTTGCTCGGTGGCAAGACGACTTCACCGGGGTCAGAGAACGCAATCGTGGCCAGAATCGCCACGACAACGCCGCCGAGCAACAGGAATAGAACCGTGCTTCGTTGCATCAAGAATCCGATCGGACGAAGGATACCGCCCACTCCGTCCAATTGATCGGTCGTCCAACTAACTGCATGCCTCTTTCGATCGCCCTCGACTATCGACCGGCCCTGCTTTCCAGAGCAGGTATCGGCCGCGCCACTCGCGAACTGTCGCGAGCGTTGGCGGATTGCGACGATCTAGCGGTACACCTTTTTGGCCATAGCCTCGCGCGCGCCAAGGTAACAACGACGACGCCGAAAGGCGCCCACTTGCATCGGCTGCCGATCCCTGGCCGCAGCCTGCCGCTGCTGCGTCGTCTTGGCCTCGGCGCCGATCGCCTCGCTGGCAGGCCGGAGGTCTTCCATTGGACGGACTACGTGCAGCCGCCGGTATCCACCGCCCGCACGGTGTTGACGGTGCACGACCTCGCGTTCGTCCGCGATGCGAGTTGGCACGGTGACCAGGCGGCAGAACTGCAGCAGCGAACTCGTGCGGCCATCGCGGCCGCCGACGCGCTGATCGTGCCCTCGACGACGACGGCCAACGACGTACAGGCGTTCGCCCCCGATGCACCACCGACGCGCGTGATTCCGTTCGGTGCCGACCATGTGCCTACGACGCGTCCGAACGATCCCCTCGATGGCCGCCCGTTCGCGCTGACCATCGGCACGATCGAACCGCGCAAGAACCACCAGGCGTTGCTGGCTGCCTGGCGCAAGCTGCCGGAGCCGCGCCCACTGCTCGTCGTCGTTGGCGCGATCGGTTGGGCTTGCGACGACATCGTCCGGGACCTCGAAGCCGCCGAGCAGGAAGGCCTCGTGCAGTGGCGACGGCACTGCGACGACGAAGAACTGTGGGCCCTTCTGCAACACGCGCAACTGCTCGCCTACCCGTCGCTGTGGGAAGGTTTCGGCTTCCCGCCACTCGAAGCGATGGCGCTCGGTGTGCCAGTCGTTGCGCACCACTCCGATCCTCTGCGCGAACTGAGTGACGACGCGCTGACGCTGACCGACGCTACCGACATCGACGCACTGACAGCGGCGCTCGAACGCACACTCAACGACAAGCAACACCGCGCCGCCTGCATCGCCGCCGGCCACAAACGCGCGCAATCGTTTGTCTGGCGCGAATGTGCCCAGGCCCACGCCGACTTCTATCGGGAGATCGCCAGGTGACGACGATCGCGTTCGATGGCGCCTGCTTCAGCGACGGCCCGGTCACCGGCGTCGGTCGTTCGTTCGTCAACGCGTTGACCGCGTATGCCGAAAGCAGCGAACACGAATGCGTGCTGTTGGTCCCCGCGGGCGCCACCGCCGAGCCCATAGCCAACGTGCGCAACGTCACGGCCCCACGCGGCACCTTGCGGCGACAACGGCAACTGCCACGGTTGTTGCGCGAGCTCGGCGCGAACCTGCTGCACAGCTCCGTCGCATCCGTGCCGATGCGCGCACCGTGCCCGACCATCGCAACGACCCACGACCTGCCGTGGCTGCACCCCGAGCTGCACGAGCCGGGCAGTGCCTGGCGGCAGTTTGCCACGCGTTACGCACTGCGCACTGCCGCGCGCATCATCGCGCCCTCGACGATGACCAAGAACGATGTGCAGCGGCTGCTCGGCACACGTTGTCCACCGATCGAACTTGTGCTGCACGGCACAACGCTCGGGCCGGCGCCAACCGAGGCAACGACCGAACAACGCAACGGCCCGTTCCTCGTGCTCGGCGATGACCGCCCGCGCAAAAACCTCGACCGTCTGCGCGTCGCACACGAACTGGCAACGCGGCAATGCGCCGACCTGCCAGCCATCGACTTCGTCGGCCCTCCCAACCGCTACATCGGCGAGACCGAGAAGAACGTGCTGCTGCAAACGTGCCGCGCCGTCGTGCACGTCTCGCTGTTTGAAGGTTTCGGCATGCCGGTGCTCGAGGGTCTGGCCAACGGCGCACCCGTGGTCTGCTCGGATCTGTCACCGCATCGTGAGATCGCGACCGAGCACGCGTTGTTCGTCGACTCGCACTCGCTCGAAGCGATCGCTGCGGGCCTGCAACGCATCCACACCGATACCGAGCTGCGTTGGCAGTTGGCCCAAGCCGGCCACGCGCGCGCCAATCAACTTCAGGCCGCAGATACCGCCGCGCACTGGCAACGCATGCATGCCGAAGTGTTGGCACCAGGAGCAACGTCATGACGATGCACGTCGTCGTCTCCGGCTGGTTGCTCGGCCACCATTCCGGTGCCAACAAGCGCCTGCTCGCCGTGCTCGAACACGCGGGCAAACACCTTCACGAAGGCGAACGCATCACCGTTCTGCATCGGCACGAGTTTGCGCCACCGCAGTTCGAACGGATCGAGTGGCTGCCGATCGACATCCCGACCGGCCCCACGTGGCGACGCGCCATCGTTGAACAGTTCCGCCTCAAACCGATGCTGCGCGAACTCGGCGCAACGGTCTACGACCACGGCTTCCTGCCACCACCGCGCGTGCCGATTCCGATGGCGTTGACGTTGCACGATCTGCGCGCCGCCGATGGCCACACGATGTGGCCGCAGTGGTTTGCTCGCTCCGTTCTGCGCAAGGCATGTCGTCGCGCCGATGCGATCATCACGCCGAGCAACTGGACCAAGGACCGCCTGCAACAGCTCGTGGCGAACACGCGAACGACGGTCGCCCCCAACGGCTTCACGTGGTCCGAGCACCCCACCAAACTCGCTCGAGAGCTGCCGGCTCGCGGCTACCTGCTCCACGTCGGCCACCTCGAAGCTCGCAAGAACCTGCCCGTCGTGCTGCGCGCGCTCGCGCAGATGCCAATCGACGAAGCACCCGAACTGTGGCTTGCCGGCCAGGACGCGGGCGCCCGTCCATCACTCGAGCAACTCGCAACGCAACTCGGCATCAGCGAACTGGTGCAGTTCCTGGGCACGGTTGACAACACCGAACTGCACGCGCTCTACCACCACGCGCGCGCCATCGTGATGCCGTCGCTCTACGAAGGCTTCGGCATGCCCGCGCTCGAAGGACTCGCCTACGGCAAACCCGTTCTTGCGGCGAACGCCACCGCACTGCCGGAAGTGCTCGCAAGCCACGGCACGTTGTTGCCGCCAGAGCTTCCCGACGCGTGGGCACACGCCATCCGCGAAGCGTTGGCGGAACCGCCGGACAGCCCGGCGAGCGCGCAGCGGGCCGAATACGGCCGGCATCACTTCGCGTGGACGGACACAGCCAAGACCATCGTCTCGCTGTGGCGCGCCCTCAGCGAAGGACGCGCTACTGCATCGCGATCATGATGCCGTAGGCGATGCCGCCGCCAACGGCGATCACCGCGAGCACGATCAGCAACCGCATGCCGCCGGACATCTGGCCGAGGTCGTCCCCGAGCGGCGTCTTGCCAGACGACTTCTTCGAGTACTGCAGGATGCGACCGGACGCGCCGGACACTTCACCACCTTGCGATGCGGGTGCCTTCTTGCCTGCGGGCGTTTCCTGACGCGTTGCACGCACCTCGACGACGGGGTCGGCGTGACGAGTCGGCGCAGGCGCCGGCTTGGGCGCTGCCTGTTCCACCTCGACGACTTCGTCTTCGAACTCGACGACGTTACTCGGTGCTGGCGGCGGTGGCGCAGGTTTCGGCGGAGTTGGCTTCGGCGGCGCTGGCTTCGGCGGCGCTGGCTTCACCGGCTCAGGCTTCTTCGCAGCCGGCGCATCGGCGAACAAATCATCGCCGTCATCAAACAGATCATCACCCGACGACGGTTGCGGCGCCGGCTTCGGCGGAGCTGCCGGTTTCGGCGGCGCAGCTGGCTTTGGCGGTGGCGTCGGCTTGGCCGGCGCAGCCGCTGGCGACGACGACGAATCCGCGAACAGATCGTCATCGTCCTCGAAGATCGAGGCACTGCCACCAGACGACTTGCGCGACGCACGCGAACCGGGCAGCGGCCCTTCGCGATACTTGATCACCGTCTTGCCGATCTTGACTTCATCGCCATCGCGAATCATGCGACGCGTGACCGGCTTGCCGTTGAGCAGCGTGCCGTTGCTGCTGTCCATGTCCTCGATCTCGACGACACCAGCCTCAACAACGAGCCGCGCGTGACGGCGCGACGCCTTCGTATCATTGACGACCACATCGCACGCGGCGACGCGGCCAAACACGAGGCCGTCCTTCACGCCGAGGAACCCACCATCGGGCAATTCCAGGTAGCCACTCATTGGCTCGACCACCGCTCACAGGCACGCAAGAGAAACTGCATGCCGATTTGTATACCCGCTCGGCGACCAATAGTGGTGACGTTGGTCATTCGGGCGGCCCCGGCGGCCGTTGGGCATACCCCCATAGCTCGACGTATCTGGGCCGAACGTAGGCATGCAGGCCGTCCGCGAAGGGTTCGCCGAGGCCGTTGGCCCGGATCAACGCGATCACATCGGCATGGTCCTGCAGCCGATCCGGCGCGGACAGGCCGCTGGCGAGCTTCAGTTCGATCAACTTGGCAAGCGTCAGGTAGTGCTTGCCGGCGACCTCGATCGACGCCTCCTCAGGATCCGGGAAGACGACGCCATGAGGCGTGCCATCGCCGGGAATGCCGCCGGAGACGAGAGCGGTGATGGGTACCAGTCGCTCGCGGCCACCCGACGTGCTGGCCCTGAACTTCTGTCGACCTTCGGCGGTCAGGATCAGGTCGATCCCAGTCGTCGCTCGCCGGTGCCCGTGCGCAAACGCCGCGAGTGCTCCGCAAATCACATAGGGAATGTGCAACTCGTCGAGTTCCCCGACCACGCGATCCAACTCGATGTGCACGTCTGACTTCCCCATGAAGAATCTCCTGAGCTGTTCGAAGCGATGCAGGAAATCGGAATCCGAAGTGGTCACCGCACCATCATGGCCGATGGTCCCAAACATCTGGGACACCAGAATCCGCGGCGTATACCATCGCGCCGCATGGCAACCGCCATTTCGGTCAACCAACTGGCAGTGTCGTTCCCCGGCCGGGGCAAGAAGGCCGCGGTCCACGCACTGAAGGCGCTCGATCTACAGGTCGAGAAGGGGCGCATCGTCGGCGTGCTCGGGCCGAACGGTTCGGGCAAGACGACGTTGCTGCGCGTGTTGGCTGGCTTGCAGAAGCCGACCAGTGGCAGCGTCACGATGCTCGGCGAGGCGCCGCAGCACCCGTCGCTGATCCAACGCGTTGCCTATCAGAGTGAAGGAGAACTGCCGCTCGCCGTGTTGTCGGCGCCGGAGTATCTCGCGTTCCTCGGGGCCGAACTGGGTCTGAGCAATCAAGAATCCGATCGGCGTGCGGCGGCGCTGCTCGACCGGCTCGAGCTGCGGCACGCAAAGAGTCGTCGCATCCGCACGTTCAGCACCGGCATGTGCAAACGACTGGCGTTGGCTGGTGCGTTGCTCGCCGAACCCGAAGTGTTGCTGCTCGATGAACCGACGGCCGGCCTCGATCCGTTCGGCACCGCGACCGTGATGGCAATCCTGCGCGAGCTGACCGACAAGGGCACCGCGATTCTGATGGCGTCGCACCACCTGCTCGAAGTCGAAGAGATCTGTGACGAGGTCTTGCTGCTCTACGAAGGCGCCGTGCATGCGCGCGGCACCCTGCAGGATCTGTTGGCGACCGACGAGCAGTCGTTGATCGTGCGCGGCCTCGATGTTGGTGCGATGGGCGAACTGGCGGAAGACGCCAAAAAGCGCGGCGGCGAAGTCGTGCGGATCGAACGACCGCGCGACCACTTGTTCGCGTTGTTCCGTCGCCTCGGCAGCAACAAGGATCAGGAAGGCCAGTCGTGAGCTGGGCCAGGATCTGGCGCGGCCCCGCCGGCTTGAGCTTTCGGCAGTGTCTGCAGCGAAGCCTGGTGCCGACCGGGATCGCGTTGCTCGCGGCGCTGATTGCGCACGCGTCAAGCACACCACAACTCGCCGAAGGCAGCGCCGCCGCGGCGGCGACGCCCTGGTTGACGCTGCCGCTGGTGACCGTCGCCGTGACTTGTTGCCTCGCGGCCGCCCACATGTGGCCGTTGTTTGCGCAACGCCAACCGGGCGCGGACTCGATTCGACGATTGGAACGCGGCGTGTTCGGCGGCCGCCTGGCCGTGATCTTCGGCGCACTCGTGGCGCAGTGCGTGTTGTCCTTGCCTCTTGCCGTTGGTTTGAGCGCGTGGCTCGAAGCGCCTGGCAAAGCGAGTCGCCACTATGTCGCCACCGGCTCCGACAAGCCGATCTATCTGGCCGGCGAGAGCCTCACGTTCACGCTGGCGGATGCGCCGATCATCGCCTCGCTACAACTGCGGCCGCGCGCGCACTTGCCAACCGGTGCCGGCGCGACCGAGATGGCGATCACGTGCCGCGGCAAGGCGCTGACGACGACACCCGTGGCGTTCGCGGATTCTGGTGCATTGGTGCGCGTCACGATTGAAGAACAGCAGCTCGACCAGATCGAACTGACGAAGACGGCGGGCAACGTGCCGCTCGCGTTCATCGAAGGCAGCGTGGTTGCGGTTGGCCCGCGCGACCTGCCGACGTGGGCCAACAGCATGATCGCCGCGCTGATTGCCGTGTGGACGAGTTGCGTAACGTTGTTGATCGCCGCGTTGATTGGCACGGGTACCGGTTGGGCGACCCTCGCGACGACGATTTGTTGCGCGCAGTTCGTGCAGTGGATCGGTGGCACGGGGCCGATTGATGACGCGTTGCTGCAGTTGATGCGTGGGCAGTGGCTTTGGTGAGCGGCAGGGGCTCTGCAGCATGACTACCCCTTGTCCGAGCTTGGCTCGGTGCGAAACCGGGCACTAAGAACTGGACGCCTTGTCAGCAGCCGGTGACCATTTGCCCATGGGAAGTCGAGCTTGCAACCATTCTTGGCTAGTCGTGCTGGTCCTGTCGTCGGCTGCGCATGGCCAGCAGTTCAGCCGACTGGATCGAACGGCCTTTGCCCCACCGCTGCAGGGATCGTTGACCGCAGTGATCGACATCGATGCCGACGGGACCCTGGATCTGGTCTCCGGCGGACTCGCTCCGCAACTGTTCCGGTACGTCGCTCCTGGCAGCTACGCCGGCGGGCCCTCCCAACTCGGGGCACAGGAGCTGTATCGTGCCGTGGGCGACCTCGACGGCGACGGCGACGATGACGTCGTAACCGGTGGCACCACCGGCATGCATCTGCATTGGCAAGGGATCAACGGGCAGTTCACGCTCGACGCCTCAGCAATCTCCACGCCTACGTCGATCATTGTCCGCCCGTATCTCTTCGACTGCGATGGCGACGGCGACCTGGACGTCTTCGCCGAGTCCAGCCAGCCCCAGTTGTTCCGCAACGATGGCGCAGGGGTCTTCACGGAGGTGACCGCCACCGCGATCACGGCGACACGGACCGTGCTTGAGGACACCGCCGTCTGCGATGTGGAGCCCGACGGCGACCTCGACCTACTCGTGATGTCGGGAACGAATTCGAACTCCTTCCAACCAGCCTTGTGGCGCAACGACGGCAACGGCGCATTCACCGAGGAGTCCATTCCAGGTGTGTTCCATGTGCTCTACACAGCGACGATCTCGGCGGTGGACCTCGACGGGGATGGGTTGCAAGACCTGGTCTGCACCGGCCCCGTGCTCTCACACGCAAGCTGGCTCAACGACGGCGCGGGCGGATTTCAGAGTGTGGTTACGGGCCCACTACCTGGCGCAGCAACCTTCGAAGATCACTACCGGTGGGTCGACTGGGATCAAGACGGCCGAACCGACCTCGTCACGCTCAATGGGTACTGGACCATCTCGCCGGGACTGCAGTTCGTGGCGCACCCGTTCGACCTGCCGCCGCAGAGCCCGGACCGGCTACTCGCTGTCACCGATTTGGACGGGGACCTCGATCTCGACATCGTGGGCTTGGACCGGGTGCTGTGGCATACGACGGCAGGGGTCGTGAACACGTCTGCCTCGCGCTTTTCAGGAACAACATTCCTGGTCGGGGCCGAGTCGCGGGTGATTGCGCCACGCACCGGCGATGTGCTCGCCACAACCGTGGTGGCGACCAACGGACTGCACTCTGATGCATCGGATCCAGCTAGCCCGCTGGATCGGGTCTACATAAGGCGTCCTTACGCCCAGTTGCCGTTCCCCACGGAGGTCGCGCCCTTGGCTCAAGCGCTCGTCGAGGGCGCCGACGCTTGCGTGGGGTGCATCTTCGGAATGCCAAAGCTCTTCCGCCTGAGCGGCGGCCAACTCGTCGAAGAACCTACAGCGGTGTTCCCCGCGGGGAACCTGACGCACGTTGCGGCGGCCGACCTACTCGGCGTCGGCGTCGATCTGCTGGTGTTCGGCGGCCGGATGACCAACGGCCCCGTCTTCGGTGTGCCATCAGCAACCCTGCCGCACACCTGGTCAGGCGTATCATTGCCTTTGCCGCCCGCTTCCCCATCAAACGCACAGGTACGGGAGGACGTGCACGTTGCCGACATGGATGGCGATGGCGACCTTGACCTGGTGCACGAGCTGCGGGTTCTGTCGCAGTCACCAACCGGCCTCACAGTCGTGGCGGATTTCGCGCCACTCGTGTCGCCATCAGCACGGGAGCTGCAGACGTTCGACTTCGACAGCGACGGGGATCGCGACGTGCTGATTCGCAGTGCTGCCTCCGTGCAGCTGTTGCGTAACGATGGCACTGCCTTTGTCGACGTAACTACGCAATTGCCCGCCTCCGCGAGCGCGGTCGATCTCATGTCCCACGGAGACGTCGACGCTGACGGCGACGAGGACCTGCTGGTCTCCCATCAGGGACAACCGTCGCGGCTGTGGCGCAATGACGGCGGCCTCTTCACAGAGATCCCCGCCGTCGGTCCACCAGGCTTCTTGCTGGACGGCGACCACGACGGATGGCCGGACCTGGTCACGAACACCGAGTTGCGAAGCAACACACACTCTCACCTACACGCACCACGGCTTGCGCTACCAGGCGCGCAGTGGGACATCGAGCTTCGCAGTTGGCGGTTCGGCGCGCCAGCAACCCTCGCACTCGTTGCGGTCGGGGTCGACATCCTGGCACAACCACCCCACGTTCCGGGACTCGGAAAGATCTATGTGAACCCGGCGACGGCGGTCTTCATGACTGCGTTGCTAAACGGAGGCACGGCGACCATGCCGATAGCGATTCCCAACACGCCGGTGGTGCTAGGCACAGATCTGGTCGCTCAGGCAGTGTTCGTCGACGCGAACCGGGCGCTACTGTCGGGGCCGTTGTTTGATCGAGTGCGTTGAGTGAGTGCAGGCCGTTCGCTTGTTCGGCCCAGCATCCCGGAGGTCCGCCGAAGTGGCCACCCGATGCCCGTCGCAGTGCGTAGAGCCTGCCGCTCCGTCGCCACTACGCTAGAGCGATGGGCAGCATTCGCGTGGCAGTCGGCCTGTTCCTTCTCCTCTTGGGCGCGTGCAGTACCGGCGATGCCGCGGCCGAGCAGCGCCGCAGGGATCGCGCCGACATCAAACAAACGCGCGGCATGGAGTTGTTCGCGCGCCACTGCGCCGCGTGTCACGGCACCAGTGGCAACGCCGATACGTTTGTCGCCAAGCTGCTTCGACCGCAACCGGCGGCGTTCAAGCACGGCCTGTTCAAGCTAGCGAGCACGGACAACGGTGTGCCGACGACGGCGGACCTCGTGGCGACGCTGCGACGTGGCATGCCCGGCTCGGTCATGATGTCGTGGGACTGGTTGCCCGAGCAGGATCTGCAGGACCTCGCTCGGGAAGTGCAACGACTGGCGATCGCTGGCCGAGCCAAGGACATCGCGCGCACGTCAGCAATCGGTGGCAAGCCGATGACGGACGAGGCGGCGACGGCTCTGGCCGAACAACAACTGCGCGCAGGTGCGACCGTTGAAGTCGGGGAACCCGCGATCGGTGGCGACCGTGTGCTCGCAGCTGGCCAAGAACTGTTCCAACGTCACTGCGCCACGTGCCACGGCAAGGATGGCAAAGGTCTACCTGCCGCGCGCAGTCTGCCGACGGATGGCACGTGGCTGTGGCCGCGCGACTTCACGTCGGGCTACCTGCGTGGTGGTGCGACCGCACGCGACCTGACGTTGCGCATTCGCGCTGGCATGCCCGGCGCGCACATGCCGCCGACCGTGCTCAGTTCGCCGGAGACGCAGGCACTCGTCGCGTTCGTGCGCAGCTTGATTCCCGAACATGCCCACGGCCATCACGTGCAGTGGCAGCGAACGTTCAAGGTCGCGAAGCTGGATGCCTTGCCGGAGGTCGATGACGAAGTCGCGATCAACAAGCTCGAAGCGGTGCGTCTGCCGCTTGCGCCGCTGTGGTGGCGCGAAGGTGCGTGCGACGAAGTGTGGTTGCGCATCGCGCACGATGGCAAGGACCTGCTGTGGCAGTTGCAGTGGCAGGACAAGACGCGCGACGATCGGGTGCGTCCAAGCGCGCCGATGGGCGACGGCGCCGCGGTGCAATTTGCGACGACGAACGATCCGCCGCTGTTTGCGATGGGCACGGCCGCCGAGCCGGTCAACGTCTGGCGCTGGCACGCGTTCGACCCCAAGGAAACGGCCGGCATGGCCGACCTGTTTGGCGGCACGCACCAAGGTCTCGATGTCGCCACCGGTGCGCTGCAACCGCGACCGCGCAGCGAGTCGGTGCAACTCGGTGGCGTCGGGTCGGCGTCCGATGTGACGAGTAACGGCCTGCCGATCACGACGGCGACCAAGTGGCAGGACGGCCGCTGGACGGTGACGTTCCGGCGCAGCTTGAAGGCACGTTCGGATCGCGAAGTCGACCTCGCCGAGCGCGACACGGTGCGCTTCGCCGTCGCCGCCTGGGACGGCAGCATCGATCGCCATGCGGGTTCGAAAGCGATCACGACCTGGCACGTGCTCAAACTCGAGCGTTAGCACGTGTGCGTGGCGCCGCAGTTCCTGTTACTTGTGGCGCCACATGACTGCCGACGATTCGACGCCCCCCGGTCTGCCGCGTGCGTTCCGCGAAGTGCCACGCACCGGCGTGATCTATGTGATGAGCCGCGCGGGTGAGCTCGGCTTCGATCGCGACCGCGACCAGTGGAGCAACCTCGGCCAGGGCGCGCCGGAAACGACGGCGTTTGCCGACGCCCCCGACCGCCTGCACTCGCTGCAATTCGGCCTCGACGATCACGAGTATGCGCCGGTCGCCGGCATGAATGAGCTGCGCGACGCCGTCGCCGAGCTCTACAACCGCCGCTACCGCCAAGGCAAGCAGAGCCAATACACGCGCAACAACGTCGCGATCTGCGCTGGTGGCCGACTGGCGCTGACGCGACTCGTGTCCGCGTTGGGCCCGACCCACATGGGTCACTTCCTGCCCGACTACACGGCGTACGAAGAACTGCTCGGCAGCTTCGGAACGTTCATACCCATTCCGATCCTGGTCGAGCCCGAGACGGGTTACGAGTTCAGCGCCAAGCAACTCGAACGCGAGATCCTCGGCCGTGGCATCTCGGCGTTGCTCTTGTCCAACCCGTGCAACCCGACCGGCCACCTGATCAAGGGACCGGCGCTGCAAGAGTGGGTCGATCGCGCCAGGCACTACGACTGCTCGTTGATCTTCGACGAGTTCTACTCGCACTACGTCTATGACGCGGGCACGTCGATCTCCGCAGCGGCGCACGTCGACGATGTCGATCGCGATCCGGTGATCGTCGTTGACGGCCTGACCAAGAACTGGCGCTACCCGGGCCTGCGGGTGTCGTGGACGGTCGGACCGGCGTCGGTCATCGATGCGATCAGTTCGGCCGGCAGCTTCCTCGATGGCGGTTGCTCGCGGCCGATGCAACTGTTGGCGTTGGAGCTGGTGCGCCAGGACCTCGCCGACCGCGAAGCGCGCGCAATCCAACGAGTGTTCGAGAAGAAGCGCCGGATGATGATCGACGGACTACGCGAGTGCGGCGTGCGCGTCGACCTCGAACCGGACGGCGGCTTCTACTGCTGGGGCGACCTGTCCAACTTGCCCGAGTCGATCAACACCGGCAGCAAGCTGCTCGAAGAACTGTTGCCGCGCAAGGTGATCACCGTTCCCGGTCAGTTCTTCGACATCAACCCGGGCAAGCGCCGTCCGGACCACGCGTGTCGCTTCGGCAGCTTCACACGGTTCTCGTTTGGACCGCCCGAGGCAGAACTGCAGCTCGGTCTCGAGCGCCTGGCGAGCCTGATCGCCGACCATCGCACCTAGCGCGCGACAAGTAGCAGGTACGGTGCCTGGACCGTTTTCACCTTTTCCGCCGCCCGCGCATAAGACCGAGTTCGTCGCAGAGCACCGCGCCTAGCGCGCCTTCTTCGAACGGGCCTCTGCGGAACGCGCGTGGGCCTCGAGACCTTCGAGGCGTGCCAGATGCGCGGCGTCGGCGCGCAAGTGCTCAGCGTTCTCGATCTGCAGGTAGGTCAATGGCCGCAAGAACGTCATGACCGACAAACCTGCCTGGAAGCGCGCGCCACCACCGGTTGGCAAAACGTGATTGGGGCCCGCACCGTAGTCGCCGAAGACTTCCGCAGACTGACTCCCGACGAACAACCCGCCGTACGACGTGAACCGTGCCCGCACGGCATCCGCGTCCCGCACGCATAACTCAAGGTGCTCCGGTGCAAATCGGTTGGCGATCCGCGCCGCCTCATCGATTCCGGAAACCTGCACACTGACCCCGTTGCCACGCAACGCCGCCGCCGCAGTCGCTGCCGTCGGCAGCAACGGCAGCTGCTCTGCGAGTTCGACCTCAACTGCAGCACGCAAAGTTGCGCTGGTCGTCACGAGGATCGGAACGGCGTCCTCATCGTGCTCCGCTTGCGCCAACAGATCTGCTGCCACAACCGCCGGGTCCGCACTGTCGTCGGCCACGACCAACAACTCACTCGGCCCGGCGAGCCCATCGATACCGACCTCACCAACCAACAGCTGCTTGGCCGCTGTCACCCACCGGTTGCCCGGCCCCACAATGACGTCCGTCGGCGGCGCAAAGGTGCCGAACGCCAACGCGGCGATGGCCTGCGCGCCACCAACTGCGAGCAGACTGTCGGCACCGGCAAGCGCCGCCGCCGCCAACGTGATCGGCGTCGGTTTGGGCGCCGCCACGACAACGTCGGCCACGCCAGCTACCCGTGCAGGGATCACCGTCATCAGCACCGAGGAAGGCAACGGGTGACGACCACCGGGAGCGTAGGCACCGACGCTGGCGACCGGCAACCATCGGTGGCCGGCGCGACCACCAGGCACAGCGGTGTCCAGCGGCAGCAAGCCTGCACGCTGCGCTTCGGCAAACGCAGTAATCCTTGCCGCGGTGCGTTCCAGCACTTCTCGGTCTGACTTCGCAAGCGCGGCAAGCGCAGCCTGCAGTTGGGCGCGATCCACTCGCAGAGCGTCGCCCTCGTCGCAATCGCCGAAGCGCTCACTGTGCTCGCGCACAGCCAGCTCGCCGCGCGCTCTCACATCCTCGACAATGCGGGACGCACCGCGCAACGTCGCTTCGTCGACGACTCGCCTTCGTTGTTGCAGGATCTCGTCAGCACCCACCCATCGCAACAGCCTGTTCATCGCGGCTCCTTTGCGACACACGCACGTCGGGACACCCGGGCGGCCCGGCGGTCGAGTTCGTCATCAACATCGGCAAGCGTGACGCCGCCTGCAGCCAGGCGCGCGACGGTGAAGTAGAGGAGATCCGCTGCCTCCGCGACGATCTCCGCATCGGGCTGCGCCAACTCCGCCGCTTCCTCGCGGAGCTTTGCCGCCAACAAATCCGGCGAAGCGAGCAGGCGCGCGGTCAGCGACGCGTTGTCAGCATCGGGCTGCACGACAGCCACCCGGCGCATCAATTGACGCAGCCCGCGATCGTTGCCCCAACAAGTGCGTGTCGCGTTGTGACAGAAGCCGGCGCCAACCTGACGAACCGTGAACCGCAGAGTGTCGCGATCGCAGTCGGCGGCCACGCTCAGCAGTTCTTGGGTCGCGCCCGAACTCTCACCTTTGATCCAGACGCCGCGACGGCGGCTGTGATAGATGCCACGCCGCTCGGTGATGGCCTGACGCAGACTCGCGGCGCTCGACCAACACATGCCGAGCGCGACACCTACCTCATCGACCACGACTGTCGGCCACAGACCATCCGAACGATCGCTGACGAGTGGCGCGGCAAACGCACTCGGCAACGGCAGATCATCGGTGTAGAGCGCCATGCCAACCTGGGCATCCGCGCCCAACCGGTCCAGTGCCGCAACTTCTTCAGCAGTCGTAATACCCCCGGCGATCGTCACCCGTCGGTTGCCTGCCGCGGCAACGACCTGCGCGGCGCGGGCCAGGTCCGTGCCATCCAAGCGGCCTTCGCGATCAACGAACGTCACCAAGAAGCCACCGCACAGATCGCGCAACTCGTGAATCCGAGCGAGCACATTCTCACCGGTGCCTCGCCGCCAGCCGTGCGTCACGACCTCGCCGCACTTCTCGTCGAGAGCGACGACGACACGTTCGGGCGGCAACTGCCGCAGCAGCTCTGGCTGTGCAGCTGTCCCGAGCACGATTCGCGTGGCACCGTCATCGAGCCAGCGGCGAGCCGTAGCCAGATCACGAATCCCACCACCGACGCGCACCTTGGCACGACGACACATTCGGCGGATGACCTCGGCATTGCTGCCCTCACCACGCGCCGCATCCAGGTCCACGACAGGAACCTCGCCGACAACGGCAAACGCATCCAACAGGGGCATCGGATCACCAGCGTCGATGGCCAGACGTTCGCCGCCAACCAGCTGCACCGCGCAGCCGTTCTGCAAATCAATCGAAGGAAGAATCACAATCGTACCTCACAGTTCTTGGCGCGGAGTTCGCGCTTGATCGCCATCACCGTCGTATCGCCGTCGTGCAGCATCGAAGCCACCAACACGGCACTCGCCCCCGCTTGCAGGGCATATCGCAAGTGGTCGGAGTGAGCCGCACCACCTGACGCAATCACCGGAACGCGAATGCTGCCGGCGACCGCCTGCAGCAGTTCGGTGTCGTAGCCGGAGCGGGTTCCATCTCGATCCCAACTCGTCAGCAGGAGTTCGCCGGCACCGAGCGCCGTAGCACGTTGCACCCAGGCAAGAACGTCGAGCCCAGTGCGCTCACTGCCGCCACGAGTCACAACTTCCCAGCGCAACTCGGCGAGCCCCGCGACACGTGCCGCGTCGACCGCCAACACGGTGCACTGCGAACCAAACTGATCGCGCAACTCCGACAACAGCTCAGGCCGCTGCACGGCGCTACTATTGGTGGCGACCTTGTCGGCACCCGCCGCCAACAACTGTTCGGCATCACGCACGGAGCGCACCCCACCACCAACGGTCAGAGGGATCGGCAGCTCGCGACGAACCGCTCGCACGGTCTGAACGGCATGCGCGCGGCCCTCGGTCGTTGCCGACACATCGAGCAACACCAACTCATCGGCACCCTGTTCGGCATACCGACGCGCACAGGTAACTGGGTCGCCGGCGTCGCGGAGACCACGAAACTGCACACCCTTGACGACACGGCCGTCTTTGACGTCGAGGCACGGAATGACTCTTGGCGCAATCACGGTGCCACCTCCTCGCTGCGTCGCAGCCATCGGTCCAGCAGTGCTTGGCCGTAGTCGCCCGAGATTTCCGGGTGGAACTGGCACGCAAGCACAGCACCTCGCTCGAGAGCGCTGACGAACTCGCCGCCATACTCCGTCATCGCACCACCCCAACCGGCGGGCATCTGCGCGAGTCGGTAGCTGTTGACGAAGTAGGCGTATCCCGGCTCCAGCAATTCACTGCCGAGCGGTTGCACGCGGTTCCATCCAACCTGCGGCACGCGTAGATCCCCGACGAACGATGCAACCCGCTCGGGCACGACCCCGAGGCCGGTGACCCCAGGGCTTTCGTCACTGGCCGAGCAGAACAGTTGCATGCCAAGGCAGATCGCGAGCGTGGCGCGCTGCGCTTGCACACGTTCGACCAACACGTCCCGCAAACCGAGCGCATCGATCCGTTCGGCGGCGGCTGCGAACGTGCCGACGCCCGGCAAGACCACGCGTGTGGCCCGTTCGACCTTCTTGCGATCCGTCACCAGTTGCGGCCGGGTCCCCAGCCGTTCGAACGCGGCGCAGACAGAGGCCACGTTGGCAGTGCCCGTTGGCACAACGAGAACGTCCTGCATCACAGCACCCCCTTGGTGCTCGGCACGGCACCGGTGTCGCATGCAACCGCAGCCCGCAACGCCAACGCAACGGCCTTGAACGCAGCTTCTGCTTTGTGGTGATCGTTGTCGCCACGCAACACATCGACGTGCAGCGCCATGCGACCCGACGTCGCGAAGGACTGCAGGAAGTGCGTCAGGTTTTCCGTAGCAACGGCCCCCAACATCTCGCGCCGCAGAGGCAGTGAGATGACGGCGCATGGCCGCCCCGACAAGTCAACGACGGCGCGACAAAGCGCTTCGTCGAGCGGTGCATAGGCGTGCGCAAAACGACGGATCGCGCGGCGTTCGCCGAGAGCCTTGTCGAAGGCCTGCCCCAGCGCCAACGCACAGTCTTCGACCGTGTGATGATCGTCGACCTCCACGTCACCGCTTGCCTGCAAGGTGACGTCGATACGCGCGTGCAGACTGAGCGCCGTCAGCATGTGATCGAGAAACGGCAACCCGGTCGCGATGTCGGTGCGACCAGTTCCATCCAACCCGACCGCAACCGTGACATCGGTTTCATTCGTCGTGCGGCGCAACGATGCGGTGCGCGCCGCGGCAGTTTTGACACTCATAGCAGTTCCTCCAGGTCATCCGCTTGCGCAAGCACGCAGGCCGCACTCGCCCCATCGAGTTCGCTGCCGATGCCGATCGGCAGCACGCCAGCCCGTCGTGCGGCAACGAGGTCGTCCACCGTGTCGCCGAGCATCCATGCCGACGACACTCCGAGTTGCCCAAGCGCCAGTTGCACCGGCGCGGGGTCCGGCTTCAGCGCCGCGTCTTCGCGGCAGACCACGACATCGAACAGATCTCGAATGCCGACACGTTCGAGGAAGAACTCGGCTTGCTCACGAGGCCGACCAGTCACGACTCCGAGCCGAAACCGCTGCTGCCAGGCGCGCAGCCGTTCTCTGCAAACCAACAACCGCTCCCGGTCTCTCAGTTCTGCATAGAACCCTTCGAAGCGCTCGGTCACTGCGGCCAACGGGAGCACCACTCCGCGGTCGGCAAGCAGCGATCGGGTCACCTGCCAATCGTCGTTGGCGTTGCCACGGCGCTTCGCCGCGGCGATATCCTCAGCCGTAACCGCAACGCCGTAGCTCGCCGCCGTTCTCACGATGGCAGTGCGATAGGACTGCGACACATCGGCGAGCACGCCATCCATGTCGAACAGCAACGCCGTCGGGGCGACCACCGTAGTGAGGGCTGCCTCGAGTTGCTCGAACGCAGTCTCCGTTGGCGGCACGGTGATGCGCACCGCGTCGGCGAGTGCCCGTTGCTCATGGAAACGACGCACGGCAATGCCGAGCGCCGCCAGCGAGCTCGCGAACCACAATGGGTCCACGCCAGTGACCAGCACGAAGTTGCCCTGACACGGCTGGGCTGATGTGAGGCCAAGCCGTTGGAGCAACGCGACGAGGTCGTCACGCCGTCGACGCAGCCAAGCAACATGCGCGAGGACCTCGTCGCGATCCGAGCGCAACCGCGCAACAGCGATCGCAGCCGTAGCCACCGACACCGGCATCGGGTTGCCCGATGCATACAACTTGTCGATGAGTTCGGGCGACGCAATGGCACACCCGACACGTAGCCCCGCGAGCCCCCACGCCTTGGACAACGTTCGGACAACGACGACGTTGGCCAGTTGCCGGGCGCACACCATCAAGTCTTCGTCAGCAAACTCGGCGTAAGCCGCATCCAAGACAACCAACGTGTCGGGCAGCGCGTTCGCGATACGGCGAAGATCGTCGGCAGTCGCAACCGCGCCGGTCGGGTTGTTCGGCGAAACAACGAACACGATCGCGGCACCATCACCGACTGCCGCCAGCAAGGCGTCGACCGGAAACGCGCCGGACGGCCACGCCACGGCCACCAACTCGCCGCCGGCAAGTTCGACGTAGCGCGGAATCATCTCGAACGTCGGCACGGCAACCACCGCACGGCGAGCGGGACCGGCACGACCTTCGCGCCGCAGCGCCAACAGGCACAAACGCAACAGCGCATCGTCCCCGCCCGCCGTCACGAGCAAGTGAGCAACCGAGACTCCAAAGGTCGCGGCCATCGCATCGCGCAAGTCTGCGAGATCCGGATACCGGGCAATGTCACCTGCACTCAGTTCCGCACTCGCGACGGTGCGCGGCGGACGGCCTTCGTTCTTCGACAGGTCCAGCGTGATCGTTGCCGCAAACGCAGGCGGCGCATAGCCAATGGTGGCACTCATGGCACGATCTGCTCGCAGGCAGAAACGACGATGTCCGAGGCGCCCAAGGCCTTCAGCGTCGGGATCAGCGCCGGCAGCTTGCGGCGCAACACGGCGGCACGGATCGCGTAGCCACCGTCGCAACTGAGCGGCGACACGGTCGGCTGCCGCATGCACGGCAACGCCGCGACCACCGCCTGCATCTCACGTTCGCTGACGTTGAGTTCGATCATGGCGCGTCGACGCGCCTCGAGCACTGCACGCAGGCACAAGACGAGGTCTTCGATGCGCCGGCGTTTGCCGGGGTCCTGCATCGCAACACGGTTGGCAAACAACCGCGTCGAGCTGCGCATCACTTCGCCAACGATCGTCAGTGCGTTCGCTTCGAGAGTCGCACCCGTCGCCGTGTTGTCGACGATGACGTCCGCGTCTTCCGGCGGAAACACCTCGGTCGCGCCGTACGAACGAACGAAGTGCGCGCCGGGACAGTTCGCCTCGATCCAACGACTCGTCAAACGCGTGTATTCGCTGGTCACGACGAGCTGCCGATCGCGAGGCATCTGCAGGCGGCCGTTGGCGAGCATCGAACTCGGCGCTGCTGCGACGATGCGCACCGGGTCGAGTTCGGTATCCAGCAGTTCGACGAGATCGACTTCTTTCTCGGCGACCCAATCGGCACCGGCAAAGCCGACGTCACGCGAGCCTTCCGCAAGCATGCCGACGATGTTCTGCGGCTTGAGCAACTTGGTCTCAAAGCCCGGCACCGACAACTGCGGGCGATAGGCACGGGCATCTGTGCGGACACGAATGCCCGCCGCGGCCAATAGATCGATGACTTCCGCGTGCATGCGGCCCTTGGGCAGGGCCAGGTGCACGAGGTCGGATTGGTTACGGTGACGATCTGCCCTACGGCTTGCTTCTGTCGCTGGATTCATGGCTGGCTAGAAGCCGGCCCGCACAGTCGACGCAATGCCCGAAAACCGAACACGCCGACCGCGAGGGTCGGCGTGAGGTGTGGCTGCTGTCTGTCTACGTGCGCCCGCTCATCCGACCCTGATGGGGTGGTGATGATGCAGGTGATGCAGTTGCGACAGCGAAAGGGTCATGTTGACGCGGCGGACCTTAAGGCCGAATCGCAAGCTGTCAATAGCCGTTCTGTCGCGCCACGATCCTGGCAGGGCCAGCAACCACCCGTCAATAACCGGGCAACCTGCGCACATCGCCCCCTCCGGTCGCTCCCACAGAAGTCGTAATCGAGACCATGGCCACTCCCACCAAATCCGGACACCCTCACATCCTGTTGGCGACCGACCGCGCGCCAGGCACGCAGGAACACCTGATGTACACCACGATGCTTGCCAACAAGCTCGGGGCGCGCATCACCCTCTACCACGCGATCCCGACGATCTCGCTCGTGCTCAACGCGCCGCTGGCCGAGAACCAGTCCGACGTGGCCGATTCCATCGATGAGGTGCGCGTAGCCATGGGCGAAACGGCCGGCACGATGCCCGCGGATCGCCCGGTGCACGTCGAAGTCGATCGCGCACCCGATCCAACGGACGCGATCCTCGCCGCCGCCGAGCGAGTCGGCGCCGACATCATCGTTCTGCCGACGCAGGGTCGAACTGGACTGACCCGCGCCGTTCTCGGCAGCACTGCCGAACAGGTCATGCGCCGCGCCACCGTTCCGGTGTTGTTGTTGACCGACAGCATGCTCGCGCATCGCACGAGTGCCGACAGCGCCGCTGGCCCGATGATCATCGCCACCGACCTGTCGCCGGAATCGATCGACGCACACGAAACCGCGTTTGCCCTCGCCAACCGCCTCGGCCTGACGACGCGCTTGCTGTCCGTCGTGACCGACCCGGTCACGCAACCGGTCGAAGGCGACGTGCCGATCGTGCCCAAGCCAATCGACAACCAACCGGCCATCGACGCCCGCACCAGGCGCCTGCACGAACTGGCCAAGGCGATCGACACCAAGGAAAGGATCTCGGTCGAGGCCCAGTGCGACACCAAGCCGGTCGACACGATCATCCGCCGCGCCAAGGAACTGCACGCGCCGCTACTCGTCATGACCACCCACGGCCGCCGCGGCATCCAACGCCTGCTACAAGGCAGCGTCGCCGAACAGATCGTGCGCCGCGCCGTGACCCCAGTCCTCGTGATGCCGAGAACGTAGTCGGTACGGAGCCAGGTACAAACCGGACATCTCAGCCGCGCATGCGCGGCTGAGATGTCCGGTTTGTACCTGGCTCCGTACGGTCTAGTTGGGGGCGGCTACGTTGAAGGCCTTGTAGACGCGGGCGCGGCGGAGCGGGTCGGGGATGATGATCTCGATGAGGTTTGGGGTCGCCGCGAGGAACGCTTTGGTGTGCGCCATCGTGATTGCGAGTTTGGGCTTCGCGTCTTTGGCGCCCTTGGCCTGCCAGCCGAACACCGACCATGGGGCTGGGTGCAGTTCGCGATCGCCGGCTCGGCCCGTGCCGATCGCGACGTCGAGGAAGCCGACGCGGCCGCTGCGTAGATCCAACTCGACGCCGTGCACGGTTGCGACGCCGTCGGTCAGTTGGAACGGCGCCTGCTTCAACGTGCTCGCCAACACCGTGCCGGTGCACGTGCCGTCGTCGTTGCGCTGCAGGCCAACCTTCTTGGCGTCGAACGCGTGGTGCTCGTGCTCGCCTTCTCGGCACTCCTTCAGGTCGAGCCAGTTCGCGTTCGCGTTGTAGGTCAGTTCTTCGAACGGCACGCGCACCCGGCGGAAGCCGCCATCGAAGACGAACGTTACGACCGCCGCCTTGATGCGACCTTCGGGCACCGCGACGATGAGGTCATCGATGCGGCCGTAGTGCTCGTTGCTGCAGACGACCCGCATCCGGGTCACGAGATCGAGCTCGCGGAAGATCGCGCCCGGCTCGGCTTGGGCAACCGCTGGCAGGCACGCGAGGGACAAACCACAGAAGGCAAGGAATGGTCTCATGCCCCATCCCTAAGCCCGACCCCACCCCGCAACCCAGTCGCACGAATCCGTAGCATGGCGACAACATGGGACCGGGTGCCGAGGAACCAAAGTGCACCACTCGCCGCCATTCCTGGGACAACGGAACGACTCGTCCCGTGCGTTCCCCGGCGATGCGGGCTAGGCTTCATGGCGCCCGCCGGCGAAAACCACAGGTTCGGACCGGCTTCCGCGCGATACCCAATTGATGTTCGAACTGCGCTCGGCCTGCACCCTGGTCTTGTTTGCCGGAGCGGTGGCTCTCCTGCCACCGACGGCAGATGGAGTCCGTGAGTTTGGCAGCTGGTGCCTGCGGCCCGCGCGCCTGCCGTTTGCCTGGCAGGCATTGACGACGGCCACCGAAGATGGCGACTCGCGCGAGGTGTTCGCCCGCGGCCAGCAGATCATGCAACTCGTGCCGAGCTGGGCAGATGGCCACGCCGCGTTCGTCTATCGCTACGTCCAGACGCAGGACGAGAGCATGCACCCAGGCGAAGCCGCAGCCGCCGCCGAAGAACGGCTCTACCTCGGCCTGTCGCTGCTCGAGGCCGCCCGCCCCCACGCCGGCCGGCGCGAGAAGAGCCTGCTGCACTTTGCCGCCTACCTGCCGGATCTGGCCTGCGACAACTTCCCGGGCCTGCGCGAACGCATGCGCGACCGCGGCACCAGGAGCGCCTCGGAGATCGCAGACGACTACTTCGCCGAGCTCGCGCGGCTGTTTCCGACCGCCGCAACTCGGGAGCAGCACACGTGGTATGCACCGACGCTGGCTGCTTCGCTGTTGGCCATGGGCGACGAATCCGGCGCCCTCAAGGTCATCGAGCGCGCCATTCACCGAGCCACCGAAATCCGCGACCGGGAGTTGGCCACCGAGTGGCGCAGTCACCTGGTCGAAGTCGCCCGCAAGCTGCGCGGCGACGAGACCGTCGACCTGAGCAAGGTGTTCGAAGACCCGCGCTTTGAGCCTCTTTGGCCATACATTCGCTGACCGACCGCACCACCGCCAGCCCCGGCATGCCCGACTTCGACCTCATCCAGATCATCTCGGATTACCCGTATATCGGGGTAGCCGCGGTGTTTCTGCTGTGTGGCATCGGGCTGCCACTGCCGGAAGAGATCGTGCTGCTGGTGGCCGGCTACGTCTGCGCCCAACTGCCCGACCGCGCCGAGCTGGTCCCGATGATGGGCTGGTGCGCGAGCGCCATCCTCGTCGGCGACATGATTCCGTTCCTGCTGGGGCGGATCTTCGGCGTGCGCCTGCTACGCCTCAGATGGCTGCGCTACTTCATCACCAAACAGCGACTGGCGACGTTTGACCGCTGGTTCCGCCGCCGCGGCGACATGGTGATCGTAATCTCACGATTCCTCGCCGGCCTGCGCATGGTCGCGTTCTTCACCGCTGGCGCGATGAAGATGCGTTGGAGCCGATTCCTCTTCCTCGACGGCCTCGGCATCGTGCTGATGGTGCCCCTGCTCGTCTGGCTCGGCTTTACCAGTGCCGGCCTGATCGAGGAAATGATCACGACCGTGCAGAAGGTCGAACGCGGCCTTCTGTGGGGTGCAATCGCCGGTTCGCTGCTCCTCGCCGCCGGCTTGTGGTGGTGGCGCCGCCGCCGCCAGCAACGCGAACGCAGCGAGATGAAGGAAGCCTTCGTCCAGCCGCAGAAGCCGGTCCAGCCCTCGGACGAAGACGAGGCTGGCGACGTCGTGCAGGGCCCGCCGGTCACCGCCGAAAGCCCGCTCCCGGGCGGCGAACCCCAGGAGACGCCGGAATCTGGCCCCGAGAGCGCTCCGGCGGCCGACAAAAACGACGGTCCCACCGGCGAAACCGACGCACCGGCAAAACCGTAGTCGGACTAGGCCATCACCGCGCTTGTTTCCGGGTAGCCCTCGCCGCTATCGTGCTGGCCCCTTTTTGCGCCGGCTCACCTCTGACCCGCTGGTGTCATTGACATGTATTTAGTCTGGAACATCCTCTCTCTCGTCATCGCGGCTGCGGGCCTTGCCTACGCCGTTAACGCCTTCAAGCAGATCATGGCCAAGGATGCCGGCGATGATCTCATGCAGAAGATCGCCAAGGCCGTGCAAGACGGTGCCAAGGCGTTCCTCTACGCGGAGTACAAGTGGCTCGCGGTGTTCGTCGCCGTCGTCTTTGTGCTCCTCATGATGGGCACGGATGACCCGGCCAAGGGTCAATACCTCGGCTACAAGACGGCGATCGCGTTCTTGCTCGGTGCCGGTGCCTCGGCAACTGCCGGTTACTTCGGCATGCACACCGCGACGCGCGCTGCCGTGCGCACGACGCAGGCCGCCAGGACCAGCCTCGGTGCCGCACTCGACATCGCGTTCAAGTCCGGCACGGTCATGGGCATGACGGTTGTCAGCATGGGCCTCGTCGGCATCACCGTGCTGATGATGGTCTACGGTGCGCCAAGCGCCGACGCCGACGCCACCAACTACGTCAACTACGTGCTCGGCTTCAGCTTCGGTGCCAGCTCGATCGCGCTGTTCGCGCGCGTCGGCGGCGGCATCTTCACGAAGGCTGCTGACGTCGGTGGTGACCTCGTCGGCAAGGTCGAAGCAGGCATCCCGGAAGATGACCCCCGCAACCCGGCCACGATCGCGGACAACGTCGGCGACAACGTCGGCGACGTCGCGGGCATGGGCGCGGACCTCTTCGAGAGTTACGTCGGCGCCATCATCTCGACGGCCATCATCGGCTTCTCGCTGTCGCCAACGCTCGGCACTCCCGAGGCGACGACCGACGCGATGACCAGCTTGCTGATGTATCCGATCGTGCTCGCCGCCGTCGGCGTCGTAGCCAGCTTCATCGGCACGTTCCGCGTCAAGGCGGAAGACGAGAGCAAGCTCTCGGGCGCGCTCTTCGGCGGCCTCGTTGCCGCCTCGATCGCCCTCGTCATCGGTGGCGCTGCCATCACGATGATCATGAAGCCGGCGCCGCTGCTCAACCCGGAGACGACCGAGCAGGCCAGCCACTGGATGGTCTTCGTCGCGATGTGCATCGGCCTCGCCAGCGGCATCGCCATCGGCAAGATCACCGAGTACTACACCTCGGAGAAGGAATCGCCGGCGCAGACGATTGCGCAGCAGTCCGAAACGGGCGCCGCGACCAACATCATCCACGGTCTCGCGACCGGCATGGCGTCGACGTGGGCCCCCACGATCGTGCTCGCCATGGCGATCTACTTCTGCAACGACCTCGCCGGCATGTATGGCATCTGTGTCGCCGCAGTCGGCATGCTGAGCACGCTCGGCATCTCGCTCGGTGTTGACGCCTACGGCCCGGTTGCCGACAACGCCGGTGGCCTCGCCGAAATGGCGAAGCAGCCGCCGGAAGTTCGTGAGCGCACCGACTCGCTCGACGCCACGGGCAACACCACTGCCGCTATCGGCAAGGGCTTCGCCATTGGCTCGGCCGCGCTGACCGCGCTCGCACTGTTCTCGGCCTACAAGGTCGCGGCCGGTGTCACGCTCAGCCTCGAAGACGCCAACGTCGTTATGGGCCTCCTGCTCGGCGCGATGTTGCCGTTCTTGTTCAGCGCCTTCGCCATGAAGGCCGTCGGCAAGGCCGCCAACGCGATGGTCGAAGAAGTTCGCCGTCAGTTCCGCGAGATCCCGGGCATCATGGAAGGCACCGGCGAGCCGGACTACATGCGCTGCGTCGACATCTCGACGAAGGGCGCCCTGAAGGAAATGGTCGCTCCCGGCCTGCTCGCAATCGCCGCGCCGATCGTCATCGGCATGGTCTTCGGCCGTGAGGCCGTCGGTGGCTTGCTCGCTGGCGCAACTGGTGCTGGCGTCATGATGGCGCTCTTCATGGCCAACGCAGGCGGTGCCTGGGACAACGCCAAGAAGTACATCGAAAGTGGCGCGCTCGGCGGCAAGGGCTCGGACGCCCACAAGGCTGCCGTTCAGGGCGACACGGTCGGTGACCCCTTCAAGGACACCGCTGGCCCATCGATCAACATCCTGATGAAGTTGATGACGATCGCTGCGCTGATCGCTCTGCCGCTCTTCAAGGTCGCAACCGAGTCGTAAGGCAGCAGATCGCCGCTTGGTGCCGGGATCACCCCGGCGCCAAGCCGCCCTCACCACGGGCCCCACGGGAGCAGGCTCGGCGATCGCCCACCCGGCGCATCTGACGCAGACCCGCTCCGCGCCGCGCAGAATGCCGGCAACCGCCCCCAATTCTGCGACGGTCCGGCCAAGAACGAACCGCAGGGGGTTACTACCTCGCTCCGCGCAGGTATCCTCCACCAGCACTGTCGTGCATCACCCTTCCGTATCGAGACCCATTCGTTGAGTTCCAACGCCCCAGAAAGTTCGCAGAGCACCACCCCGCAGCCAGGATCACCACCTGATCAGGCAACCAGCGAGTTGGCACTGCTCTTCGCCGAACGTCTCGACCACCTGCAGGCAGAAGACATCAAGATCCTCGATGTCTCGGGCCCCCTCGTGATCGCCGACTACTTCGTCATCGCGACCGTCAACAGCACGCGTCAGGCGCAGTCGTTGGCACGCGAAGTCGAGATGGAGCACAAGTCACGCCGCGGCCGCCGTCGTCGCAGTGGCGGCGCCGACGCTCCGGACAGCAATTGGGTGCTGATCGACTTTGGTGACATCGTCGTGCACCTGTTCTTGCCGGAAGCGCGCGAATACTACGGCCTCGAAAGCCTGTGGGCCGACGTGCCGCGCTTGCCGTTCACGCCGTCCGCGCCGCGCGAAGCCGCCGACGCCTCGGGTGAAGTCCGCCAGCCGACGCTGGACGGGTTTGGTGCGTTCCAACCGCTGGCGCCCGAGTCAGTAGACGAGAGCAGTTCGGACAGCGACGAGCCGACGACCGACGAATCGTCGGACGAAGATCTGCCCGAGTAGCCAGTCGCGCAAAAAAGGCGGGCCGTAGCAAAAAAGCTACGCCTGCCGATTGGCCCATCTTGCCGATAGGATGGGGTAGCGCATGACTGACTCCGTGCAATGGCAACACTTTGAGGCCGCGACCCTGGCGCGTGCTGCGAGCGAGGACCGACCCGTCCTGCTCGTGATCACGGCGCCGTGGTGCCAACACTGCCGCGCGCTGATGGCGACGAGCTTCGCCGACCCTGAAGTCATCGCGACGGTCAGCAATTCGTTCGTGCCCGTGCACGTCGACAGCGAACGGCGCCCCGACGTCAACCAGCGCTACGGCACTGGCGCGTGGCCGACGATCGCGTGGCTGACGCCCGACGGCGAACTGATCGCGCACGACAACTTCCTCGACAGTTCCGAACTGCAGATCCGCCTCGAGCGCATTCGCGACGCGTGGCAGTCCGACAAGGACAACATCCAACGCCGCATCGGCGAGCTGTGGGCACAAGCCGACGAACGCACGTCGCAGTCCGCCGACCAGTTGCGGCGCGAGATGGTCGACGACATCACGTCGGCGATCTACGAGCAGTTCGATGAGGTCCACGGCGGCTTCGGTGAGGGCATCAAGTTCCCCCACCCCGAGGCGCTCGACTTCGCGCTCGTGCAGGTCCAGAAGCGCAACGACGAGCGCATGCGCGAAGTCGTCGTCATGACGCTCGACAAGATGATGGAGAGCCCGCTGCACGACCACGTCGACGGCGGCTTCTTCCGGTTCTCGCAGACGCCCGACTGGCACTCCCCCAACTACGAGAAGCTGCTCGACCAGAACGCGCTGCTGTTGCGTTCGTATCTCGAGGCCTACCAGGTGTTCGGCAAGGACGCCTACAGGAAGACCGCGGAAGGCATCGTGCGTTGGCTGCTCGACCGCATGCACGACGCCCATTCCGGCGGCTTTGCCGGTAGCCAGGACGGTGCGCCTGAGTATTTCATCGGCACCGCCGAGGAGCGCCAGAAGAAAGAAGAGCCGGCGATCGACCGCACGATCTACTGCGACGCCAATGCGATCGCGATCTCGAGCCTGTTCAAGGCGGCGGCCGTGCTCGAACGGCCGGAGCTCGGCGAGCACGCGATCGCGGCCACGCGGTTCCTGCTCGAGAACCTGTTCAACGGTAAGTCGGTGCACCACTACTGGGACGGCACCTACCACCTGCCCGGCATGCTAGCGGACCAGGCGCACCTGATCCGCGCGCTGATCGACGCTTCGCAGAACACCGGCGACGCCGACCTGCTGGTGCCCGCCGAGAAGATCGCCGAGATCGCCATCGCTGAGAACAAGTCCAACTCGGGCGGCTTCTACGACATCCAGAACGATCCCGACAGCCACGGCTCGATGCGGCGGCGCAACCGTTCGATCCTCGACAACGCCGCCATGGCCGAGTCGCTGATGCGCCTGTCGTATCTGTCGCGACGTCCGGAGTTCTACGAAGAGGCGACCGAAGCGCTGAAGGCGTTCAGCAACGACTACCGCCAATACGGCTACTACGTCGCCGGCTATGGCCGCGCGATCGACCTGTGCTACTACCCACCGCTGTTCATCACGATCGTCGGCGACCGCGATGCCGCGGACGTCAAAGAGCTGCGACGGACCGCGCTGTCGACCTACGTGCCGTCGCGCATCGTGCAGACGCTCGACCCCACCCACGATCCGGTGCTGCTCGGACGCAGCGGTCTACCGATCGAGCAGAGCGGGGTGGCACACCTCACCGTCGGCAAGGCGGCACAAGGCACCGCGCACACTCCCGAGGAGTTGCTGCAGGCCATTGAGTCGGTCGAACGGGACCGACGCCAGTCGCTGGGCGACTGACGGAGGGGGCCGGTTAGATCTCCGGCGTGTTCTGCTCTTCGTCGGCGACCAGTTCGATCAGGCCGCGACGCATCTCTTCGCTCGCAATCTTGACGTAGTTGCGCTCGCGAGTTTCGAACAACGGGCGCTGGCCACGAACGAGTTCGCGAACGCGCTTCTGCAACAGGGCCGTCAGGCGGAACGAACCGCCAACTTGCTTCACGAGCTCCTGGGGGAGACTTTGTTCCATAGGGATAGTGCGGACTCAGAGGTCTTGCTGGGGCCCCAGGGGGCCAAAGCGGGGCGAGAATCCTACGGTTGCGCCTGGCCAGGCGCAACTGGCGACCTGGCCAGATCGCCCCCAGGGCCCGGATTTGGGCCTGTTCCCCCTTCGCAAGGGCGATCCAGCTAGAGATCGCGGGCGTCGACGGACAGCTGCATGTCACTCCAGGCCAGGTGGCCGGAGCGTTGCGTGCTCGAGTTGACCAGGTGGATCAGGACCTGGCGGGCCGCGCTCGGGCCCACGACCTGGATCTCGAAGCCGTGCGGGAAGCCCGCTCCGGTGGCGTCTTCGACGGCGTAGCGGCTGACGCCGAAGCTGTCGCGCGAGTAGATGCTCGCGACCGAGTGGTGTCGGTAGCTGAGCAGGCCGGTGAGGCTGTCATCACGGCCAACGATGCTCCACGGGTCGGCGCGCGGAATCAGCGGCGTGTCGCTGAGCGTGCCGTCACTCGAATCGATGTGTCGCAAGGTGCCAGCGACGGACGGTAGCGCGCCACGTTCCCAGACGACTTCGGCAGGATCGTGCGAGATGCCGTCAGCATCGGGCGTGGCGTTGAAGAGGTGCAGCAGCACTTCCTTCTGATCGTCGGAGTCCGTGATGCGATCGATCGAACTTGCATCGATCAGCGGCTCACTGATCCAGTGCACGATGTTGATGCCAATCGAATGGCTCGGGTCGGGGCCGCCGTCTTCTGGAGCCAGGTAGTAGTAGACCCAGCGAGAAACGTCGACGAGGTACTCGTTGGAGCTCGTGCAGACGAAGCGGTCACTCCAAGCGAACTTGGCGAAGAACAGCGTGTTGCCGGTGATCTCGTCACCGGTGGTGTCCTGGCGCAGCGTCTCGTTGGCCGAGACCGTCGGCAGACGAATGTCATCGAGCGGCGCCGGCGCGTTGCTGAGATCGAGCAGCGCCAGGTTCTCATTACCCTCTGTGTCGTTGCTGAACAGTCGCATCGACGACACGATCTCAAGACGCATGTCATCGATCGTCTGCTGCGTAATCTCGGTGACGCGGTTGAGCCGGCGCGAGTATTCCTGCGCCTGGCCGCCACTGACCGACAACGTCGCAACCGCACCGATCATCAACGCCAACAACATCGACGAGATGACCAGTTCGATCATGCTGTAACCGGCGGCGCCGGACGGCTTGGTATCGGTTCTGTTCATGGTACTTCTCATCGTTGGATGAAGATCTTGTTCTGGTGCCAGGAGTAGTGGACCGACGAGCCTTGGCGGTAGCACTCGACGCGCAGCAGGTAGCTGGACTCGGGGAACGTCGACGATGGCGTGTCCCACGAGTAGGTCTCGTCGCCGGTGCCGGCATCGGCCTCGAGGTGCGTCGAGTCATCTGATTTGACGCCGAGCTCGGCGACCTCGTCATCCTGCACGTGCAACCACGTGGTGCCGTTGTCGCGCGAGTAGAGGATCTGGTATTCGAGCAGGGACTCATCCTCCGCGAACGCTCCCGTCTCGGTGTATGGCAGGCCATCCCAGCGCGTCCACTCGGTGCTGAACAGCACGTCGACACTCGACGGATCGTTGAGTTCGGTGATGTCCGTCGGCGATTCGATCTCGACACGGGCGAGCTGCGGGATTCGGTGCGTATTCGCCGAAACGCCAGCCTCGAAGAAGGAGTGTGCCAGCGACAACACCGCCCACTTGGCGATGAACGTCGTGCCGGAAGACGTCGCTGCGTCGATGCCATTGACGACGATGTAGCCAGAGCTCGTCCCGCCTGGGTTGGTCAGCTTGACCAGGCCAGAGCCTGTGCCCGAGCCGTGTGAGTAATACGTCTCATAGATCGACGCGGTATACCGAGTTGTGTAGGGCGGGTGGTTCCAGTGCTCGCCTCCCGTTCCCGACGCGCTCAACACGAACGGTCGATTGACCGGTGTCGTCGCAGTCAGTTCCATCCCGTAGTTATCAGCGATTTCCTCGCCAATCGTCGTCAACGTGCCGTCGCCACTGCTGAAGAGGTGCGAGAACCTCGTCGACGATGTGCCGGTGTTGAAGAACGCCGAGCAACCGAGCGTCGAGGTGCGCTGGTGGTTGTTGTAGAGCACCGTGCCGTAGGCGAGGCGGCCACCGGCGGCGTAAGCCGTCTGCGTCTGGTACTGGAATGCGTTGTCGCCAGACGTTCCTGCCGGCAGGTTGCCGCGCGGCGCGCCACTGGTCGAGTCGTAGAACGTTGCTGCCAGCGAATCGGGGTAGAGCTCGCCCATCCACGGGAAGCCCGTCCACCAGTTCCAACCGAACGCACTGACCGCCGACATCACGCACTTGCGCGAACTGGTGATCGTGTTGATATAACCACTACCAGTCGATGCGTGCGGCGTCAGATCCGACGGGATCGAGTTCGGGTAGCCGCTGGCCGAGTCGTAGCCAATGTCGTTACCAACCCCCATGTAGTAGTAGGAGAAGCCAGTCAGCGACGTGTAGACCGAGCCACTTTCAACGACAGCATTCCGCAGCAATTGGAAGTAGCGCGGCACATCACACCACATCGACGAGTTCCAGCGATTGGCCAGGTAGCTAGCGTTGATGCTGGCGAAATCGGTGGATGCTGGTTGGCTCGAGTTATTGAGCGAGTCGTGGTACCAGTTGTAACTGTCCCCGAAGTCGTCGCCACCGCTGAAGCAATCCTTGTACGGCAAGTGGCGCGGATCGCCGTTGAACTGCGCACGCTCCGTTACCGGCACGTCATCAGCGCTGTCCGCCCACCAGGCGTAGGTCGTCGACAAGTTGTCGGGTTGGTTGAACGTGGGGAACGTCGTGCCGCTCGTCTCCCAATCGGTATCGCCGCCGGTGTAGTTGCTGGCGATGCGCGTGCGCACTTGCAGCTGCACGTCACCGTTCGGATCGTAGGTATCGCCATCCGCCTGGATGAACATGTCGTTGGTCAACACCGACGCGTCCAACGTGATCTTCCAGCGCGCCGTGTTCTTGGTGCCGGAGCCAATGTCGCACAGTTCCGTTTCGAACGCAGCCTTGCCCGAACTCAGGTCGACCGGACTCGGCACGTATTCCATCCCGTAGAGACGCGCTTGCGTGGTGCTGCGGAGACCGCGGCCCGTGCCGTCCTGTGTGCAGACTAGCGGCGTGTTGTAAAGGTAGATGCGCGTGCGCTGCTCGCCCAGTGTCGAGATGTACTCGGCCGTGTAATACATCTCCTCCGAGACGATCGGGCTGTCAGACAGGTGCTTGGCACCCTGCCAGGTGAGCGCGTAGTCGATGGTGCCACCCACCGAAACACCGCCTGGGATGTTCTCCAAGGCCACTGAGCCAGCCAGCTTCGTCGGCTCAAGAGCATCAGTCAGGTTGACGCCCATCATCTCGATGATCATCGGCTCCGACATGCGGTCGACGCCGCCGTAGTACTGCGGGTAGTCGGTGTAGGCATACACACGGAACTTCAGAGCGTCGGTGACGCCGGCGTCGTCGTTCTTCGTGCGCAGTTCTTCCGGATGCGTCACCACACGCCAGTTGGGGTGGTTGACCGGGTCCTTGGCAGCGTCGCTGAAGTTGCGCAGCGCGGGCATCGGCACCAATTCGCCGTGCAGGTTGATCATCAACGCGTTCTTGAATCGGTCCGGGTCCGTGCCCATCTCATCCAACAGGATGCGGAGGGTCGGTTCTTTGGACATGTCGCTGAGGTCATCCGGAACCGGGTCGCCATTGGCGATCGCGTCCGCAATCGCTTCTTCGCGATCTTCGATCGCATCAACGCGCGCTTCCCACAGCGCATACTCATCCGGGTAACGCATCGCGTGGTTGAAGAAGTCAGCCAACGCGTACGGGAATGGGTTCAGGTCGCTGTCGTAGCCGTTCCAGTCGTCACCATCGAGGTTCATGCGCGCCTTGATGTTGTCCGGCACGTAGTAGTACGACGACGCGCTGCCTGACGGCATGGCACCCGGGTAGTGATAGACCTCGGTGATCGGCTCGAGGCTGTCCGTGGCCTCGTTGATGTACGGTCGGTAGGTCTGGTTGCGACCAAACGCCGCCTTGGTGATCCAGTGCGTCCGGAACGACATGCCCGGGTTGCGATTCTCGAGGTCGGTGATCATCGACTCGACGAACGGCCTGATCGAATCCATGAACACCCACCAGCCCGGGATGTTCTCGACGGCCAACAAGTAAACGTCGAAGACCTGCGTCGTCGGATAGGCATCACCCGCCGAGTTGATCACGGCGGACAGGTCTGCCATCGCGTTCTCGTTGCCGTCCGTGTCACGCTTGAAGATGCGCACGGTCACGTAGCGAACGTTGCGATTGTCGAGGCCGGCAAACGGCTGCACCGTGATGCGGCGCGACCACAGCCATTCCCCGTCACGGCGATAGTTGCCCGAGACTGGATGGTCCGCGACCACCAGGTTCTCTGAGGTGTCCGTCTGGATCGTCAACTGCGGCCGCGTCGCCGTGCCGTCATCGAAGACGTCAAGGTCGACCGCGGCGTCGACACCATCAGCATCGACCAGCGTCTGGATCTCGGCCAGGATTGCCTGCGCCTTGCTGAACGCGAACACGCGGTCACGCTCAGTCGCCGTCGTAGAATAATTGACGGAGAGGTGGTTGATCAGCACTGCCGCTGCAACCACGAGAATCAGCATCGCGAACGTGAGTTCGGCGAATGTGAACCCAGCCTCCTTCTTCGGCCCGGACTTCTTCATAAAGAGCTCCTTGTTGACGCGCCGTGGCATGGTCCGTGGGCTATCGGCAAATTGGGCCCCGTGGATGGTGCGGAACCGGCGACGAGTCCCGGTCAGAGACAGTCGTCGCGACAACTCCGCTCGTGTCGGCGTTTGCAACACTCACGCCTGCAGCCGATGCTGCACGCACCTTGCCACAGCCGCGTTTGCAGATTGCCCGCTCCATGACTCGCGCGTTCGGGCGACCCTTCCGCCTTTTGCGCCGTCACTGGCCGAAGGTCGTGCTCGGGCTACTCCTGCTGCCGCTCAACGTCGCCGCCACTCTGTGGATGCCGCGTCTGCTCGGTGACATGCTGGATTCGCTACCAAAGGCGGAGACGGCAACGGCACTTGCCAACACCTGCTGGTTGCTCCTGGGACTTGCGGTGCTCGAAGCCAGTACCGGCTTTGCAGCGCGCAAACTGCTCGTCGACTCCTCACGTCTGGTCGAGCAATCGCTCAAGAACGAACTGACGCAGCATCTGCAGACGCTGCCGATCGCGTGGTTCGACAAGGCCCGAACGGGCGACATCACGTCACGCATGACGCAAGACGTCGAGCTCGTGCGTTTTGTCATCGGCCCGATGCTGCTCTACGGCGGCAAGACGCTGTGCCTGTTGCCGGCCGGCATGGTCATGATGCTGCAGCTCGATGTTGCCGTCGCGCTCGCCAGCATGGCGGCCATGCTCGGCGTCTTCTTGTCGATGAAGTTCGTGTTGCCGCGGCTGCACAAGTGGAGCAAGAAGTCGCAGGAAGCCATCGCCGGTGTCTCGCAGCAGGCGCAAGAGGACTTCAGCGGCGTGCGCGTCGTGCAGCAGTTCGACACGACCGAGCGCGAACGCGCGGCGATGGCGACCAAGAACCGCCGCTACCTGCTGGCCAACCTCCGCGTCGTGCGCCTGCGCTCGCTGATGAACGCGATGATGCACTCGAGCAGCGGCCTGGTCATGCTCGGCGTGCTGATGGTCGGTGGCTATCAGGTGATAAACGGCAGCATCACCGTCGGCGAACTGTTCCAGTTCACGATGTATCTGGGACTGATGACGTTCCCGCTGCAGTTGCTCGGCTGGACGATCGCGATGCTGCCGCGCGCCCACGCGGCTGCGATCCGCATTGAAGAACTGTTCGAAGAGGAGCCCGAACCCGACGCGGGCTTGCGTCCCGAACTGCGCGGCGCGATCGAAGTCCGCGATCTGACGTTTACCTACCCCGAGGCAGAACAACCGGCGCTGCAGGACGTGTCGTTCCGCCTCGAACCCGGCCAGAAGCTCGGCCTGATCGGCCCCGTCGGCAGCGGCAAGTCGACGCTGATGGCACTGCTGCTGCGCTACTACGACCCACCGCGCGGCACCATCTTCGTCGACGACCACGACGTGCTCGACCTGGCGCCACAAACCTTGCGCCAACTATTTGCGCTCGCGTCCCAAGAACCGTTCCTGTTCAGCGACACCGTCGCAAGCAACATCACGTTCGATGATCCCGACGTCGCCACCGACCTGCGTGATCAAGCAATCGCCAACGCGGCCCTCGATCAGGATCTCGAACAACTGCGCGACGGCCTCGAGACAATCGTCGGCGAACGCGGCGTAACCCTCTCCGGCGGCCAGAAGCAGCGCGTATCCCTGGCGCGCGCCGTGCTCAGCGACCGCCCCGGCGTCCTGCTCGACGACTCGCTCTCAGCCGTCGACGCCAACACCGAACGCCGCATCCTAGACGGCCTCGTCTCGAGCCGCCGCGGCCGCACGGTCATCGCCGCCACCCACCGCCTCTCCGTCACCGCCGACGCCGACCTGATCCTCGTCCTCGACCACGGCAAGATCCACGAACGCGGCTCGCACCAAGACCTTCTCACCCACAACGGCGTCTACGCCAAAGCCTGGCGCCGCCAAACCGAAGCCCGCGCCCTAGAAACCGACCGTACGGTGCCTGGACCGTTTTCACCACATTCGCCGGACGACGGGGACGTCGAATGAGACACCCCTACGACGACGAACTGCCGGAAGCGCGCTTCCAGCTGAGCTTCCTCACCGGCCTCTGGCCGTTCGTGCGTCCGTACAAGCGCGGCTTCTTCGCGTGCCTGGCGATCCTGATCATCTCGTTCGGCCTCGAACTGCTCGGACCGTGGCTCATGCGCCTCGCGATCGACGGTCCGATGCGCGACACGAGCTTGCCGCAAGACGAACGCATCTCGCAGCTGTGGAACTACGGCTTCGGGTTCCTCGCGGTCACCGCCGGCGGCGCGCTCCTCGGCTACATCTACGGCCTGCTGACGGCATGGAACGGCCAACGCGTGATCCGTGATGTGCGCCGCAAACTGTTCTCGCACCTTCTGTCTGCCGGCCTCTCGTTCCACGAACGCAACACCGCCGGCAAGTTGACGACGCGCGTCACCAGCGACGTCGAGAACCTCAACGAACTGATCTCGACGGGCGTGCTGCAGTCGGTCTTCGACCTGATGAAGATCTTCGGCGTACTCGGCGTGCTGTTCTTCCTCGACCTCGAACTCGCGCTGTTCACCGTCGCAACGACTCCGATCGTCATCATCCTGAGCGTGATCTTCCGCAAGAAGGCACAGACTGCGTATCGCGCGGTGCGCAGTCGACTCGCGCTGCAGAACGCGTTCGCCACCGAACTGATCGGCGGCATCCGCACGACGCGCGCCTACGGTCGCGAAGACGCCATCGCCGCGCGCTACCAAGAACGCAACCAGGCGACGACGACCGCATGGCGCGACACGGTGCAGCACTTCTCGGTGTTCTTCTCGCTGACCGAATTCGCGCTCCGCGCAACGACCGTCGGCCTGCTGTGGTTCGGCGGCAACGCGGTCTTCGATGGCGGCATGGAGCCGGGTCAGTTCATCCAGTTCTGGCTCTACTTCGCGATGCTGTCCGGCCCGATCCGCGAACTGGGCGAAAAGTACAACGTGCTGCAGGCCGCATTCGCAAGCTGCGAACGCATCTTCCAACTACTCGAAGAACCGAGCTTCCCCCCGCCGCGCGAAGGCAACGAACCAGCACAACCGAGCGAACGTCGCGGCGTCGCGAAGATCACGTTCGAAGACGTCACGTTCGCCTACGGTGACGGTCCAACCGTTCTCGACGGCATCAGCTTCACCGCGCGTGAAGGCGAAACGGTCGCCATCGTCGGCCCGACCGGCGCCGGCAAGACGACCCTGTTGTCGCTCGTCTCGCGCCTGCGCGAAGTCGGCGGCGGCCGCGTGCTCGTCGACGACATCGACGTGCGCGACCTCGACCTGCCCCAACTGCGCCGCCGCATCGCGTTCGTCGCGCAGGACCTGTTCTTGTTCACCGGCTCCGTGCTCGACAACGTGCGCCTTTTCGACCCCATGGTCAGCGAAGAGCGCGTCTGGCAAGCCCTCGAAACGGTCGGCGCCGCCGACTTCGTGCGCGCGCTACCCGAAGGCCTGCAAGCCCCCGTCGCCGAACGCGGCGCCACGTTCTCCCAAGGCGAACGGCAACTGCTCGCATTCGCGCGCGCCCTGGTCGTCGATCCCGACGTGCTCGTCCTCGACGAAGCCACCGCCAGCATCGACAGCGAATCCGAAGAACGCCTGCAGCACGCGCTCGCCACGGCCCTGCGCGGCCGCACCGCCCTGGTCGTCGCCCACCGCCTCTCCACGGTCCGCGACGCCAACCAGATCCTCGTCCTCGCCAACGGCAAGATCAGCGAACGCGGCACCCACGAGGAACTCATCCGCCTCGGCGGCCACTACGCAAGCATGACCCGCCAAGCCGAAGCCTAAAGTACGGTTCCAGGAGAGAAGTTATCCTCTTCGCCCGCCAGGCGGGCGAAGAGGATAACTTCTCTCCTGGAACCGTACAGATAGTCTTCGGCCGCTTAGTTCTTCTTGGCGAACTCTGCGGGCAGCGGACCAGTGAGCGTCTTCAGGAAGAGCACGAGGCTCGCGACGTCTTCGTCCGAGAGCTTCTTGTCGAGCTGGCGGGCAGCCATCGTCGTGATCGCTTCTTCGAGCGTCGCGATCGAACCGTCGTGGTAGTAAGGCGCCGTCTTCTCGACGTTGGCCAGCGACGGGATCTTGAACGAGTATTTGTCCGCGACGTCACCCGTCACCTTCTCGCGCCCCGTGTCCTTGCCCTTGTAGGGCTGGAGCAAACCGAGCTTCTGGTAGGCGTTGCCGCCGAGCGTGCGCGTCAAGTGGCAGCTCGTGCAGCCGATCTTGATGAAGCGGTCGAGGCCCACCAGTTCTTCGTTGGTCAACGCCTTGAGGTCGCCGTCGAGATACTTGTCCCACCGCGACTTGGTCACCAACGTGCGCTCGAACGCGCCGATCGCGATGCCGAAGTTCTTGGCCGTCACCGGCGAAGCATCGTCCGGGAACGCCTTCTTGAAGCCAGCGACGAGCTCCGGCTTCTCATTGATCTTGGCAACCACCGCCGCTTCATCCGCGAGACCGTGCTCGATCGGGTTGAGCACCGGCATGATCGCCTGCTCCTCAACCGACTCCGCGCGACCATCCCAGAACTGACGGAACTGGCGCGCCGCGTTGTAGGTCGACGGCGTGTTGCGGTCGCCGTTCTCACCAGTCGAACCCGGCGACGTCGGCTTGTTGTCGACGCCGTAGGTGCTGAGGTCGTGGCACGATGCGCAGCTGAGGTTGCCCTTCGCCGACAGGTGCTCGCTGTGGTAGAGCGCGTTGCCGAGCGCAACCAACGCCGGCGTCGAGGCGACTTCAGCCTTGGGCGCCGGTGGGTCGTTGCTCATCAGCGCCTTGACCATCCGCATGTCGATACGGGGCCGACGCACGCGCTTCGGCTTCTGCGGCTTGGGATCCTGCGTCTCCTTCGAGGGCGCAGCGCCGCCAGTGGAGGTCGAACTACCGGAATTGGAGTTGGCGGGAGTAGCGGGCTTCTTGGTGTCACCACCGCCGCAAGCAACCAGGAGCAGGAGCGGCAACACGGGGCCGAGCAGGGACGCAGTCTTCATAGGGGGTAGATGTAGGGCTCAGTTCGATGAGTTTCACGTGCAGGAACCCGAACGCGTCAGCGAGATTTCATCGCAGCTGCGTTCCGGGGAGCGCGCAATCGAGCATGCGGCTCGCAATGGATCCTAATGATGCGTTCATAAAGCAAATGCGCACCGCGATCCGACTGCCATTGCCGGAAATCCACGCAGCATCTTCCGGAAATCGAACGGTAAATGGGCCCTAAGTCCATCGCCGACAAGCCTTCATAAAGACGCTGACCCAGCAAGCCCCCCCTTGCTTCTCTCTCGGTTCGCGCGACGATCATTCGCGATGACTGGTCTCATCTTGGGGAGCACCTCTGTATACCGCCGCGCGTTGATGGAGCGCCTGCAGGTTCCGTTCACGGTCGCTGCACCTGACGTCAAGGAAGACGACGTCAAGCAGGCCGGCGGCAATCCTCTGGCCATCGTGCAAGAGCTGGCGCGACAAAAGGCAACGGCGGTTTTCGATCGGCACAAGAGCGGCGTCGTGATCGGCTGCGATCAAGCCGCGTGCATCGATAGCCGCATGCTGGACAAGCCCGGCACCGCCGGCAAGGCAATGGAGCAACTCCGCGAACTACGCGGCAAGGAACATCGCCTGATCACCGCGGTCGCCATCGCCCACGCCGACGGCCTCGTCGAGTTCACCGACACGACTCGCCTCGTGATGCGTGACCTGACCGACGGGGAGATCGAACGCTACGTCACCGCCGAACAACCGCTCGACTGCGCCGGCAGCTACAAGATCGAAGGCCTCGGCATCACGCTGTTCGAACGCGTCGACGGCCGCGACCACACGGCCATCATGGGCCTGCCGATGCTCCAGCTCAGTGCCGAGCTGCGCGACATCGGCGTGCTGCTGCCGTAGCCCGTACCGTGCCAGGTACATTCCGGACATCTCGCGCGACGCGAGATGTCCGGAATGTACCTGGCACGGTACGGGTCACCACAGGTAGACGTCGAGGCACGCGCGCACGCGGGCCAGGATCTCACGGCCGCGGTTCGACCACAGTGTTGACGTCGAATACTCATACAACGGCGGCGCCACGACACCGAAGCCGTCGACTCCGAAGTGCCGTGCCAGGAACACCATGCGCGGCACGTGGAAGTCGTTGCTGACGACGATCGCCGAACGGTGCTTGTAGACCTCGGCGCAGCGCCGCAGCGAATCGATCGTTCGCAGGCCTAGCGGGTCGTCCTCGATCGCGTCCGCCGGCACCCCGCGCGCCACCAGCCAGCGCCGCATGGCGCCAACTTCGTCCGTGGCCACCCCGCCACCACCGCGGCCGCTGACCAGCACGCGCGGCGCCCGGCCCAGGCGGAACAGTTCCGCCGCCATCGCCAGCCGGTCGACCAGCATCGGATACGGCCGCCCATCCGGATAGATCCGCGCCCCGGGCACCAGGATGCAAGCTGCGCTCGGCACAGCACCTGGAGCGTGCAGGAACGGCTCCGCGGAGCTGACGACGTGGTGCTGAACGAGCCATGTCATAGCGGCTACCAACAACACGAAGGCCAGCGCCAAGCGCCGGATCCGCCGCCACGCCGACCGCCGGGGTGGCGCGGCTTTCTGCACTACTTCTGGTTCTTTCACGGCACAGGCCCTTGCCGCAGTTGACCGCGCTTCGCCATTCGCGACAATCCTTCGCCGCCTTTCACGGCAAAAGCACGCCAACATGGCCCAAAACATCCGCAACGTTGCCATCATCGCCCACGTCGACCACGGCAAGACCACGCTCGTCGATGGACTGCTGCGTCAGACCGGCACCTTCGGAGAACACGAGGCCCTCGGCGAGTGCATCCTCGACAGCAACGAGCTGGAGAAGGAGCGCGGCATCACGATTCTCGCGAAGAACACCGTGGTCAGCTACGAGGGCACCCGCATCAACATCATCGACACCCCCGGCCACGCCGACTTCGGCGGCGAGGTCGAGCGCGTGCTGTCGATGGCCGACGGTGTGCTGCTGTTGGTCGACGCCGCCGAAGGCCCGATGCCGCAGACGCGCTTCGTGCTGCAGAAGGCGTTCGCCCACCACCTCAAGCCGATCGTCGTCGTCAACAAGATCGACAAGGCCGACGCGCGCCCGCAAGAAGTCGTCAACGAGGTGTTCGACCTGTTCATCGATCTCGACGCCGACGAAGAAGCGCTCGAGTTCCCGGTGTTCTACGGTTCGGGTCGCCAAGGTTGGATGACGCAAGACCTCGAAGCCGCCAAGAAGGGCGGTGAAGGCCAGGACCTGCAGAGCCTGTTCGCGTCGATCGTCGAGCACATTCCGGCGCCGACCGACGATCCGGAAGAAGGCCTGCAGTTCCGCGTGACTACGCTCGACTGGAGCGACTACGTCGGCCGGATCGCCATCGGCCGCGTGCACCGCGGCCGCATCAAGAAGGGCCAACGCGTCATGCACCTCGCCCGCAGCGGCAAGCAACGCGAAGTCAACCTGCGCGGCGTCTACGCATTCCGTGGTCTCGGTCGCGGCGAAGCCGAAGAAGTCGAAGCCGGCGACCTCTGCGGCATCTACGGCATCGAGGACATCGAGATCGGCGACACGATCTCCTGCGTCGAGCACCCCGAAGCAATGCCGGTCATCGCGATCGATGAACCGACGATGACCATCGTCATGCGCGTCAACGACTCGCCGTTCGCCGGCAAGGACGGTGGCAAGTTCCTGACGTCGCGTCACCTGCGCGAACGCCTCGAAAAAGAACTGCGCGTCAACGTCGCACTGCGCGTCGAACAAGGCGAGACGGCCGACAGCTTCAAGCTGAGCGGTCGCGGCGTCATGCACCTCGGCTTCCTGCTTGAGTCGATGCGTCGTGAGGGCTACGAGTTCGCCGTGCAGAAGCCGATGGTCCTGATCAAGGAGATCGACGGCGAGAAGCAGGAGCCGATCGAATACCTGACGGTCGACGCACCCGCCGACAACGTCGGCAAAGTCATCGAGATCCTCGGCACGCGAAAGGCGGAACTGCTCAAGATGGACCGCAAAGGCACGTTTACGCGCTGCGAGTTCACGGTGCCGGCGCGCGGCCTGATCGGTGTGCGCAGCCGTTTGCTCAACGCCACGGCCGGCCAGGCGACGATGCACCACGTCTTCCACGGCTACGGCCCCTACCGCGGCGACATCGAAGAACGCGTCAACGGCGTGTTGATCTCGATGACCAACGGCTCGGCGACGTTCTACTCGCTCAACAACCTGCGCGACCGCGGCGTGTTCTTCGTGCCGGACGGCGCCGAGATCTACGAGGGCATGATTGTCGGCGAACACGCCAAGGACAACGACCTCGTCGTCAACGTCGTGCGCGAGAAGGCCAAGACCAACATCCGCAGTTCGACAAAGGAAGCGTTCGTCAAGCTGCCGCCGCCGCGCGAATACAACGTCGAGGATGCCCTCGAGTACGTCGGCGACGACGAACTGATCGAGATCACGGCCAACAACGTGCGCCTGCGCAAGCTTCACCTGCGCGAAACGGACCGCAAGCGTCCGGACCGTCGCCAGAGCGTCAGCTAGCCAGACCGTCAACTTGTAGGTTAGGCTCCTCCACTCATGGCCCGCCCGAACCCAGCCATCGAGAAAGCCCGGCAGAAGTCGCTGCGCAAACTCTGCGAGCGACTCGGCTACGAGTTCAAGGACATCTCGCTGCTCGACCGCGCCCTGACGCACGCGTCGATGGGCAACGAGGGCAAGAAGAGTTACGAACGCCTCGAGTTCCTCGGCGACTCGTTCGTCAACTTCGCCGTTGCCGACGCGCTCTACCGCCGCGACTCGGAGTTTGCCGAAGGGCAACTGACCGAGACGCGCGCGCGCATCGTCAGCCGACAACCGTTGGCCAAAGCCGCGCGCGCCCTCGAACTCAACATCCACCTCGAATCGGGCAAAGGCCTGCGCGACCTCGAACGCTGCAGCGCGCGCATTCTGTGTGACCTGATCGAAGCCGTGATCGGCGCCATCCTGATCGACGGCGGCGTCACCCCGGCGCGCGCCTTCGTCCGCCGCCACGTCATGCCGAAGAACACCGCCGCCGACGTCGAAGTCGAGAAGGACGCCAAGACCGGCCTGCTGCACTACTGCCAGCACAACAAGCTCGGCCAACCCCGCTACGACCTCCTCGAGACCGTCGGCCTACAACACGAACAAGAGTTCGTCGTCCGCGCCCACGTCCTCGACGGCCGCGAAGCCACCGGCACCGGCCGCACCAAACGAGCCGCCGAGAAGCACGCCGCCGCCGAACTGCTCAAGCAACTGAAGGCGTAGATGGCGTACCGAACCCGCTTCGCGCCGCCGGCCTAGATTGCGGCCAGCCGCAAGCTAGGCCGGCGGCGCGAAGCGGGTTCGGTACGCAGGGCTCAGCGCCAGAACTGCCAGCGCTGGGGCACCATTGGTTCGATGAGTGCCATCACGTAGTTGCGCGCGAACGGTTCTTGGATGCCGACTTGCGCGGGCATGCGGCGCGGGTCGTAGTAGGTGCCGAACATCAGGTCCATCAGGGGACTGAGGTTGGCGAAGTTGACCTGGCCCTTCTTCTCAATCGCGTGGTGCCAGTGATGCAGGCGCGGGGCACCGATCAGGTAGCGCAGCGGGCCCGGCGACAGCGTCGTGTTCGAGTGGATGAAGATCGCCCACATGCCGCGGAACACGGCGAAGCCCGCGATCGTGTGCATCGGGAACCCGAGCAGCAACAGTGGCACGTTCTCGACCGTGCGAGTGTAGAGATTGTCGAGCGGATGCTCGCGGTGCGCGGCCAACCAATCCATGCGCTCGGCGGTGTGATGCACGCGGTGGAAGCGCCACAGGAACTTGTTGTTGTGCTGCCAGCGATGCGCCCAGTAGATCGCGCAATCACTGACGAAGAACGCGACGAGGAACTGCTGCCACCACGGCCACGCACCAAACGCTTCGCGCATCGACGCGAGCGGCAGGTGTTCCATCTGCGCATGCGCCCACAGGATTGCGATGACAACTGGCGTGTTCCACAGCAGGTATTGGCCGAGGAAGTAACACAGGTCCGCCCAGAAGCCACGCCGTAGCACACCTTGCCTGGTCGCCGTGAATAGTCGCTCCAACGGCAGGAAGATGATGAGCAGCAGGCCGAACGACTCGGCAACGTGTTGCACGGAGTCGGTCATCACTTGGCGCCTTCTTTCTTCACGTCGGGCTTCTTCGCATCAGCCTTCTTCTTCTCGATGGCCTCGAGCAGCTTCTTCACTTCGGGGTTGTCCAAGTCGAGGCGCTTCGGCCGCCCGGACTTGGACGACGGCAAGACGATCACCTTCGAGGACGGCAACAACCCGGACTTCGAACCGGACAGCAAGACGCCATCACCCTCGACGCCCTTCTGGGCCTCGCCAGCGTTGTTGTTCGTGCTCGCAGGTCCGAAGAAATCGACGGGCGCGAACTTCGATGACGGCAGCAACACCCCGCGCTTCGACGACGGCATCAACACTTCCTTCGTGGCCTCCAGGTCGTCTTGCTCCTTCTGCTGCGCCAACGCACCCCCATCGGCTGGCGCCGCTGACCCCTGTTCCGGCTGCGCCTCCTTCTGCGCATCCCACACGAGGTAGGAGACGATCCCGATCGCCATCACGACCGCTCCAACGCGGGCGACGGACAGGAGCAACGACGGCTGAGGAGGGAGTGATTGATTGCTGTTCATGGCGAAGCCTCGATGCCTGTTTGTAGCAACCGCACGGCGACGGTTCGGTAAGCCGCGCGTAAGTGGCGAGCGCGCGATTGCAACGCCAGCGATCTGGCCCCAGTATGCCGCCACTATGGCAACGATCGCAGTCCTCGGAACCGGCCTCCTCGGCGCCGGCATGGTCGAAAACCTCCTCACCAAGGGAGAGTCCGTTCGCATCTGGAACCGCACGCGCGAGAAGCTCGATCCGCTCGTTGCCAAGGGCGCGATCGCCGCGGGCTCCCCCGCCGAGTGCGTCGAAGGCGCCGAACGCGTGCACCTCGTCCTGTCCGAAGACAGTGCGGTGGACGCGGTCATCGAGAAGCTGCGCCCCGGACTCGGCGACGGCATTCCGATCATCGACCACACGACCAACCGCCCCGACAAGGTGCGCGCGCGCTTCGATGCGCTTCGTGCCGACAGCGTGCGCTACGTGTCGACGCCGGTGTTCATGGCGCCCAAGCACGCAAAGGAAGGCAGCGGCCTGATGATGATGTCGGGACCGGCGCAAGACGCGACGGATTACACCGCCGCCCTGGAAACGATGACGGGCAAACTATGGCACGTGGGCGAACGCCCAGACCTCGCCGCGGTCTACAAGCTCGCCGGTAACTCGGTCTACTTCGCGATCACCGGCGCGATCGCCGACGTCATCGCCATGGGTCGCAACAACGGCGTCGACCCCGCCGACATGATGCAGGTCTTCGCCCAGTTCAAGCCGGGCGCCGGCCTGCACATGGTCGAGAAACGCATCGCCGCCGCCGGCAACGGCCCGGCCAGCTTCGAGATGACGATGGCCCTCAAGGACGTGCGCCTGATGGCCGAAGCCGCCGGCGAAGAACACCTCTTCGTCCTGCCCGCGATGATGAGCGCCCTGCAACGCGGCATCGAAGCCGGCCACGGCCAAGACGACTTCGCCGGCTTCGCCAAGGTCTAACCTGGCGTACCGAACCCGCTTCAAACCGCCGGTTTCATATCCGGCAAGCCGGATATGAAACCGGCGGTTTGAAGCGGGTTCGGTACGCAGGGTTCGCCGGGTTCGGGCTACTTGCGGGGGTACTTCTTGATGGCGTACTTGAGCCACGCCTCGTCGAACTCTTCCCACGTCATTCCGAACACTGCCTTGAGCGCTTCGTCTTGCGCTTTCAGAACGTGGGCGAAGTCCGGTGCTTTGCCGGGGAGCGCTGGCATCGGAGCGCTGACCAGGGCTACGAACTCGGCGAACTTCTTGCCGCCGGCTATGCTGCGCAGGTAGTCGACGCGCGACCAACTGCACATCTGGTCGTTGAACGTCAGCTCGTATGGCGACTGATGGCGACTCAACGCGTGGCCGCGTGAGTAGAAGTCGTTCTGCGCGAGGCGCCGGCAGTTGACGTTCCACTTGCCGGGGTAGGTCTTGGCGCGGTCCCAGTTCTTCATGCCCGAAAAGCTGTGCTTCGTCGGGTGCTGCGCCATCAGCATCGAGTTGGCAAAGCCATCTGCGAGCCAGGCCGGCAGGCTGTGGCTGAAGTGCCGGAACGCGTGCAGCAGCTGCACCGTCATGTTGAACTGCACGTGCGCCTGCAGCTGGTAGTCGGGATCCTTCGTCGTCGCGACCAACTTGTCGGACGTGCCAAACAGCAGGCTACCGCGATCGAAGAAGTGGATCGCAATCGGGTTGGGCTTCTTGGCGGCGGGCTGGCCACACTTCGCCGCGTAGCGCATGAGGTTGCTCGGCTTGTTGAGAAGCAGCACGCACATCTTGTCGCCCATGCCGAGGTAGGGACCGAGGCCCATGAACGTCGCCGGCCGGTTGAGCGGCAGCTTGCCGACGTATTTCTTCGGGAAGTCCTTTGCCGTGACGTGCAGCGCCTTCTCGACGTCGGCGTAGATGGCTTCGAGTCGCTGCGCATACAGGTGCAGCCGCAGCCAACGGTCGAGCTTCTTCGTCTTCGTTTTGATCGACGGCAGCAGCTTCTTCAGCTGCTTGAGTTCCGCGCCCAAGCGACGCTTGGCCTTCGAATCCTTCGGCATCGCCAGGGTCGGCAACGTCGAACCGATGCGGAAGTGCTTCGTCTCAAGCCAGAGGATCCGCGCCTCCGGCATCATCGCGTCGATCTTCGACGTGTCGTGGTCGTCCGCCCACTCGAGCGGCCCGTACTTCACGTAGCCGGCACGCGCCATGATCTTGGGATCCGCCTTCGTGTACGGATCGGTGCGCCACGCGTTCTTGTCTTGCGCGAGCGCAACGGTCGGCAGCGCGAGGGCCAGCAGCAGGACGCTGCTAGCCACTCGGGTGCGCCGGACCAGGTGAGAGATCACCATTGCGGCCTTAACGACCAGCAGCAGGTGCAGCTTCCTCACCAGCCTTGGCAGCGGGCGTCTTGATGACCTTCAGCTTGAGGTCACAGACGGCCTTCGCGCGCTTCATCGCCGTGTCGCGCTGCTTTCTGACCTTGGCGATCTGCTTCTGCAGCTTCTTCAGGGCCGACTTGCGCGGCTTCGAACGCAGCATCTCGGTCTGCAGCTGCGTCTCGTACTGCTGCAGCATGCCGTCGTGCTTGTCGAACTGCGACAGGAAGCGCAGCATCGACTTGACCGCCGGCATCGGCTTCTTCTCGTAGCTCTTGCCAATCAGCTGGATCATCGCCTTGTGCAACGCGGCCTGCGTCTGCTCACCAGAGAACTCCGTCAGGTTGGAGCCATCGGGACTGCAGATGAAGACGTGCGGCGGCTTCTCTTTTTGGAAGAGGTTGCGGAACGGGTGCTTCGCGTCCATCACCTTCGGCGGCAACTTGACGCAGTAGAACCACTGGCACAGCAACTTGGTCTTCTCGTTGTTGAGTCGACGATCGAACAACGCGTGCTCGGTGCCCTTGCAGAGCGTGCACTCGCGCAGGACCAGGAGCGGCTTCTTGTTGCCCTTGCCGTTGACCTTGTAGAAGGCTTCCGCGCGCGGCAACGCCCGCTCGACCATCGCAGCTGACGTGCGGCCATCCTTGGGCGCATCGTCGGCAAACGCCGTCGCAACAGGGAAGTGCCAATCGAGTCGGAGCACTTCCTTGCTCGTCGACGACCGCGTGAAGTTGATCGCTATGCCACGACCAGGCGCCGGACCACCACGGGCACCGGGAGCTGCCGCTGGCGCGCCTCGAGGGCCGGCACCACCACGACTGCTACCGCCGCCACCCGAAGGTGCGACACTACCACCACCACCGGCATCACCCGGCTGGTACTCGGGTGGAGCGACCGCTCCACCTGCACCGGCTCATCACTGAGGCGCGGCAACCAGCGACGTAGCAAACGCGCTGCAGACAAATGAGACGAGAAGGCGCTTCATGGATCCAACTCCTTTGAACGTTTGATTGGGGCAAACGGACAACCAAAAGGATGGCAACAGCTATGACGCAGCGCAACCGGTGTAACCCCCGAATCAACAGGATCCGGTGCCGCCAGGGGTCACAGCACAAGTCATCCTTCCCGCGTGCTCGCCGCCGCCCCGTCGCGTAGCGTGTTCGCCCCGAAGTCCCGACACCCCTTGCGCGCCACTCCACAAGAAGCACTGCTCGCCGCATTCGGCCAACTCGCCGTCTCGCGCAACCTGATCGCCCAGGTAAAACGCGGCGCCCATATCAAGGCCGGCGGCCTGTGGGGCGCCTCTGCGGCATTGCTCCTGACGATCCTGCAACGGCAACACAAGGGCACGCTGCTCGTGCTTACGGCCGACGATGTCGAGAGCATGATGCTGCAGACCGACATGGCGGCATTCGGCAGCACCAGCCATGTCCTGATCCGCGAGGAAGAAAACGACGACGGCGAGGTCGACCCGACGACGCGCAGCGAACGGCAACGGGCGCTGCAACAATTCGCATCGGACAAGGCGCCGTTGATCGCGAGCATCGAAGCAATGATGCAACCGGCCGCGACGCCCAAGGGTCTGCGTCGCGCCCAACTCGAGTTGAAGGTCGGTCAAGAACTCGACCGCACGACGGTTCTGCAGCGCGCGCAAGCCGCTGGGCTGCGCAGCGTGCCACTCGTGCTCGCGCCCGGCGAGTGCAGCGTGCGCGGCGACGTTGTCGACATCTTCCCCATGGCGGCCGACAGCGCGCTCCGCCTCGAGTTCTTCGACACGACGCTCGAGTCAATCCGCAGCTTCGACGCGGCGACGCAGCGCACGACCGAAGTGCATGAATCGTTTGCCCTCGGACTGTCCGAAGAAGGGGACGCCGAGCTCGGCACGGTCGTCAAACACCTGACGCCATCGCAAACGTTGGTCATCAACTTCGAGCCGTTGCGCATCGAAGAACGCACGTCGCGGCTCACGTCGTTCGACACGACGTTTGGCCCGCGCCTGCAACGACTGCAAGAGACGCTGCACCCATGCCCGCAGGTCGGCCTGTCGTCGTTGCCGAGCCACGAATACGACTACAAGGTGCTGAGCGCCGGTTCGGCTGCCGGCTCGGGCGAAGCCGACCCCGCCGGCCGCCTGCGCAGCGTGCGCGGCATGCAGGGACAAGTGCTGCTGTTCTGCCGCAGCAAGGACGAGGGCGAACGCCTGCGTGAGATCTTCGCGCACAAAGACGTCGACCTCGGCAAAGAACGCGTCGAACTGCTCGAAGGCGCGATCAGCAAGGGCTTCCGGATCCCGGACCTCAAGACGACGGCACTGTCCAACGTCGAGTTCGCCGGCGTCGCGCAACAACCGCGCATCCGCGAACGCGCGGTCATGCCATCGCGCGCGATCCAGAGCTTCTTCGAACTTGGCCCGGGTGACCTCGTCGTGCACGCGGTGCACGGGGTCGCGCGCTTCGAAGGCACGGAACTCGTGCACCGTGGCGAAGGCACCGAAGAACACCTGCGGCTGACGTTCCAGGATGAGGTCAAGCTGCTCGTCCCGGCGAGCAAGATCCACCTCGTCCAGAAGTACGTCGGCAGTGGCGGCAAGGCGCCGCTCGACAAGCTCGGCGGCAAAGGCTTCCAGAGGCGCAAGGAGCAGGTCCAGGACTCGCTCTTTGATCTGGCCGCCGAACTGCTCGAGGTGCAGAGCAAACGCGAACTGGTCACGCGCGAGCCATACCCCGCCGATGACCTCGAACGCGATTTCCTCGATTCGTTCCCGTTCCACGACACGGTCGACCAGGCGCGCGCGTGGGCCGAGATCCAGAGTGACCTAGAGAAGGCTTCGCCGATGGATCGCCTGCTGTGTGGCGACGTCGGTTTCGGCAAGACGGAGATCGCGTTGCGCACGGCGTTCCGCGCGGCGATCACAGGCCGCCAGGTCGCCCTGCTCTGCCCCACCACCGTGCTCGCCGAGCAACACTCGCGCACGTTCAAGGCACGCTGCGAACCGTTCGGTCTGCAAGTCGAACTGCTCTCCCGCTACCGCACCGCCAAGCAACGGCGCGAGGTGCAGGAGAAGATGGAGAAGGGCACGGTCGACATCGTCGTCGGCACGCACCAACTGCTCGGCAAGAACATCACCTTCCACAACCTTGGCCTCTGCATCGTCGACGAAGAACAACGCTTCGGCGTCCGCCAGAAGGAGCGCCTCAAACAACTGCGCGCCGCGGTCGACGTGCTGACGCTCAGTGCCACACCGATCCCGCGCACGCTGCACGGTTCCCTGCTCGGCATCCGCGGCATCAGCACGCTCGACAACCCACCACCGGGACGACAAGAAGTCGAGACGCGCGTCGTATTCCGCGAAGACCGCATCCTGCAAGACGCCCTCGTCCGCGAACTCAACCGCGGCGGCCAGGTCTTCGTCGTGCACAACCGCATCGCCGAACTCGAAGTGCTCGCGCAGCGCTTGCGACAACTCGCACCGGGTTCGCGCATCGCGATCGGACACGGGCAGATGACGGAGACCGAAGTCGAGAAGACCGTTCGTGCGTTCGTGCGCGGCGAGTTCGACGTGCTGGTCTCCACGACGATCGTCGAGAACGGCATCGACATCAGCCGCGCCAATACGATCCTGATTGATCAAGCCGATCACTTTGGCCTCGCCGAACTGCACCAACTGCGCGGCCGCGTCGGCCGCAGCAGTGAGAAGGCCTACTGCTATCTCTTGATGCACCGCGACAGCCCACCGGGGCAAGAAGCGCGCAGCCGCTTGAAGGCACTCGAAGAGTTCTCACACCTCGGCGCGGGTTTTGCGATCGCGATGAAGGACCTCGAGATCCGCGGCGCCGGCAACCTGCTCGGCCCGCAACAGTCCGGCCACATCGCGTCGGTTGGTTACGACATGTACTGCCAGCTGCTGCGCTCGGCAGTCGAGTCGGCCAAGGTCGACAGGAAGTCGCATATCAACGTCGTCGAAGTCGACGTCGACCTGCGCCTGCAGGCGTACTTGCCCGAGCAGTTCCTCAAGGATCCACGGCAGCGACTCGAGTTGCTCCGTGAGATGGACGAGGCGACCGACGACGAACGCTTCCGCCAACTCGAAGCGGAACTACGCGACCGCTACGGCAAGCTGCCGAAGCAGGTCCTGACACTGCTGCGTCAGTTCCGCCTGAAGCACGCGCTGATGGGCCTCGGCGTGCACAGCGTGCAATGGGTCGAAAGCGACCGCATCGTCGTGCGCCATCCAGCCGGCGTGCCGCTGGGTGGCAGTTGGCTCGATCACTTCAAGGACGTCCGCGCGGTCGAAGCCGGCAAGACGCACTTGATGTTGCCGAAGCCCAAGCGCGGCAAGCAGACTTCGGACAAGGTGCTCGAGTTGCTGCTGCAGGCGACGACGTAGCCGCGTCGCAGCTCCCGGGCACCTGCCCCGACTAGAACTCGCCGAGCAGGATCTCAGCCAACTGCGTGTTGGCGGCCGTGAAGTTCACGTCCAACTGCACACCCTGCGCGTAGAGGGAAGAATTGACGAGGCTCGGGTCACTCGGAACCGCGAGAGTCCAGCTCGGACCAACCGCAACCACGATCGGCGTCATCTGCAGACTGCACGCGGCACCACTGCCGGGGAAGACCACCCCCATCGGCAACGGCGGCGTCGTCGCGGTGCCAACCAACACGAGCGGCAAGTTCGTCGGCGTCAGGTTGGTGAGGTTGATGTCGAGGTTCATGCCGATCGCCGGCATCCCGGGCGACGCGACACCAGCCGTCAGACCACTGCTCATGACCGGGCAGTCGGTGCCGGACATCGTCACACTGCCCCAGCTGTTCGGGCCGTGCGAACGCGTGCGGTTCTGCGTGCCGTTGAACTCGTTGCACGGGCCGTAGACGCCCTTGCCGAGTGCATCGATCCAATGCATGCCACCGTTGCGGCAGTTCGATCCGTTGCTCGAGACATCCGCCCAATCAACACCGTCGAATTCCCAGGTCGTGTTGCTCGCGCTACCACCGTTGCCGCCGTGCACGACAACTCGGTCGGTCAGCGGGTTGTAGTAGGCCATCGACGCGAACAGACCTTGCGTCACGTTCGAACTGTTGACGGGCATGGTCGCCGGCGACAGCTGCGTCCACGTGAACGTGCCGAGGTCGAAGCTCCAGGTCTCGCCAAGCATGCCGAGGCTGGTGTTGGCCGCGTCGTAGTACTGACCACCATGCAGGATGAGGTCGTTGTGCGCCGAGCGGTGCACCATCATCATGTTCTGGCCGCGCGGGCCACCGGTGGAGATCATGACCCAGTCGGAGCCGTTGTACCACCAGGTCTCGTTGCTGCGGTAGCTCGCGCCGGTCGCGTCCACCGCCAGGCCACCGTGGAACATCACGCCGAGGCCGGGGATGTCGACGCCGTTGTTCACCAGCCAGCGGGCATCCGGCGTGGTGGCGGGGCTGATCTGCACCCAACCGTTGGTCGCGTCCCACTCCCACGTGTCGTTGAGCAGCGGCGCGCCGGTGGCGAAGCTCTCCTTGCCGCCGAACACCACGAACTTGTTGCGGGTGGTGTCGTAGGCGCCGATCGCGCCAGCGCGGGTACCGGCACTGGCACCGGAGGCACTCAGCGTGTTCCAGGTCGTGCCGTCGTAAGCCAGGAGTTCGTCGAGGCCGGCGACGGAAGAACCGCTCTGGCCGCCATACATGTAGTAGAGCGTGCCGTCGGTGCCCGTGGCGGTGCGCTCACGGCTGCCCGGAATGGTCGTCGGGGCTTCGAGGGTCCAGTTGAAGGCTTGGGCGTTGGCGGCGGCGGCCAGGCCGGAGATAGCTGCGATCTTGATGAGAAGGTTCATTGAGAAATGGGTCAGCAGGGGTACGCGGAAGTGCGAGTAGGCCCCAGGGCGACGTTTCCTGCCGAAAAGCCGGCCCATTCTGGCGCAATTCCTACGCCTAGCCGGATTGGGCACGGGTTCCGCGCAACTCGCGCAGAACCCGTACGACGCTTAGTTCTTCTTGGAGAAGATGTAGCGACCGTGGTGCGTCGCATGCCCGATGAAGGTCATTCGCAGCACCGTCTCGTATTCGCCGGCAACGTTGAACTTGAGTTTGTAGAGCTTGCCGACTTCCGGCCCGCCCTGCATCTCAACCGCATGGACCGTGTTGACGAAGACATGGGTTGCCTCCGGGTCTTCGCTGAGCATTCCAGATTGGCCGCTCAGCACCGTGAAATCGATCAGCTCAACAACTTGAGGATCTGCCGGCATTCGCCATCGACTTCGGCCGGCGGCAAGTCGTCGTGGCGACAGACCACTCGGCGAAGGCACGCGTGGAACACGGTTCTTGCTCGCGCATAGTCCCGATGCACAACCGCCGGCTCTTCGCTCCACTGAGAAGCAATCTCACGAATCGGCAATCCGCGTTGGAAGCGGAGCTCCAGTAGTTCGGCGGCGGAGTGTTCGCTGCCGAGCGTCGCCGGGTCCGCGGCAAGTTCGCCCAGGGCCTCGCGCAAGATGCTGCGTGCCCATTCTCGTTCGAACCACGCCAACAAGTCGTCGTCGTCAGTCGCGGCCGCCGAGAGCATCACCTCGTCTACTTGCATCGCCCGGCTCGGGCGACCGCTGCGCACCTCGAAGCTTCGCGCCACGTTCTGTATCACGCCCATCAGGTACGCACGAAAACGAATCGGCCGCCGGTCGCGCATGCGGGCGAGCACGCCACCTTCTCGAAAACACTCCAGGTAGACTTCCTGGCAGGCATCGCCAAGCCATTGCGTGCGTGACGAATCCCGCCAGCGGCGCCGCAGACAGCCGCGAATCAAAGCCTCGTAACGATCGACGAACGAGCGCCTTTGACTTTCGTCGCCCTGGCCGGCAGCGAGGATCATTCTCCAACTTGTCGGGTCGTACGGGATGGCTGCTTTCTCCAGCAGCCAGGATAGCTCATGTTCGCGGAAACATGGTGCCTGCGGCGCAAAACCGTGCGTCGCAGTCGCCGTCATTACGACGCCGAGACTGCTCGCAGCAAGCCAACGCCACTTGCGTCGAAAGCCAGCTGGTACGATTCTCCCGGGATCAGTGTCCAATGATCCTGCGACGCCGCAACCGGTGAACCGAGCGACTCTGCGCCATTGGATCGATAGAGCTCGTAGCCGGCAACGGTTACCTGTCGCTGGTCCATCGGCGAGCAATCTACTGCGAAGGCCGGTCGCACGTCGCCCGCCGTACCAAGACCAAACCCGATCCACACCGAGTATTGCTCACAGTCATAGGACGGCACGGACCAACCACCGCTGTCGTGGGCGAGGGTGATGTCCTCATTGACATTGAGATGAAACGCGTCGTCGTCACTGCGGTAGCGCGTCCAGGCCTGGTTGGGACTGATCGCACCCTTCAGTTGGGCCGAGGCCATCCAATATAGCGGTAGCTGTTCCATGTAGTCGATGTGTACGTGAGTCGCGACGTCCTGGAATGCGGCCACGATCTTCGTGCCCTTGGCTCCGACAACGACCGCGTCGATCGTCATGATCAGATCAACCGAGCCACCGGTTGCCGTCTCGATGTTCACGAACGGATTGATGGCGCCAAGGATTCCGGCTGCGGCACCTGGAGGAAGCCCCTGCTCGGGCCTTCGTCCAGGTGCCTGACTTGGATGCGATGCTTTCGAGTTCATGTCGCGCCTCCGTTGCATCGCAAATGTTCGTCGGCCGGTGCCACTAGTAGTTGCTGAAGAAGAGACGAGCGCCTGCCTTGAGCATGTTGATGATCGCACCAGCGCTGCCCTCACCGGAGTAGCGGAACGACACGCGATTCGAGCCTGCTTCAGTCGTTGCTTCGAACTCGACGCCGTTGAGGAAGAAGACCGCAAAAGCTGCCGACAAGGCGGTGCCAACGGTCAACGTGCCACTCAACACGCACTGGTTCGCGCCATAGCTGGCGGCGGCAGCTTCATCGAACTCGACGCTAGTCACGAACTCCTCTTGGCTGTTGCCGGGCGGCGATAGGAGCGACAGGCCACCGTCAACCTGGCCTTCCGTCGCGACCTCGACCAGGCGAGCGTGCGCCTCGGACAGGTAGCGATGGCTTGCGATGAGCTCATCGATCGAGCCCTCGAGCATTTGCTGCGTCGGTGCCCCCGGGGTCTTCGTCCAGGTGCCGTCTTGCTCCAGGGTCACCGTAACGGCGAGCTGCGAGAAGTCGGACAGCGCGATGTTACAGGCATTGCGATTGACGTCCGTCCAGTCAGCAAGTTGGTTCGCGCCGAACGACCCAGTCGTAATGTAGAACTCGAACTTCGGCGTGATCGTGCGCTTGTCATTCGGGCTGGGCGACCACGTCATACCCATGTAGCCATCCTCAGTCTGGATGCCGAAGCTCATGTTGCTGTACCACTGCTGATCCTCGTTGCTGACCTTGTTGAACGGGTTCGAGTTCAGCTGGATCGCCGTTGCCGGCACGGTGCCGCTGCTCTCAGTGAGGTCCGGCCCCTGCTTCGGCGGTGCGTTCATGTAGGCCGCGAGCCATGTTTGGCCGAGCGCCGTATCCGCGGAGATCTCAGAGACGATCTTGGTGTTGAGGCCGACAGCCTTGTTGCTGGCACCAGCGCCGACCGAATACTGCAGCGGGATGACGAACTTGTTCTGGCCACCGTAGTTGGGCGCAACTGCCAAGGAAGCGCTCGAATTGGCAAAGACTTCTGGGTCGGAGGGGAGCGCATCCGGCTCCTGCAAGAACGACCAGAACGTCTGCGTCGTGGCGCCCTTGTTGATGATGTAGATCGAGTAGTTGGTAGGTCCGTTGGACATTGTGATTTCCTCTCGGGATAGGGGTTGGCTGGAAAAGGGAGTGAAGCTCCACGCTCAGCCGTTTGCTGCGGGTGTTGCGTGGCTCTCCATGCGTGGGGTATGAGTCGCGCGGGCATTGGCGCGTGATGTTTTTCCGGCAGAATCGTTGGCTCGCAGACGAGCGGCGAGTTGCAGACGCGCTTGCTGGAAACGCTTCCGTGCCGCGTCTTCGGACACTCCGCACTCCAGTGCGATGTCGCGGAACGAGTGCCCGTCGAGCAACCGTAGACCGGCAACCTCGCGCAGCCGTTCGGACAAGACATCGAGCTCGGCCGTCAGACGCGCGTCGAGTTCGTTGCAGCTGGCGCGTTCCATCGGCGAGCGCAGCGAACGGTCGACGCACTCGTCGGCATTCTCGCTTTCGCGGGTGCGGGTGCGACCCTGCCGACGCAGAAAGCCTCGCGCGGCATTGACAGTGATCCGCCGAATCCACGCGGCCGGCGACTGGATCGACCGCAGTTGTCGCGGTGCCGACGTTGCGAATGCCAGCGCGGCATCACTTTCGACTTCGTCGCGTTCACCGGCTCGCAGCGAACGAATACCACGTAGCGTCGCGGTGACGACACTGCGGTGGCACAGCCATGTTCTCCAGATTCGATCGGTGGACAGGGGGGCGAGATCGAGATCCCGCGATTCTTGTGGCAGTTGCATCGTGTTCTCCTGGCCCCGCTCGCCTTGAGTGGGGCACGATGCGTTGTGAAACCGCTTGGGGTTTTCGCGGATGAATTCCGGCTACGGTCAAAACCCTTCGCTGACCAAGGCAGGACTGGCAACAGAATTGATCTCGATGCAGTTCGGCATATGCTGACCTGCACGGCAATTAGGGAACCACCACCATCATCGAAGGAGAATCATGGCCACCAACAAGCCATGCGAGATTCCGTCTCGCCCACCCGCCTCGTCTGCCTCTGATCCGACTACTGTCGCCGACCTGACGATGCCGCCACCAGGCGTAGGCATCGAAGAGGTTCGGTTCCCGGTGTCAGGCTCGCAGATCTCGATCGTGCTGACACCTCAGAAGAAGGCCTCGAGCGACGGTGACCAACCCAGCTACAGCATCGGTAGCGAAGGCGTCGCCTCGATCGGCGTCATCGTCGTGCAACCCGGCGGCCGCACCCTGAGCGGTGCCGCATCACACACCGATGTCGAAAACGTCGTCGCAGCGCTCAATGCCGACCTGCCATACACCCTCACCCTGGCACTGCAAGAAACGGTCAGCCCGTCGGCACCAGGGCCGAATGCCGCAGCTTCGGTAATGGTCGACGGCATGCTCGGGCTGAAGTACGCGGGCGAAGGCATCGGCACGATCGTCTGGGGCTACAACATCAGCCTGTCGCGATTGATGGAACTCGCTCCCGAACGGTTCCACGGGGTGTCCGAGTCTCTCGTCAACGAAACGGCCGCCAAGAGCTGACACGGGTTGTCGGCACTCGAGCCATGCTCAGCGCCCGTTGGCCAAGTCGGCCAACGCGGCCCGCAAGAGTATTGCAGTGCCGGCGATACCCTGTTCGTGCTGAGACGTTTCTGCCTTCGCGTGCGCCAGCTGAAGTCGTTGCGGTTCGAGCAACCGGGTGAGCTCGGCTCGTGCCCGTGCGACGACCTTGTCATCGGCATCGTTCGCCAGCAATGCAGCTCGCGCCATCGCAGCTGCGGCTTCGATTTCGTACGGCCGGCGCAGGCCGCGAGTCAGACACTGCTCGGCCGCGTGCACCGATCCTTCCAGTAGGTGTCGGTGCGAGCCTCCGCCGTGATTTGAGTGCGCGATCCGCCCGAGCCAACACCACAGGGCCAATACCTCCTCGACCTTGGACTGAGCGGCCACCTCCCATTGCCCGACCGGCCACCGCACGACCCGTTCACCAAGATCCCGAACGGCGACGAACTGCTGCTGCTGGATGAGTCGGAAGCACGTATTGAGGGTGATCTGAGCTAGTTGTCGGCGGGCCACGGCCGGCACAACCGGCAACTGCAGGTCCTGCAACGCCCGCGCCTGGGCCGCCGTCGCCGGATAGGCACTGCACTCCTTGACAAGCCACCAGAGCGCTGCCGGTCGCCGGTCGAACAGGGCCTCGGCTGCGGCCCGGTTCGCGACTGCGAACTCAGCATCACTGACAACGTAAAGCTTGTGCAGTTGCAGGATCGCGCCATCGCGCGCAACTTCGCCCGCAGCGGCTGCGACCACGTTCAGCTGTCGTTCGGCTAGCGCAAAGTCACGGTTCGCAACGGCAACCAACGAAAGACACATCTGTGCAAACGGACTCGCGTCGGTCTGCAGCGCCAGCTCCAACGCGAACTGCGCCTCCTGCAGCAAGGTGACCCGAGCCTCGGTATTGAGGACGAGCGACGGATGTGCCTGGGCCGTCGTCGCACGGTGAAACTTGCGATACGCGCGAAAACAGATTTCCTGAATCGTCGGACTGCGCGGCGACGTGCCAAGCAACTGAGCCTCGCCGGCCTTCACCTGTTCGGCATCGCCCGCCTGCTGAGCAAGGACCAACGCCAGATCGACGATGCGCGGGTCGGGCTGCTGATCATCGCTTGCGTCGACGTAGGACTGTAAGACGGCGCGCGCATCTGCAAGACGGTTGCGGTGCAGGAGGAGCCAGGCACGTTGCAGAGCGAACTCGGGCCCACCGAGCAAGGCTTGCAACCTTTCGGCCCGGGATTGCGCCGCCAACAACTCCGGGCCAACTTCGCCATCGACAGCAAACAGTGTGTTGCGCAGGACCTTTTGCGTCAGCGCCTGCCCAAACCTGGTTGCGTGATCGCGCAGGCCTTCGCGCAGCAACGGTTCGTGCTGCAACGCCACGAAGTGTTCATCGAACCGATTCGCTGCGACCTCGAAGTCACCTTGCCGCACCGGTTGCAGAACTGCACGAAGCAGCTGGTTGCGATGGGAGGCCGCCGACATCCAGCTACCGATAACTACGGCCAAACAGCCCAACAACAGCATCGCTGCGGCGGCCACGCGCCAAGGATACTGGCGTAGCAAGCGCCCAACCCGACGAGCCAGCGGCTCGGCTGCGTGTCGCAACGGATGCCCTTCCACGTAGGCGCGCACGTCTTCTGCCAGTTCGCCCGCCGTTCTGTAGCGTTGCTCCGGATCCTTGTTGAGAGCTCGAGCGAAGATGCGATCGACTGCTGCCGCCACCCGGAGCGAACGCGACAGCCGCGGCACCGGCGCAAACGCAATCGCCTCCAACATGCGCTCGCGGCCATCGAGCTCGGCGACTCGTACCCCCGTCAGGACTTCGTAGAACGTCGCGGCAACCGAATAGACATCACTCGCTGGCTCGACTGCCGCGAGTCCACCCAGGGTCTGCTCGGGGCTCATGTAGGGCAAGGTCCCGGCGAGTTCGCGGATGCCCTGCGCCAGCGAGCTTCGATGCACGAGCCCGAGATCGATCAGGACGGCCTTGTCGCCATCGACCACGATGTTGGCCGGTTTCACATCGCGATGCACGAAGCCACACGAGTGCAGGTATCCCAACGCATCCGCGATTTGCAACAGCCACTGCAACGCCTTGGTCACCGACACGGGCGATTGCGCAATCGTCTGGGCCAGATCACCGCCCGCTACCAACGGCATCGCAATCCACTGGCGGCCACCTTCTCTTCCCGTTGCGAGCAAACGCACCACGCCGGGGTGCGAACACTTGGACAGCACGACTGCTTCTTGAGCGACCAGATCGACACTGCGAGGATCCGTGCGAGACAGCTTGATGGCGCAGGCGACGCCATCTTGGGCTACGCCCTCGTAGACCTCGGCCATGCCGCCACCCAGATACCTCGTCAACTCATAGCCGCCAACGCGGTCGCCAACCGCTTCGCCAACCGGATCCTCCGCCGCGGGAGCCAATGCGTCCAGCAACGACGGGTGCTTACCCAAGAACGCCAACGAGACGTTGTGGTCATTGGATTCGCCGCCGAAGTAGCCGGTGACGTAGTTTGGCAGTGGGCGAGAACTCATGGCATGCGCTTTGCGTCAGCAACGATCGCGAAGCAACCCGCATGCTTTCACTCCGGCTTCCGTTCCTGCGTTCCACTAGATTAACAGAGCGCCGGCGATTCACGCTGACCTTCTCGGCCGATCAGGAAGGCCAACAGGATCGTGAAGACGATGACGGCTCCTTCGCTCGAGGTTTTTCGAGATTCTCAGTGGCCGCGAGCTCGCTGGTTCAAGGGATAGTGACAACTATCACTATATATGTATATACAACATGCGAACCCTCAAACTCTACGCGACACTATTTGTGGTAGCGGCAACCGGGTGCTCCTGTACCACCGCACCGGCAACAACCAACGGGTTGTTCGTCGGCTACGCCGACAACGGGCTCTGCCTTGGTTTGCAGCTTGCCGAGGATCGCTTGACCGCCGGGTTCTTGGCGGGGCACCCATCCGGAGTCTGGCCACTTCAAAACGTTGAGCATGTTGGCGCGGGCCGCTATGTCGTAGAGAGCGGCTGGGGCGTGTGGGGCAAGAGCCTCGTCGAGACATGGGATCTCACAATCGACAGGGGTCGGGTGGACGAGACGATCGAAGTCACCCTGGCAGGGCGCAGAGGGGATCACCGATACTCCTGGGTTGCCTTTCGGATCGAGGGTGACAGCGGGCAGGAAGTGGATCCGCGGTAGCAGCCGGCTCCCCCTCCACTCTCAAGATCAACGGATCTGCGTCGCAGCTCCGCCAAGGCGCGGCCGGCGGCGCGCCACCGCCACCCCACATCCCCACAACCATATACCAGAGCACGCGTTACAACCCATGCGCAAGACCGCGTCAGAGCATGACGCATCCGGTACCCACGAACCGTGAAAAAGGTTGGCAGGCGGCCTCCCCAACTCCGTAGAAGGGTTCCCCCTTCTGCCCTTCGCGACGGCCAATTTTCATCGAACATGCAGAGCCTCAGCTCTCTTCTCGTCCCCGCCGCTCTGAGCTGGATGTGTCACGCATCCGGCGCGGTTGCCCAGGTTCCGACCACGGAAGCCCCGGCCAACCAACCGAGCGCGGTTTCCTCGCCAGCGACCACCACTCCCCAGGATCCGGTCAAGCAAGACCCGCGCCCTGCCCGGCCCAACCGTCAGGGTCGCCGCGGCAATCGCGGCGGTCGGCGTCGCGGGATCACCGTGATCGAGGCCGGCACCGTGCACCCCGTGTCCGGGCCGCCGATCAAGAACGGCGTGGTCGTGATTCGCGGTGAGCGGATCCTCGCGGTCGGCCAGCAGGGTGACCTGCAGTTGCCGCCCAACACCAAGGTTCACAAGTTCCCCGACGGCCACGTGTATCCGGGGCTGATCGATGCTTCGACCGACGCGTTCACCGACGCGGCGTTGCGGCGCGACAGCAGCCTCAACGCTGGCAGCAAGATCAGCGAAGGTCTGATGTGGACCGACTCGCGCGACGATCATCTGATCCAGCACGGCGTCACGACCGCGTACGTCAACGTTCGCTCGCGCGCGCAACTGCGTGGTCAGGGTGCGATCGTGCGACCGCGCAGCAGCAGCTTCGATCTCTGGAAGGATCGTGAGCAGGCTGCCGTGCAGTTGATGATGGCCCACGGCACGGGTTCGTCGCACGCGTTGACGCGGCAGGCGAAACTGGCGTCGTATGGGCGCCTCTTCGATGGGCTCGACAAGTATCAGGAGTCGCTCGAGAAGTACGAGAAGGACCTCGAGAAGTACGAAGAAGACTTCGAGAAGTACCTCGCGCACCACAGCAAGAAGAACGGCAAGGACAAGAAGAAGGATGACGGCAAGAAGCCGGACACCAAGAAGCCTGCCAAAGCCAAGAGCGACACGCCCGGACCGAGCGGTCCATCGCGTCGTCGCCCGAGTGGCAAGCGGCCGCCGCGCGGTGGCGGTGGCGAAGAGGAGATGACTGCCGAGACGTTCGAGAAGACGTTGGCGACGGTCATGGCTCTCGTTGGCCAACCGGTCGAAAAGGGTGCAGCCCCTCAAGACCCGCGTCGTCGCGGTCGCCCTTCGAGCCGTCCGTCCAGCAGTGCCACGAGCAAGGCCACGCCGCAAGGCAAGCCGAGCAGCTCTTCGGCGAAGAAGAAGGACGATGGCCCCAAGCGCCCGAAGTACCCCAAGAAGGTGAAGCCCGACGCGCAGAAGGATGCGCTGCTCAAGGTGCTCGACGGCGACTTGCCGCTGCGCATCGAAGCACACCGTGTCGATGAACTGTTCGCCGCGCTGCACCTGCAGCGTGACAAGGAGATCCCGTTGGTCGTGCTCGAGCGTGCATACGGCGCCGATCGCATCACCGATGAGATCGCCGAGCAAGGTGCGACGGTCGTGCTGACCGACGTGCTGCCCAACAGCCTCGGCGTGCCGGGTGACAAGCGGAACCCGTACTCGAAGTTCGATCCGACGGCGTTGCCGAAGAAGCTCAACGATGAAGGCATCCCGTTCGCGATCGCGTCCGGCAGTGCCCGCCTCGCCGGCTTGTTGCCGATGATGGCTGCTGCCGCCATCGGCCGCGGCTTGTCCGAGGACGCGGCGCTGCGTGCGATCACGCTGACGCCAGCTGAGATCCTCGGCGTGGCGAAGGACACCGGGTCACTCACGCGCGACAAGTTCGCCGACGTGATCGTGACCAGCGGCCCCCTGTTCAAGAGCGACAGCCGCGTGCTGCTCGTCGTGGCGAAGGGCCGAACCGAATACGAGGCGAAGTAGGAGACCAACTGATGCAGATTCACACGTTGCGCCGGCTCACCGGCGCGCTTTTGGTCACGGCTCTAGCCTCAGCAAGTCTGAGCGCGCAGGACGTGCTCGTGCAGGCCAGCAAGATCGTCATCGCACACGGCCAAGGCAACACGCCGGCCACTGTGCTGACGGACAGCGCCTTCTTGGTGCGCGACGGCAAGATCGCGTTTGTCGGAGCGGACATTCCCGCCGAGGCGCGCCGCGGCGCGCGTGTTGTCAACTACGGCAAGGCGACGATCTCGCCCGGGCTCGTGTTGGCCGCGACGACGATGTCGCGCGATGCCGATCTCGGTGAGGGCGCGTTTGCGTTCACGCCGGACCTGCGCACCGCCGAAGCGTTCGATCCGTGGCAGAAGGAACTCGCCCACCTGGCGCCCGCTGGCGTCACGTCGTTTGGCCTCGCCCCGTCGCCGCGCAACGTCGCGGGTGGCATCGGCGCGCTCGCCAAGGCCGGCAAGGACGAAGGCCGCATCGCCAACCCCGAAGTGTTCGTCGGCTTCTCGGTGACGCGCGCCGCCCGCAACCAAGAACGCCTGCCGACGTCGCTCATGGGTGCGCTGCAGATGCTGCGTGAGTCGTTCGACGCCGCACGCGTCGGCGTCAAGATCGGTCCGGACCTCGCCGTGTTGCGGCAGGTCATGTCCGGCCAACGTCGCGCCCTCGTGCATGCCGATACGTTCGCCGAACTCAACGGCGTGCTCGATCTCGCCAAGGAGTTCAACTTCGCGCCCGTCATCATCGGCGCGCGCGATGCCGACAAAGTCATGGCCAAACTCGCTGACCACGGCGTTGGTGTGGTGCTCGCACCGCTCAACCCGACGGCGCGCATCGCCGACCTCGAACTGCCGAAGAAGCTGGCCAAGGCCAACGTGCCGTTCTGCTTCACCGGTCGCCCGGACCAACTGCGGTTCTCGGCGGCGCTCGCCGTGCGCCACGGCCTCGATCGCAACACCGCCCACGCCGCGCTGACGCGCACGCCGGCAACGATGCTCGGTGCCCAGGCAACGGTCGGTTCGCTCCGCCAAGGGTGCGGCGCCGACTTCGTCGTGTTCGAAGGCGACCTGCTCGACCTCGGTTCGCGCCACGTCGCAACCTGGATCGACGGCAACAACGTGCACAGCTCCAAGAAGACCAACAACAAGAAGGGAGGCCGCTAATGACTAGCCTACTACGAAGGGGCCTGCTGCTGAGCGGTTCCATGACGCTGCTGCTGGCCGCGTCCACTGCCCAACAAGAAGTCACCGCGTATACCAACGCGCGCGTGCTCCCCGGCGGCAAGCCCGCCATCAACAACGCGACGCTCGTCGTCAGTGGCGGCAAGATCCTCGCTGTCGGTGGCGAGGGTGTGAAGGTGCCGGACGGCGCCAAGGTCGTCGACTGCAAGGGTGCGACGATCACGCCCGGCCTGATCGACGCGTCGTTCCAGAGCGGCAACAGCACGCAGGACCTCAACGAACAAAGCGAAGAGGTCACGCCCGCCCTGCGCATTCTCGACAACATCGATCCCGAGGATCCGTTGTTCAAGCGCGCGCGCAACAACGGCGTCACCGCGGTGCACGTCATGCCCGGCACGCGCAACGTGATCGGCGGACTCGGCTGCGTCATCAAGACGCAGGGCGACGACCCGAAGAGCATGGTCATCAAGGAAGACGCGAGCCTGCGCATCGTCATGGGCGCCGAGCCTTCGATGAGCAACCGCGCAATCCGCGGTGGCCGCGTCAACTCCATCTACTACCGCCGCCCGACGAGCCGCATGGGCGTCATCTGGGAAGTGCGCCGCGCGTTCTACGACGCGAAGGAAGCACTGACCAAGACGCAAGGTGCGCCCGGTGATGCGCCGCCGAGTCCCGGCACGCAGGTCCTCACACAGGTTCTGCAAGGCAAGCTCACCGTCGTCACGACGGCGCGCTCGGAGCAAGACCTGCGCACCGCGTTGCGCATCGCTGCCGAGTTTGGCTACGAGACGGTGATCGATGAGGCGCAGGACGCCTACATGGTTGCCGACGAACTCGCCGACAAGAAGGCCGTCGTCATGCTCGGTGCGCCGAGCGCCGACGCGGTTTCGGGCACGGGCCGTTCGGATGGCGCTGCCCCACGCAGCGGCACCGTCGCCGTCCTCGCCAAGAAGGGCGTGCGCTTCGTCATCACGACGGGCACCAACCGCGCCGCCCTCCCCCTCGTCCGCGAAGCCATGTTTGCCGTTCGGAACGGTCTTGGCCCGCAAGCAGCACTCGACGCGATCACCATCGAACCGGCCAAGTTGCTCGGTCTCGCTGATCGCATTGGCAGCCTTGCCCCCGGCAAGGACGCCGACTTCGTCATTTGGTCCCACGATCCCCTCGACCCCGCGGCCGTTGCCGTGTCTGTCCACATCAACGGCAAGTCCGTCTCGCAACCCCGATGAACTACTCTCTTCTGCGACTCGCGATCGCGTGCTCGACGATCGCCATCCCCGCCCTCAGTCAGGATCTCGTCGCCATCAAGGCAAAGACGATCCACACCATTACCGGTCCCAGTATCCAAGACGGCGTCATCCTGCTGCAGAACGGTCGCATCAAGACGATCGCCAAGGCCAGTGACGTAGAGGTCCCGTGGTCCGCCACGGTCATCGACGCTTCGGACAAGATCGTCATGCCGACGTGGGTGCTCGCGCACGCCAATGGCGGCCTGCGTGGCGGCGCCAACGAGCGCATGCAAAACGTCCCGTGGCTGACGGTTGCCGATGCAATTGATCCATCCTCGAGCTTCTTCGCGGGCATGCTGCGCAACGGTGTCGGCACGATCCACGTGCTCGCCGGCCACAACACGCTGCTCGCTGGATCGGGCATGGTCATCCGTCCATTCGGCCGCACGGTCGAAGACATGACCGTCGCCGCCAACACCGGCATGAAGTTGTCGCTGCTCGCCGGTGGCGGCAGCCGCCTGCAGAAGATCCGCGAGATGCGCCGCGCCATCGGCGACATCCGTGAATACCTCGCCAACTTCAACCGCGAGAAGGCCGAGTTCGAGAAGGAACAAGCCGCCGGCGCGATCCCCGCTGACAAGAAGTGGGAGAAGGAAATCGATCGCAAGAAGCAAGCTGCGGTCGACCTCATCGAGAAGAAGCTGAAGGGCTGGCTCTACGTGCCGAGCTTCGCGGAGCTCGACGAAGCCCTGCGCATGGGCAAGGACCTCGACCTCAACCTCGTGCTCGGTGCCAACCTCGACGAAGCCGAAGCACTGCTGTCGAAGCTCAAGGCTCCGGTCGTTCTCGATGGTGCGCTTGAGTACTACGAGACCGATCCCGAGACCCGCAAGGAAACGAAGTACTGCTCGGCCAAGATGCTCGCCGACGCTGGTGTGCCGTTCGCCCTGTCGCTCGCCAGCAATGGTCCGGCAAGCTACCCGTGGTGGCAGTTCGGCACGTGCGTGCGCAACGGCATCAGCAAGAAGCAAGCGCTCGAAGCGCTGACGATGGTGCCCGCCAAGATGCTCGGTCTGCAAGATCAGGTCGGTTCGCTCGAAGTCGGCAAGCTCGGCAACATCCAGATCCTGACCGGTGATCCGATGCAGGCGACGACCTGGGTCGACACGGTCGTGCTCGAAGGCCAGGTGGTCTACGAGCGCAGCAAGGACCCGCGCCTGCAGTACCTGTTCGAAGCGGCCAAGAAGGCCGACGAGCCGGAGAACACCAACAAAAAGGGCGAGGGCAAGTAATGCTGCGTTCTCCTTCCCGCCTCCTGGCAACGCTCGCGCTCGCAGCAGTCGCTGCGACGCCGGCCTTCGCCCAGGAGCCTTCTACGCCTGACGGCACGTTCGCCGTCAAGTGCGGCACGCTGCTCGTTGGCGACGGCTCCGCGCCCAAGCACGACGTCTGGCTCGTCGTCCGCAACGGCAAGATCGAGAGCATCAGCGCTGCGGCTCCGGCAACGGACCTCGCGGTCGTCGATGCGAGCAGCAAGGTCGTGATGCCGGGCATTGTCGCCGTCGACAGTGACCTCACCGTCGTGCGCGACAGTGAATACCAGATCACGCCCGACGCGATCGCCGCCGACGCGTTCGACTTCGAACGTTCGTGGCGCCGCGCACTCGAAGGTGGCATCACGTCCGCCTACGTCTCGCCTGGCCGCTTGCGTCTCGTGTCCGGTCAGGGCTCGGTCGTCAAGCTCGCCGGCTCGGACATCATCGAACGCGTGCTCAACGAAGCGGCGAGCCTGCGCGTCAACTTCGCCGACACGGCCCTGCGCGCCCCGCGCGTCTTCGAACCGGACGCGCACCCCACCGACGAGAACCCGTTGGAACCGGCGCGCATCCAGACGCCGACGTCGCGCATCAGCATGCTCGCGGAGCTGCGTGCGATCTTCGCCGCTGCGACCGACAAGGACACCAGCGCTGGTGGCGATGGCCCGGCCGAGAAGCAGTACGACGAACGCGCCCTGCGTTCGGTCATCGGTGGCACGCTGCCGATGCGCGCTGCGGCCACGTCCGCGCAAGACATCCGTCGCGCGCTGCAACTGCAAAAGGAACTCGGCATCCAGATGGTGCTCGAGAACCCGAGCGAGATTGCTCGCGTCGCGAAGGACGCCGCGGCCCAGAAGGTCAGCGCAACGTTCCGCGTGCCGGCGATGTTCGGCAAGTCGGTGCCCGGCGGGGAAGACCGCATGCGCGAGACGCCGAAGCGCCACTTCGACGCGCCGGCCAAGGCAGCCGCTGCTGGCGTCACGATCGGGCTGGTCCCGGCCGCTGGCGTCCCGCTGCGGGACTACCTGATGTCGGTTGCGATCGCCGTTCGCCACGGGCTAACGCCCGAAGCCGCGCTGCGTGCCATCGGCCTCGATGCCGCGAAGATCCTCGGCGTCGACAAGCGCGTCGGTTCGCTCGAAACCGGCAAGGATGCCGACTTCGTCGTGCTCAGCGGTGCGCCCCTCGCGATCGGCTCGATGGTCGAGTCGACCTGGATCGACGGCAAGCGTCGCTTCGTGCGCAAGACGGACAGCCAGGTGCTGGCCATTCGCACCAACCGCGTGCTCGATGGCACCGGTCGCGTGCTGCGCAACGGCGTCGTGCTGATCCAGAACGGTCGCATCAAGGCCGTCGGCGAAGACCTGACGATCCCGTACGGCGCCGAGGTCCTCGACCTCGATGGCGGCGTCGCGACGCCAGGCTTCATCGACGTGTTCTCGCACCTCGGCCTCGCCGGCGAAGGTTCGGGCGTGCCGTCCGGCAACCCCGGCCAGCGTCTGCACGAAGTCATCGCCGCTGATGACCCGATGTTCGAACCCGCGCTGCGCGAAGGCATCACGTCACTGCTCGTTGGTGGCAAGGACGGCGGCCTGTCGTCCGGTCGTCTGACGGCGATCAAGACGGGCGCCAAGGATCGCAAGGGCCTCGTGCTCCGCGCAATCGCCGGCCAACGCATGGTGCACGACGCCATCGGCCCGAACTCAGTGCGCCCACTCGCCTCGCAGATCTCGCGCGCACGCAAGTATGCCGAGACCTGGGCCAAGTACGAGAAGGCGCTCTACGAGTGGCAGACGGGCAAGACCGCGCCACCGAAGAAGGTAGAGAAGAAGCCCGAGCCGAAGCCCGAGACCAAGGACGAGAAGAAGCCGAAGGTGGATCCTCTGACTGGCACCTGGGAGGCGGAGATCATGATCCAGGAGCGCTTCAAGCTTCAGGTCAAGCTCGTGCTCACGCTGAAGGGCACCAACGTCACCGGCACGATCCAGATGGGCATGGGCCGAGGTGGCGAAGGCCCGCCGGCGCAGGAGATCAACGGCACGTTCAAGGACGGCACGCTGAAGATCGAGTTCCGCGGCATGGGTGGCTCGGCCTCGCTCGAAGCGACGGTCAAGGACGACACGATGACCGGCAAGCTCAACCTCGGCCCGATGGGTTCGCAGGATGTCACCGGCACGCGCACCAGCAAGTCGACCGCAGCGCCAGCGAAGCGCTCGTCGGCGCGGCGCAAGAAGAAGACCGACGATGGTCGACCGAAGCCGCCGAAGACCGACGAGAACCTCGAGCCGATGCGAGCAGTGCTTGCCGGCAAGGCGAGCATCGTCGTGCGCAGCAACCGCGGCCCGGCCATTCGCGCCGTCGTCGAGTTGCTCGAGAAGGAGAAGATCTCCTACCTGTTGACCGGTTGTGATGACCTGCTCGACGACGCCAAGTTGCTCGATGGCAACAAGCCCGGCATCGTCGTTGGCCCCGAAGTCGTCGTCGACGACAACGGCAAGCTCGTCAACGTGCCATCGACCTTCGCTGATCTTGGCCTGCCGATCCTGTTCGGTAGTGGCAACTGCGAAGGCACCCAGTTCCTGCCGCTGCACGTCGCCTACGCGGTGCGCTACGGCTTGAGCCCGCAAGACGCGCTCAAGGGACTGACGCTGTGGGCCGCGGAAGCGTTCCACCTCGAGGACCGTGTTGGTTCGCTCGAGAAGGGCAAGGACGCGGACCTCGTCGTGTTCTCTGGCGATCCCTTTGAACCGAGTTCAAAGGTCCTGCTTGTTGTCTGTAATGGCCGGGTCGTCGTCGACAACCGGGAGGAAGTGCAATGATGTTCCGTATCCCTGCGACCCGAATCTCTGCGGCACTGGTCGCCGCATCGCTGTTGTTGCCGCTGGCCGCGACCGCGCAAGAGTCCAAGCCTGCAGCCAAGCCGAAGGCGCCCGCTGCCGCCGAGCAGAAGCCCGAAGCAGCAAAGCCGAAGCAAGAGCCCAAGCGCCCGCCCGCGCCGCAGTTCAAGCTGTGGCACCCGCGCACGCCGAAGGATGAAGCCAGCCACAAGGTCGCCAAGTGGGGACCGCGCGGCTTGCCGAGTCCCGGGTATGCGTTCTTCGCACAGAAGATCCTGCCGATCTCGTCGGCTCCGATCTTCGACGGCGTCGTCATCACCAAAAACGGCAAGATCGAGGCCATTGGAAAGGCTTCCGAAGTCGCGGTGCCGGCGGGCTACGAACGCGTCGATTGTGGCGACTCGACGATCATCCCCGGCATCGTCGAACTGCACTGCCACATCGCGAGTCCGAGCTTCGACCTCAACGACACGGTCCACCCGACCAACCCGGAGTTCCGCACCCTCGACCTGATCAGCATGGAGCATGATCAGATCAAGGTCGCGCGCGCCGGTGGCGTCTCGACCGTGCTCTACATTCCGGGCTCCGGCTCGAACATGGGTGGCTTCGGCACGCTGACGAAGACCTGGGGCAGGAACCCCGACGAAGCGCTCGTGCGTTTCCCTGGCAGCCTCAAGATCGCGCAAGCCGGTAACCCGGAGCGCGGCAGCGGTGACCTCGGCAGCAGCATGATGGGCATGTCCGAAGGCATCCGCATGACGCTGCTCGACGGCAAGAAGTACTGGGAAGACACGCTGGCGTTCGAAGCCGGCACGGGTCCCAAGCCAAAGTACGATCCAACGCTCGAACTCGTCAGCGGCCTCTTCCGCCACGAGTACCCGCTCAGCGTGCACACGCAGATCTACCAGGTCGTGCTGCAGACGCTACAGGAGCTGCGCCTCGAACTCGGTCTGTGGACCGTCGTCGTGCACGGCACGTTCGATGGCTACCGATTGAGCGAAGACCTGCTCGCTGCTGGCCTGCCAGTCGCCGGCGGCCCGCGCGCCTACCACTTCGACCGCAACACGGGATCGATCCAAGGCGTGCTCGCCAACTACGCCAACGGTGGCGACCTCGGCTGGCGCGATCCCGTCTACGGCCTCGGCCGCGACGGCATCGGCGTCAACACCGACTCGCCGGTTGTCGCACAAGAACAACTCACGCTGCAAGCGGCCATGGGCGTTCGCCTCGGCCTGCCGCATGAGTGGGCCTTGCGCGCACTGACTATCAACGCCGCCCGCTTCGTCGGCATCGACCATCGCGTCGGTTCGCTCGAAGTTGGCAAGGACGCCGACCTCGGCATCTGGAACGGTGATCCGATCGACCCGCGCTCGCACGTTCGCAAGCTCGTCGTCAACGGCACGATTTGCTACACGCGCGATCCCAATCGCCCCACCTGGTAGGCCGTCAACGACGGCCTGCATCAAAGGACAACAACATTCCAACTCGGAGACGTGCGATGAGCACAGCTAAGAACAACAACCTATTGGCCCTCACGGTCGCAGCGGCACTGACGTGCGGTGCGATCCAAGCGCAGAGTACGCGCCCAACGGCGTTCACCAACGCGCGCATTCACACTGTCAGTGGCAAGACGATCGAGCGCGGCACGCTCGTGGTTCGCAGCGGCAAGATCGAAGCCGTCGGCAAGGACGCAGTCGTCCCCGCCGGCGCCAAGGTCATCGACGCGACCGGCAAGACGATCATGCCCGGCCTCGTCAGCGCCTGGTCGCGCGCCGGCTTGCGCGCCCCCACGTCACGCGGCAACACGCCGACGCGCGGTGGCCGCCGCGGTCGCCCGAGCCGCTTCCGTCCGCGCAGCAGCGGCCGCACGAGCAACTCGGCGGCGACGAAGGTCATCGACGGCATCTACATCCGCCAGCCGATCTTCGGCAAGCTGCTCGAAGTCGGCGTGACCTCGCTCGCCCTCAACCCACAAGGTGGCGGCTTCCCCGGTCTCGGTGCCGTGCTCAACCCGGCCGGCAAGACGCGCGAAGCGCTGACGCTCAACGACGAAGCGTTCGTCCAGGTCGGCATGCAGCGCAACTCCGGCGCGAAGAAGCTGCTGAAGGACACGTTCGCGAAGGCCAAGAAGGCCGTCGAGGAACGTGAGAAGCCGCCGGAGCCGCCAAAGAAGCCCGAGGCGAAGAAGCCGGAAGCAAAGAAGCCTGAAGCAAAGCCAGCGGCCAAGCCCGGCGAGAAGCCGGCGAAGCCCGCAGGCAAGGATGCGCCGAAGCAGGACCCCAAGAAGCCGGCCCCGAAGAAGGAGGCGCCGAAGAAGCCAGCGGCCAAGCCCGCGGCGAAGCCAAAGCCGAAGAAGCCGAAGGATCCAAACGTCGAAGTGCTCGCCGACCTGCTGCAAGGCAAGCGTCGCGCGATCGTCGAGATCAACTCGGCCGCCGACCTGCTGCACTGGCGCACCGCCGTCAGCGATGACATGAAGTTCCCGCGCATGGTCGCGGTCACGCGCCACGACACGACGTCGGGCACGTTGGACAAGGTCGTCGACCACCTGAAGAAGTGGGAATGCTCGGTGCTGCTGCCGCCGCTCCTGTCGACGCAACCACGCACCTCGCACCTGATCCACCCGGCCAAGAAGCTGCACGACGCCGGCATCGAGGTCGGCTTCGCCGTCGGCGAGTCGCCCGGTCAGGTGCGCGCGATCTTCTTCAGCCTGATGGAACTCGTGCGCAGCGGCTTGCCGGCCGACGTCGCACTCAAGGCCATCACCCAGGTCCCGGCCAAGGCGCTCGGCATCGACAAGCGCACCGGCACCATCGAGGTTGGCAAGCACGCCGACCTGCTGGTCTTCGACGGCGATCCGCTGTCGCCGACGGGCACGCTCGAACAAGTCTGGCTGCGTGGCAGCCGCGTCGAAAAGGACGGGGCCGCCAACTAAGGCCCTTCACGACTACCGCACACCCCCATCATTCTTATGCGTATCTCAACGCTGTTTGTCCTCTCCGTAGCACTGCTCAGCGCAGTGGACCTTCCTGGCCAAGGCCGCGGCCGCCGCGGTCGCCGTTCCACCGGCGCCCCACCGCCGCCACCTCCGGCTGCTGAGGCCAAGAAGGAAGAGACCAAGAAAGAGCCGGCCAAGTACACCGCTATCGTCGGCGGTGACGTCTATGTCGGCACCGGCCAGCGCCTGACTGGCGCAACGGTTCTCATCGCCGACGACAAGATCGAAAAGGTCGGCCACAACCTGAAGCTGCCGGAAGGCACCAAGGTCATCGACGCCAAGGGCAAGACCGTCAGCCCCGGCTTCGTGATCGTGCAGGGTGCCGGCATGGGCGCCGGCTTCAGCGGTCCCTACAAGGACACGGTCAACCCGTTCGCCCCGGACATCAAGCAAGGCCTCGCGGCCGGCATCACCTCGTTCATGGTCGGCTCGACGTCGTCACGCGGTCGCCTCGGCGGCAGCAACGCCGTCATCAAGCTCGCCTATGGCGACGTGGAAGGCATGGTGCTCAAGGAGAACCCGGTCGTCGGCATCTCGGTGCCGCTCGATCGTTCTGCCAAAGAGTCGCTGACGAGTGCGGTCAAGGCAGCGAAGGAATACCTCGCGGCCATGGACGCCTACCCGGCGAAGAAGGCCAAGGATCCGAAGGCCAAGGCGCCGAAGAAGCCGCGCAGTGCCGACCAGATCATCAACGTGCTGCAGGGCAAGACGAAGCTGTGGGTCGCGCTCGGCGGCGGCGGCTTCAACCCGTTCCGCGCGATGATGGGCGGCAGCGCCAACGCGTCTGACGTCGGCTCGATCCGCGAGGCCCTCGAGATCGCCAAGCTGTTCGGCAAGGGTGTCGTCATCCAGAAGCCGACCAGCGCCTGGCTGATCGCCGACGAGATCGCGGCGACCGGCTCGAGCGTGATCGTCAGCCCACGCACGCGGACGCCCGCCGACCCGAAGAACCCAGACCGCACCGGTTCCAACCTCGCGTCAGCAGCCATTCTGGCCAAGGTCGGAGTGCCCGTCGCCGTCACTCCCCCGCCCGGCCGGTTCGGCGGCGGTGGAGTCGGCACCGGCGGCATCCTGGGCCAAGACCTCAACACGCCAAATGTCGACGCGGCGTATGCCGTTCGCGGCGGCCTCGACAACCGTAAAGCTATTCGTACGCTTACGTTGGATGCCGCCAACATGATGGGCGTTGGCGACCGCGTCGGCTCCCTCGAAGCCGGCAAGGATGCCGACATCTTGATTCTGGACGGGGATCCGCTGCACTATAGCACGTTCGTGACCACGGCCGTTGTGAACGGCAAGGTCGTGTATGAGAAGGGCAAGGAAGCCCTCTACCGACACATCTCTAGAACGAATCACTGATCGCTGGATCAGCCACACCGAGCGGGGGATCCCGCCGAGTGCCGAGGCGGTAACCGAGGGCCGCGCAGCAGGTTCCGACCTGCCGCGCCTCGGCGAGACCTCGACCCAACAAGCACGACCAATGAGTGTAGAAAGCCTGAAGGAACTAGACGACTTCTTCCGCAGCATGCGGCAGGCGTTCAACAGCAGAGACCTCAAGACCTTCCGCTCGCACTTCTGGACGGACAAGCGCTTCCACAACCTCGATGCTTCCGGCCGGCGTGACCGCGGCTGGGGTGCCTTCGAAGAGGTGCTCGACCAGGAGTTCCGTTACCTGGAAACGGTCAACATGGAGCTCAAGGACCTCGATACGCAGGTCTTCGACGATCAGTTCGGCACGGGCGTCGCCACGTGGAAGCTGACCCAGGTTGATCCTGAAGGCCGCAACCACGAACAGTTCGGCCGCTGCACGTTCTCGCTGTGCCGGATCAACGACGACTGGAAGATCGTCGCCCAACACTTCTCGCCGATGTCGGCGGAAGACGCGGCAGCCGAGTAAGCTGCCGCATCGGGTTGGCCCCGGCATTTGGCCGGCCGCGCCGACATTCGACCCGGGAACCAGGGTGGTTGCGCCCTCAACCACCTTGATGCCGTAGAGTAAGGGCCCCAGTTCCTTCTTTGACGAACCGCCCTTTGACTTCAACGGCCTCCGCTTCCTCTGAGCCCTCGACCGACACATCGAGCGGCAGCGGCGAGAGCAACGGCGAACCGTTCGTAGCCAAGAACAAGATCCGCCTCGTCACCGCGACGAGCCTGTTCGACGGCCACGACGCTTCGATCCACATCTTCCGCCGCATCGCGCAAGCCTCCGGCGCCGAAGTCATCCACCTCGGCCACAATCGGTCGGTGCAAGAGATCGTCGACGCCGCGATCGAAGAAGACGCACAAGGCATCGCGGTCACGTCCTACCAGGGCGGCCACAACGAGTTCTTCCGCTACATGCACGACATGCTCGCCGAGCGCGGCGCGTCGCATGTGCGCCTGTTCGGCGGCGGCGGTGGTGTGATCCTGCCCGAAGAGATCGAGGCACTGCACAACTACGGCATCGCTCGCGTCTACTCGCCCGACGACGGCCGCTCGATGGGCCTGCAGGGCATGATCGACGACATGCTGCAGCGCAGCGACTTCGCGGTCGCCACCGACAGCGACGAACTGCCGGCGTTGCCCGCCAACGACCTCCGCGATGTTGCACGCGCGATCACGCTAGTCGAGTCGTTCCCCGACAAGTACCGCGACGAACTGCGCCAGCGCACCAAGGACCTTGAGTGCGCCCCACCTGTGCTCGGCATCACCGGCACCGGGGGCGCGGGCAAGAGCTCGCTCATCGACGAACTGCTGCGCCGCTTCCTGCTCGACTTCCCCGAGCATCGCATTGCCGTTCTGTGCGTCGACCCGACGCGTCGCAAGACTGGCGGCGCCCTGCTCGGCGACCGCATCCGGATGAACTCCGCCGCCCACGAGCGCATCTTCGTGCGTTCGATGGCGACCCGCCGCGCCAACGTCGCGCTGTCGGAGTCGGTGCAGGACGCGCTGGAGATCCTCAAGCTGTCGGGCTTCGACCTGATCCTGCTCGAGTCGAGCGGCATCGGCCAAAGCGACACCGAGATCATCGAGCACGCCGATGCGTCGCTCTACGTCATGACTCCCGAGTTCGGCGCGCAAAGCCAACTCGAGAAGATCGACATGCTCGACTACGCCGACATCGTCGCGATCAACAAGTTCGATCGTCGCGGTGCGCACGACGCCCTGCGCGACGTCAAGAAGCAGGTGCAACGCAATCAGAAGGCGTTCGATGTCGATGCCGAAACGATGCCGGTCTACGGCACGATGGCGGCGACGTTTGCCGACCCGGGAACCAACCGCCTGTATCGCGCGCTCGCCAACAAGCTTGAGTCGCTGCGCCCCGGCGACTTCGAGAGCACGGTCGCGCTGCGCGAAGGCGAGCCCGACGGCACGCACGTCATTCCTGGCGACCGCGTCCGCTACCTCGCCGAGATCGTCGAGAACAACCGCGACTACAACAACTGGGTGCGTGAGCAAGCCGCGCTCGCCGAACGCGCCTACGTGCTGAGCGCCGCGCGCAACGAATTGCCGGACTCGGCCGACGCCGCCAAGGACGCGATCGACACCCAGCTCGCTGCGATCGAGCAACAACTCGATCCCGCCTGCCGCGAAGCCCTCACCAACTGGGACGAGCAGTGCAACAACCTGCGCGCCGACCACTCGGTGTTCCACGTGCGCAAGCGCGAGGTCAAGATCGAGAACCACACGACATCACTGTCCGGGATCAAGGTGCCGAAGGTGTCGATGCCGCGCTACCAGAGCCACGGCGATCGCCTGCGCTGGATCCTCAGCGAGAACGTGCCGGGTCGCTTCCCGTTCACGGCGGGCGTCTACCCGTTCAAGCGCGCCGGCGAAGACCCGACGCGCATGTTCGCCGGTGAAGGTGGCCCGGAGCGCACCAACAAGCGCTTCCACTACCTGTCCTACGGCCAGCCCTTCAAGCGTCTGTCGACCGCGTTCGACAGTGTCACGCTCTACGGCGAAGACCCGGCCCCGCGTCCGGACATCCTCGGCAAGGTCGGCAACGCCGGCGTCTCGATCTGCACGCTCGACGACGCCAAGCGCCTCTACTCCGGTTTTGACCTCAGCGACCCGAAGACGTCGGTGTCGATGACGATCAACGGCCCGGCGCCGATGCTGCTCGCGTTCTTCCTCAACGCCGCGGTCGATCAACAGTGCGAGATCTGGCTCAAGGAGAACAACAAAGTCGACGAGGCCAACGAGAAGATCGATGCGATCTTCGCCGCCAAGGGCCTGCCGCGGCCGCGCTACCGCGACGAACTGCCGCAAGGCCACGACGGCCTCGGCACGATGCTGCTCGGGGTCACCGGCGACGCGGTCGTGCCGGCAGACGTCTACAACGAGATCCACGAACGCACCCTGCAAACGGTGCGCGGCACCGTGCAAGCCGACATCCTCAAGGAGGACCAGGCGCAGAACACGTGCATCTTCTCGACGGAGTTCGCCCTGCGCATGATGGGCGACGTGCAGCAGTTCTTCACGCAGAACGGCGTGCGCAACTTCTACTCGGTGTCGATCTCGGGCTATCACATCGCCGAGGCCGGCGCCAACCCGATCACGCAGCTCGCGTTCACGCTGAGCAACGGCTTCACCTACGTTGAGTACTACCTGTCGCGCGGTCTCAAGATCGACGACTTCGCGCCCAACCTCAGCTTCTTCTTCAGCAACGGCACCGATCCCGAATACGCGGTGATCGGCCGCGTCGCCCGCCGCATCTGGGCCAAGGCGATCAAGCACAAGTACGGCGGCAACGAGCGCAGCCAGATGCTGAAGTACCACATCCAGACGTCGGGTCGTTCGCTGCACGCGCAGGAGATCGACTTCAACGACATCCGGACGACGCTGCAGGCGCTCTACGCGATCTACGACAACTGCAACTCGCTGCACACGAACGCCTACGACGAAGCGATCACGACGCCGACCGAAGAGTCGGTGCGTCGCGCGATGGCGATCCAGCTGATCATCAACAAGGAGAACGGGCTCTCGAAGAACGAGAACCCGCTGCAGGGTTCGTTCATCATCGAAGAGCTGACCGACCTCGTCGAAGAAGCCGTCTACCAGGAGTTCGAGCGCGTCAGCGAACGCGGCGGCGTCCTCGGTGCGATGGAGACGATGTATCAGCGCTCCAAGATCCAGGACGAGTCGATGCTCTACGAAGGCAAGAAGGCCTCGGGTGAGCTACCGATCGTTGGCGTCAACACGTTCCTCGGCAAGGATGGCTCCCCCATCCAGGTCGTCGGCGAAGTGATGCGTTCGACGGACCACGAGAAGCAGGCGCAGATCGACGACCTGAACAACTACCAGCAGGCGAGCGATACCGAGGCGGAAGCCGCGCTCAAGGACCTGCAGGCGGCCGCGCTCGAAGGCGGCAACGTGTTCGCGAGCTTGATGAACGCCGCGAAGAACTGCTCGCTCGGTCAGATGTCGCAGTCGCTGTATCGCGTCGGTGGCCAGTACCGACGCAACATGTAGCTGGGCACCAAGCCTCGCCTGCAACCTGGGTTAGGATGTGCCGCAGGTTTTTCTCAGATCGCTGAGTCATCCCGGGCCCCGGCTTCACTCCCCCTGCAGACGCCATGACTGCAGCCCTACCAAACATCGACACTCTGCTCCGGCACCAGGATTGGGTGCGCGCACTCGCGCGCAGCCTGGTGGCGGATCCTTCGCGCGCCGACGACGTCGCGCAGCAGACGATGCTCGAGGCGATCGAACGGCCACCGAAGGATCTCAGCAAGCCAAAGGGCTGGCTGGCCACGGTTGCCCGGAACGCCGCCAGGGCCTTGGCTCGACAGGATCGCAGCCGCCAGGACCGCGAACAAGCGGTCGCGCGCAGCGTTGCAACCGACGATGGCCCGGCCGACTACGCGCAGCGCGCAGCGGCGCACAAGCAAGTCGTCGACGCCGTGTTCGAATTGCCGGAGCCGTACCACTCGGTGGTGCTGCTGCGCTACTTCGAAGACCTCGATGCGCACGGTATCGCCAAGCAGCTCAACCGCCCGGTCGCGACCGTGCGCACACAGTTGCAACGCGGTCTCGAGCGCATGCGACAACGGCTCGACCGCGACTTCGGTGATCGTCAGGCCTGGTGCACCGCGCTGTTGCCGCTGTTCGCCAAGAAGCATGCAGTCGTGAGCGTTCCCATCCTCAGTTCTGTGGGAGCTCTTGCTATGTTGAAGTGGACCGTGCCGGCGATCATCGCGATCGCATCGTTGTTCTTCGTGATGCCAATGCTTCAGTCGGTGGCCGATCCGGCACCGCCTTCGCAGCAAGCACCGGAGGTCGCCAGTGCCGAAGTAAAGGCACCAGCGCCGGTGACGCCAACGCGCACAGCGGCTCCGGCGGCGGAAGTCGCTGACGATCTGGCTCCCGCAGCCGACGTCCTACCCGTGGTTCGCGGCCGCTTGCTGTCGCTGCAAGGTCAAGCGTTGTCGGTGACGCCGATCGAATACACGGGCAAGCAATGGCCGCGATTTGACGGCACCCGCCTCGTCGTTGGCGATCACAGGGACCGGTTGACGCCCGCACGACTCGCCGCACTGCGCGCATCGCCTGCCGCTATGGCCGACTACGTGAAGGTGTTTCAACCGCTGCATCAGGTGACCGCAGCACTGCTGCGCGGCGAAGCGATCAGCCCGCCACAAACCGTCACCGATGCCAGCGGCCGATTCGAGTTCCATGGCCCTAGCGAACTTCACGCCAGGGACCTGAAGATCGGCGACCAGACATGGGTCGTATTCGGATCCGGCCGAGTCAAAGGCGACGAGGAGCAACTGTTCTTGGCCGGCGCAAGTGTGCGCGTCACCGGCCGCGTGCTGCACGAAGACGGCAAGCCCGCAGGTGTCGGCGTCAGCTTCTACTGCCCCGCCGATCGCCTGCCGGGCTTCGGGCAGAAGCTCGATCAACACGACGACGAACTGCGACGAATGGCGATCACCAACAGCGATGGCTACTTCGATCTCGGCTTCGTCCCGCGACTCGACGGCATGCAGATCACCGCGATCGACAACGACCACCGCAGCGCCAGCATCGAAACCACCAAGGTCGACGGCCCTGTGCTGCTGACCTTGCGCGATCCAAAGCGTTCGGCTCGCGATGGCCTGAAGGGCACGATCTACAACGCGGACGGTTCGCTTGCCGTCGGTGCCGAAGTGATCTTCGGCCAGGCGCGCGGCAAGACCGACGCCAACGGCCAGTTTGCACTACGCGTGCGCTCGTTCGACTACGAACCGGAGTCGGCGCTGATGGCCTACATCGAAGGCTTCCAGCCCGCGATCGAAGAACGCTTCGGCGTTCGCTACGAAGCCAACCCGGAGATCACGGCATCGCTGCGACTCGGTGGCCCGGCACTTGCGATCTCCGGCCGCGTCGTCGATGCCGACGGCATTGGCCAAGTTGCTGTGCGGATTCTCCTCGGCGACGGTGTGCCGTTTGGCAACCAGAACCACAGCATTGAGAGCGTAATCGGCGGCCGCAGCATGCGTCGGGTACTGACCGATCGCGACGGCAACTTCACGATCACGGGCCTGCAGCGTCGCAACTACATCGTGCGTGCGATTGCGGAGAAGACGCTGCTCGTGCTCGAGTCGCAGCCGGTTGCTGCTGGCACGACGGACCTGGTGCTGACCGCGCCAGCCGAACCGTTCTACGAGCAACTCAAAGGGCAAGTCATCGACCGCCACGGCAACAGCATCGCGTCGGCCAACGTTCGCATCATGACCGAAGTCGAACGCGGCCATAACGGCTACATGTCGACCTCGCGGCCCGGTGACCACGCAACGACCGACGAAGAAGGCAAGTTCGTCATTGAGAGCTGCCCCAAGCGGAACGTCTACCTCTCGGTGTTTGGCGACAACGTCGTCAACCAACGGTTCGATCTCGTGGACCAGAAGCTGCCGCTACGCATCGTCGCGAAGCGACAACTGCGCTTCCGCATCCGCAGCTACGCAGGTGGCGCCGGGACGAAGTTTGCGATCCACGACAAGAACGGCAAACAGATGGCCTTCGAAAGGATCAACGTCAACTCGAACGCGACGAGCTACTCCTTCAAGATCCCGACGGCGGACTCGCCGGTCTACCGGGTTCCCGAGGATGCGATGACGCTCGTCATCAAGCACCGCAGCAAGGCCATCGCGCAGATGCCGCTGCAACTGCGCTTTGGCCAGCTGAACGAGATCGATCTATAGGCAGGTCGATCAGCGGCGGTTGCCGCCGTTACCGCCACCATTGCCACCGCCGTTGCTCGAGTTGTTGGCACTGCCGGCGTTGTTGTTATTCACACCGGCGTTGTTGATCACCGGCGGGGCACTCGTGTTTTGCTGATTCTGATTCGTATTGAACTGCAAGTTGACCGCTGGCTGCTGAGATGCGGGGACCCCGACGAACTGCGTCTGCGGCCTCTGTGGCAGTCGTTCCAACTTCAAGTAGACCGTCGGCTCGAAGCGGCGGCCCTTCTTGGTCAGCAACTTCGCGCCCTCTTCGTAGCCGTTCTTCTCGGCGCGAATGACGAGGTTCTTGGCACGGGCTTGGGTCTTCGGCAGGGTGTAGACGACGGGCGTGTTGCCGACGAACTGGTTGTCGATCGTGATCGAGGCATTCGACGGCGTCGAGTCGATCGTGATGACCTGCGGTGCCGAACGGCAGCTGTAGAGCATGGCGAGAAGGACGGGGGCAACGATCTGTGACTTGCGCATAGCTAACTCCAATTCAGTGGACGAACGTGTTGGGATGGGAGATCTGAGCCAACTCACGTTGGTCATCAGGAAAGGCGAGGTTCGGGGCCGGATTCCCAACCAGAGGACCCACTTTTTTCGGGGCTGTCACAGCAACCGCTTGGTCCGGGTATACTTACGCCCCGCCGCCCCGCCCCATGAAACCACCGAAGCGACAACTGACCCAATGCCTGCAAGACGTCCGCACCGGCAAGCCCGAGGCGGCCGAGTCGTTGCTTGAGCTGGCCTACAGCGAACTTGGGGAACTCGCTCGGAGCCACCTGCAGCGTGAGCGGCACAACCACACGCTGCAACCGACGGCACTCGTTCACGAGGCGTGGCTGAAGCTCGGTGGTCACCTGGCCAACGTCGAGGATCGCCCCCACTTCTTCGCGATCGCCAGCCAGGCCATGCGGCGGGTTCTCACGGACCATGCCCGCTCCCGCAACCGCCTCAAGCGCAACGCGGGCCAGATGAAGGTGACGCTCGACGAGTCGGTGGCAACCGATGGCGGCAGCGACTTCGACTTCCTCGAACTGGACGACGTGCTGACGCAGCTATCGAGCCTCAACGAACGCCACGCGCGCGTGGTCGAACTGCGTGTCTTCGGCGGCCTGACGATCGCCGAAGCTGGCTCCGTGCTCGGCGTCTCGCACACGACCATCGAGAACGACTGGTTCATGGCGCGCGCCTGGTTGCGCACGGCGATGACCAGCGACGCCTAGCGCGACGGTCAGTTCGTCAGGATCGAAGCACAGCGCCCTCCCGCTTGCGGATCGGCACATTGCCGGCAGCAAGTCCGCTACTTGCCGCGGCTGGCCGCGCGTTCAACGTAGTCGAGCAGCTTGCCGACATCGTCGCGCCGCTTGATGCCCTGCGCTTCGCGCAGGAGCGGCAACGCGTCCGCGAACCGGTCCTGACTGACCAGCAACTGCGCGTGCAAGACCTTCGCTTCGGCGCGGAACTTCTCGTTGCGAGCGGCTTGTTCGAATCGCAGGATCGCAGCCTCCGGGTCGCCCTTCTCCTGGAAGTGGCGGCCCAGTTGGATCAAGGCGTCGCCGTCGAGCGGGTTCTCGATCACGATCTGCTCCAACAGCGCTACCTGTTCTTCGGTCGCTGCGGTCGTGGCCGCGAGCCGCGCCCGCATCTTGCGCAGCTCGGTTCGAGCAGCGATGTCGAGTTGCTCGCCGTAGACATCCTCGATGCCCTTTGCGAGGCGACGACTCTCGACGTAGGCCGAACGTGCGGCAAGTCGACTGGCGACATCCAGCATCGGCCGGTGACTCTTGTCCTTGCCCTGCGCCATCGCGCGGATGTATGCGTCCACCGCCAGGTCGAAGACCTCGTCGTTGAAATAGATGTTGCCCAGCAAGTTCAGGCTGTCGTAGGTCGCGCCACCGAGTTCGTTCACGATCTCGAGGTTCTCAGCAGCCTTCTTGGTCTGCTTCATGCCGACGTAGGCGTTTGCTTGCAGCAACCAGAGTTCGACTCGATCGGGGTTCTCCTGCAGCAAGTTACCGACGAGGCTTGCGCTCTCGGCGTAACGCGCCTGCTGGAACATGGCCTGCGCCAGCATCATCCGCCACGACTCCTTCTCGGGCTCCATCATCATGACCATGCGGAACGCCGACTCGGCGGCGACATAGTCACCGAGTTGCGCGTGCATGATTCCCAGCAAGCCGTAGGTCTGCGGGCTGGCGCCACCGAGGCTGATCACGCGCACGAACGCATCCCGAGCGGCGGCGAACTGCTCGTTGCGCATCTGCGACAACGCGAGGTTCTGCCAGGCCCGGCGATAGTTCGTCATCCGGTCGACGGCCATCGTGTAGGCAACGGCCGCATCCGCGTACTTCGCTTGACCAAAGAAGATGTTGCCGAGCATGTAGTCGAAAACCGCGTTGTCGCCCTGCAGGGTCTGCAGCCGATCGACCGCATCTTCGAGGCGCTGCTCGTTGATCAGCGTCAGCACTTCAAGTCGCGACTGCGCTTCGCGCTGGGTCAACTGCGGCTCGACATCCGAACCTCGCAGATAGCTCTCGGCGAGGGCACGTTGGAACTTGGGCTCCGCCCAGATCTTGTCGAACGTCGCCTGGATCGCACTGCGAGTGGCTGACTGCGAGACCTGGGCGCCGCCGGTGCTGGCATTGGCTGGGACCGGCTGCGCGGGCTCCTGCGGTTGCTGCTTGGCGACGTCCTGCGCCTCACTGATCGCGGCAACCGACTGCGGCCCTTCCTCATTGTTCGACGGCGTCGCACAGGATGCTGCCCCAAGAATCACCAGGCTGTAGCCAAACGGAATACGAAACATCAGATGCACCTCATTGGAATGTAATTGGTTGGCGAACACGGAAGCTGTCCGGCTTGCCGCCGCGTTTGCCCGGCTCAAACTTCCACTTCCGGATCGCTTTGAGTGCAGGCGCGTCGAACATCGCATCGTCCGAACGGACGACGGTCGGGTTGACGACACGGCCTTGCGCGTCAACGGTCATCACGATGAAGACCGTGCACGGCAGGCGCTTCTTCATCGCCAGGGTTGTTTCGGGGCGAGCTCGGAAGATCACCCGCGGGCTCTCTTCGAGATCCCCCATGTCGAACAGTTGGTTCATGCTGTTGCCGGTGTTCTGCAGCAGCGCAGCGGTCGGCAACGCAAAGCCGGAGCCCACTCCAGAGCCACCAAACCCGGGGTTCAGGGCCAGTTCGAGATCGGAGAGATCCAACGGCGGCGCCTCCTCCGCCATCTGCGGCGGCGGTGGTTCGTCCTCGGGCTGATCGTCTTCTTCTTCGGGCTCAGGCGGCGGCGGCGGCGGCAGCTCGACGGCCCCCGAATCCACGAAGTCCACGTCCGACTTCTCAGGTTGCGTGATCGCCTGTAGCAACGGCAGCACCAGGAAGCATGCCAATGCCAGCACGGCACCGCTGATAGTGACCGCGAGGCCGTGTCCGAAGCGCTGCCAGGCAGTCGGCTGTTTGCCTTCTGCGACAACCACTACTTGCCGTCCTTCTTGGTTGCGATGCTCACCTTCGGAGCATTCCCGAGCTTGGCCTCACCGATCACGCGGGCCAGGATCCCGGCCGTCGCGTTGGTGTCTGCCTGGATGATCACCGGCGACTTCTCCTTCAGCATCTTGCGGGCGACGATGGCGCGCACGCCACCGACACCGACGTTGCCGCCGTCGAAGAAGACCTCGCCCTTTGCCGTGATCGCAAAGATGACGCTGTTCTTGTCGAGCGAGACGGAGGCCGCAGCCTGCGGCTTGTCCACCTCGACACCGGCCTCCTCAACGAAGGTCGTCGTGACGATGAAGAAGATCAGCAGAATGAAGACACAGTCGATCATCGGCGACATGTCGATGCCGGCGTCGCTCTCTGCGTCTTCGCTAAAACTACGGAAGCGGCTCATTGGGATCGTTTGCTGGTGTTTGGTCCTGGCGGCAGGTCGCGCGTGGCAATCACGCCACGACCTTCTGTTCGCGGATGCGGCGGTAGAGGTCCTGCGTGCACAAGGTTTCGAGATGCGCCAGGAACGCGGTGTACTTGTCGCGCATGCGCCCGAGTTGGTACTGGTAGAAGAGGCCCGGCAGTGCGACGACCAGACCGGTCTCCGTCGTGATCAGCGCTTCGGCGATGCCCTGTGAGACAGCGGTCATGGTCTTCTCGCCGCCTTGGCCTTGCGCCAACGCATCAAACGTCGACAGCATGCCGGTGACGGTGCCAAGCAGACCGAGCAACGGTGCGGCTGCGATGCAGACACGCATGATCTTGAGGTCACGGTTGATCGGTGCGAGCTCCGTCTGACGCAGCCCTTCGAAAGCGGCAGCAGAGTCTTCGAGGTTGTCGACGCGAGTGACGATGTTGAGCATGCGGCCCAACTTCCCTTCGCGGTGCTTGGGGTATTCGATCCAGACACGCCACGTCTGTTCGGCAAACTGGCGGTAACGCTTGCCGAGGATGCGGATGAAGATGTGGGTACCGAAGCCAAAGAGGATTAGGGCATTGATCGCAATCGCAGCCATCGCCCAACCACCCTTGCTCCAGATATCCCATGCGTTCGCCCAGAGCAGTTGCCACTGCTCGGCAAACGACACAGCCTCTGTTGCCGCGGCGAGCATCACCTAGACGGCTCCTGCACTTTGCGGCGCACGCACGCGGTTGAGCACCTGCATGGCCATCTTCTCCATCGCGTCGACGACGCCGCGAGCCTTCCGCGACAAGAACGCGTGCAGCAGCAAGGACGGGATCGCGATGATGAGTCCGTTCTCGGTCGTGACCAGCGCCTCGGAGATACCGCTCGACAAGACCTTGGGATCGCCCGTGCCGAACTCCGTCATCAAGGCGAACGTGCCCATGATGCCGGTCACCGTGCCCAACAGCCCGAGTAGCGGCGCGCTTGTCGCACAGATTGCGACGAACGGCAACCACCCTTGCAGACGCAGGCGCGCTGAGAGCATGCGCTCGAACATGACTTCTTCGACGAGGTCACGCGGCTCGCCGAGGTGATTGGCGCCCGCTTCGAGCATGCGGCCAGCCGGGCCGGGCATCTCGGTGGCGCACTTGACCGCCGCCTCGTAGTTCTTCTCGTCGATCGCCTCGAGCAACGTTGCCATCTGCTTCTTCGAAGGCCGGCGAACGAGCATCATCGACAGCCACTTGAACAGCACCACCAGCAACGCCGCACCGGCGAGCACCGCCATCGGAATCATGATGACGCCACCCTTTTGCACGTGCTCCCACCAGGACTCGTCGATCGACTCGACCTTCTGGGCGTTGCCAAGCGTGACGTCCATCGGGAAGCTGCCGCCGGTGCCGATCGCCAGCGACGCCGCCGCTGCGCGATCCTCTTCCTGACGGTACGGAATCACCGTGGGTTTCTGAGAGCCGCCACGCTCTTCAACGGCGCCGACGTCGACACTGTCGGCGGAAGCAAACAACGCGGTCGGGCCGAGCAAGACGAAGCGGCCAGGCTTGACCACACCTTCGGCGACTGCATTGCCTTCGAAGCGAATGCCGCCGATTGCCTCCTCCATCTTGTCGAGGGACGTCTCGACGACACCAAGTTGGCTGCCGAGCTTGTCCCCATCCGCAGCCGTCGTGTCCTCGAGCAGGATCTGGGTTTGCTTGAGCTGCTCGCTATAGCGCTGCAGCTCCACGATGTGCAAGCGGGACTCGAACTCGCGGTTGTAGTCCGTCAGCAGAGTGGACAGGTAAGCCGACTCGGCGCGCAGGGACTTGAGCTCCGCGGTCAAGTTGCTCAGACCTTGGGACTTCTCGGCCAACTCCTGACCGATCTCCTCGAAGGCGCGCCGCTTCTCAGCAAGGTCCTTTTCGAGCCCGGCGAGTTGCCTGGCCAAAGGCAGACGCTCATCGCCGATCTTCGTGCGCAGGTCCGAGAGCTCGGCCAGGCCCTTCTCGAGCTTCTTGTTGATGGCTTCGTTGGCTTGACCAATGGTCGGCTTCTGGTCCTGAGCGATGCCAGTGCCGGACGTGGCCCAGAGCGCCGCGCCGAGCAAGCAGACGGAAAACGTGTTTCGGTAGTTCATCGATCGATCTCCCGCTCAGCGGATCTGCACCGGCAAGCGCACGAGCGTCGCCAGGCCTTCGTTCTTGTAGATAGACACGGCCCGCTGAATCGACGGGGCCAGGTCGTTGGATTCGCGCCAGAGCCAGCCCGTCGGCGAAGCGATGCCGATGCCGGCGATCGTCGCCTTGCCGTCCTTGGCCGGTTCGCCGACGTAGTACGCCTGACCAAGACCGATGTAGAGAACGGAGACGGCCACCGAACGGCCGGTGCTCAACTCGCGGATCTCGCTGTTGAGGGTCACCAGGCGGTTCCACTTATCGATCCCGTTGAGCACTCCGATGACGTTCTGATAACGCGAGCTGAGGGACAGTGCGTCGCGCTGCTCGTCCGTCTCGGGCAGTCGTTGGCTGATCGTCACCAGGTTCGCCGCCAATGCTTCGGGCACACGCGGCAGCAGTTTCTGGGTGCGGTCTTCGAGATTGCCGATCCGCTCGACCAACAACGCGCTGACCTTCTTGCGCTCCGTTCGCTCGGCATCGAGTTCGCCGTGCTTCTTCTCGGCGTCGGCGATGCTCTTGCGAGCCTCCTCGATGCGCTTGGTCAACAGTTCGATCTCGCGGCGCACGACGTCGATCTGCGACGTCAACGTCTGCTTGCCGCGACGCCATGCTTCCCGTTCTGCCGAGATCGTGCGCTTGGTCTGCACCCATTGCGCCAGTGCCGCACGAGTCGTTTCGACGTGCGGATTCGGCGTCTGTGCGACAACCGAGCCAGAGACGATTGTCCCTAGCAAGGCAACAGAGATCAGTGTTCGAGAGAGTTCCATGGTTGGCATGCAGTCGGATACAGATGTGTTGTTGGTTTAGAAGCGAATCACTCCACCGATGGACAGCGAGTAGGACACGCCGTTGCGGTAGTCGCGACGCACGACGTCGCCCGGCAGGTAATCGGAGCGATACACCTGTTGGCGGTTGGCGTCGGTGAGGTTGCTGGCGGTGAACGACAAGGTGACGCCACGACCCAACTGCTGCGAGAACGTCGCAGTCAGGTTGTCGAACGCCTTGTCGTAGGTCGCCGGAATGAAGTTGTTGTTCGCCGGGCCTGGGCCCTGCAGAAGCTTGTCGCCGGTCAGCGTGTAGAAGACGCCGAAGCTGGTGCCCGTCGCCGCGACGTCGTACGTCCCGAACACGTTGAACAGGTAGTCGGGCGCATCCGTCATGTCGCGGCTCGTGTTCGGCCGCACACCCTGGAACTGCTCGAACAAGCCGATCTCTTGATCCGGCCGCCGCACCGTCGCTTCAATCCAGGTCGAGTTGCCGCCGAGTGTCAATCCGTCGAACCAACCGAACGGCTCCCACTGCTTGCTCAGTTCACCGATTTCCTGGCGAATCTCGGCTTCCCACCCGGTCAGCTTGCCGCGCGGGTAGTTGACCGGCTTCGTGAACGTGAAGCCTTGCGCCGCCTCGACGTATTCGATCGGCTTGTCGATGATCTTCTTGAAGTAGGAGACCGACAGCAACGTGCCTTTCTGCGGCACGTAGTCGAGGCGGAAGTCGAGGTTCTCGACGTCACTGATCTCGAGATTTGGGTCACCGATGAAGACCGGCCCGCCGATGTACTCCTGCTGGAACACAGGCGACAGTTCTTTGAACGTCTGACGAGCGAGTGTCTTGGAGTACGACCCACGCGCCGTCAGCCCATCGAACACGTCGTAGATCAAACCGATCGACGGCAGCACATCGGACTGCGAACGTTCCGGATTGGCGAGGTCGTAGAGGTCCTGATCGAAGTTGGGATCCCCAGGTGCAACAGGGAACGCTGCGATGCCGTAGTTGGCCTGACCGTCGGGGCCAAACGAAGGCACCCACGTCGCGTTCGCTTCCGCATCGCTCTGGATCGAGATGTCCGTCGACTCCCAACGCACACCGCCGATCGCCCGCAGCGAATCGGTGATCGGAACGTCGAGCATGACGTACTGCGCCTCGACCTTCTGGCTGCCGGTGTAGTCGACGTCCGTTTCGGCGCCCGTGATCGCGTGCTCTTCGAACAGCCAGGTCTGGCTCCAGCGGGTCTCGCCGAACTCGCCAGCGAAGGCGTTGTTGGGATCGTTGAAGTTGCTGAACGTCTCCTGCTTGAACGTGCGGTTGACGTCGTCCTGGAAGTGACCGAACTTGAAGTAGCCCTTGCGCCCACCCCAGAACTCGAGCGGCAGCTTGATGTTCAACGCGAGTTGCTCGCTCTCCTCTTCGATCTCGATGAAGGTGCGTTGCAAGTTGCCAAGCGTGAACTCGGCAGCCGGCTTCAATTGGTAGTAGCTCCGCGTGTTGGGATCCCAGTAGGAACCGAACTCGCGTCGGTCCGGCGTGTTCCGCGACGCGGAGTTGCGCGCCACCGTCCAGTCGAACTCCACTGCGCGCAGTTTCCCGTAGCCCCACAAGTCCCACTTGTGCCGACCCGACAGCTGCAAGGTGTCCGTGCTGCGCTCGACGTAGGCGAGCGTCTGCTGACGCGTGTAGGGCGCCGAGTCGCCTTCGGTGTAACCCGGTGAGCTCGGCTCGTTCGGGTCGTGACCGGGGAAGAAGTAGTGCTTGCCGAGGGTGTCTTCGGCAACGGTCACACGGTCTTCGGCGATCCGCGAGAACAGGTTGGTCAGGTTGAACGAGTGATCGTCACTGGCGACGCCGACGGTCGTCAGCCCACCAAACTGCACGGTCTGCGTGCTTTGGTCGATCGACAGCAATGACGTGAAGAACGGCGATTGCTGCACCGTGCCCTGCACGATCTGCGGCGTCATCAGGTTGCCGATCTGGCCAACCGTGCGGGTCTCGTCGCGACCGTTCTCGAACGAGCTCGAGCTGCGATCGTAGTAGAGGTTGGTGAAGCCACCGGCGCGCCAGCCCCCACCGATGTCGAAGCTGCCGCCGATCGAGCCCGACCACTTGAGGTTGTCAGGCGCTTCGCCGTTCTCGGCACCGACCGCACCTTCCCAGTTCTTGCCCTCTTCCTGGATAGTGCGTTCGCCACCGCTGCGGCCGAAGGCGTGCACGCCACCACCGTCATAGGTCAGGAAGCGATCGCGGCCACTGACCTGCGTGTTGTAGCTGCTACCGAGCTTCCAGTTGATGAAGAACGGTTCTTCCGGAACGCTGCGCAGCAGGATGTTGACGGCACCGCCAGAAGCATTGCCTTGCTGATCTGGCGTGAACGTCTTGCTGACCTGCAGACTCTGGATTGCGGACGCGGGCACGAAATCGAGTTCGACCGCGCGCTTGTCTTCATCGCTACTCGGCATCAACGCACCGTTCACCTGCGTGCTGACGTAGCGGTCGGGCAGGCCACGAATGACCGCCGACTTGCCATCTTGAGTGGATGCTCCGGCAATCAATCGCAGAGCGCCAGCGGCATCGCCGGCGCCGGTCTTGCCGATCTCTTCGCGGCTGATGGCGTCCATCATCGCGGCGTTGCTCAGGCGGTTGTCGAGGGACTGTTGCTGGCTCGCCGTGTTCGCCACGACCTGCTCGCGCACGATGAACTCTTCAAGGTCCTTGAAGTCGCCGAGCATGTCGAAGCGCTCGTTGGCGACTCGACCGGCAGCAACCGTCGTCTTGCGAACCACCTGCAGGTAGCCCTTCTTGGAGGCAATCAGCGTGTAGTTACCGGCGCGCAGTTGCGTCAGCGAGAACGTGCCCGACGCGTCAGACTTGATGCGCTTGCCAGTTTCGACAACCGTCACCGTCGCGTCCGCCAACGGCAGGTTGAAGTCCTTGTCGTAAACGACGCCGCGAATGGAACCCGCCTGCTGAGCCGCAGCTGCGGCAGCAATCGTCAACAGAGCAGCTGGCAGGAGATGCTGAGTTCGGATTACCACGGAGTGCTCAGGCCTTCACTGATTTCGCGCATGCGCTGCCAGAGTTCGGCCGATGGCTCGAGTTCGTGCTCGGCCAAGGCAATGCAGGTTTCGACCAGGTCGTCGCAGCGTGGCCGCGAGTTCGGGTTCTCCTGGCTCTCTTCGAGGGCCAGCGCCACCAGGTCGTTGGCGCGCTCGGCATCGCCGAACGCGTGCCATGCCAACGCCAGCGGTCGCAGCGTCTCACAGCGGTAGATGTTGACGAGAGCGTCGCGGCTTTCGTGATAGTCCTTCAGCGCAGCAACGAACTCCTCTTGCGCACGCCCTTCGTCACCACACTTCTTGCGTAGTTCGCCGATGCGAGCGAGCAGCGGAATGCGTTCTTCGGTGCGGAACTGAAACTGCGACATCAACTCCGTCATCTTGACGATGATGTCGCGACCGCCGTTGCGATCGCCGTTGTCGACGTAGTGGCCGACCAGCGGGGCAATCGCATCCAATCGCAGCTTGGTCGGCAGCTTGTGAAAGCGCACGAAGAGTCGCTCTTCGAGCTCTGCGCGCAGCTTCTCGTCACCGAAGAACTGCCCGTGGATACCACTCAGCAACATCAGCGACGTGAACTGCTCGCCGAGCGCTTGGGCCAGGAACGTATCCGTGATGCGTTGCAACTCGGCGCCAGCTTCCTCACGTGTCATTGCCTTGACACGATCCGCCAGCGTCATGGTCCAACCAGCATCGACTGCACCGGTCGAATCGGGCGCAACTTTGCCGAGCTCATCGCGTGACTTGGCGTCATCCCCGAGAGTCGCAAGCGCTCGAGCGATCTTGACGCGGATCTTGTCGGCGCGCCACTGCTGCGCATTCGCGTCACCGACCTGTTCTTGCAGCACGCGGCGCGCCAGCTTCACCAGCGATCGCGCGCGCTTGTCGTCGCCTGCTTTGGCGGCGCACCACGCGACGTCCGCAAACGCGACACCACGGCGCCAACCTTCTACATCCGGCGCGAAGTGCAGCGCCAAGAGCGGCTGCTGCAACCGCAAGCTGGCAGCAACCACCAGATCCTGAGCCCGGCCGCGGTTCTTGCTGTGCGGGTCCGACGGGAACTTGCTGGCCGCGTCGAACGCAAGCTGCAGCAGTTCGCGCTGGTAGCCAGCGATCGGCTCGTCGGCCAATGCGGGCTTCGCTTCGCCCGCCGCCCCGGCAGTAACACCAGACGGCGTATTCCCCTTGTTGGCCTCCGCCTCCCGCTGACAAGCAGCAAGAGACAGGGTCACTACGAACAGAATCGATTTCGGGTAGGGAGTCATCAGGTCAGAGCACTCAGGCCCAGCAACAAGGAAGGGCGTGTCGTGGCGGCGCGCGGCCGCCACGCGAATCCATCACCTAGGGGATGATGTGGCGTTGGGCGTTCGAGAAGACGAACTCACCGACGGGCACACCTGGATCGAAGGCGAGGAACTGCGTGTAGAACGTCGAGCCAGCCAGGCCACCCGGCATCGTGAACGGCGTGAACTGCACACTGCCTGGCGCCCCGTTGAGGACGTAGACCGCATCGCCGGTCGGCACGACCGTTCCCCCGAAGATCGGGAAGTTGAGCTGACCTGCGCCGAACACCAGGATGCCGATGCTCATGCCGCCGAGGTCGGCGAGGTTCTCGCACTTCATCGTGACCGTCGAACCTGTCGTCCAGTTGCCATCGGTGTAGTGCACCGGGACACCGTTGACGCCAGCGCGCTCGACACCGGTGATCGGCGTGTTGGCTTGCGAGTTGGTCGTCAGGCCATAGGTGCTCGTGCCGGTCCAACCGATCAGCCAGTTGTTGCCACGGGCGAAGCCACCGACGTAGCGAGCCGGAGTGAAGAAGCCGTCGTTCGGGCTGAACTCAGCTGCGGTCAAAGCCGCGCCGGCCGGCGTCGGATCGAGGAACGTGACCGGGTTGACGGCGTGACCCGTCGCGACGACCGCAGCACCACGCGTCCGCGTCGTGATCGGCATCGTCGTTTCGATCGTGTTGTTGGCGTGGCCAACGTT